>MTKZ01007259.1_pt1 | contig 40822 bp, 39 predicted proteins | sample 1042781 | NCBI WGS metagenome assembly MTKZ01 (sample SAMN06212207, study PRJNA360539) | anaerobic digester metagenome | biome: Wastewater treatment plant; material: sludge; isolation source: anaerobic digester fed with sludge from wastewater treatment plant | place: Denmark: WWTP Viborg ...
CATGCAGACTATGTAGCACAAATGAACCGATATTCATATGTTTATTTGCCGTGGTAATAACCTGTTATCATTGGCACAGACCGCCTTCCCAATCTCTCTCTTTGGCACGTGTAACTGAGAATGCGGGGAAGACTTGATTTGACGGAGTTTGTCAAGTCAAGGATAAGTCGGGGCACTAAAGTGCAAACCAAAAAATGCAATTGGATAATATTCTGTCAGGTGAGCGGTGTGAAGCAAAGATAGAGCCGGAATATCTAAAAACTATAAAGCCAAAATACCCTTTTTTGATCAGCGGTCTGGTTACTAACGTTGTCCCAAAGAGATTCCTGTTTTGCTCAATTTCCTGAGAGCCTTCCTCTCGTTTTCAGGTATAAGACCGGACTTCTGCATGTCTTTGACTTTGATGGCCCTCTGCGAAAGCCTTCCTATTGTCAGAAAGATACCCAGGAAAAACAATCCGAACATAAAGTATGGTTCTGTAAGAAGCATTTCGTCGATAAATAGTCCGACCCAGAAGAAAAGAAGGGATCCTGCGACAATGATGGACCCCCAGGTGCTGAGAGTTAGTATTTCTGTGAGAATGTTACTTTTGTGTGTTGAGATTGCCGTTATCATGGGATCGCCAAGGAGCCGGATCACCCCGGCTCCTTCCTTTCACGTTGTGTTTAGCCGACCAGGTTCTTCACCGCGTCGATAACCGGGTTGGTGAACAGGGCGATCAAAACCGTGTAGAGAGCGAAGGCGCCCACGGTCTCGCTGGTGTACATCTTCTCATACTTGTGCTTCAGGGAGATGATGATCAGTCCGCCTACGATCAGGCAGCCGAGCTGGAAGTAGGGGAAGTTCCCCACGCCGCCCAGGGTGACTTCCGCGAAGCTGAATCCTGCCGTCAGAAGAACCGCCGCTACTGCCGTTACCATCGTTCCGATTGTCTTTTTCATGATCTGTCTCCTTTAAGAGTTTTTTGTTTTGTTTGACCTATTCTAATGCTGGAATCGTGCCAAGTGGTGTGGCGTTATGGATAATAAGATTCATATTGTTGTATTTATTAGAGATAAATTAATTCAGAAGCGGGAGGATGTGAAAATATTCTGGCTGAATGAAGGGGGGATTTGAATGATCCTTTAAAAATCGTTAAACGAAACGATCGGAATCCGGTTTCGGATGGGATTGAAATATTGGAGGGACCGCTATTTCTTAGTCGGTCAATGAATCAAGTTTTCTCAGGATAGGGTCTGTTGACAGAAATATATTGGTGGTTTCGGTTTCGTCATCATAGAGAAGAACTGCCAATCCGGTTTCAAGCTTGTGTTTCACACGGTGGAACATCGTATCCCAGGAAACCTCCCAGTTACCATAGTCCGTCCCTTCTCTTGAAATAAATTCTTCAATAATGCCCTGGAGGGCCTCGGGACTGAGCCTGTCGATTGGAATTTTATGGATGGGCATGACGATCGTTTAAGATATGTGCACTTGATATAATGCCAAATATTCTGCTGATCATGAAATTTCGCTTTCACGCCGTGAGGTCGGGGTCTTTTCATCTTCCAGCCGATGATCCATCCGGCAATTCTCCAGGAGCCGGCCGCACAGTCTGCATCATTTACGACTTCAAGGGCAGGATTTCTTCAAGCTCCTGTTGAAAACCAGCTTGTTCGATATACAGCATTGCCTTCCAGCCTTTTTGCCTTGCGCGGTTCACGTGGCCCGGATCATCGTCAATGAACAGGATTCGATCCGGTTCCACATTCACAGCCCGGGCCACGTCATCAAACAGACTGGCGTCCCTCTTGCCCTTGCCCAGGCGATAACTGCTAAAAATATAATTGAACAATCTGAAGAAATCATATTTTTTGTCCAGTTCTTCCAACAAGTCTGTCTGGTCGCTCAGGATCCCGACCTTGATGCCGTTGGACTTCAGCTTATTCACCAGATCGATCATCCAGTCCCGCAATATGAATCGCGAGAAGATTTCATTTCTGAGGGAAGCATCATCACCCCTCACCCCCTTTTCTCGCCTCAATGCATCCCAGAACGCGCTCTCAGGGGCTTTCCCAAGCACATAACCGGTGGAATAGATGATGTCGAATGCCGCCTGAACGAACGCCCCCTCATCCACGCCGTTTGCCCTGGCTACAGCCGTAAGGCCTTGCTTGAAGCCCTCTTCAGCAATCACACCGCCAAAATCGAACAAAACGATATCGATTTTGCCGTTCGCTCTTGTGATGTCCTCCATAATTCCCCTGGTTTTGCTTTGATGAAAAAAAGCAGCCTCATGTGCTTTTCAGATCGTGAGTTTTACTCAAAAGAGCAAACATATTCCAGGATGCCCTCATCCACGGAAATCTCAAAGGACGACTTGCCGGGCACCTTGAAGTACGTACCCTCCGTATAGGGGATCCATTGCCCTTCACCGGCCTGGCGGACCTTGCAGCTTCCAGCCGTAATCTCCATCCGTTCCGGGGCGTCGGTATTGAACCTGAAGGCACCGGAAAAGATCAGGCCGATGGTCTTTTTTTCCCCGTCTTTGAACAGGACCGTGTGGCTGATGACTCTGCCTTGAAAATAGATGTTGGCCTTGCACATCACACTGACATCATCGAAGCGTTCCGGCATGTTTGCTGACATCGTCTGCCTCCTTATTGGCTTTTATTCTCTTCAACAGTTTCAAAAGTGGTCCTTCTGAACGCCATGACCAGCAGGTATCCTCAAGCATATGAAGCTTGCCAAGAATGAACCCGGGAGATTTGTGGTCATTGTAGGCAGCATATCCCTGCACCGTTGATGGACCCATCGTCGTCAAAAGGGCCACGAGGTGCTGGCATCCTTTGCCGTTTCCGGCCAGTGACTTTACCTTTGCGGTAAACCCACCGGTAATCCTCAGTCCCTTGACTGAGTCCAGACTGCCGGCTGCCTCCAGGCATTCCTCACCCGGGACAACCGGCATCTCCACATGCAGATCCTCTATTTGAAGGGTGGTTTTGTTGACGAGCAAAAGGATGATCATCTGATGCAGGATGCCGGGCGATCTTGCCTCACCTGTTGCCATCTGAAATTCCTGGAATCGATCATCCGTCAGGCATCCCTTGATTACCAATCTCTGTTCATCGTAGTCGTAGGTGCTCGTTTCAATGGACCTCGTGTGACACTTGCCGCCATCCGGCTTTCTGAACCAGGTCATCCTGATATTGCTCCCGTGTTCTCGATTTCACGTTGCGCCGGTGCAAACGTGTGAGGGCGACAGCCCACCGGCACAACATACCCCTTGCTGACCAGCAGTTCGAGGACTGAGGAAGTCATGGACCGCAGGTTCCTGTACGTTCCCAGGATAAGGGATCCCTCCTGCAGCCGCCTGCATATTTTTGCACAGGTTAGCCCGTCCGGGTTCTGCCGGATCAGAGATTGCATCATACCACTTTGACTGTTAAAGTATAAAGCAAGGAAATTAATGTGTTGTGGTGACAGATGGCAAAAGATTAATGCGTATCCGAAGTTCGTGGCAAAGATGCATCGAAGTAATGATAAAGAGGGCATGCATGGTTTCAGGCGTCTCGATGAAGCATCGTATCGATGCGTGAGGCCGGGCAGACATGCACCGGATGCAAAAACAGGCAGTTTCAGGAAACGGATATCTTCAGCGTTCCTCCACGCCCGAGGATATCGTGAAGGTGAACATACCCCTTCAGCTTGTTCTGGCCATTGATGACGACCAGCGTCGTAATCTCCCGCTGCTGCATGGTTTCGATCGTCTGGGCAACGGAGGCGTTTTCCGTGATGGTTTTGGGGGAAGGGGTCATGATGTCGTCGATCAGCCTGTCTTTCAAGCTTTCACCCCGGCGGATCAGGCGGCGGAGGTCGCCATCCGTCAGGATGCCCAGCAGATGATTTTTGGCATCCGTCACCAGGACGAACCCCTTGTTTTTCTCGTCCATGATCCGAATGGCTTCCGCAAAAGTCGCGCCCCCGGCCACTCTTGGGATGTCCTTTCCGCGGATCATGACATCCCTGACCTTTGCCCGCAGCCGCAGGCCCAGGTTCCCGCCGGGATGGAATTTGTAGAAGTCCTTTTCGTTGAAGCTCCGCTTTTCGATCAGCGCGACGGCCAGCGCATCGCCCATGGCGAGAGCCGCCGTGGTGCTGGACGTGGGGGCCAGGCCGAAGGGGCAGGCCTCCCGCTGCACGGCCACATCGATGACCACATCGCTCTTCTGCGCAAGGGTCGACGCGGGGTTCCCTGTGAAGGCGATCAGCGGTGCGCCGATCTCGCGCACACTCCCGAGGATCATATTGAGTTCGTCCGTTTCCCCGCTGTTGGATATGGCCAGCATCACGTCGTCCCGCGTCAGGATGCCCAGATCGCCGTGCATTCCCTCCACGGGGTGGAGAAAGATCGCGTGGGTTCCGGTGCTGGTGAGGGTGGCGACGATTTTTTTGCCGATCAGTCCGGATTTACCGATTCCGGTCACGATCACGCGGCCCTTGGACTGGTAGATGATCTCGACGGCCCTGACAAACGACTCTCCGATCCTGTCCATCAGCGCAAGGATGGATTCGGCTTCGATTTTCAGGACCTCTCGGGCCTGTTGCATTGTCCGGTTATCTTCCATTACGTCCCTTTCGTTTCCTCATCCCGATGGATGCCGGTCATCTGCGAGGCAAGTTAGCAAAAATAGACTTCGCTGACAAGATGGATTTTCAAATTATTCCGGCCTATTGATTGACACGTTGGCTGGTTTTCCATATACTCCGCGATCATTTCACCGGTGGGAGCGGCCTTTGAAGGACATCCGGTTCAAGGGGCATTGGATCGCAGGAGGGGTTGTTACACTGCTTTTCACGCTGCTTCTGGCGGTTCGCCTCGATGTTTTCCCGAACTTCGCCCGGCAGCCGCAGGGGAAGACGCCCGGCGCCGCATCCGTTTCCCGGGAAGAGGACCAGTGGATGGCCATCTTCCAGGGGCAGAACCGAATCGGCTATGCGCACCGCAAGCTGACCGCAAGCGGCCGGGGCTACCGTTTCAATGAAGCCGTGCTGATGCGGATCAATACCATGGGGGTTGTCCAGGACATCCGTCTGCGGACGACGGGCGAGATGAATCCGGACATGACCCTGTCCGCTTTCCGTTTTGATCTTCAGTCGAGCCTTTTCCGGTTTACCGCGTACGGAGAGGTCAGGGACGGACAGGCAATGGTTCATTACGGACCGCCGGGGGAGGAGCGGAAGATCGAGATCGCGCTCCGGAATGCGCCGCGCCTGTCCGGCAATCTCTTCGATTCCCTGCGGGGGGGGACACTCGCCGCCGGGCAGGAGACGACCATTCATGTCTTTGACCCCGCTTCCCTGGCCGAGCGCCCCGTGCGGGTAACCGGCCTGGGGGATGAGACGATCGTGATCATGGGGAGGCCGCAGAAGGCCCGCAAGGTCGCGGTGGATTTCATGGGGGGGCGCCAATACGCCTGGTTGGGCGAGGACGGCGGCGTCCTGAGGGAGCAGGGCTTGCTGGGCATGACGCTCGAAAGGGTCGCAAAGGAGGAGGCTCTCGACGGCGTCGAACTGGCGGCGGGCGCCGACCTGACGGAAGCGGCGTCCATCCGCTCCAATGCCGTGATCGACAACCCGAATGCCCTGAAGCGGCTGACCGTTCGGCTGGCGAATGTGAACCCGGAACAGCTCCTCCTTTCGGGCGGGCGGCAGCAGTATCGAAGCGGCCTGTTGACGATCGAGCGGGAGGCGCCCCCACCGGCCGCGGCGACCGGCGGGTTGCTTTCCTTTGAAAACGGGCAATATCTGCGGGCGACGCCGCTGGTGCAGTCGGACCACCCGGATATTCGCAGGCAGGCTGCAAAGATCGTGTCACCCGATGACAGCGATGCGGTCAAGGCCGAAAAGCTGGTCGCCTGGGTCCATCGGAATGTGGAGAAGAAGCCGGTGCTGTCCGTGCCCAACGCGCTGGAAACCTTGGCCAACCGCGTGGGGGACTGCAACGAGCATGCCGTGCTGCTGGCCGCCCTGGCCCGCGCCGCGGGCATTCCGGCGCAGATCGAGGCCGGGCTGGTTTATCTGAAGGGGCGGTTCTTCTATCATGCCTGGAACACCCTGTATGTCGGGAATTGGGTCACCGCCGATGCGGTGACGGGCGACATGCCAGCCGATGTCACTCACATCCGCCTCGTCCGCGGGGAAGCGGACCGGCAGATGGACCTGATGGGCGTGATCGGCCGGCTGCAGCTGGAAATCGTGGACATGAAGAAATGATTGAACTGATCGATTTGACCAAACGCTATGGCCGGACGCTCGCGGTGGACCGGCTCAGCCTGTCCGTGCCCCACGGCGAGATATTCGGCTTCATCGGTCCGAACGGAGCCGGCAAAACCACCACAATCCGCATGATGGGCGGAACGCTGGCCCCCACGGAAGGCCGGGTCGTCATCGACGGGATCGACATGGCGGACCGCCCGGAGGAGGCCAAAAGGCGGATCGGCTTCATCCCGGACCGTCCCTTTCTCTACGAGAAGCTGACGGGCATGGAGTTCATGCGTTTTTCCGCCGACCTCTACGGCGTGGGTGACGGAATGTTTCAGGAGCGGGCCCGCGGCATCCTGAAGATGTTCGGCCTCCTGGAATGGTCCGCCGACCTCATCGAAGCCTACTCCCACGGCATGAAGCAGCGCCTGATCATCGCGGCCGCCCTGCTTCACGAGCCCCGGGTCATCGTGGTGGACGAGCCCATGGTGGGCCTCGATCCGGCCGCCATCAAGATGGTGAAGGACATCCTGAAGGGCTTGGCCCGTCAGGGGACCACGATTTTCATGTCCACCCACACCCTTTCCGTTGCCGAGGACCTCTGCGACCGGATCGGCATTATCCACAGGGGAAACCTGATTGCGATGGGAACGACCCGGGAGCTGAAGCGTATGGCCCGAGTCCAGGAAGCGGATCTCGAAGCGGTTTTTCTGAGGCTGATTGAGGAGCAAGACCTGCCATGAGCGGCGTGCTCACCCTCCTGAAGCCGCGCCTCTGGTCCTTCAGAAACGGCTGGGCGTCGCGGGACGCGGAATCCAGGAACATCAAATGGCTGCTCTTCGGGCTGATCGGCCTCGCCTTCTGGGGGGGCATTTTCGTCGCATTTTACCGCGTCCTGAGATATTTTCAGGGCGTGGAAGGCTTTGGCGACATCCTGGCCTACAAGCTCCTGTCCATGGTGCTGGTCACTTTTTTCGCCCTTCTTATCTTCAGCGGTATCGTCACGTCTCTATCCAAATTCTACCTGAGCCGGGACCTGGTTCTGGTTCACGCGATGCCCGTGACGCCCGCCAGGATCCTGCTGGCCCGGTGGATCGAGAGCACGATAGACAGCTCTTGGATGGTGATCACTTACAGCCTGCCGGTCTTTCTCTCCTACGGCATCGTCTATCAAGCCGGACTTTTCTTCTATGCGACGGTGGCGATCGCGCTGCTGCCCCTCTGCATGATCGGTTCGGCCGTGAGCGCCGCGGCCGTGATTCTCATTGCCCGGATCCTGCCCGCCGGTCGCATTCGGACGGTGTTCGTCTTCCTGGGGCTGGTGCTGTTCGTGATCCTGGTGGTCGCCTTCCGGATGATGCGGCCGGAGCAGCTCACCAACCCGGACAGCTTTGCCTCCGTCCTGTTGTATTTGAGATCGATGGAGACGCCCGGCGCGCCGTGGCTGCCGACGACATGGATTTATGACGGCATTACAGGCGCCCTGGCGGGAGCTTTCAAAAAAGCCATTTTCAACTTGGCGCTGCTCTGGAGCTGCGCGGCCACGCTGGTCTATCTCATCACCTGGCTGGCCGGGGCGGCGTACTTTTCCGGTTTTTCGAAGGCGCAGACCACGGCCGAGCGTCTACTGCCGTCTCGGCAGGAAAGGGGGAGCGGGACAGCCTGGCTGCTGAATCTGCTGTCCGGGCCGACGCGGGCCTTCGCCGTCAAGGAAATCAAGACCTTTACGCGGGATCAGACCCAGTGGCCGCAGATCTTTCTCATCATCGCGCTCATCGTCGTCTATCTTTACAATTTTTCCGTACTGCCGCTGGACAAGACGCCCTTCAAGACGTTCTACCTGCAGAATGTTTTCTCTTTCCTGAACATGGGCCTGGCCGCTTTTGTCCTCACGGCCATCGCCGCCCGGTTCGTCTTTCCGGCGGTCAGCGCCGAGGGAAGCGCCTTCTGGATTGTCCGGGCCGCGCCCATTCCGATCCGGACCTTCCTCCGGGTGAAGTTTTTCGTTTATTTCATTCCCCTGCTGGTCTTGACGGAGATTTTGATCGTGGCGACGAACATCCTGCTGCAGGTGACGGACTTCATGATGGTCCTGTCCGCCGCAACGGTGCTGCTGATGGTGCCCGGCGTGGTGGCCATGGGGGTGGGGCTGGGCGCGGCCTACCCCGATTTTCAGTCGGAGAACCCCGCCCAGGCAGTAACCAGCTTCGGGGGCCTGCTCTTCATGATTCTCTGCGCCGGTTTTATCGCCGCGGTGATCATCCTGGAGGCCGGGCCCGTTTATGCCGTCTTCATGGCGGGCGTCCGGGGCAGGGACCTCTCCGCGGCGCAATGGGCCGGAGTGATCCTCTCCTTCGCCCTGGTGCTCGTGCTCTGTCTCCTGGCGTTCATCCTGCCCATGCGCCTGGGCGAGCGGCGTCTGAAATCCCTGGCTTAGCGGACGCTATTTTTTCTTGCTTTCCATACTGCGCAGAAAGGCCTTTTGGACCTCGCCGGTGTTGAAGAAGGCCGAGTTCCAGGCCGCAACATAGTTCAGGCCATCATCGACGCTGTGGTCCTGCATGTAATTGAGGATCTTCTTGGTTCCCCGGACGGCGTTGTCGGCGTTGCCCGTGATTTCCAGGGCCAGGCTCAGGGCGCCTTTCATCAGGGCTTCCCGGTCCTCATGGATTTCGTTGATCAGGCCCATCCGCAGGGCTACCTCCGCGGAGATGTCCCGCCCGGTCAGAGCCAGCATCCGGGCGTTGCCCTGTCCGATGATTCCGGGCAGGCGGTTCAGGCTGCCCATGTCGGCAACGATGGCGATCTTCGTTTCCCGAAGCGAAAAGACGGCGTCCTTCGCAGCCAGGCGCAGGTCGCAGGCGGCGATCAGGTCCAGGCCGCCGCCGATGCAATGACGGTGGATCGCGGCGATGTAGACGTTGTTCCCCTCGGTCATGCGGTTGAAGCCCTGCTGCATCTGGAGGATCAGGTCGTGCATCTGCTCCCGGAATTCCGGCTTGGCGCCGACCAGAACATCCTGGTTGTTCATGAAAAACTCAAAGGCGTCGATGCCGACGCTGAAGGACTTCCCCCTGCCTGCGATGATCACCGCGCGGACATCCGGGTCCTTCTCCAGATCGTCCACGACGAGGGGGAGGTCACGCCAGAAGGGCCAGCTCATGGCGTTCAGTTTGTCCGGCCGGTTCAGGTATAAAATGGCGGTTTGCTGATCCGCCAGTTTCTCGACTTCAAAAAATGGGTATGCATTCATGCGGAAAGCTCCTTTCTCTATGGGTAGCACCTTCTACCGGAACATCCGCCGGATTGTCAACGGCTTTTCGGCGCCTTTCCGGAATGCGCACACGGGTGCGGCAGGTTCAGTTTCGACTTTTGCCCGGCCCCGGTTTGTGTTAATGAGAGCCACGATATGAAAAGCATTTTCCTTTCCGACGCCCACCTGAAAAGCGGACGGGACAAGAGCTACCGCGACCTGATGCGCTTCCTCGACTCGCTCGGCGCAGAGAAGCTCGACCACCTGTTCATTGCCGGCGATTTTTTCGATTTCTGGTTCGGCAGGCGCGACCTTGTCTATCCGGACTTCATGCCCGTTATTGAAAAGCTGATGGCCCTGAGAGACGCCGGGGCGCATATCGGCCTGTGCGAAGGGAACCATGATTTTTTCCTCGAGGATTATTTCGCCGGAATCCCGGGCTTCACGGTGTACCGGGAGTCGGCCGTTTTCGACCTGGAGGGCCGGAAAACCCTGGTGGCCCACGGCGATCTCGTGGACCGCGAAAACAGGGGATATTTGCTGCTGCGGAAGATCCTGAGGAGTGGCCTCTTCTACCGGATGCAGCGGAACATTCCCTCTCGGATCCTCTGGACGCTGGCGCGGATCAGCTCCAGCACGAGCCGGGAGCTTTACCCGCAGAAGGAGGAGGAGCTGGTCCGCAAAATGGAGGCATTTGCCATGGATCGCTTTCGGGAGGGATTCGACAGCGTCATCCTGGGGCATTCCCACAAACCGCTCCTGAAAGAGTGTTCGATCGATGGCGGAAGAAAAATGTTTGCGACGCTGGGAGATTGGATGCGGCACAATTCCTACCTCTGCTGCAGGGATCGTTCATTCAGCCTTCTGTACTATAAAACTGAATGAATCCGGTAAGAAAGCAGATTCCGATAATTGCTGGACAGCCAGGGTCGGATATGATATGCGTCCCCATTCGCTTTGAGGAGTCTCGTTGATGAATTTCGGCGGCATTGAACCGGAATACACACGCTTCGATCAGGCCACCTTCGTCGTTGTCCCCGTTCCCTACGATCTCACGTCCACCTACCAGTCCGGGTCGCGGATGGGGCCTGCCGCCATCCTGGATGCGTCGGCGCACATGGAGCTTTACGACGAGGAGCTACGCCGGGAGACCTACCTGGCCGGAATCCACACCCTCCCGTCCCTGGAGGCAGACGCCCGGGGACCGCGGGAGATGATGGAAACGGTCCGGCGGCAGATATTCGAAGTCGTTTCGGCAGGCAAGATTCCGGTCACGCTGGGTGGCGAGCACAGCATCTCCTTCGGATGCGTTCAAGCCGTGCAGGAGGTATATCCGGGCCTGTCGGTGCTGCAACTGGACGCCCACGCCGATATGAGGGATTCGTACCAGGGCAGCCCTTTCAGCCATGCCTCCGTGGCGCGCCGCATTTCCGAACGGTGCCCGCTGGTCCAGGCGGGCATTCGAAGCATGAGCGCCGAGGAGGCCGCTTTCCTGCCGGCCAGTGCGGTCAAGACCTTTTCCGCCGACTTCATCCTGGACGATCCGGACGGGTGCCGGGCGATCGCCGCATGCCTGGAAGGCGACGTGTACATCTCTGTCGATCTCGATGTCCTCGATCCGGCTTTCCTGCCCGCGACGGGTACGCCGGAGCCGGGCGGGATCCGCTGGAACGACGTGCTGCGGCTGATCCGAGCGGTTTCCGGGCGTTGCCGGGTCCGGGGATTCGATGTCGTTGAACTGTCGCCGATTCCAGGGATGATTGCCTCTGACTTCCTGGCGGCCAAGCTGGTTTACCGAATGATGGGATATGCGCTCGCAAACACCGATCCATCGATCAAAGGAGAGAAAAATTGAACGATTATGTGCCCAAAATGATCTTTTTTACCAAGGGTGTGGGGACGCACAAGGAGGAGCTCCATTCATTTGAACTGGCCCTGAGGGACGCCGGCATCGAGAAATGCAACCTCGTCCAGGTTTCCAGCATCTTTCCGCCGGCTTGCAAGGTGATCTCGAAAGAGCGTGGCCTGAAAGAGCTGAAGCCGGGGGCGATCACGTACTGCGTGCTGAGCCGCTGCTGCAGCAACGAGCCCCGGCGCCTGCTGGCGGCATCGGTCGGGTGCGCCATTCCCGCGGACAAGAAAACCTACGGATACATCAGCGAGCATCATTCCTTCGGCCAGACGGAGCGCCAGGCCGGCGATTATTCGGAAGACCTGGCCGCCGCCATGCTGGCATCGACACTGGGCATCGACTTCGACATCGACGAAAGCTGGGACGAAAAGAAAGAGATCTTCAAGATCAGCGGGAAAATCGTCAGCACCCGGAACATCACCCAGTCCAGCATTGTCAAGAAGCATGGGTACACGACCGTGCTGGCCGCGGCGGTATTCGTATTCTGATCACGAGATCGGAAAAGCCCGGGCCATTTGATGTGCCTGTTGCCGTGAAATACCCCTTGACAAAAGGTAGCCGGTTGTTTTAGAGAAGTCACTCTTTTGAAAAGTGAATATTGAAATGACGCGGGGTGGAGCAGTCCGGTAGCTCGTTGGGCTCATAACCCAAAGGTCGGTGGTTCAAATCCACCCCCCGCTACCAAAATCAAAACAGGGGCTTGGATGAGAAATCGAAGCCCTTTTTTCTTGCCTCAAAAAAGCAGTTTCCCGCCTCTGACGCACAAAAGGGAATGCCTGCTTTCTCCTTCGTCTTGAAACGGACAACACTGACGACATTTCACCGGAGAAACACCAGAAAAGGCAGAACACAGACATGAATTGTGGTATATGTTTTTAAGATGCATTACTCGCGGCCCTTGTGATTCAGATGGCTGCAGCGCTGTTGGCGTACAGGTTCAAATTGTTCATATCGAAAAGATTTTATCAATTGGAGGAGTGTCATGGGCAATGACAAATCAGCCGATCCCAAAAAGGCCAAAGGCGAGGTGAAGACGGTTGGATGGTTCACCGGTCCCATGGTCGGTTTTATTCTGATTGTGATCGGAGCCATGGTCAGCTTTACGGGTATCGGGCTCCTGATTGGCGTTCCGATGATTTTAATCGGTATCGCTTATCCCTTTATCGGCCGTTCTCTCATCAAGGGACCCTGCCCCTATTGCGGGCAGGAGTTGTCCGCCTTTGGCTTTAAAACAGGAATAACCTGCCTTGCCTGCAAGGAACACGTCATCATCCGGGACAAAAAATTTTTCAGGGAAGAATGATGTCAACTTCGTTTTTTGCAACGGACGGGCAATGCCGCCGATTCATTCAATAAGAAAATCGGCACGCGGAATTCTATTTGGTCTCTCAAAATAGGCAGACACCAAGGGGAGGGATGAACAGCATGGGAAAAGTGAACTTAGCGGAAGTCCTGGTCGGCAGGAAAATGGAACCCCGCTACCTGGAATACAACTGGCGCGATGTCGCCCTGTATGCCCTGGCGGTTGGCGCCAAGCGTGAAGATTTGATCTACACCTACGAAAAGTACATCAAGGCCATCCCCACCTACGGCACCATCCCCTACTGGGGAACAATCAACGTAAAGCCATACCAGTGGATGCCTTTGCCCGCTTCCATGCTGGCAGCCGAGATTGTCAAGCCGACCATCTCCTTCCTGAACATGGACCATGAGATCATCATGCACCACCCCATCGACCCCATCAAGGGCACCTTCCAGTATCAGGACGTGATCACCGATGTGTATGACCGCGGCGAGGGCAGGGGCGCTGTCGTCAAAACGAAAGTCCTCGTCCGGGATGAGGCCGGCAATGACGTGTGCACAAACTTCTCAACGACCTTCTTCCATGAAGCAGGCGGTTTCGGTGGCCCCCCGATGCCCGGGAGCTCCATAGAGATCCCCGACCGTGCGCCCGATTACGAGGCCGATGACTACATCAGCCCTGTTCAAAACCTGCTCTACCGCCTGACCGGCGATACGAACCTCGTACATGCGGATCCCGACCATGCCCGGAAAATGGGTTTTGAGACCTCGTTTATGCAGGGCCTGTGCTCCTTTGGCTTCTCCTGTCGCATGGCCATCGGAGCCCTCGTCCCCGGTGAGCCTGAGCGCATGACCCGCATGGCCGCACAGATGACCTCTGTCCTCTACCCGGACACTCCGGTTCGGTTCCTGCTGTGGAAGATGGGTGACGGCGTGGCGTACTTCCGCTTTATGAACCTCACCAGCGGCAAGCCTGTGTTGAATCGCGGCGTGTTTGAGTGGAGGTGATCACTTTTTATTCCGTCAGCCCGTCCAGCACCTTCAGCATCTCGCTGTTCCCCGGTATGTCGGACATGCTTTTGCCGTACTGGGCGAATGCGAGGGCGCCCTTTCGGTCGACCACGAAGAGGGCGGGCATCCGGCCGAGCTTCAGGAGTTTCCATTCCTGGCCGTAAAGGCGGGCCAGTTTTCCGTCCTTGTCGGGGACGCCGATCATGGGCAGTTCTTCTTCCTTCCAGAATTTTTCGACCTTTTCCGCGCTATGGGGTGCAACGACGACAATCGTGGTGTTTCTTGACGTGAATTCCCTGAAATCCTGCTTCATCCGGACCAGATGCTTTCGGGCGTAGGGTCAGCCGAACCCGCGCAGGAAGACGAGCATCACGGGACCCTGCTGCCGCAGAGAGGAAAGGGCTATTTTTCGTCCATCCTGTGAAAGCGCTTCAAAATCGGGCGCGGGCGCGCCGCCGACCAGGACGGACAAGGCGACGATGGACGCCAATGTGAAATCAAAAAGCATGGGAATACCTCCTTCCTTCAGTAATCCGTTGACTGTTTGCCCTGCTTTCCGCTCGACACGGAGCCTTCCGGGGGGTATTCCAGGGTGGCGTCAAGCTGCGACACGCTTGCGGGAGAATGGTCGGGGAAGGGAAGGTTCCCCTGATCTCTCCAGCGCTGTACGGCCTCGGCGGCTGCGCGGCCCTTCCCGTCATCGAGGCCTCCATCCTTTGTGACATAGAGCGTCTGTGACGGAAAAGCAAATCCGCTGCCCCCCGACGCGACGATATCCATGATCCGCAGCAGCAAGTCCTCCTGAATGGCCAGGAACCTGTTGATGTCGGATTCGAGGACATAGGCGAAGATCTGCAGATCGAGGGATGATGGTCCGAAGCCGACAAACCGAATGCGCGCCGTTGCGGTGTCCACCCGGGGGTGTCGGTAAAGAAGCTCGCGGATCTGTGCCAGAACGTAGCGGAGCTGATCTGTCGTGGTCTCGTAGCGCAGGTTCAGGGTATGCTGGAAAAGGAACCGATCGCGCAGTGAGAAATTTTCGATGCTCACCGCCGCGAGTTGGCCGTTGGGGATGGAGACCACGGTGCGGTTGATCGTGCGGATCTGCGTGGAGCGCAGGCCGATGTTCTCGACCGTGCCCTGGTGCTCGCCGGCCTTACAGTAATCGCCCAGGCGGATGGGTTTGTCCCAGACAAGGAAGACCCCTCCGAAGAAGTTCTCGATCGTCTTCTGTGCGGCAAAGGCCACTGCGATGCCGCCGACGCCAAGTCCGGCCACGACTGCCGTCAGGTTGATCCCTGCAAAGTAATAGAAGACGATGACGAGCCCGGTGATAACGGCCAGGACTTTCAGCATCGTTGCCGTGAGGCGGATGACCGCATGATCCGTTGCCGGCCTGCGCCTCTCGATGATGTCCGCGCCGGTCTCGATCAGGTGAAGGACAATCCATGTCAGGCCGCCGACGGCCATCGTCGAAGCCAGAAAAGCCCAGAACAGCCGGCCCAGCAGCGAAAGCGCGCCCAGGGAAAGAACATAGATTGCAGCCGCCGAGAAAATCAGCATCATGGGGGGTCTGATCCGTCGGATCTTCACCATGGCCGTCTGGTCGAGGCGGCGGCGGAGCGGCTCCCTCATCAGGGCAAAGAAGAGCGCCGTGAAGAGCCAGCCGAACAGGAGCGCCAGGGGGAGCATCAGCAGAAAGAATATCCAGCGGTAAGGCGGCTGTCCGGCCAGACGGGTCTCCGTCAGCACTGCCGGCAGATGCCACTCCAGCCAGGGGATGTCGACCTCTTCGTAGATCTGGGGCACGCGTTTGAGGGTTTCGGCGGAGAAGAGCCAAACCGGCGGATTGTTCTCCTTTTGAATGCGCTCCAGCAGGATCCTGTGTTCTCCCCTGTTGGTCTTGACGATTCCCACCACCTCCCGGTTTACGGGCAGGCCGTCCTGAAGGTTGCCTTCGGGTTTCGAGCTCAAGGCGGTTACGGAAAGGCGGAGCCCCTCGTCGAGGATCTGCTGCAGCTCAATGGCGAGCTGACGGGCGCGCTTTCCCGTCTGGCCGGTATTCAGGTAATCCATGGCCCGTTCGTCGTCTTTCCGCTCCATGGCCTTCAGAAAGCCGAGAACGGTACCCTGCGGCGTGCTGCGTCCCAGGGGATCATCATAAGAGGCCTCGGTTGGCGTGGCTCCCTTCGCGGCCGGGGCGGGTACGGTCTTCTCGGCGGCGTAGGGGCTGGCGGCCATGAAGGCCAAGAGTAAGACGGTGAGGACAATGCGAACGCACGGCATGACTTCAACCTTTTGGCGGAGCTTGCTTACCGTTCTGAAATGGATTCCTCCGCAACACCCGGGTCCCTTGTTCGGCTGAAAACCCGATTTGGATTCCTTCCGAACCATTGCGGCAATGAAAAAAGATGCGGAACCCGCTTTTCGATCGGCCCGGTATGTGATGGACAGTAATCGATTGACGGCCTTCAGAGCTGGTGCACGTATGTTCCCGGGGCGTCGCCGAGGATGCGCAGGCCCTTTTCCGGGGCCCCCATCTCCGGAGGGGCCGTCTGGCCGGACGAATTTTCCGCCAACCACTTCTGCCATGGGATCCACCAGGAGCCGCTGAAGCGGGGCGCCTCCTCCAGCCACTGGTCGGGATCCATGTGTTTTTCCCCTTCGCGGTGGGTCAGCATCTGGTAGGTCCTTCTCGAATTCAGGGGCTCGCTGACGATGCCGGCGTTGTGTCCGCCGCTGGTCAGGAGAAAGGTGACCGTGGGGGCGTCGGAGATCAACTGGAACTTGTAGACGGAGCGCCAAGGTGCGACATGGTCCATGACGGTGCCGACCAGAAAGACGGGGATATGGATATCGCTGAGGACGATGTTGCGGCCGTCAACCTTGTAGCGGCCCTGGAACAGATCATTGTCCAGAAACAGCCGGCGCAGGTACTTGCTGTGCATTCGAAAGGGCATTCTCGTTGCATCGGCGTTCCAGGACATGAGGTCGTTCAACGGACGGCGCGTGCCGAGGAGATAATCCTGGATGATCCGGGACCAGAATAGTTCATTGGCGCGGAGGAGCTGAAAAGCCCCGGCCATTTCCTTCGTGTCCAGATAACCGCGGTCGTACATGATGTCCGTCAGGTAGTTGACCTGGTTTTCGTCGATGAACAGCATCAATTCCCCGGCTTCCGTGAAATCGGTCTGGGCCGCGAGGAGGGTCATGCTTTTCAACCGATCGTCTCCGTCCCGGGACATGGTCGCGGCCACAATGGCCAGCATGGTGCCGCCCAGGCAATACCCGACGGTGTGAATCTTCTTTTCCGGCAGGATCTTCGAAATGGCGTTGATTGCGGCCAGGACGCCGTCGAAGTGGTAGTCGGCCATGGACAGGTTGCGGTCTTCCGCCGTTGGGTTCCGCCAGGAGATGATGAACACCGTGTGCCCGTTCTCCACGAGATATTTCACGAGGGAGTTGTGGGGGGAGAGGTCGAGAATGTAGTACTTCATGATCCACGCCGGGACAATGAGGACCGGCTCCGTGTGGACCTTCTTCGTCGCGGGGGCGTACTGGATCAGTTCGAAGAGCCGGTTGCGGAACACGACCTTGCCGGGCGTCACGGCCACCTTTTCGCCGGGCCGGAAGTTCTCGGTGCCCGCTGGCAGTTCCCGGTTGCGCTGGCGGCGCCAGTCCTCCATCATGTTCTCAAAGCCGCGGATCAGGTTCTGTCCGCCCTCCTTCTGTGTTGCCTGGATCAGGAGCGGGTTGGTCCAGAGGAAGTTCGCCGGTGAGAACAGATCCATGAACTGTCGGGCCATGAAGGAAACGACGTTCTGATGGTGGCGCGAAACGCCGGGGATGTCATGGGTGGCGTTTTGCCACCACTGTTCGGCAAGGAGAAAGGCCTGGTGCATGAACACGAACGGTGGCTGCTGCCAGGCCTCCGCCTCGAACCGCCTGTCCGTAATCACGGACTTTTCCGGCTTTTCGCCGGTCTTGAGCAGGGAGCGGAGTGTGTAGTCCCAGAAATTGGCCGCCTTGTCGATCAGGTCCTCTGTGATCCGGAACTGTGTCCCCGGAGAGTCGGCGAGGTTGATCCACCAGTCCAGAACGGCCAGCAGTTGGGTCACCGGGGAAAGGTTCATGGTGAATTTTGCCTGCCGGGCATGGATGAAGCTGTCGACGCCGGCGTGTGAAGAGTCCTTTAACGCTTCCATGGAATATCCTCCTTTCCCTGCGCTGTTCAGCGGCAACCACTCACTGCCATATTATATCCGATTGCGTCTGTGGCTTCAAGCCTTGTTCAGGCGTCGCCGCCGCCCAGCACCTTGTAAAGGTTTACCCGGTTGGAGATCCCGGCCAGGCGCAGGGAGATCAGCACCTGTTGCGCCGCGTAGAGGGATCTCTGAGCCACAAGAACGCTCAGGTAGTTGTCGATTCCCTTGGTGTAGCGCGCATTGGCGAGGCGGTAGGTTGTTGCCAGCGCGTCGACCAGAGACTGCTGGGCCGCGATCTGCAAACTCAACGTGCCCTGTGCGGCGAGCGCGTCGGCGACTTCCCGAAAAGCCGTCTGGATCGCCTTTTCGTATTGGGCGATGGAGATCGCTTTCTCCGCTTTGGTGACATCGTATGCCGACCACGTGCGGGCATCGAAGACCGGCATGATGATCTGTGGCGCAAAACTCCACGTGCCCGAGCCGGACTTGAAGAGTCCCGACAGGTCGGCGCTTGCGGTTCCCATGGCCGCCGTCAGCGAGATGCGGGGAAAGAACGCCGCCCGGGCGGCGCCGATGTTGGCATTGGAAGCGCGAAGGCGGTGTTCCGCCGCCAGCACATCCGGCCGCCGCAGGAGCAGTTCGGATGACAGACCGGCGGAAATCTCACCGGGCGCGACGACCGTGCCGAGGTCCGGAGGCAGGAGTGCGGAGGGTACGGGCAAGCCGGCCACAAGGTTCAGGGCGTTCTCGTCCTGCGCCACGATCTGCGTGTAGCGGGCGACGTCTCTCCTGGCCGTGTCCACTTGGCTTTGCGCCTGTCGGAGGTCCAGTTCGGATGCGATCCCGACGTCGAAACGTTTCTGGATCAATTTGTAGGAGGCTTCCTGCGTCTCCAGGGTTGAACGGACCAGTTTGAGGTTCTCCCGGTCCGCCCCCAGTGCGAAGTAAGCATCCGCCACGGCGGATATCAGCAGGATTTGTGTGCTGCGGCGGGCCTGGTCCGTGGCCAGATATTCTTCCAGCGCCCGGTCTTTCAGGCTGCGGATGCGGCCGAAGAAGTCGATTTCCCAGGAACTGATGCCGAGATTGACGCTGTATTTTTCAGAGGTTGTCACCGTCCCGGTTCTCGAAAGGTCGGCCGGTAGACGCTCCTTGCTTCCGCTTCCAACGGCATTGACGGACGGCAGTAGTTCGGCCCGCTGTATGCCGTAATACGCGCGCGCCCGCTCGACATTCAGTGCCGCGATGCGGAGGTCGCGGTTGTTGTCCAGGGCGGTCAAGATGATTTTTTGCAGACGCGGATCGCCGATGAACTCCCGCCATGGCCGTTCCGCAGTTGCCGGAACGGATGCATCTGCCTTCGGTTCGCTGTAAGCCGGGCCGGCCGGCCACTCCGCGGGGACCGGCGTTGCCGGCCGCTCGTATCTGGGGGCGAGCGTGCAGCCGGCCAGAAGGGTGAAGAGCATGCACCATGAAAGGAAAAGATTTTTGTTCATTTCATCCGTCCCCTGATGTTCTTTCAGTGCCCGGCCCCTCCGGTGGATGCTTTTTGAATCTGGCGCTGAACGCTTCCATCCATCCGCGAAAGGCGCTGGTCCCGGCTTCCTTTCGGGCCTGTTTGCCCATGAATTTTTCGATCAGCACATAGAAAAGGGGCGAAAAGATGAGAACCAGGACCGTGGCGGTCACCATTCCGCCCAGGACGCCGGTGCCGATGGCGTTCTGGGCGCCCGCCCCGGCGCCGGTGCTGATCGCCAGCGGCAGGACGCCGAAGCCGAAGGCCAGGGAAGTCATCACGATCGGCCGGAAGCGCAGTTTGGCCCCCTCCAGTGTGGCGTCGATCAGATTCATCCCTCTTTCCAGTCCGTCCTTGGCGAACTGGACGATCAGGATGGCGTTCTTCGTGGTCAGGCCCAACGTGGTCAGCAGTCCAATCTGGAAATAGACGTCATTGGTCAGCCCGCGCATGCTCGTGGCGATGATGCCGCCGATCACGCCCAGGGGGAGGACCAGCAGGATCGAAATGGGCACGGTCCAGCTCTCGTAAAGCGCCGCCAGGCAGAGAAAGATCACGAAAACGGAAAAGGCGTACAGGAGGGGCGCCTGGGAACTGGCCATCCGCTCCTGGTAGGAGAGGCCCGTCCAGTCGAAGCCAAACCCCTTCGACAGCTTTTCCGTAAGCTCTTCCATGGCCTTCATGGCCTCGCCCGAGCTTTTCCCCGGCGCCGGTTCACCCCAGAAGTTGATGGCTGCAAAGCCGTTGAAGCGCGCCAGGCTCGTGGGGCCGGTGGTCCATCGGCCGGAGGCGAAAGAGGAGAAGGGGACCATCTTTCCCGCCGTGTTCCGGACATAGAGCTTTTCGAGGTCCTTGGGCAGCATACGGTAAGGGGCGTCCGCCTGGACGTAAACCCGTTTGACGCGGCCGGCCTTTATGAAATCGTTGGCATAGGAACTGCCGAAAGCCGCGGCGATGGTCCTGTGGATGGAGGTGATGGGGACGCCCAGGGCGCCGGCTTTGTCCCAGTCCACGTCGATCCGGAATTGGGGCACGTCATCCATGCTGTTGGGCCGAAGGGCGGCCACCCTCGGATCCTTTGACGCCAGACCGAGCAATTCGTACTGGGCATTCATCAGGTCCTGATGGCCGAGTCCTCCCCGGTCCAGGAGCATGAAGTCGAAACCCTTGGCCATGCCCAGTTCCGTGACGGCCGGCGGCGGGAAGGCGAAGATTCTTGCATTGCGGATGCCCGCAAAAGCTCTCATGGCCCTCTGGGCAATGGCCTTCACCTTAAGGTTATCCCGGTTGCGGAGGTGCCAGTCCTTCAGCCGGACGAAGGCCATGCCGTTGCTTTGCGCCCGTCCGGAGAAAGAGATGCCATTGAGCGTCATCACGGCTTCCACCGCCTCTTTTTCGTTTTCGTTGAAATGGCGAACGATCTGATTCGCCACCTCTCTGGTTTGTTCCAAGGTGGATCCTGTCGGCAGGATGGTCTGGGCCAAGAGCGTTCCCTGGTCTTCATCGGGTAGGTAGGCGGTGGGCATGCGGAGGTACAGGATTCCCATGAAGGCAACGATCACCAGGAAGACCGCCAGATATCTCCTCTTTCGAGTGAGGGAGTGGCCGACCAGATTCACATAGAGGCGCCGCAAACGAAAGAAGCCGTGGTTGAACCGTCTGAAAAACGGGCGCAGGAAAGCGATGGCATTTTCCGCCTCATGCCCGGCCGGTACCGGCTTGAGCAGGCCGGTGCAGAGGACCGGCGTCAGGATCAACGCCACGAGCACCGACAGGAGCATGGCGGAGATGACGGTCACGGAGAACTGGCGGTAGATGACGCCGGTGGAACCGGGGAAGAACGCCATGGGGCCGAACACGGCCGAGAGCACGAGCCCGATGCCGATCAGCGCGCTCGTGATCTGCTCCATGGACTTGGCCGTGGCCTCCCGGGGGGACAATCCCTCCTCGGCCATGATCCGCTCCACGTTTTCCACGACCACGATGGCGTCGTCCACGAGCAGTCCGATGGCAAGAACCATGGCAAACATCGTGAGCATGTTGATGGAGAAACCGAAAATTCCCAGAATGGCAAATGTTCCCAGGAGGACGACCGGCACGGCAATCGTGGGAATCAGCGTGGCCCGAATGTTCCCGAGAAAGAGCCACATGATCAGGAAGACCAGCAGGATCGCTTCGAAGAGCGTTTTCACCACCTCTTTGATGGCGACCCGAATGAAGGGAGTGGTGTCATTGGGATAGACGTGCTTCATTCCCGGGGGAAAGTACCGGCTCAGCTCCGCCATCTTCGCCTTGACGGCATCGGCCGTGTCGAGGGCGTTGGCGCCCGCCGCCTGGCGGATCGCGATGGCGCCGGACGGTCGCCCGTTGTGGGCGGATTCAATATCGTACAGCTCGGTTCCCAGCTCGGTCCGGCCCACATCCCGGATCCGCACGGTGGAGCCGTCCGGGTTGGTGCGGACGGGGATGGCGGCAAATTCCTCCGGTGTCCGGAGCAGGTTCTGGACGACAATGGACGCATTCAGGCGCTGGCCCTTTACCGCCGGCATTCCGCCGAATTGTCCCGCGGAGATCTCCACATTGTAAGCCTTTAGCGCCGCGATGACGTCTTCAAGGGTCAGTTGATAATCCGTCAGTTTGTCGGGATTGAGCCAAATGCGCATGGCGTATTCCGCGCCGAAAATCTGCGTCTCGCCCACGCCCGGCACACGCGACAGAACGCTGTCCAGGTTGGAAATGGCATAGTCGGTCAGATCCTTCATGTCCATACTGCCGTCTTCGGAAACCAGGCCAATGATCATCAGGTAGTTTCGAGTGGATTTTCGGACGGTGACCCCCCGGCTCTGGACCACCTCGGGCAGGTTCGCCATGGCGCTCTGCAGCTTGTTCTGCACCTGGGACCAGGCAAGATCCGGATCGGTGCCCGCCTGAAAGGTCAGCTCGATTCGGGAACCGCCCGCCGCATCGCTTGTTGCATTCATGTAGAGCAGTTTGTCGAAGCCGGTCATCTTCTGTTCGATGATCTGGGTGACGCTGTTTTCCACAGTCTCGGCGGATGCCCCGGGGTAGCTTGCGTAAATGGCAATAGTCGGCGGGGCGATAGGGGGATATTGCGAGATGGGCAGGTTGTAGATGGCCAGACCGCCCGTCGCCATGATGATGATGGCGATGACCCACGCGAAAACGGGGCGGTCGAGGAAGAATTTAGACAGCATCGCGCCCCTCCGTCAGTTCGCTTTGGCGGCCGGCGGGGTCGCCTTTGCTTGCTCTTCGCTCTTCTTGTCGGGCTTGACTTCAAAGGGGACGGCCTTCACGGAAACGCCGGGCCTCACCTTCTGAGCGCCCTCGACGATCACCCGCTCGCCGGCCGCCAGGCCCTCCGTTACGAGCCAGGAATTGCCGATCGCGCGGTCGAGCGTAAGCATCCGCTGCTGGACCTTGCCCTCTCCATCCACGATCAGCGTGAGCGGATTGCCCTTCGGATCGCGCGTCACGGCCTGCTGGGGTATGAGGATGGCAGCCTTCCGAATGCCTTCCTGCAGGACTGCCCGGACAAACATGCCCGGCAGCAGGACACCCTTCGGATTGGGGAAGACGGCCCGCAGGATGACCGATCCGGTCGTGGCATCGACGGTCACATCGCGGAACTGCAGAGTTCCGCTAAGCGGATACGTCGCTCCGTCCTCCAGGATAAGCAGGACCTTGTTCTGGCTTTCCCCGTTCCGCTGCAGAAGGCCCTCCTCGATGCCGCGCCGGAGGCGCATCATCTCCGTCGTCGACTGGGGCACATCGACATACATGGGATCCATCCGCTGGATCGTGGCGAGGGCCATGGGCTGGTGCGCCGAGACCAAAGCGCCCTCCGTGACGCTGGACCTTCCGATCCGGCCCGCGATGGGCGCTGTGATGGTGGTGTATCTGAGATTGATGCGGGCCGTCTCGACCGCGGCCTTCCAGTACTGGACGTCCGCTTCGGCCTGCTTCAGCGCGGCCGACACGTCGTCGTAGTCCTGTCGGCTCACCGCATTGTCGGCCAGGAGTTCCCTGATGCGTTCGGCCTTCAGGCGGGTTGCCGGCAGATTGGCCTCGGATCGGCTAAGCGCCGCCTTGGCGTTTTCGAGTGCCGTCTGATAGGTGGCGGGATCGATCTGGTAGAGCGCCTGTCCTGCTTTGACATCGGAGCCCTCCGTGAACAGGCGCTTCTGGACGATGCCGCCCACCTGCGGGCGCACTTCCGCAATTTGGTTGGCCGACGTCCGCCCCGAAAGTTCCGTTGTGGTGACCAGGGGCTGCGGCTGGATCGTCGCAACGGCGACTTCAGGGGTCATGCCTTGCGCGGCATCTCCTTTCGCTTTCTGTTGACCGCAGCCACTCAGGACAAGGAAGCCGGCGAGAAGCGCGGCGGCGGCAATGTTTTTTAACCTGTCATCAATCTGCATGGGATACCTCTGCAAGGATTAAATGCTTCTGTTCATACAAGCATGTATTCAGTTCCATGTTTCCGTTGAGCCGGACGGTTCCCGAGTTCGAATGCTATCCCAGCAGGCCTCGATGACCTGCCGGATCATTTCTTCGTCCAGGCTGATGAAGCCGAGGATGTGGTCCCGGATCAGGTCCCGAAGCGGTCCCATAGTGAGGGCAAACAGCACCGGAAGGGCAAAATCTTTCAGGACCTTCCGTTCGATCCCTTCCAGGAAGAGATTGCCGAAGATATTCGGTTTCTTCGATCGATTCAAGAGAATATCCTGGCGCAGGGCCGTCCCGTAAGGGGAATTGTGGTACTGCTCCAGGTAGCGGAAATGGAGCGGACAGTCGATGAAATGCCGGAATAGCTTCGTGGTCAGATGAACAAACCGTTCCCGAATGGGCTTGCCGACGGGATATCCGTCCTGGATGACTGAAATGATCTTCTTTTCCACCTCCTTGTACAGTTCCGTGATGAGTTCGTTCCTGCTGTCGAAGTAGCGGTAAATCGTTCCGGTGGCGACGCCCGCTTTTGCGGCAATTCCGGACATCGGGGCGCCGTGGAAACCCTGTTCCGAGATAAGTTCCATCGATGCTTTTATGATGTCGCTGCGCTTGCCCGATGTTTTCATGCGTTGGTGACATTCCAAAAAAGAGGAATGAACGTTCATTCATTTTCGCGAATCCCTACCCCAGGCGAAGGGAGCTGTCAAGAAATATTTTGACCGTCCGCGATTAAAGAAAAAATTGGAGCGGTCTTCCGGTTCGCATGCCCGACATCGCGTGACGTGAACATTCAGCCGCACAGGCAAGAAACGAAAGCGGTTGCGCGGGAAGATCTTCCCGTTGCGTTTCATGTGATTTTTTTGTATATTTCTCTGAAATGACTGGCTTAATCTTCCGAAGAAAAACAATCTGAACATCAAATCTGCTTTCCGGGAAGGAGGTTCGAGTATGCGGAAGAGAAATGTTGGATATGCCGCCGCAACCTTGCTCTGTCTTGCACTGCTGATTCCCGCATTTTCCTCGGCGCAGAAGAGCTCCGCCGGGGCAAACGGGATTGGGGACGGAAGGGAAAAGTGCTACAATTGTCATTCCCAGGTCAGATCCCTGAAGGAGGGTTCCAAACATGCCGCCCTTTCCTGCAGCACCTGTCATGCCGGAACCGTGGAGCACCTGCAGAGCTTCAGGAACAAGCCGGTCACGGCCATCGATCAGGCCCTCTGCGGGAAGTGCCACAGCGATCAGTATGACAGTTTCAGAAAGGTCAACTATCATGCCCAGGCCCGCAAGGAAAAGGGGGTGCCGACGGGACGCTCCCCCATGCAGGAGAAACTGCTGGTGCCTCACGGCTTCACCATGGAGCACAATGAGCCGAGGGCCCACATCTTCATGCTGACCGACCAGTTTGTCGTGGACCGCTTCATCGGGGGGCGCTTCCAGCACAAGAAGGGCTTTGCGGGCATCAATCAGACCGGGAAGGCATGGGATATCCTTTATGACACGGGCCGGGAGCTGCCCGAGACCGCGAAGGCCGGTAACGCCACATGCATTCAGTGCAAGACCTCCGACCACATCCTGCAGTGGAAGTACATGGGGGACAAGGATCCGAAGGCCAAGTGGGATCGAGGCTCCGATATCGCGGCGATGTCCAAGGCGACGCAGAATCCCATGGGCTGCATTGAATGCCATGACGCCCACGGCGCGGTGCCCCGGATCATTCGGGACGCCCTGATCGAGGCGATCGACCGGGACGGCGCGAAGACCTTCGAGCGGAGCGGGAAGACGGACCTCAAGGTCGTCGATTTCCGCGGTTTCCGGAAAGTCGGCGTCATGGGCAAGACCGATTCACGGATGATGTGCGGACAGTGCCACGTGGAGTACGCCTGCAATGCCGGGTTCGAATTCAACACCGGCAAGAGGGTGGGCTACGAGGACCGGCGCACCAACCACTACCCCCTGAAGAACGCGAAGGACATCCTGGCACACTACAAAAAGCTGAACTTCTACGACTTCAGGCATGCCGTGACCGGCGCCAGGCTGGTCAAGCTTCAGCACCCGGAGACCGAAACCTACTGGGGCAGCGCCCACGACAGGGCCGGTGTCCAGTGCCACCAGTGCCATATGCCGAAAGTCAGGGCCAAATGGGGGAAGACTTACACCAGCCACGGCGTCATCCGGCCCATCCAGTCCGTGAAGGAGGCCTGCCTGGGCTGCCATCCCAAGGCCACGGCGGAAGAGAAGAGATACCAGATCGAAGCGGCCCAGAACTACATTCGGGGAAAGATGCGGAAATCGGAGTACTGGCTCGCCAGGCTGATCGACACCTATGCAGCGGCCCAGAAGGCGGGCGTCCCGGAAGCGGTCCTCGCCGAGGCCCGGGAGAGGCATGAAGAGGCGCATGTGCTCTGGGAGTGGTGGACGGCCGAGAACAGCGACGGGTGGCACAACCCCGACCTCGCGCGTGACAGCCTGGCCGCGTCCATCGTCGCATCGAGAAAAGGAGTGGACATTCTGGTGAAGGCCATGGGATCCCGGTAAGCGGGAACGGTTGGCGGAGGTGATGACGGTTCGCCGAAGCCCGGTCCAACTGGACCGGGCTTCGGCTTGTGGGTTATGGGTCAGGACTCGCTGCGCCCGGCGCAGGATCCTTTTCCGGGGGATCCACTTCCTGGCCGCATACCGGACAGACGTACAAGTCCGCGTCAAAATCCCACACGCTGCAGCCCAGCGTGACCGTCTTTGTCCTTCTGAGCAGTTTCATCCGGCCGTGCCGGTTCGGGCAGTCCATCGCTTCCTCAAGCCGGCGCGTCACTTCCAGAAGGTGTTCCAGAGGGGCCGTTCGGTGCCTTTTTCATAGGTCACCTCTTCGAGAACGCCGTCACGGGTGAAAACGAAAACCAGCAGGTCGTGCTGCAGGAGATTCCCGGCGGCTTCCAGGTTGAAGCTCGTTTTGATGACATCACTGAGTGGGATGCCGACCGAAATCTGCCCACCCCGATAGTAGGATCTTCGGTAGACCAGCGCGAATTTCCCCTGCATGTCCAGGATATCGGTCGGTGCGCCATGGCGGGCCAGGACATCCGTCAGCGTCGCAGCCCCCTTTATCAGCTCCGGAGCCGGCGGGGGTACTTCCGCCCCTTTGCTGATCCGGTCGACGCGGAGGCTGACGCAGCCGGAGAGGACCAGCAGCGTCACCAGGAGCAAGAAGATCAGCCGCCGTCCTGTCTCAGAAGGGCATTCCGTATGCCGCCGCATTCGATTTGAAGCTGCTTCCATAATGGGTCACAATGTTGACGTCGTTGATGAAGAAGACGATGCGGTCGTACTGCGTGTCGTAATTGGCGAAGGTGACGATGACGAACCACAGGCCGGTCGCCTTGCTCAGCGAACGGTCGTAGACATAGGCATTTCCGTTCGAGAGCTTGACAATCTGTGTGGGCGGTCCGAACAGCTTCACGACATCAGCCGCGGTGGTTTTTCCCGGTGTCACCTGCGAGAGCGTGCTTTCCTCGATGGGGCGGAAGTCCCTGCCCCGGCCGATGACGGCGCATCCCGCGGCGATCGAAACGACGAGCAGCAAGGTCATCATCCATAACAAACGCTTCATGTCTTTATCCCCCGTTTCATTTTATCGGACCGGCAGAAGGCCCTTCTGCTGCAACCCGGAAAGCATGGCCTCGATGGCCGGCAGGGCCGCACGGGCCGCTTTTTCCCCCTCGATCATCGCCTCGTGCTTCCGGGTGAAGTCCGTGGAGCCGACGTTTCCGACGGCGGGACGGATGACCACATCCGCCCGCGGAAGCTGCAGGGCCGCGATCTTGGCGTACATGATGTCGACGGACTGGAGAATGGTTTCCACGATTCCCTGAGGCGTTGCCGGGGTGATGCCCGATGAGATGTCCACGGCGATGACCGCGTCCGCTCCGTAGCGCCTGGCGATGTCGATGGCCAGCGGGCTCACGATGCCTCCGTCCGCGAAGGTCCGGCCGGATATCCTCGACGGCTTGAAGATGCCGGGAATGGAGCAGCTTGCCCGGACCGCCATGCCCGCATTGCCCGTGCCGAAAACAAATTCTTCACCCGTTTTGATGTCCGTGGCGACGGCATGAAAGGGAATCCTGAATTTTTCGATCGGCGTGTCCCGGACCATGCGGTTGACGTAGCCTTCGAGTTTTTCGCCCTTAACAAAACCGTTATCCGGCAGGGCAAGGTCGATGATGTCGTCCCGCTCCAGCGCGTGGGCCATCGTTTGCAGTTGCTGGGCGCTGTACCCGTAGGCATAGAGGCTTCCCACCAGACTTCCCACGCTGGTTCCGACGACCATGTGGATCGGCACTTTCTGCGACTCCAGGACCCTGAGCACGCCAACATGAGCGAATCCCCTGGCGGCGCCGGCCCCCAGCACAATCGCAACCTTCGCCGGTTTGTAAGGCGGCGGGATCGTTTTCGGCGCACAGGCCGTGAACAGGCATGCAAAGAAAACAGCGCAGAGTGTCAGCCCTATGGATGTCCGGCAGTTTATCATATTCGGTCACAGGATCGTCCGACCGACCTCCCCTATATCAGGAAAGATCCCGATGTCAACTTTTTCCGCCGACCCGTTGCTGCGGCGGCTGTTCAAACCGGACGCCATATGTTATGCAGCAAGAAGCGGGAATCACAATCCATCCCGCATTTTTCCGTGACCGCGGAGCGCCGCGAGAGAGGATGAAGCATGCTGCGGGCAAACCAGTTCCGGTACGCCGACGACAATCTGGGCTATGTGATTCATGGCGAAGAGGAGGCCATGGTGGTCGACGGAGGAGCCGTCGCGGCGATTGTCTCCCACCTTGAGGGAATGAAACTGGCCCTTCGCTATGTGGCCAGCACGCACAATCATCCGGACCATACATCGGGCAACGCCGATCTGATGAACCGGCACGGGGCCGTGCTGTTGAATCCCGGTGCGCTGCCCGACGGATTCCGGGTCGAACTCGACGGCCACGAAATTGTCGTCTTCCGAACCCCGGGCCATACGGAGGACTCCGTGTGCTTTTACGCGGAACCTTTCCTGTTTACGGGCGACACGCTGTTCAACGGCACCATCGGGAACTGCTTTTCCGGGGATGAACGAGGCTTCTACCGGTCCGTAAAGAAGCTGATGGCCCTGCCCGGCAGCACGATCGTATACGCCGGCCATGATTACGTCCGGAATGCCCTGGCCTTCGCGAAAACAATGGCCCCGGACCCGGAGGCGTTCGCCGCCTGCCTGCGCCGCTATGACCCCGCCCATGTGTTTACGCATCTGGATGACGAGTTGAAGGTGAATCCCTACCTGCGTTTCAATGACCCGAAGGTGGTCGGGATTCTGAAGGAAAAAGGACTTCCCGCCGCCACGGAATGGCAGCGGTGGCAAAGCCTGATGACATTGGAATGATGCCTTACCGAAGATCCAGGCGATAGGATCTGACGCGCTGGATCGGGTGGTAGGATTTTTTGGACTGCGCCAGTTCGAAGATGTTCATGTCGCTTTCCTTGTTGATCCACCGGCAGCCTGCGAACAGCCTTTTGGCGCATTCGTTGTCCAGGAATTGATACAGGCCCCGGATGTCGGAAAAGGCTTTCTCGAAATTCAGAACGCCCGTATCAACGTTCAGCCGGGAGGCGATGGCGAAGGCGCAGACCGCGCCGTCGATCCGGACGACAATGCCCCTTCCCTCCAGCGCATCGAGATGGTGAAGCGTGCGGATCACGGCCTGCCTTTCGCAGGCCAGGTTGTTGTCGCTTTCGATGTCGCAATTTCGCTTTTCGCACCACTTTTCCAGGAAGGCCAGACATTCGTCGGCGAGGTCCGCCGACATGGCCGTCACTTCCACCCGGCCCGGAAACAGGTAATCCCTGCTGAACTGGTGGATCAGGTTCCTTTTTTTGGCGTAGCGGTTTCCCCGCAGCCGCGCTAGGTCGTCCGTCGAATAGACATAATCCTCGTATTCCGGCTGTTCAGTCATTTCAAACCAGCGTTCCGCTTCGCGCGGAGTTGCGGCTTCCAGGTAGTCTTCAGAGACGAATCGGTAACTGCGAAATCCCAGGTCGATGGCGAGGTCGTAAAGTCGTTCGGGTGTGAAGGCTTCCGAGCTTGAAAGGGGAAGGATCAGGTAACGGTCATTGGGATTCGCGGGGGACTCGTTGCCGATGATCAGTGTGTTCCCGTCCAGGGCGTAATGCGTTTTGTACAGGCAGTCGCTCCAGGCAATCAGGGACAGAAGGGAATAGATGCTCAGCCGGTAGGGCTGCCGTTCGAAAAAAGGTTTCAGCTTTGCGTAATCCGAAGGCTCCAGGGGTTTGAATCGCATGACGCTCCTTTGCCGGGCCAAGACCCTGCCAGGAGTCCATACATGATTTCATGCTTTTAATCAAAAGAAAGTCTTGACTCTGGACAACGGCCCGCACCGCATCCGGCCTCGGGTTCTTTGCCCTTGACAAAGGTCTTTCCGTCATGGCACAAAGTGCGGTCTTTATCGGCATTTCCATGAATGTACGAAGGGATTTGAGCGCATGAAAAGATGGTATGCCGCACCGGGGCTGATCCTGCTGGGCGCCCTGCTGTTGTGTGTTTCACCGCAAGGGGTTCTTGCCGCCCGGTATACACTCGCCGATTTTTACCGACTGGCCCTGCAAAATGCGGAGCGGATCAAGATATCGGAGGAAAATCTTGTCATCGCGGAGACGGGAAAGGAAAAGGCGATGGCCCTGCTCTATCCCAAGCTGACCGGGTTTTCCACGTACACACGCTGGGAGGACGAAAAATACGGCGCGGGAAGCCGGATCGGGCCATACACCCTGCCGGGCTCCCTGATACAGCCCAGAGAAACCGGCACGTGGGGAATGCGGATTGACGAGTCGCTTTCCCTGAGCGGCAGGGAACTGACGGCACTGGCCATCTCCAGGGAAAACATCCGGAAGAGCGCCCTGGACCTGGATGCCGCCCGAGAGGAGTACCTGCTGAATGTCGCCCAGGCATATTACGGTGTCTTGAAGGCCGTGAAAAACCTGGAAATTGCCGATGCGAACGTGGAACGGCTCACAACCTACCGGGACGCGGCTTCAAAGAGATTAAAGGTCGGCGAAGTCACCAAAACGGTTCTGCTCCGTGCGGAAGCCGAACTCTCCGGCGCGCAGTCGGACCGTATGGCGGTCGTGAACAGTTTGGAACTGGCCAGGGCCCAGTTGCGACGGATTGCGGCCGTTCAGGAGGATTTCGAAGTCGCGGATGCCGGGGAAACGGAGACGGAGATGGAAATCCCCTCCCTTGAAACGTTTCAGGAAACCGCCCTCTCAGAGCGGGCCGATTTGAGGGGGCTCGAGATTCAGAAGCGGATTGCGGAGGATCAGGTCCGGTTTGCCAGGGGCGCCTACTGGCCGAATCTTTCCCTCACCGGGGGCTACATCCGGACGGAACAGTCCCCGGAGACGTCGTCCCTGAACCGTGAGGGCATCAACGCGGGCGCCGCCCTGAATTTCCCTTTTTTCGAGGGTGGATTGCGGGTGGCGGAAGTGAAGGAGGCGAAGGCCAGGGAACGGCAGAGCCGGCTCCTCTACGAGGACTTGAAAAAAGCCATTGCCGTCGAGGTGCAGAGCGCCCGTCTGGACCTGGTGACGCAGAAATCGATCCTCAAATTCCTTGTCGATCAGCGGGCATTTGCCAGAGAAAATTACAAAGCCGTCAACCGGCAGTTTGAATTCGGGCTGGCCCAGAGCATCGATGTTATCGATGCCAACACGCTCCTGGTTTCGGCAGAGCAGAAAGTTGCCGAGGCCGGCTACACTTATCAGATGTCCATTCTGAGGGCCAAGAAAGCCACCGGCGTGCTCCTGAAGGAGATCCTGGCGGCCAGGCAAAATGGGGGTGGGCATCGTGGAGGAAGGGTTCATGGCAGGACAATGTCCTTTTTCAGGCTTTATGCGTGGCGTCAAAAGCAGTGATTTTCAGGGGAGGGCCGCTCTCATCCTCCTGGCACTGGCGTTGATCGCGGCACCTTTGACCGGATGCTTCAAGAAGGAGGAGAAGGCCGCGGCCGAGAAGGTAGTCAATGTAAAGGCAGCGGTCGTGGAGAGGAAGTCCCTGAAACCCTTCGTCGAGTCGGTGGGTAGCCTGAAGCCCAATGAGGAAGTCGTCGTCAGCTCCGAGGTCGACGGCATCCTGACCCAGCTCAAGGTCGATGAGGGATCCGCCGTTTCCAGGGGAATGCTCCTGGCACAGATCAATGAAACGGACTATCGCCTTGAAGTGGGCCGGGCGGAAGCGGCACTGCGGCAGGCAGCGGCCACGCTGGAAAACGCCAAAGTGGAGTACGGCAGGAAAGAGGCCCTCTACCAGGAGGCGCTGGTCACCCGCCAGCAGTTCGACGACATCGTGGCAAGACGCGCCCTGGCCGAGGGCGATGTGGACCGCGCCAGATCCGCCCTTGAGCTGGCCAGGGTCCGGCTTTCCAAAACCAGGATTCACAGCCCCCTGACGGGGGCAGTCCGGGAGAAAAAAGTCACCGCCGGAGATTATGTCCGGAACGGAACGCCCCTTCTCCATCTGACCCAGAACCATCCCGTCAAATTGAGTTTCACCGTTACGGAGAAGGATGTCGCCCGGCTGAAAATCGGCCAGGAATGCGCGTTCAGGGTGGATTCCTATCCGGACCGCGAGTTCAAGGGCCGGCTGACCGTCATTTACCCGAATCTTGAAGAGCGGACGCGGACGCTGCAGGCGGAGGCCGTGGTGCCGAATCCCGATCTGTTTCTGAAACCCGGTTTGTTTGCCCGTGTGACCCTTTTCACCGGGCCGGCCGAGGACAAGGTCGTCGTGCCGGTTACGGCCCTGCTCTATGAAAACAACAAGGTCAAGGTATTCGTCGCCGAAGGCGACAAGGCCAGGGAGCTTTTCGTCCGTGTCGGCGGAAAATACGGAGAGATGATCGAAATCGTCGAGGGGCTGAAGGGGGGAGAAAATCTGGTGGTGGTCGGACAGAACAACCTGGCCGAAGGGGTAAAACTGCATGTGGCTCGCTGAGACATCGATCAAACGCCCGGTTTTCGCGACGATGTTCATCACCGCCCTGGTGGTGCTGGGGCTCGTCAGCTACCCCGAAATCGGCGTCGATCTCTATCCGAAAATCGATTTTCCCATCGTCAGCATCAACACCCAGCTTCGGGGCGCAAGCCCCGAGATCATGGATATCGACGTCACCGATAAGATCGAAGAGGTCATCAACACCATCAACGGCGTCAAAACGATCACCTCCTCCAGCCTGGAGGGCGTTTCCAACATTACCGTGGAGTTCGTGCTGGAGCGGGACATCGACCTGGCCGTTCAGGACGTACGGGAGCAGATTTCCACCATCCGTTCGAGGCTGCCGACGGACATCCTGGAGCCGGTGATCCGGAAGGTGGATCCCGATGCCACACCGGTCCTCTGGCTGATGGTGACGGGTCCGCAGTCGATCCGCGACCTGTCGACCTACACGGATGAAGTCCTGAAAGAGCAACTGCAGCGGATCGAGGGCGTGGGCGCCCTGCGCATCGGGGGGCTGCGGCTGCGGCAGGGCCGGATCTGGCTGGACAGCGACAAGCTCCGGGCCTACCAGATCGCTCCGGGGGACGTCGCGCAGGCGCTTGGTCTTGAAAACGTCGAGCTTCCCGGCGGCCGGATCGAGAGCGCGACCAAGGAATACTCCGTCAAGGTCAAGGGCGAGTTTCCCCGGATTCAGGACTTCAATGACCTGATCGTGGCGTATTACAAGGGCGCTCCCGTGCGCATCCGCGATATCGGCCGGGCCGAAGACGGGATGTCCGAGAAGCGGAACATCGCGCGTTTCAACGGCGTGCCCTGCGTCGGCATCGGCATTCAGAAGCAGACCGGCACCAACACGGTTGCCATCATCGACCGGGTCAAGAAGGAGCTGATCGGCATTCGGAAAACCCTTCCGCCGGGCATGGAAATCAATATCGGCTTCGACCAGTCCAACTTCATCAACCGCTCCATCAACGAGGTGAAGGGCCACCTGATCATGGGCGGCCTGCTGGCCGTCCTGGCGGTTTTCCTTTTCCTGAGGAACTGGCGGACCACCCTGATCAGTGCCCTTGCGCTTCCCGTTTCGGTGATCGCCACCTTCGCCATTATGAAGGCCTTTGACTTCACCTTCAACAACATGAGCATGCTGGCGCTTTCGCTCTCCGTGGGGATCCTCATCGACGATGCCATTATCGTCATTGAGAACATCTACCGACACATCGAAGAGGGGATGGCGCCCCGGGAAGCGGCGGCCTTTGCCACGTCCGAAATCGGCCTGGCCGTCATGGCGACCACGCTCGCCATCGTCGCGATTTTTTTGCCCGTCGCCTTCATGAAGGGGATCATCGGGCGGTTTTTCTGGCAGTTTGCCCTGACGGTCGTTTTTTCCGTGATGGTCTCACTGCTGGTCTCGTTCACCCTGACGCCCATGCTGGCCTCGCGGTTTCTGAAGGTAAGGCCCGCAGGGGAGAGAGCCACTGTCCGTCCCCGCTCCTTGGTCCTGTCGCGAATGGGAGACGGACTGGAGAAGGCCTACGGAAAAACGGAGGACGTCTATCGTCGCATCCTGAGATACAGCCTGGAATACCGGAAAACGGTGCTTGTACTGGCCGTAATCATTTTCGTTTTCAGTCTTTATGTGACCCGATTCATCGGCAAGGAATTTGTCCCTGCGGAAGACCAGAGCCAGTTTCTCGTGCGTCTTGAGGCCCCGATGGACTACTCCATAGACCAGGCTGACGCGCTGTTCAGGCAGGGCGAAGAAATCGTCAAGTCCTTTCCGGAGGTCACATCCGTTTTTTACATACAGGGATTCGGGGCCGGCGGCGCAGGTCAGATCAACCGGGCCACCCTCAATACCCGATTGAAGCCGAAGGCTCAGCGGAAAAAAAGCCAGGAGCAGATCAAGGCGGAGATCCGGAGGAAATTGAGCCAGATACCAGGCATCAAGGGAACGGCCGAGGACATCTCCATGATCGGCGGGGGAATCCGGAATGTTCCCATTCAATATGCCATTCGAGGGCTCGACCTGGAAGTTCTTCAGAGCTACACCCGGCGGATTGCGGCGGATCTGTCTAAGCGGCCGGGGATTGTGGACGTGGACAGCACCCTGGAGGCGGGCAAACCGGAACTGAAGGTGTACATCGACCGGAACAAGGCGGCGGACATGGGCGTCAGCGTCGCCGGCATCTCAGATGCCATCAACCTCTTGGTCAGCGGCGAGGTGGACATCACGAAGTACAAGGACGAGGCGAAAGGGCGGCGCTACGATGTCCGCGTCCGCCTCAATCCCGAAGATCGCGCCAGCCCGGCCGATCTGGGAAGGCTCTACGTGCGAGCCAGGGACGGGCGCCTGGTCGAGCTGGCCAGCGTAATCCGGGTTCAGGAGGGCGGCGGCCCCAGCGTCATCTACCGGGTGGATCGCCAGCGGGCGACCATGCTTTATGCCAGTCTGGAAAAGAAGCCACTGGCGGAGGCCATGCAGGATCTGGACGGTATTGCGGCGCAGGTCCTGACGCCGGGATACACGACCCGGTACAAGGGCGCCGCTGACACCATGAAGGAATCCTTCCAGTATCTGCTCTTTGCGCTCTGGCTGGGCATCGTGATGGCTTACATGGTGCTGGCGGCCCAGTTTGAAAGCTTCATGCACCCGGTGATCGTTCTCCTGTCCATGCCGCTGTCCTTCATCGGGGCATTCGCGGCCCTGCTGCTGGCCGGCAAGACGATCAGCATCTTCAGCCTCATCGGCCTCATTCTTCTCATGGGGCTGGTGAAAAAGAACGCGATTCTGCTGGTGGACTACACCAACACCCTGCGGGAACGGGGCATGAGCCGGCGCGAGGCCATCCTTCAGGCCGGTCCGGTCCGGCTCCGTCCGATCCTCATGACGACCATCGCCATGGTCTTCGGAATGCTGCCCGTGGCCTTGGGTCTCGGGGAGGGGGCGGAGACCCGCTCGCCCATGGGCATCGCAGTGATCGGCGGACTGCTGACTTCTCTCTTGCTGACCCTGGTCGTCGTTCCGTCGGCCTATGACCTTTTTGACGACTGGGTTGAACGGCTCGGAAATCTCGGCAAAGGAGGAAAAACGCCATGAAAATGTGCCTGATCGTTTACTCCCAGGCGGCCGATTACGAGGTCGTCGATCAGTTCAAAAAGGCCGGCATCCGGCGCTACACCAAAATGGAGGAGGCGCGAGGGGAGGGCGAGGAGACGGAGCCGAAACTGGGGACCCACACCTGGCCGGGAAAAAACAACGTCCTGTTCCTGGCGATCCCGGAAGAGGAATGTCCGGTGGTCAAGGAGGTGGTCAGGCTGCTGAAGGAAAACCATCCCCGGGCGGGGGTGAAGGCTTTCATGATGCCCATGGAGGAAATTTTCTGAAGGAGTCGGGTTGTGCCCAGGGAAAAAATCACTCGAAGACAGAAAGACGTCTCACGCCTGCTGCGGGAAAGAAAGCGCGGACGATCCCGGCGAAAAAGTCCGGGAAGAAGGGAGGAAGGGATCGGGCTTTGCAAGGTGAATTTAACGAAGCGGAAGGGGTTCCAGATGACGGTTGTCCGGTCAAAGGTATAGCCCATGTCGCCTGACTTGTTCACAGCCGAAGATTTGCGGCAGATCAAGGAGGAGGGGCAGAGCGAAGCGCAGGTGCGGGAGCAGATCGAGCTCTTTCGGCGCGGCTTTTCTCCGGTCATCCTGAACCGGCCCTGCACGATCGATGACGGTATTGCCGTCATTCCGAAGGAGGACCAGGACTGTTTTGTGCGATGCCATGAGCGGGAATGCCGGAAAAACAGGATGCGCAAATTCGTGCCGGCGTCGGGGGCCGCCAGCCGCATGTTCAAGGAGTGGTTCGAATGTCTGGACAGGGGCGCCTTTCCCTCTGTGACGGCGGGCGACGAATTCATCCGGGATCTGCGGAGGTTCGCTTTCTTCGAGGATTTGCGTGCGGCCATCCGGCGCCGGGGAGGCAGCCCGGACACTTGGGTGGCCGAGCAGAGATATGGCGACATCCTGAACTGCATCCTGACGGAAGCGGGACTGAATTACGGAAACCTTCCCAAGGCGCTCCTGAAGTTCCATGACTACCCGGCCGGCAGCCGTGCCGCCATCGACGAGCATCTGGTGGAAGCGGTGCACTATGCGAGGGGAGGAGACGGCATCTGCCGCATCCACTTCACCGTTTCCCGTGAACACGAGGAAATCGTCCGGGAACATCTGTCGCGTGTGCGGCATCGTTACGAAGAACCCAACGGCGTTTCCTTCGACATCTCCCTTTCCATCCAGAGCCCGTCCACAAACACCCTTGCCGTAGATCTGGAAAACCGTCCCTTCCGGGATGAAGCAGGGCGGCTCGTTTTCAGGCCGGGCGGGCACGGGTCACTGCTCGTCAACCTGAATGGCATGAACGACAGCGATATCGTATTCCTGAAAAACATCGACAACATCGCGCCCGACCGGCTGAAGCCCGCAACGGTCCACTACAAGAAGGTCCTGTCCGGATGCCTCATCAGCCTTCAGGAAGAGATTTTTCGCTATCTGAGACGGATGGCCGAAGGGCCGCTGACGGAAGATGCGCAGAATGCCGCCGTTCGATTTTGCCGGGAAAAACTCCATATCGGCTTTCCGCCGGGATTCGACGATTTGTCCCCGGCCGCGCAGCGGCAGCTCCTTTTTTCAAGGCTGAACCGGCCTGTCCGTGTATGCGGGATGGTGAAGAACGAGGGGGAGCCGGGCGGCGGACCCTTCTGGGTGGACGAGGAGGACGGCGTCCAATCCGTCCAGATCATCGAGGCGTCCCAGATCGATCCCCATTCCGCGCCGCAGCGCGCCATCTGGTCGGCAGCGACCCACTTCAATCCCGTCGACCTGGTCTGCGGCGTCCGGGATTTCCAGGGAAGGAAGTTTGACCTGATGCGGTATGTCAACCGGAAGACATTTTCAATTTCCCTGAAATCGGAGAAGGGCAGGGCCCTGCGGGCTCTGGAACGGCCGGGTCTGTGGAACGGTTCCATGCACGGCTGGACGACCATCTTTGTGGAAGTGCCTATCGAAACCTTCAATCCCGTCAAGACCGTCTACGATCTCCTGAGACCTCAGCATCTTACCGGCCGTTGATTTCTCACGCCGGCTGGTCTTCACACAATGCGTCGTGTTACAGGAGCATGCGCTCGGCATCTTCCCGCCGCGGCGCGGTGGCGGTCATGGTTCGGGCGGTTCCGCCGGTCCTGCAAAGGACTTTACAGGGATTGTCATCCGGCCGGTTGGCGTACAGACAGCAGAACCCGGCCGCCGCCCCGAGCGTCGCTTCATCGCATCCATGGGGCACGAGTACCGTCGGGCCGCGGAAATCCGCCATTTGGAGAACCGCGTCCCCTTCCCGAAGCAACGCCAGGATCGCGGCATTGTCCGCCTGGTTCCGGCCGACGATGAGCTTGGCATTCGCATGAATCCGGAAATGGCGGCCGAGCTTCAGCAGCTCGATGTCCCGAATGCCGTGATCCGGGCAGTGGTCGAAAAGATCCTTCAACCGTCTGGAAAAATTGGGGTCCGTTAGGAGGCAGCCTCCGGCCGGCGGCGGATAGTCTACAATCCCGTAATGCCGGGCCAGTTGGATCTGCATTTTCCGGCCCCTTCCCTGAATCGACAGAAGCTTCGAACGGTCCAGCTTTTTTTCCTGTTCCGGCCGGGTTTCCGGAAGGAGCCGGGCGCTCAAAGGCCTCACGATGAAGTCCGCATAGCCGGAATTTTTTGCCACCACATGCAGGGACTGTCTGGTCTGCGACATGGGGCGCTGCCCCAGGACTTCCCCGGTGAAGATGAAATCCGCCCCTGTCTCTTCCATTATTTTCCCAGCCTTGGCCAGCATGAGCGTATGGCAGTCAATGCACGGGTTCATGTTTTTTCCGTAGCCGTACCGGGGGGATTTGAGCATTACCAGATGCGGATGGGTGAGGTCGATGATTCGAAGGGAAAGGCCGATTTTTTCCGCGGCGAGCCTGGCCCTGGAAGCATTGAAGAAGGGGGTTTCGAAGGCAATTCCCTCGATATCGATGCCCTGCTCCCCGATCAGCTTGACCGCAAGGATGCTGTCCAGGCCCCCGGAAAAAAGGGAGATCGCCCGGACGCTCAAAACCGGATGAGCCGGATCGCCCCCTGGTTGTAGAGGCTTTGGTAGAGGGCCGGGTCCATGGCGAAATCGATGAAGTGTAGGGACGACTCGCCCCGGTTCATCTTTACGGCGGGAAAGCTGATGGTCGCTCTCGGGTTTCCTGCCGGGTCGGCGACAAGGGGGTACAGGAAGACGCCCTTTGAGAAGGGAATCTTCATGGCGGACAGCGTCTTTTCGATGACGGTCTGCCGCGAGTCGTTTTCACCGAAGACGACCATTTCGATGCCGTTGTCCTTCAGGGTCTTGATCAATTGCGGCGGGAGATCCTTCGAATGGAAGGTGACCCGTCCGCTCTCTTTTTTGACGAGGAGTTCCGCCTTGACCGCCAGATCGAACCCGTCCCGGCTTCGGTTGAAAATGTCGAGATCGACATTTTCCGCGGGCTCGTAGCCCAGGTGCTTGAGCAGCGCGGCGCACTGGGAGATGCTCGTTGCGCCGCCGAGCACCCCGACTTCCGGGGCGTTCGATTTCGGCGCAGGAGAGGCCGCAACGCCGATGCCATCAATCAGTTCCGTAATGACAATGCCGTTCCGGTTGGCATAATCCTTCACGTTTTCCGGCAGGGCCTGAGACCGGCTTTTGATCAGTGTGATGCCCTGCTGGTAAGGCGTTTTTCCGCCTGTCGCCTTCTCGGCAATGATCCAGTCCGCGGAAATCTCAAGATGCGGCACATCGCCCACACCCAGGGGCTTCTGGCTTCTGGTCATGGTATAGGAACGGGAGGCATTGATCGCCTTTTGAATGACTTTTTCCGGATCTTCCTGGTGATTGGCGGTCACGAAACGGTAGTTCGGCCAGTGGGCCTCAATCATGCTTTTGAGTGAAACGGGCGCCCGTTCGGTAAAGTCAAGCAGGACACTGCTGCCGTCCGGCAACTCCACGACGGGGATTCGCGAGCAGTCGATGGCGACCCGGCCGGCGTGGGGAAGGGGAATGTAGTAGTTTCCGGCAGTCGTGATGGTGCCGTTCATCCTCTGGATCACTTCCCGGATGAAAGCCATGCGGTAACCCACAGGCAGAGGCGACCTTTCCAGCGACCAGGCCGTCTTCTTTCTGGCGAGGGCCGATTCAACAGGCACGCCGCCGGATGATACCTGTAACGCCGATATCCTGAAATTCTTGTCGCTGGAGATCACGTATTTGCCCGGCAATCTCAGCTTCTGGCCGGCATAAATCCGGTTGTAATTGACCAGATTCGGATTCAGCGTCCTGATGATTTGATAGATCCGTCTCCTCTCTGCAGGTGAAAAGGATCCGAGACTTTTCGCGACAATCCCTGACAGCGTGTCGCCTTTTTTCACCGCATAGACAGCGGAATCCGTCTTTGCGATGACGGGCTTTTGAAAAGTGAGATGGGCGGTGTCTTCCGCGGCCTGCAAATTTTTCGACGGAACGGCCAGCATCAAACACAGTGCGAGAAACGACAAAATGCCTTTCAAGTTCGGCTTTTTCATGAATCCATAGCCCCTTTTTCTGTTGTTATCGGGAGTCGCGTTCCAAACAATAAATTCACTTTTTGATCGGGCGGGATTTTTCGTACTGAATCGCAATTGAATTTGCCACATGACGAGATGAAAAATCAACCCTAAAATAACGAAAAAATGCCATGGCCGTAAAGGCCATGGCATTTTTTGCTGTGCGCCCGGCAGGGCGCACTTACTTGGAGGTGAAAGTCCTCTACTCGCCCGGCAAGGGGAA
>MTKZ01002396.1_pt1 | contig 40761 bp, 43 predicted proteins | sample 1042781 | NCBI WGS metagenome assembly MTKZ01 (sample SAMN06212207, study PRJNA360539) | anaerobic digester metagenome | biome: Wastewater treatment plant; material: sludge; isolation source: anaerobic digester fed with sludge from wastewater treatment plant | place: Denmark: WWTP Viborg ...
GCCAGCAGCCGCTCGGCCTCGTCCATCGCACCCCGCCGCATCACGTCGAGGCAGCGCCGCCGCAATTCACTGGCGGCCTCGCACACCCCGTTGAGATAGGTGTCGTAAGGGACGCTCAGCGCATCAAGTGCGGGCAGCGCGCTGTCCGAGATCAACGCCAACGTGATCCGCGCTTCGACCAACTCTTTCAGCGCGTCCTGCGTATAACCGGCGTAGAACAGATCGGGGAAAGGCGCTAAAAGCGCCTGCATCTCACGCCCTACAATCTCGGCCTGCGTGAGCAACTCGTTGGCTTCGTTCCAAATATCACGATGCCCGGCGCGGATGGCGCTGGAACACAGCCGGATCAGCTCGCGGCTCTTGTTGAGCGCTTGATCGCGGGCCTGGTTGCGCGCTTCCAGGTCGGCCTGCGCGGCGGCGGACAAGTGATCGAGCCATACCTGCAATTGATCTGCCATGCTATCCCTCCCCCTCCGGCGAGCGCAGGCCGCCGAAAAATTCCCGGGCCAGGTCATCCCCGTGACCGGGCACCACGATCTCGCCAAAACTCGCCTCATACTTGGCAAGGTTATCCTGCAACGCACCCAGCAGCAGCTTGGCGTTCAGCGGTGTGACCACCACGCGCGCTTTCACTCGCACTTGCGGCTGGTTGGGCAGCATCTGCGCCAGGTCGATAATGATCTCGGAAGGAGAGTGGGAGATCAACGCGAAATTGGCATAGATGGGTTCCAGCCCGGCAGGCATCTCAACATTGAGCGATTTCGGTTTTGCTGACATGGGTACCTCCATTATACCACTCACAAAGAACAGAGGGGCAAAAACGCCCCTCTGTATAGTTCAACATCACCCTCCCGCCGTTTAGAAGGGAATTTCGCCTTCGACCTCGTACTCTTCGGGGGCTTCCGCCGCGCCGGGTGCGCCGCCCGCCTCGCCGCGACCGCCGGCCAACAGCACAATTCGGTCGGCTCTAACTTCAAAACTTGCACCCGCCGTGCCATCTTGCCGAGTCCAGATTTTCGGACCGCCCGTCGCCTTGTCAGGAGTTAGACGTCCCTCAATCATGACTTGACGTCCTTTGGTAAGATACTGCGCTGCGATTTCTGCATCCCTACGCCACGCAGTCACCCGAAACCAGGTAGTTTCTTCATTTTTTGTACCGTCGGGGCTATTCCATCGGTTAGTTGTTGCCACATTCAGCGTGGTCACCGGCGTGCCATCCGGCATGTAACGCATCTCTGGGTCTTTGCCCAGATTCCCAACGATGATCAGTTTCTGATATGCCATTGCGTTGCCTCCTTTGCGTTTTAGGGGAATTGATTAAGCCAAATAAATTGTACCCTGATCACCGCAAAGTGCAAATTCGCAATGGTTAGGGGGATTCGCCTTCGATGAAGCACACCATGCCATCCGCAATCCCCAACGCCACCACATCGGACTTTTGCGTCAGCAGTTCGCGGTCATCCAGCAAAAAACCGGTTTCGATGATCGCGGCAGGGGTATTGCGGTCGATTTCGTAATAGGCATGGTAGCGCGTCATGTCGTAGGTAATCGTATAGGGGTCGAACGCCAGACCGGTGTGCTCTGCGTAATAGCGTGTGAGGCAATCCACCAATACATCCGCCGAAGGGGGTTGAAAGCCCGCCTCGGCGCGCGTAACTTTAAAGCCGGTTTTGCCCGGCACGTTACAGGAGTCGGCGTGAATCGAAAGCAGCGCATCGGCCTGGTAACCGTTGAGGCGCACATCGAATTCATCCAACAAATCGACGACCCAGCCGCGCTGCGTCAGCATCGCCACCACCCGGCGGGCAATGTCGCGATTGACGTCCACTTCTTGCAAACCGTCGGCGCAGATCGCGCCGCTGTCGCTGCCGCCGTGCCCGGCGATGACGCCGATACGCGGCGTGTGCGGCGTGACGACCAGGGAAGGCTCAGGAACCGCCGTCGCGGTCGGGGTGGGCGCGTTGAGTGGAATCACCACCAGACCGCCGTGCTCGGGATCCGCCACGACAGCACCGGACTCCACCGCCACGATCGGGATCACACCCATCGGCACGCCAAAGGCCGCGAATAGCGCGAGCAGGACCAAAACTCGCACCATCCAGCCCACAGCCCAGGGGTCTGCACTCACGGTCGGTTTCTTCATCAGTCGTTTACCATTGACGCAGCGGAGTCCTTAACGCATACGGCGTTTCCACTCGTCCTTCACTTCGATCGCGTCCCAATTGTCCTTGTGGACCAGGAAGTCCCGCAGCAACCGGTTGAATTTGTTGGTTTCCTCCAACATCGGATAGTGCTGCGCAGTCTCAAAAATGAACGGGTACACGTTGTAATCCAGGTCTTCCAGCACATCGTCACCTGGCACCTGGATAATGGGGTCTTCCCGGCCACAGACCATCAATACCGGGATGTCCAGCTTCTCCAAAACTTCCAGAAGATTGTGGTCCAGCACCGACTTCACGCTCTGCACCACGGCGTTGGCATCGGTCTTGCCGGCCTCAATGTCGACTTCCTCATACGTTTTCAGGCGGCGCCCCAGGATGACCTTGGCTGGGTTTTCGCCGCCGGTGTAGCCGCTCAAAGAACGCGCGATGTCACTGCCGGCCAGCGGCGTGCAGACAATTTCTCCTGCGACAAGACAATCCACGACACCGACAACCATAAGGGCAAGATTGCGGGAAACAAAAATCGTCCCTGTGGTTGTTGTAGTGGCATCGAGACGATGTACACAAAGAACAGTTGGAGTATGACGCCAAACACAAGCCACGCGAAAGTGTGGCGCTGCGAGACTTGATCGAACGGAAGAGTTTTGAAAGCGAACTTTATCAGGCCCTTGAGCCAATTGATCGCCGACAAGACACTGAATACTATTATGAACGCTGGCGCAAGAGGCACATTCATCCAACCCAATCGCCCCCAAAAAGAAGCAAACAGAATTCGGGTAAAGGCCCACAATCCCATAGGCGTCGTCGGGAGGGGCATTATCGAGTCATGCAATACCGTATCCAATAACGCCACCGCGTGATCAAAACCAAACCAAAGATACACAACCAACGCGAACACGCACGGCGTCCCAAACAATAACAAAGCTCTGACTACACCCAATTTCCGCCCATAAACCACGGCCCACACTATCGCGACGACGAAGGTGGGAAAAGCATTGACTTTGCTCACCATACCCAACGTAGCCAATGCCCCAACAGCCATCAGATGATGCCACCTCAACGCCACCGATCCCGAAGCCGTAACGATGACAATCGACCACACGGCTGTTGACCACAGTATCGCGGCGATGTCATTTTGCACGCTCACATGCACAAAGAACGACTGCGGCAGCATAACCGACACAACCGCCAATACGGCCCCGGCAAGCGGTTTATTAAACAGACGTAACCCAACCCAATAGACGATGAGTATAATCGGCAATCCAAAGAAAAGTAAATTCGAGAGCCGCAGGCGCAACACCACTGCATAGGATGGATGTGCAGTCCACCAGGGCCATGGAGGCACTTCATAACGCGCAGAAGGTGTTGCAAATGAAAATTCCGGGCTTAGCACCAATTCCGGATCCCCGACCAACAGGCGAGTACCGCCGGTTAATCGCATTACCCCCGATTGTATAATGTAATACAATGGTGGGTGATGCCACTCGTAGAGCATCGCCGGATACGTAGATCCTGTGATTTTGTCTGCCGGTAAAGGTAAAGTGCGTTGCAGGAACACATGTCGTAGATACAGGTAATGCGAGGGAGCATCAGGAGTCTCCCAGGGCGGCATCAAGAGCGCAAAGCCACTGCCAATAACAAGATACACGACCACCAGACCCACGGCAATGCGCAATGTGCTCGCTATCTGATTTTCGATGCGTGGCATTTCCTTATCGGTTTCTGAGTACAAGCGGCATAAAGACTTGTTTTGGATCGACCCAAATCCATCCCTGTGCAGACGTAGCGATCACCAGACTGCTATCGTCATACGTTTCGACGTTTACCCAATAAGGGTGCCGCCCAGGAGACCAGGTCTGACTCCACGTCGCCGTGATCGATTGTCCCCACATACAACCCGGTACTATATCCAAGGTCTGAGTGTGGAATGGAATATGCGCCGTGCTTGAGATATAAAACGCAACAGTGACGGGATGTTGCGCGCCAATGTTACCAACATTATACAGTGTCGCGGTCAATGTTACACTAGTTGAAGGATTGAAAATCACCGCGTCTGCTGCCCTAACGCACAGGTCAATCACAGGTGGTATAGCAGCGGCATATTGCTGCCAGGCTTTACCAACATCAGTGCTGTAATATGGCGAGGCTACCTCAACCAACCGCGAACTAGATGACTGCACCTCATCAACACCAAATGCAAACCACTGCCATTGCTGTACTAAACGATTGTCATCAACCTGATGCCCGACGAGCGGATCCACCGCAGTCCTAAAATAATCTTGCGTCGCACGCAGATAAGTACTGACGCGAGTGGCGGAAAAGTTGGCACCTTCTTCATCAACGAAGTCTTCCGGCAGAATGATGCCCCATTCGGTGACCATCAATGGCTTATTCCGTTGCCCATGTCGCGACATCCACTGACGCATGCGCACAATCTGTTCAATAAACAACTGCATGTCGTCGTGCTCTGCATAGCAAATTGACGCGGGATCGTTACAAATGGGACTATAAGGGATTGCCAGCGTAGGGTCCGTTCCCAAAGCAACATGCCCACCACCACCGCCACTCTCCCACAAAACATAGGGATGAATTGTCCAAGCATCCGCCGGCATTGAACTACCGTATAACGTGGCATAAGTATCCCACACAATATCGAGATACTGCTCCCGACCTGGTGTAAATCCGACCAGGCCGGCAACAGCTATTCGCGCAGTTGGGTCAACGTCCTTGATGAATGTATAGATATCATGATAAGCACGGGCGTAAACGTCGGGATAGGTATCATCCTGAACGAATTCGCGGTCAGGCTCATTACCCACAATCCATAATTTGCCCGGATTAGCTCGAACTACGGCCTCGAGCGTCGTCCACGTCGGTTGCACAGTATACGAGTCCAAATACTCACCACCGGTGCCTCTATCCTGCTTCAAACGAACCATAGGCCAAAAATCCAAATCTGCGATCCCCGGCAGAGCTTCCGACGAAAAGTTAATATAAGTACCAAAATGGAAAAGGTCGAATTCCACGCTTGTCTGATAAGGAGACCAAATGCTCGCGCCCAGACGACAATTAGGAAACGTTGCTTGGTTAGCAGTCTCGCTCTGTTCCACATCCAATGCGGCTACTTCCTGTAACATCCACCATTCAGCGGATTGTTCCCCTTCTATGTTCGACGTTGTCCACCCCCCCAGGATGAAAATACCAAACAATACAACACCAAAAGATACACCTAAAACACACCACCGTATTCGCATGATAATAACCCCACCCAGAATTATTCGATCCCAAATAATCATATCATATATGACTAAGACACGGACAGACTACGCGCCCCGACGACCCCAAAGCAACAAAAGAGCCACCCCTACAATCAACAGCCCTACACCACCAAAGAACAGCCACGAACCACTGCCAGCCTTGTCCGGCTCCGGCAAAACTTCTCCTGGAACTGCAGTCTCGGCCGGCTGTTCTGCCGCTGTCGTTTCGTCAGAAGACGGCAATGCGTCCCCAGATGCCGTCTCAGACGAAACCGTGGTCGCGGTCACGTCCGGCGACGGGGTCTGAGTAACCGTTGGCGTGCTGGTAGGTATTGCGGTAGCCTCAGCCGAGGGCGTCACGGTCGGTGTCTGAGTCACGGGCGGAGCCCCTTCGGACGGTGTAAGAGTCACAGTAGGCGTGCTTCCCATAGGCGTCCGGGTCACGGTAGGTGCCCCAGGTGATGGAGTACCGGTCGGTAAATCAGACGGTGTCAGTTCGACCGGAGGTTGTGTGGGTGGCGGTTCGGTCGGCGGTTGCGTGGAGGTGGGTGGTATTGTTGGATCAGATGTCGGCGTAGGGAGAGGCACGGTCGGCCCCTGCTGAGACGGCATAGCCCATGCTACTGGCATCACCGCCAAACCAGATAGCGCCAGCGTAATAAGCAGCCATCCGATCAACATCCAATATCGCTTATTCATCGCTCATTCCCCCTGCAATACCTGATAACAAATATGCAAACTGCTGTCTGCACGCAGGTCAACATCGTACAGCAGCACCCCGGCATCACTTACCCCAGGGAGAGCTTGCGAAGCACATAATACCGCATTTCGGGGCATGCGCAAGATGACACGCGCCGGAACACTCCCCAGGCCTGCCTGCTTCTGCCATAACAGGTGATAGGTCAGTGTGCCATCTGGGTTTTGCTGAACGACATTATCCGGCAGTTTGTACGTAAAATAGACCACATCTTGCGATTTGGTCGGCAAGAGCAGCGCCTGCTCGAAAACGGTGTACGCCCCCTCCGGCGCCGCCGAGATGCGCGGCAAGCCATCCCATGGCTCCCCATTGGCAACAGAGTCTGCCGGGATCGAGTGACGGTTGGTTTCGACCAACTTTGCGCCTTCCGGCACATACAAGCGCAGATAAGCCCAGTAACAGCGATCCATCATCTGCGTATATTCGGGATCGTAGCGCGCTTCCGGGACGCAGGCGATGTCCACCTGGCTCGTGTGGGTGTAGGTCAGCGTCATCGTCGCGCGCGGCGGCGATTGGGCAAGGTCGACCTCGTAGGTGAAGGCGCGATCCAGCTTACTGCTGGCCTTGTTGTACCCTAGATTGGCCTCCACCACCATGGCGTAATCCCCGTCTGGCGCGCGCAATCCGCCATCCCACCCCCGCGCTGCCAGCACGGTCTGCACCTGCGCATCGGCGAAATACAATTGAACGTGTTTCTCATTCACAAGTTGCAGCCCGGCCTTGGCCAATCCCGACCAATCCACATCACCCGCGGTCACGCGCGCCATCACCGCTTCGGCCAATGGCTCCATAAACGATTTGCGCTGTTGCCACCACGCGCCATACTCTTCACCCTCCTCCGGCGCCCACGTGCTGTAGAGTTGGTCGAGCAGAGTCGCGCCGGTCAACGGCTCTTCCATACCGGGCATCGTCAGCGGGCCGAGTGTATCCAGCAAAAGCTGCGCTGCGTGTTGGTCCACAGCGATAACACCATCGACCGTCACCTCGTGAGGCGGGCGATACAATTCCAATCCCTGGCGCACTGCCGTCGGGAAATCGGGCGACCAGTTGCTATCGCGGAAAACCCACAACTCGATGCCCATAAATTGCCGAAACGGCTCCGGCGCAAAGGGATAAGGTTGCGTGAAATCGTCGGCAGCATAACTGTCGGAGAACGCCATCGAGGCAACCTGAGCGCCGGAAATATGCACCTCCCCCACCCCGGTGATAAACCCGCCACCCGGCCGCAGCTCGCTCTCATTGAGCACAAGCAATAGATAGGTGCACGGCGATTCCAGTCCGAGCAAAGACGGCGCCGTTTCCGCCAGGGCCAGCCCATCGTCCAACAACGGAAGCAATGGTTCCAGTCGCTTCATGGGACCCCGCAAGCGATCCGGGAAGGCATCTACGTCGACTTCAACAAAGGCCATGTTCGCTCTCGTGACGGCGGCCTGGGCACGCGGTAAAACCGGCGTAAGGCGGTCGAAAAGATCTCCCAAACCCTCCAGAGCAGTCGCGGTTTCGCCCCCCTGAAGTGCCACCCCGAACGGTTCAGCAGCATCCCACAGTAACACCCCGGCCTCGGTCAGGCCATCGGCCATCGCGAGCAGCGCGGGCGCATCGTTCAACATGGGCCCCACCTTCGGCAGCCAGTGAAACGCCGGCCCCATCCCGGCCAGCCAGCCAGCGTTGCGCCGGAGCGTCACCACATCGCGCCGCGTCTGGCGTAACAACGTCCCCAACGCACTCACATCAGCCGCCATGGGATTGTCCTCGAGCAGCCCCTGGACAGTCTTCAGCGAGCGCAACAACGATCCCGCAGCAACCGCGGTCTGCACGGCCCAAAACACGACTAGAAGGACGCCCAGCGCGACCAAACCAAGCGCGATCTTGCGTTTATGTCGTGCAATTACGGACACGCAACACCCTCCCCCACAATCCGGCATAAAGGCCGCCCGGCAGCATAATCCTCCGGCGCAGCGACCGCACGTCCAGTCTGTTTGAATACATACTGTTGGTAACTCTCCCGCCACCACAGATTCCCGTCGATGACCAGCACATCGGGCCGCAGCCCCGCTGCATCCTGCGCGTACCACAGCGCGAAGGTATACGGGTCGCCCTGTGTCGTGATCAACACAGCGTCCACCGGTGTCGCCTCTAGCACACGATTGTACCACAACACNNCGGTGCAGGTCTACGGCTTGCCAGTTCCACGCGAGTAGCACCAGCGGCAAGGCCAACGTCGCCCACGCGGGCACCCCCTTGTCCACCAACCAGCGCAATCCTGCACCCAACAAAGGAACAAGCAACGGCAACAGCGGCAGCAAGTACAGTAGTGAATCCGATGTGCCATAGCCGATGGTAAACAGGCTCAACAGACCACCCGCCCCCAACAACCCCGCCATCGCCCAACGCGATTGTCGTTCCTGCCAGCCCAGCCAGCCGCCAAGCAACACCAGCGCGCCACCCACCGGCGTGAATTGGCGCGCCAGCAACGCCGCCCACGCCGCCAACCGCGCAGGCCAATCGGCGAGCGGCCACCCAAAAGCATAGCCCCAATACAACCGCGCGCGTACCACGTCCCACCACCCGGCGAACGTGCGCATATCTCCCCACGGCTGCGGCCACGGACCGAGGAGCGGCAAGAGTGCGTAGGGCAGCAGGCCCACGACGACGCCCAAACCAAAGAGGTAGACAGCAAACAGTAGACGGTAGACGGGGGTACGGAGCTGCGCATTGGGGACCGCACGTTTACCACCGCACAGCACATAGACAGCCCACAGCGGCATCAGAAGCACCAACGTCGGATGCACAGACATCCCCAAACCACACATAATACCCGCCAAAACCCATCGCCGATTCACAACTCGCAACTCACAACTCGTAACTCGTAATTCGTAATTCATAATTCGTAATTCGTGATTCGCCCACGCCGCGAAGAATGCCGCTGTTGCATACACCTCCGTGATAAGCGCCTGCGACCAGAGCAAAGGAGCAAACGCCAGCGTGAGTGCCGCCGCAAGCATAATCCACGGGGATTTTTCCTGATGCTGGAGCGTCAGCACAGTCAGTGTGACCGTCCCTACCGACATCACCACAGAGAGCAGGTTGAGGCGCCAGGCCGGATCACGGAAGGGGAGCAGCACAAAAACGCGTGCCAACGTCACATAGAGGGGGAACCCAGGCGGGTGCGGCATCCGTCCGGTGACCGCCGCCGTGATAAAATCGCCGCCATCCGCGCCCCAGTGCGCCCAGGTGAGCGACGGCGCCATCGTCAACAGATACCCGAGGAAGGCGACGACCCCCGCGATCAGAGGAATCGGCAGGCGCGCGCGACCGTTCATTTCACCACTTGCCGCAGCAGACCGAGCGCCAGTCCCAGGCCCTGCACGGCTACGCGAAGCAACGTCACGCCGGGCCAGATCAGCGCCACAGCGCGGTCGCGCCGCCATGCCCAGCGCACGAAGGAGAGCGTCGTTCCCAGGAAAAGCGCGAGCAGGAGCGCCGCGGCAATCCACACCGGAGGCCAGAACAGCCCGGCGCTTGCTGTCAGGCCCAGCAGCGCCACCAACGCGAACTGGGACTTGAGCGCGGGGTCGGTGTGCGCGTCGCCGGAGATTTTGTCGGGATAGCGGACGTAGAGCAGCGCGCGCCAGTAGCCAAAGCGCGCCTTGCGGGCCAGATAGCGCCCCAACGTCGCCGGATGTTGATGCCAGACCCAGGCATCGGGCGCGAAGACGAGCCAATGCCCCGCCCGCGCCAGCCGGAAGGAGAGGTCCACGTCCTCCGCTGAGGGGATCGGGAAGGCCGTGTCGAAGCCGCCGCGCTCCACCAGCAAGGCCCGGCGATACGCCGCCGCATACGTGTCGATGAAGTCGATGCGCTCAAGTTCCGCCATCCGCGCGTAGCGGATCTCGAACTCCAACTGCACCAACCGCGCAATCAGCGCCGATTGCCGCGTGCGATACGTGCCTTTCACGCCCATGATCTGCGGATCAGCCAGCGGTGCGATCATGCGCGCGATCCAGTCTTCAGCCGGTTCGCAATCGGCGTCGGTGAAGAGAACGGCCTCCCCCTGCGCCGCTTCGATGCCCGCGTTGCGGGCCGCTGCCGGGCCACCGTGTGGGACGCGCAGCACGCGGTCCGCGCCAGACTCGCGCGCCACATCGCTGGTGCGGTCGCTAGCGCCATCGTCTACCACGATGATCTCATAACGCGAACGGTCGAGTGTCTGCCGCGCCAGAGCGGTCACGCAAGCGCCGATCACATCCGCCGCTTGATAGGCCGGTACAATCACCGAGTATTCAGGCTGTGCCATGCGCCCTCCGCGCCACTTGCGTTCCCAATGCCAACACGCCAGCGGTGATCAACGGCGGCCCCATCACCACCAGGTGCAGCACCAGGCCGACTGCCAGTGCCAGATCGTAAGGCACGTCGAATAGCCCCAGCGAGACCACACAGAGTCCTTCAAAAACCCCCAGGCGCGCCGGCGTCGGCACAACCGCATTGCCGACCATCAACGCGACCAGCAGGAACAGTGCCGCCACCGGCAGATTGACGTCAAACGCGCGCATGACTGCCCAATTCGAAAGCCCGCCGCAGCCCCAATACACCACTGTCCACATGAAAACACGCCCTGATGCCTGAGCGCTCTGCAGCGAATTCAGTCCCTGTGCCAGACGTTGCAGACGCGGCAACAACGCCTTGTCCCATCCCGCCGGGAAGCGCGCCAGAATCAATGCCGCCCAGCGAAACAACACATCCTGCCAGCGCAGCCCGGCCCACAAGACCAGCCCGCCAATCAGCAGGATCCCCGCCGTGCTCCACGTCGAATTGGAGAACCAGTCGGGTAAAGGTGCCAGCGCCAGCAGCAGCAGGCCGCACAGCAACGCCGCCAGCAAATCCCACACCTTTTCCAGCGCCACGCTCCCTAACGCCTCCGACGCGCCCGCGGTGCGTGCCGCATCGCGCTCCTCCACATCGTGCGCCCCACTCCGTTCCGGACGCACCCACATCGCGCGCACCAGATCACTTCCAACGGTGTCCGCGAGGGCTGTATCTGCCGGGTGGCGATCCCCAACCCCAATCCGGCCCCTATCGCCACCCATCCCCACAGGCTGGCGGGGACCATGTTTTGCCATACGACGCCCAGGCCGACGAGGGCAATGCTGATCAAAAAGCCCCCTTCCCTCGCAACACGGCCAACGGCGTCTTCAAAAGAATGAAGATATCCAGCCACAGCGAATAGTTCTGGATGTAGTACAGGTCTTCGTCGGTGTGCAGGTGCATCGCCTTATCGGAGCGTCCGTTGACCTGCCACCAGCCGGTGATCCCCTGCGGGACGGCGAAGCGCTTGCGCTGCCAGGGCGCGTATTCATCCACCAGCCAGGGCATCTCAGGACGCGGACCGACCAGGCTGATATCGCCTTTGAGCACATTGAAGAACTGCGGCAGTTCGTCGAGGCTCCATCGCCGGATAACCCTTCCCACCCGCGTGACGCGCGGATCGTCTTTCACCTTGTGGATGACGTGGCCCTCTTCATCCACCTGCGCTACCTCTTGCTGCAGCGCCTCCGCATTCACCACCATCGAGCGGAACTTGAACATATCAAACAGCCGCCCGTTTTCCCCAACGCGCTTTTGCCGGAAGATAATCGGGCCGCGCGAATCCAGCGCAACGGCCAGCGCCACCACCACCATCAACGGCAGCGCCAGTAGGGTGATGACCGTTCCGGCGACCAGGTCGAACATGCGCTTGACCAGCCGCTGGTAATCGTTGAGCGCGGGATCGCGCAAATTGATCATCGGAATGCCGCCGAAATCTTCGACCGTGGCGCGATAGAGCGCCAGGCTGAAATAATCGGGGATGATGCGCACGTTCACGGGCAGTTCGTGCAGGCGCGAGACCACCGCGTTGAGGCGCTCGTGGGCATCTGGCGGAAGGGCTAAAACGACATCATTGATCTGCTGCTCCTGCACCACCCGTTGAATGTCGTCCAACGTCCCCAAAACGGAGTGGTCCACCAGACACTTGTGCGGGTCATCATCCAGATAGCCCACCAACTGCAACCCCGCCCAGTCAAAGGCTGCGACCATGTCAGCAACACGGTGTCCCACCAGTCCCGCCCCCACAATAAGCACGCGCGTCACTCCGGCCAGGCGACGCTGCTGCACGCGAAAGCCGATACGCACGACCACGCGCCACAGCACCGACAGCACGGCATCGATCCCCACTGCATATAGGATCAACACGCGCGAGGTATCGCGGAAGGAGAAGTAGAGCACGCCCGCGACGGCCAGCCAGAACACACCCAGCGTGATGGTGAGAGCCTGGAATTCGTCAATCGCTTTGTAGTTCTTGCGAGGATCATACAGGGAGGCCGTTAAAGCCACCATGGCCCACAACACCATCGCCATGAAGTAGAACGGCGTCTGCGGCAAGCCTTCGGGATAAAGGGGGTTGAACTCGACCAGGCCATAGGGCAGCGACACACGCAGATAGGTCCCGATGCGCAGCGCCGCGATGACACAGACCACATCGAGCATGAGCGCCACAAGCACGTATTTCAGCGTGAACCGTTTGAGCATAGATCCCCCTCCTTGGACATAGCCCGAAGTCGCACATCGGTACGCCAGAATCGATCGTCAGCATCGATCCCAGCGCAATGGGCATTGTAGCACACACAGGGGAAGGTGCAAATGAGGTAGAGGTGGAGACCGCACCGAACCTGTACCCGCCGATGTTATCTCAAGCTGCTGCATCCGCTGCATCTGCTGCATCCGTTGCATCTGTCGTCGATGTCGTCGCTGTTGTCGAGTCGAAAAATCGCGAACAAAACGGACAAGGAGTTCAAAATGCGCATCGGGAAACGGTTGGGGAAACACTTTGGGAAACACCGGGAAACGATTCTTGGGAAACACGGGAAACATCTGGGGAGATAGATCAAGACATAGAGGATATGCGCGCCGTGCAACAAGCGATCCGCGACGGCGCGGGCGTGGCCTCGGTGCGCAGTGTGCGCGCGCATTTTGGCTGGCGCACGGCGCGCGTCGCCCGCGCGCTGGGGTTGAGAAGATTACGAATGGCGCGTTACGGCGCGTAGAAACGCGCCAGCACCACGCGCGAGGACGTGCAGGGGATAGGTGAATTGCCGCCAGAAGGCCTGGCGGGGGGAAAGATCATAGCGCAATTGCAGCCAGCGCCGGCCGGGGAACAGAGTTACGCTACCCAATACCCCATAAGTCTATCGCAATACGGATTCCGGACCAATCACCTGTATTCCGTTGGACGCAAAGACACGCCAATCGGCCACATCATACGTATACACGCGCGTTACACCGACCACCAAAGCAGTCGCAGCGTGCCGGGCATCGTGGACACGACGAGCCGTTAGCTTGTGTTCAGCGACCAGATCGAGCATAAGCAACCCAGCTTCCTTGCCAGTCGGCAACACCTTGATAGCCGAAGGGGCTTCAACCAACAGACGAACGACTTCAGCAGCGCGCGCTGGTGCATGCGGCGGCATCGCTTTTTCCCAGGTCAGCGCCGCATAGACTTCACTTAAGATGCCAACTGTGGTACAGACTGGCAGAGTTCCACCTCGCGCCGCCTCAACCAGTGGATAAGCCTCTGCGTGACGCGGATCGCCAGACAACAGCGCGGCAATGAAAAGCCCCGCGTCAAACAGCACCGTCTCACCCGATGTCATAGATGGCATCCTTCCACCCTTGAGGAATGTATCCGTCAAGCACAGGAAGTGGTTTCAGGTTTTCCTGAGGAGCAATGACGACTGCTTGATCGTTCGATACCCGAATCGTCAAAGTCTGGCGCTCTTGCAGGACCCTGGCAAACAGGTCTTCCAAAGAGATGCTCTTTATAGCTTCTAGCGTTAATGTTTGAGCTGACATAACAAACTCCTAAACTTGCGTATCTGATTGCTTTCATTGTAGCACAGGTTTTTGGAATGGAGAATGGCGAATTACGAATGACGAATTACGACGCGTAGAAGTGCGCCAAGGCCGCGCGCGAGGATCTGAAGGGGATGGGTAAATTGCCGCCAGAAGGCTTGCCGTGGGGAAAGGTCATAGCGGAGTTGTAGCCAGCGCTGGCCAGGGAACAAGCCACGCAGCACCACGCCAGGCAAGTCGTGCATGCGATCCACAAGCAGCACGCCCAAAAACCGCATCCTCCCGGAGACCAGCGCCGCCTCTCCCGTCATTGCCCGCCGCACAAACGGCCGCAACAACCGCTGCCGCCAGCGCGGAACCCGCAGCGCATCGAGCGCAAACTCAGGGATTAGCTCCGCATCGTGATGCGAGTTGCGAGTTGTGAGTTGCGAGTTACGGGTTGCGTGATTCTCGTCGCCGGTTGCTGATTGCTGACTGTTTGATTCTTGATTCCTGATTCTTAATTCTTGATTCCTGATTCTTGCATCCTGCATCCTGCCCCTCGCCACGCTCAACGCCGCCCACACCGCCACACTGACCCGCCAGGCGCGAGCGCGTTCGGCCAGGACGGACCAGTCGAGAATGTCGCGCTCTACACGCAGCACACCGAGGATATCGCGGTAGCCGTGGGGATGCGCCAGGCCGTGGTGAACGGCAGTGTGATAGCACAGGTGCAGGACTTCGTCTTCCGGACAGAGGCGCAGCGCGGGCGCGCCGGCGATTTCAGTGGGGATGGCGCGAGTCCAGAGGCCGTCGAGGTCGAAGGCGGTGGTGGCGCAGAACCAGGACATCGTGACGGGATGCCAATGCACGTCGAAGGCAACGCCGGCTTTGCTGTAGGCCACGTTGCCCATAAAATCACGGGCGAACGCCTCGTTCCAGAGGCTGGCTTTATTGAAAAACTGATACCCTTGTGATTGAAGCAAAGCCGCAGCACGCTCGAAATCCGTGCGGCGCACCAACACGTCGATATCCCGCATCGGACGCTGTTCCGCCGCCGTGTAGACACGCGCAACCAGTGCAATCCCTTTCATAAGGATGAGGGGAATGTCCGACTGGTGAAATAGTTCCAAAAGTTGGGAGACGTGCGCCAGTTGAAGGGTGGTTTTAGCAAGCTGCTTGTAGGCTGCCGTCGATTTTGAGTAGGAATCAATCATTCTGTACCCAGGGAGCGGCATCAAATTGCTTAAGCCGTCGAATCCTGATGATTAGCAAGCACATAAGGAACGATGATTTTCACATCCGTCATCGGATAATGCCGGGCGTTACGCGTAAACAGGTCCGCCGTAATGACAAAGGCTGTAGCCGCGATGAGCGCATCAGGTAATGTCAAGCCATGAGAACGTCCGTATTGCGCACGGTATTCTCCGGCTTTCCGGGCAATCTCACCACTGACGGTAACGCGGTTCAGGCTATCGAACAACGCCTCAATCGCGCGCTCCTCACCAGGACGCACATTGGCGTAAATTTCGGCTTCACTGATGACCGAAAAACACACCTGGCTTTCGGCGGCGGTCAAAGCATCTATAAATTCCCGCGCCGCATGATAACCACGCAGATGGTCAATCAGGATATCCGAATCTGTAACACACTTAGGGCAACCCGAGTCGTTGTTCACGTTCATCCCATTCGCGCCGCATTTCGTTAACGATAATAACACTCTCATCATTCAGATCGCTTCGATCCGCCCAAATACCAAAGCTTTTTTGTAGTCCCTGGCGTGCGCGTGACAGACGTTTCTTCTCATCCAGAAAATGACGGACGGCCTGTTTCAACATATAGACCGGAGATACCTGTTCCTGTTGGCTTAGCCCCACCAACTCGTGCCACTCCTGGCTAGGTAGAGAGACTTGAACTGTATTCATTGTAACCCCCTGTGCTCGCATATCTACTACCTTTATTGTATCACAAGTTTGGCAACTCCGGCAAACGCAGTAACCCCAATTTCTGCTTGAGCACGCGCCACATAAAGAGCGGGGTGCTGATGATGTAGCGTTTCCAGAGACGACGGGTTGAGAAGAATTACGAATGACGAATTACGGCGCGTAGAAGCGCGCCGACACCACGCCCTAAGACTTGCAGGGGATAGGTCAATTGCCGCCAGAAGGCTTGCCGTGGGGAAAGATCATAGCGCAGTTGCAGCCAGCGTTGTCCAGGAAACAGGCCGCGCAAGACGACGCCGGGCAGGTCGCGCACACGATCCACGAGCAGTACGCCCAAAAACCGCATCGTCCCTGAGACCAGCGCCGCCTGCCCCAACATTGCTCGTTGTACAAACGGTCGCAGCAGCGCCTGACGCCAGCGCGGTACCCGCAGCGCCTCAAGCGCAGACTCAGGGATCAGTTCTTCTGCGTGATGCGTGATTCTCGATTCTGGATACTGGATACTGGATACTGGATTCTCGATTCTTGATTCTCGATTCTCGATTCTTGATTCTTGCTTCTTGCTTCTTGCATCCTGCATCCTGCCCCTTGCCACCTTGAGCGCCGCCCACACCGCCACGCTGACCCGCCAGGCGCGAGCGCGTTCGGTCAGGACAGACCAGTCAAGGGTGTCGCGCTCTACACGCAGCACGCCGAGGATGTCGCGGTAGCCGTGGGGATGCGCCAGGCCGTGGTGGACGGCGGTGTGATAGCACAAGTGCAGGATTTCGTCTTCCGGGCAGAGGCGCAGCGCGGGCGCGCCGGCGATTTCCGTGGGGATGGCGCGAGTCCAGAGGCCGTCGAGGTCGAAGGCGGTGGTGGCGCGAAACCAGGATATAGCCGTAAGATGCCAATGCAGGTCAACAACCATTGCGCCCCGGCGGTAGGGAGTTTCGCCCATAAAGGCGCAGGCGAATTCGGAGGTCCAGGCGTGGTCATCTGGGGAAATGATATAGCCAAGTGCTTGCAGCAGAACATCCGCGCGTTCCCAATCAGTACGGCGCACCAACACATCCACATCCGAAGCCGCGCGCTGCTCCGGGCGGGCATACACCCGCTCACGCAACGTCAAACCTTTGAAAGCGATGACCGGTATATTTGCCACTACGAACGCCTGCAAGAGTTGTGCTGTAGCATGCGTCTGCAATACGATCTGTGCTGTTTTGGTGTAATGGCTAACATCATCTGATCTTGGCATAATCAATGCAATATTTTACCAAAAGAAGAGAGGATTAGAAACAAGACTACATTTCAAGATCCTGCGTAATGGGATATTCCTATACATATGTTTACAACACAGAAATCCTCTTTTACAAGAGGAGCACTCACGCCTACAAGCCGCTCTTCACCACCCGGCATATGCAACAAAGGATTTTGTTAGACCAAATACTTTTTCCTTATATAATTTCGCGTTAGGAAAAAGAGCTAAGAACTCTCTTTCTCGCAATAAGCGAATTTGTTCAACATGTGCCCTGGCTTGATGAATATCTTGAATTTTCTTACTCCAGCCCAAATCGAAATGATTAATGAAAAAAGTCCGTACTGAAACCGGTAACCATTGAAACCCGGGGAACAGAAAATGAGGTTCTATAGGAAACCAGTAATTTGGAGTTTGAACAAAATAACATCGTCCAACTCTTTGCACTTCCTGCGCCATCCGCTTTTGTTTGTTGTAATTGCCAACATGCTCAATAACGGAATTCGAAAAAACGATATCAAATTGGTGATCAGTGAATACGTCAAGATTAGTTGCATCACCAGTTACGCCACAAAAATTCGGCAGGTCTACAACTGGTGCTACAAGGTTCAACAGAGTAATCTGTACGTCTGGAACATTAGTAAATCCCATAACTTCCCAAAATCTTTGGGTACCTCCAACATCGAGAATCCGGAGGGGTTTACTGACTTTCGACAATAGATGCAAAAACAACTCAAACCGTCGTTTTCTCATTTTCGATGCCCAGGACGCGGACTCCCGATTATCAACAATTCTTTTGAATCGCATTACCGACTCCCGATTAGCTAGATTTCTTGAGTTTCACACATTGCTGAATAACACGATATAAAAACAATGGGTTGCCGATGACGTAGCGTTTCCAGAGACGACGCGGTTCGATGAGAAGACGCGCCAGCCATTCCAGACCGTGATCCGTTACCCAGTGAGGAGCTCGATATACTTCACCTGCTATATAATCAATAGCGGCTCCCACCGGAATAGCCACATGAGATTGAATACACCCCCAGTTTTCGCCTAACCATTGCTCCTGGAGAGGCATCCCGAAACCAACTACTAAAATGTCAGGAGCAACGGCATTAATCTTTTTGATGACATATTCATTTTCTTGATTACCAAGAGTTTTGTCAAAATATCCATGATGCACACCCACAATCCGCAAATCAGGATACTGTTGTTTTAGCTGAGAAGCCGCTTTTTCAACAATACCGGGGCGAGCGCCGAGAAAAAAGAGAGAAAAATCGTGTTGCACACATTTTTCACATAGAAGCGGAAGCCAATCAGGAGGGGTATACCTATAGGCTATGGTTTGTCCTGATAACCGCGCCCCCCATTTGACGCCAAATCCATCACAAAAGACAATATCAGCGCTGTTCAAAAAATCACGAAACCAGGCCAATTCATAGGCTATATTCATTGCATGCACGTTGACATTGGCAACGAGAGCCTTTTTGTCACCGGATATTACACAAGTAACAAAATCCAGCAATTCTGGGATACTTAAGTCATCAATGCGCACACCCAGCAAACGGCAAACACCTATATGTTCCGAGTTAAAACACTTGTTGTTCATAATAGTCGTTTATGGCAGATTTTCCAAACTAGGATAGAGATTATGATGGTTCTAAACGCCCACCAAACTATGATTTCACAAAAGGTCAATCTTGGATCAGTTTTTTATACACCAATTCAATAATGCGGCGCGCTTGCTCGTCTGCGCTATGAACACTGATTTTCTTACCTGCATTATCAGTCATCATGGCGGATAACTTTTCATCGCGCAATAATAATACCAACCGTGCGGCAATTTCTGCTGGATTTCCTGCTTCCACCAAGAAACCTGTTACACCATCCTGAATAATTTCTGGCACACCACCTACACGGGAAGCAATCACCGGCACATGGCAAGCCATTGCTTCTAAGATAACCAAGCCTACGGACTCAGTCAGCGTAGGCAGAATCAGTATATCGGCCAAGTGGAACCACGCCGGTATCTCACTATGGGAGCGTGCCCCCGCAAAGTGCACATGATCTTGGAGGCATAATTTTACACTTAACTGTTCCCATTCCACACGCTCTGCTCCATCGCCTACAAACCACACCTCTACGTTCTGGCGTAATTCGGAGGGCAATAGGCCTACAGCCTGAATCAAGTACTGTCCCCCCTTTAATTCTACGCACCGTCCTACAAACAAGAGAATCTTTCGCCCGGTATCTAGCACCAAGCCCGTTCGCTCACAAGCATCTTGCCGTGACATTGTCTTGAAAAAAAGCGGATCTATGCCCATGTGTGCAACAATGATTCGATCTTCAGGCACATCGAAACGCGCTATTAGCTCGCGCCGCATATACTCACTGACTGCAATAATATTATGAGCCTGACGCAGCGAGATACGAACAAGGTGCCAGATGATTTTGTGTCGATAAGGCATCTCGGTCACATCACCACCGTGGACAGTGATAATCAACGGTTTGCCCCGCAAAAATTTGGGGATTAGTGCCATAAACGCCGAAGGGAAGATGTAATGCGCATGAACTAAGTCAAAGTTGCTGGACAATGCCATCCACACGGTTCTGAACAACATCACTGCATATTTACGTACCGCAAACCACCATCCCTGACGTGGATCAGTATTCACAGCTAAGACGCAGGCAACACCTTGCTTTTCCAACGCTTGTACTTGGTTGTACACAAATGTAGCAAAAGCCGGATTTTTATCGTCGGGGTAGATGTTAGAAACTACTAATACTCGCATGCGTAGTCCTTAACTGGAAGAGTGCAGTATAGATTTCTCTTGTACCACATATCAACCCAAAGTATTGTTAGATGGTGGCCTGGATTTTCACTTTTATGGCATCGTCTTTCATATAAAAAAAAGCTAATAAAAGAATAGGCAAGTAGGTCCCATTAATCGCAGAGAAAACTATATGCCCGGAAGTAGCCGAGACTCCGAGCCAAATAAATAGAAATAGCAACCGATTGAAGTCGATTTTCCCCCAAAACAGTTTCTTCAAATAAACCCAGTAAAATACAACGCCCCCAGTGATACCCAACATGGCAAAAACTTCAAACACATCCATCTCAAGAGAAAAGTGAGCTCTATCGTGTCCGCCAAACAGATAATTAAAAAAAGAGAACTTAGGCAGAATATCTGATAAAAACACCTCCATTTTTCGATCACGCCCGGTCAAAAAGAGTGACATCCAAGAACCCGCGAAACCATGTGCCATTTGCCATTGAAAATAAGCAATAGTTGGTGCAATTCGTAATAGCAAATAGTCTCTGGCAAAAAATGCCACCAGGGCACCGAGTAGAACAAGAACAATAATTACAAAAAACGGTTTAGGTATTTTTGTTTTTATCGACCACAAGGATATATAAAGCAATAGTACTGCCGGCAAGACCAGAGTTACCTTGGCGCCAGTCAACAAACCAGCGGCCGTTATAATCAGTAGCTCAAGTCCCCCCTGTTTCCAATAAGCCATTTTGGCCAGGAAATAGAAAAAGGCAATCAAAAAAAAGGGGCTTATCTCGTTTATGGCTGGGATAAACCCACGGTAACCGAAACGCCAAATCTCACCTTCTACGGGATCATAATATGCAGCCAAGATATTTATATGAAGAACAAAGCCGATTATGATGGCGATAGCCTGAACCAAAACCAGTATCTCAAATACTCTGAATAGCCGTTTACGTTCATCAATCACACGGAAATACTGCGAATAGACTTCCAGGCAGATGAAAAAAAATGCCATCTTGTTTATATCTTTGAGGTTTTCAAGAAAGTTGTATGCTTCAATCGAATAGAGATTGCCCAGCCCAGCTAAAGTGCCAATAAAGGAAATACAAAAAAAGAACCCCATTATCCACCATACCTGACGACCTCGTCGTGTACGGAATAAAAGCCACAGAAAATAAGCCTGAGCGACTAACCTAACTAATAGGGAAACAGATAAATTCGTTCTACCAAGATTGTTCAAAACACTATTTGCCCCGTCAGATACGAACATTAGAATAATCAATCCAAGAATAATTGTTGTGTGCTTTATCCTCACTGATTGTTTACTACCCCTCCAACGTTTACGGTGCAAATTCCTGTTCATTTTTCGTGATTTGGCCACTCTTGGATATTGGATCGATCTGTCGTTAAGAGGAACATCATCCTTGTTTATTGATGCATAAGTTTATCAAGGGCCGACTGTGCTTTGGCCGCCCCGGCTAAGTCACCGGCCCGCTGTGAAGCATCTATCAAAAAACGCAATGTCCACTCAGTGGGCTGTAAATCTGCTGCTGCGCGCAGTGATTGTGCGGCTTCAGGCCAATTCCCATTCAATAAATGCTGGCGTCCTACGTTCCAATACCATAAAGCCGTTCCTTCTGGCAAGTATACAATGGCTTGATCAAGCGCCCAAGATACTTTTTGCCAGTCATGTCCCCATTGTAGTGAGGCCAGTCCATCGTACGCCACCCCCCACTCCGGATCCAGATCCATCGCCTCACGCAAGGCGACTTCAGCAGCATCCAGATCACCTAGCCCTGCATGATGCCAGCAAAGCCAAACGAGACGATCTAGTTGACCTTGAATTACACCGCTACCCCGCCACACTCGCCGTGCGGAATCCTTGTTCCCAGCCATCCAATACGCTTGCCCGAGCCAATAACTCGCCAGTGGATCGCCTGGCCCGAGCGCAACAGCGTATTCACCAGCTTGGATAGCTTGTGTCACCTCCCCTTGTGCCAGATACAATCGAGTCAAACTACGGTAACTATCAGCAGATAGTCTCCCGAACTTTAACCAGTGCTCCGCTGAATCCACGGCCGAAGCATCCTGTTGCAACCCCACGCGCATTAGGGCGAGGTTACCCAGATTCAATGTGACTATATTGGGCAAACTGAATGCGAGAGTCACCAAAAGCGCTATCAGAAGAATACCTGAAAATACTTTGAAGATTATCATTACCCCAACTACTCAAACTCTGTTTCGAACCATTTGTAATAAACTTATCACCGCGCGCTTCTCCGTTTCACCAAAGACGCCAATCGCAAAACCAGTCACTAGATAGACTACTGTCAACATAATACCGACTAAGCCCAGCCTCAGCCACGATGTGGCGAACGGATGCACTAGAAACACCAAACCAGCAAATCCAGCCCCCAACAACATCGGTTTGAGATAGGCCTGCTGAAATAGCTGCGAAGGCGCAATTTGAAGATAGCCACGTAACACGATGACAAAGTAGATCACATCAACACAACAGGTGAATAGTAGCGCTAATCCAGCGCCCACTAATCCTAAAAAATGAATAAAGACAAGACAGAAAATTCCTAACACTATTGCGCGGATTGTTGAATAAATCGTGAATTGACGCATATGCCCCAAACCCACCATGATGTTGTTGGGCAGGGCAGCGGTCAGCGTTCCGATATAACCTGCCAGCGCTAACAAACGCAAAACCCCCGCCGCTTGCGTCGCAATACCCGGCGTCCAGACTGCCAAAAATGAATCGCCGAGAATAAACAAGGGGATGAAAATCAATCCCGCGAATGCCGCGATAAATTGAGATGCCCGAAAAAAAACGTCGCGCAGACGATCCATCTGCCCCAGACTTTGCAATTCACTCGCCATCGGGAAGATGAAACCGAGCATGTAGGCAAGCATATAGCTGAACGAGTTCACCAGTAAAAACGGTATGGCATAAATACCCGCCTCTGCCACGCCCACCCAAATACCAAGTAAAGTTTGGTCAAGGCGGCTGACCAGACTGCTCGTAATGCGATTGAAGGTACCATACCCGATATAGCCACTCACCCGCCGGAGCGTTCCCCGATGTATTCCCTGGCGGAAGCGAAAACTGGGTAAAAGACGGCGCGTTAACAAGTAATAAATAGGGCCTGCAAGCGTGGTGAAAATCGTACGGGTCAGCACATAGCCGACCACACCGTAGCCGGCATACACCACGCCCAATCCAATCAAGGTGCCAGCAGTGCTAAGTATAACCGAAACTGAGTAAGTCAGATCGAACCGTTGCAGGCCCATCGCTACAGCGCGGCCCCAGGACATTCCCACGCTGCCTAGGAACCCAATACCTGCCAGACGGAATACCGCCACAGCTTGACTGACTAAATCTGTTGGCACCTGGAACACAGACCGAGCAAGCCAATCCGACACGAGCACAATTCCCACCATGCCAGCCAGTCCAATGACAGCATACAACTGTAGTGTGGTACTCAATAGATGGCTTTCTGCATCAGCATCCTGACGCGCTCGGTCCTCAGCCAGCAACTTGGTAATCGGTAGATCCAAGCCCATGTCCATGAATGTTAAATAACCTATCACGACTGCCACCAGACTTTGCAAGCCGTACGCCGCTTCTCCAAGCGCGTGCAACAGAAGCGGTGTGGTTAGTAGATTGACCAGCATCGGCACGATGTAACCCGCCGCACTGGAGAGCATGTTAACTAAGGAACGTTGCAAACGGTTCATCAAAGTCACCTAAGATGGTTTGTTGTGTTCGCGTACTGGCTAACACACAATGCCTCTGATATTTTAGCACACCACTGACCCAAGGAATTTAGCTACCAATACCGTTAAGCATTTCATGCACCACTGGCAAACTCCGCTTCCAAGATGTCCATCAACTGAGTCACAAAGTAATCTTGGTGAAACTTGGTAAAAGCTTCGCTCGCCAAAAAATCGCGTGCGGCATTGGAGTAATTCTGAGCCTCGCTGCTGGACATTTCTCGCAGATAACGGTTGAGCGCCATCCAACCATCGAATTGCCGTGCATCCACAAAAGTCTCTCTGGGCACAAAATCACTAATATCTGGCGCACCCCAATAGACCGGAATGCATCCGGCAAAAAAACAATCGAAGATTTTTTCTGTCACGTAACCTGGGAAGACACAATTCTCGAAACAAAGCGCAAAACGAAAACCCGTCATTGCTTTTAGCTTATCATCTACTGGAGTCGCACCTGCCCGTTTTGCAGCCTGAAGATACTTAGACATTCGACCTGGCTTGTCCCAACCTGTCCCATACAATCGAAAACCTGGCACGTCTGAAAAATAGCAGATGGCACTCAATCTTCTTTGATACAGGTCCTCAAACCGGAATAGCGGATCAACTAGCTGTAGATAATTCCAGATCATACGTTTGGCAAAACAACGTACGCTGGAAAATGGCTTATCTGCGGAAACAGAAAAACGCTGTTTGTTGCTTGCTACCATCACCATGAATTCACGGTCATCCCACCTCGGCCCAGAAAACATACTTCGGAAGGCATTAGGCCAATACAATGAATGCAATCGCGTGGTAGATTGAACTCGCTCACTGACTCCACGAAATAGAAAAGCGTGTCGATAAAGACGCGTATATCGCTCCAAATTGTGATAAAAGTCCCATGCCACATTTGGCGATTCGCCACTGAAAATGACAATAGGAATCGTACCAACCGTAAGTAATGTCTGAGTATGAGGCGTGACCATATCCGACACACAGAATACAACTGATGATGGCGGATGCGTGTGCAGGAATACATCTGATGTCATGATATCCCATCCACGCTGCTTTACGGCTTCACCAAAGAGAGCCCATACCAAAGCGCCAGGAAACTTACCAGCATGCTTACGGTCGAATACCCGATTCTCTTGGAACTGGGGAGTGGACGTATCATAAACAATGATAGCGGTCTTCATAGGCTACCACACTCACGTTTTCGTTTCTTCAGGGTAACTGTTACAGAAATCATCTTCTCCGAATGGAATCGGCGTGAGGGATAGCTACAAATCATCGCATTCAAAGCCGCTCCCAACCGTTCAACGGCTCTCGCCGCCAAGCATTGCGGCGGGCGTATGCCCGATACGCCTGCTGCCCCACAAATGGCCCAAGTCCTATATGCGTGCTGATGAGAAAAAACATCCCAACCGTCAAGTTGACTAGCAAATTCGGACGTCTGAGCCCTGTCACAAAATTTGGCGAGTGCAGCGCCTCTCGCAACCGCAACTGCGCCTCAACAACCTTGCCCTGTACCAGCATATTCATCGCGCACAATACACAGTCATTCGCACGTTGTAATTCGTAAAGCGCAAGAGACTGCGGCTGTACCATCACTCGTACTCCCGGCTGGCTCAGATAATGATCCAGTACACCATAAATGTCAGCCAACGTGGTCCGAAGTTTGTTGTATTGATCGCCAAACTGCCGCTGGCTAATGCGGTATTTTAGCAAGGGTTGGTCAATAATGCCAATCTCATAACCATGGTGTGCTATTCGCAACCACATCTCCAAATCCGCCGAGGTCATAAATTGTTGCTCATTAAAGCCGCCCACCCTCTCAAACACTGAGCGGCGGAGCATTACGCTCGGCGTCGACAGGAAATTGGAATGGGCAAGCACCGCATTTAGTAGCGTCCCGAAATCAAATGTGAGCCGCCCCCGTAACTCGTCAGGCAAACTGGTTATCCCCATTCGAATCGGACGATTATCCTCATCAATCATCTGCCTCTGCGTGAACACAGCTCCCACGTTCGGATATGTCTGCATTACCTCAACCTGCCGGCGCACGATAGATGGCTCGTACAAATCGTCGGAATGGAACAGGCACAGATAATCCCCGCGTCCTTGCGAAAGGACAAAATTCCAGTTGGCAAAACCACCGATATAATTCGGCATCGTCGCCGCCCATGCCGGGCGGCCCTCCGAATGCCAACAATAGCGTACGCCGCGTTCAGCATATCGCTCCACAATATTCCTGGTGCGATCTGTCGACTGGTTGTCCGAAACGACGATGTCAAGATGAAGATAGTCTTGCGCCAGCACCGCCTCCAACGTTTGCCCCAACGTGGCTTCAGAATTATACGCTGGAATGCAGACACTGACCAGCGGCGATTCTATTTGGTTCGGCAAAGTGGAATCTTCAACCAACTCGCTACGCCTTTCGTAGTTCAACAAGCCGTTCTCGAACGGCCTGTGCAATCTGGGTGGAGTCCATACCAAACAACTGCCGGAAATAACGCTGGTTACCCGCAGTCTGTTGAGGTGCATCACCCAGCGAAAGCATCATCCAATCAAAGTCTGTTGACTTAGGCATCCTGCTCAGTATCTGTGCCACTGCACTCCCAAGCCCGCCTATCGCCGAGTGCTCTTCTATTGTAACCAAGAGTTTGGTTTCGCCAGCGGCTTTCAAAAGTGCAACCTCGTCCAGCGGTTTCACTGTGGGCATGCTTAAGATCCGTGCTTGAATCTGCGGCGCGAGTTGTTCGGTAGCAGCAGTGACCTCATTTAGAATGCCACCCGTGCTGATGAATGTTACATCCCTTCCTTCCCGTATGGTGATGGCTTTGCCGATTGCAAATGCTGGTTCAGTCTGGTGGACAATTAGCTCGCCGCCTTTGCCCAACCGCAGATAACATGGTCCCTGCCAGTTTACCACCGCACATGTTGCCAATTGTACTTCGACCGGATCGCCCGGCGCAAGCACGGTCATATTCGGCATAGCCCGCATCACCGCCAAGTCTTCGACGGCGTGATGTGTATATCCAGCCGCACCATAAGCCACCCCACCACCCACTGCCACAACTTTGACGTTGAGATTGTGATAACACACATCATTGCGAATTTGCTCCAGACAGCGCATCACCGGAAAGTTAGCAATCGAATAAGTGAATACGATTTTGCCTTCAAGTGCCAGACCCGCGGCAACTCCAGTCATGTTTTGCTCAGCAACGCCCATATTGACATAGCGTTTAGGGAAGCGCTGTGAAAAACGCTCCAAGACAGAGTACCCCAAATCGCCAGTAAGTAGCCAAACACGCTCGTCTTGTTCAGCTAGCTCACATAGAGTCTCGATGAAAGCGGTTCTCATTCAGCCGCCTCCAATTCTGCCAATGCCTGCACGAGTTGTTCAGCGTTAGGCGACTTATAATGCCAAGCCAGCTGATTCTCCATAAAACTGATGCCCTTGCCTTTAATCGTGTGTGCAATTATCACACTTGGCTTGCCCGGCTCAAAAGGCACACTGCTCAACGCAGATTCGATCTGCGCGTAATCGTGCCCATCAATTTCCCTCAAAGCCCATCGAAATGCACGCCACTTGTCTGCCAATGGGGCAAGTTCTAGAACCTCCGACACCGCACCAAAACCTTGGATCTTGTTGTAATCCACGATCGCGATCAGATTGTCCAACTGGTGCTGCGGCGCAAATAAAATCGCCTCCCAATTTGATCCCTCGTCGAGTTCGCCGTCGCTCAACATCACAAAAACACGGTAGGGTTTGTTCTCACGTTTGCCAGCAAGCGCCATTCCACACCCAACCGGCAAACCGTGCCCGAGCGAACCGGTGGAAATCTCTATTCCCGGAATACCATGACTGGTCGCATGTCCAGCTAGCGCCGAGCCGTCTTGATAGTACGTATCAAGCAATTCCTTGGGGAAAAAGCCGCGCTCTGCCAGCGAAGCATACAAGATTGCGGCACCATGTCCTTTGCTGAGAATAAAGCGATCCCGTTCAATCCAATTGGGCTGATCGGGATCCACTCGCAAAATCTTACTATAGAGAACAGCCAATAAATCTGCTATGCTCAAACAAGTACCAATGTGAGAGGCATTCGCATGATGAACCATACGAAGTGTATGGGCTCGGATTGTGGACGCGAACAAATTCTGTGTCATGATGATTCTATGCAAGAATTTCGCGGATGCAACGACAAATATATCCGACTTGTTCACGCTTTAGGCATACGCCGCTTGGCAAGTTAATGGCCTGATCGCCCACTAACCTAGCGTTTGGTGGCGTCTCTTGCGGTCTGGGCCAAATCGGATACTGGCTGATTGCGGGGAAAACCGACCGCGTATCTACATTCCGTTTTTTCAACTCATCCCGCAATTGGTCCCGGGTTAGTTTTGCTTCCGTGCTTAGAAACAGACTGGACATCCAATAAATACTGCGCGCCCATGGCAGTTCATTGTTCAAGTGGATGTGCGAGACCCCCGATAATCCTTCAACGTACCAAGCAAAGATACGCCGCTTTGCTTCAATCAATTCATCAATACGCTCAATTTGCCCTAAACCGATTGCAGCTTGGATATTCGACATCTTGTACTTAAGTCCGTTATTGTCAATCCAAAAGGTTCCAGGGACTCGTCCTTGATCCCATATAGTGTAAATTTTTGAATAGAGCGCATCGTCGTTAGTCACCAACATGCCACCTTCGCCGGTGACAGTCACTTTGGCACCCTGAAAACTGAATGCGGCAATATCACCAAAGGTGCCGGTCTTGTGCCCGTTACATTCAGCTCCCATGGAAGGAGCAGCATCTTCGATAACAAACAGGTTATGCTTTCGGGCGATCTCAACGATCTTGTCCATCGGTGCTGGATGGCCATACAAATGGACTGGGATGACTGCTTTTGTCCTTTCGGTTATCAAAGACTCGAACGAAGACGGGCTCAAGCACCAGTGATTTCGATCAATATCGGCAAAAATCGGTGTTGCACCTACATACAAGACGGCATTTGCGGTAGCCACCCATGTTATATCTGGCACGATCACTTCATCTCCAGGACCAATACCAAGCGCGGCAAGTGCGATATGCAACGCGCCGGTGCAGCTCGAAGTGCTCAGGGCGTACTTGACACCCAAGTACTCTGCAAAAGTCGTTTCGAAGCGCTTGATATATTTGTTCCATTGATGGTTCCAACCATATCGTGCCGCATCCAGCGCATAACTGGATTCACGCGCAGATATGGAAGGCCCTGCCGTAAGTATCAATTCAGATCCATTGACCACACGTTGAGGGGCGAAAACCATTCTGAGAAAATACTTGTCGGGTTCAGCTAAGTCATCCTGTGCTACAGAACGGTAATAGACCTCATTTCCCTCCACATGTTTGCGAAGCGGTAACATTGCGTCGTCAATAAAGCCCAACTTACGGTAAAAATTGATAGCATGTTCATTATCGCTAAATACGCGCAAATAAATCCGTTGCGGACCAATTATCTCTTCAGCCCAATTCAACACAGCTTCCATTGCCAAATTCATAATACCGGGTTGAACATCTTGAACACCGCGAACGACATTATCAATTTCCATCTCCCCTTTATCATTAACCGAATTGGCATAACCCAGATGTCCAATTGCCTCGCCATGTTTATCCAATACTAGAAACAATAGCCGGTCTTCTACGTCTAGTAGTTTCACACGCAACCAGTTCGCTGTACCCTCAATGGTCACCGGGAATTGACTTGGGTAGGCAAAGGCATTTTCAGCGCGCCATTCTGCAAGTTTGGTCACGAGGTTCGCGTCACGAGTATGCAATTCGCAAACTGGAATGAGATAGCCGTTATCACCCTTGAGCGGGATGCTTTTTGCCCAAAGATCATCAAGTCGCGATGTCTGCTTCAAGAAAGCAAAGTTGTTTCGCACGGCTCTCTTAAATGTTTCAATTGTCCGCTGTGATTCTGTTTTGAGAAACTGATTTTCTTGTTCTGCTATCATCGCAATCTCCTCATGAAATTTGAATAAAAGTAGTCATTCGTGAAAATGCCTCACCAAACTTTCCACGGTGCATTTCCTACATCCCACATCTGGTTCAGCATCTCATACTCGCGGTATGTATCCATTCCGATCCAGTATCCTTCATGCCGAAACGCCATCAAATTCCCCTCGAGTGCCAGGCGTTCCATTGGCTCACGTTCCAGCACACAGTCCACATCGAGATAGTCAAACACACGACGGTTGAACACCAAAAAACCGCCATTAACCCACTCATTTTGCACTTTTTCTCGAAAACGCTCCACTTGATCATCGACTGTTAATTCCAATATGCCATATCGCGACGGTGGACGACTTGCCGTGAGCGTCGCCAACTTTCCATGCCGAGCATGAAACGCGACCAGTGCACCGATATCTACATTCGCCAACCCATCGCCGTATGTTACCATAAACGTATCAGTATCAACAAAACTCTCGATACGCTTGACTCGTCCACCAGTCATTGTCTTCAAACCGGTATCCACCAGGGTCACGTCAAAGCCCTGCTCGGTATGATTGCTCCGATAGACTAAACGATTATCGTGTCCGAGATGCAATGTGAAATCATTGCTCATGACTTCGTAATTGATGAAATAATCCTTGATGATATTCCCTTTATAACCAAGGCACAAGATAAAACGGCGATAACCGTAATGGGCATATATTTTCATGATATGCCACAGCACCGGCTTACCGCCAATCTCGACCATTGGCTTAGGTTTGTACTCGGTTTCTTCCCGTAACCGCGTCCCCATTCCCCCGCACAAGATAACAACTGGTATATTCTGATCCATACCTACTCCCACGCATCCGTCAAAATTGCATCGGCTTGTATGCCACGGTCGTTCAAATCACGCGAAATTGTCTTGAGCATCAATGGCGGCCCCGAAATGTAATACGTAGCAGCCAATGGATTCTCGATATACTGCCACATTGCCGCTACGGATAACCGTCCAACGATTTCCGGTCGTACCGCAGATTCCCCGTCTGTGTCTTGCTCGACAAAGTAAACAGGGCTAAGTTGAGAAACCAATTGCGCTCGCTGTTGTATCAAGTCCCGGTAGACTAACAGGTTGGCATTTCGAGCGCCATATGCCAAATAGATACGATGCGGAAAGTCGGGCGTCAAGCCTTCCAGAAACGCCGTAAACGCCGTGATCCCCGTACCGCCGGCAAATAACACAACGTCACTTGCGCTCTGCACGAAAAACTCACCATAGGGCAGTTTGACCCATACGGATTTGCCTTCCGATAATTCTTGTTCCATTCGTGCGGTGAAACGCCCCCGCACTGAGTAAGTGATCCTCAAATGCTCACGTTGAGCCGGTGCACTCGCAATCGAGAAAACGCGTGACTCAGGCCAAAAACTACCGGGGTCGTAAGCGTCAAGCGCCAAATGTAAAAACTGCCCCGGCTTAAAGATAGGCACACGCCGCTCTGGCTCCAGTTCAACAGTGTAGACCTGCTCACCGTGACGAACAATTCGTTCAACACGGCAGGCTATTTTTTGCACGACTGCCACTATAACCGATCCCCCTGCATAAACCTGGCAAAAACCTGTTGCATGTAATCGAGTTGAATATCGCCAATGCCTGGGTAAACGCCAATGAAAAAGGTGTTACTCGTGATCAAGTCCGTGTTCGTCAGGTCACCGACGACGCGATGCGTGATGCCCGCAAACGCAGGGTGTCGCAGCAAGTTGCCGGCAAACAAATTGCGTGTCTCAATCCGGGCCATTTCCAGATACTGCACGAGATCATTCCGCGTGAAACCGGCCTCAGGCCGCACGGTTAACACAAACCCAAACCATGCTGGATCCGAGTGTCCGGTTGCCTGCGGCAAAATGAGCTGGTCTTGATACGGCTCGAGACATGCGATCAGTTTCTGAAAATTCGCTTTGCGCTGGCTAATAAACTGCTCCAGTTTTGCAAACTGAGCACAGCCCACCGCCGCTTGCATATCTGTTACCTTGAGGTTGTAGCCAAGATGGCTGTAGACGTACTTGTGATCGTAGCCAAAGGGCAACGTGCCGAATTGTTGACTAAACCGTTTGCCACAGGTATTGTTCTCACCGCCAATACAGTAACAATCACGCCCCCAATCGCGAATCGAACGCACAATTCGCGCCAATGTATCGTCATCGGTAATCACACAACCACCCTCGCCCATCGTAATGTGATGTGCGGGGTAGAATGATACTGTCGCCAAATGTCCAAACGTGCCGGTCAATTGTCCTCGATAACGCGAACCGAGCGCATCGCAATTATCCTCGATCAACCAGAGATCATGTTCCCGGACCAAGTTCATCACTGCGTCAAGACAAAACGGGACACCCAGCGTGTGTGCCATCATAATTGCCCGCGTCTTGGGCCCAATGGCTTCGGCGATGCGGTCGGGGATAGCTGTGTAATCACCAACATTCACATCAACAAAAACCGGCACCAACTGGTTCTGGACAATAGGGGCAACCGTAGTAGGGAATCCTGCCGCGACAGTAATGACTTCGTCCCCTGGTTTGAGCCTCCGCGCACCCAGCTTAGGAGAGGTCAGGGCTGTCAGCGCCACAAGGTTCGCTGATGAGCCAGAATTGACCAACAAGGCGTTGCCAACACCGAAATAATCTGCAAAATCGGCCTCGAACCGCTCAGCATAGTGGTTTGCTGTCAGGTAGAAATCAAGACCAGCATCGATCAAGTTGACGATTTCCTCTGCATCAAAAACGCGCCCGGCATAATGAACCAGGTCCTGCCCTGGATGGAATGTCTGCTGTGGCCATCGCGCATCGTAGTACTCACGGACCAGTTCAAGAATCTGGCTTCTGATTTGCTGATGTGTCTGCGTCATTTGGCAACCTCGACTGTATCTAGACATTCACGGTACCAGTCCACGGTGCGCGAAAGCCCTGCTTCAAGCGTGAAAATCGGTCGCCAACCAAGCATCTTCCGGGCTTTAGCGGCACTGAGGTACTGGTGGCGGATCTCGTTGCTGGCCACACCAAGGACTTCAGGTTGCAACGTGGAGTTCATCTCGGCCAGGATTTTTTGGACAAGTTCCAATACCGTAACCTGAGTCTCGTTCGAGAAGTTGAAGGCTTCTCCACGAAGTGTGCTGTCACCAGCCAGCTTCTCCGCCAAGAGCATATAGGCGGCTGCACCATCCTCTACATAAAAATAGTCACGGATATATGTCCCATCGGAACGAATGACCGGACGCTCTCCTCGAAGGACGGCGCGAATAGTCCCCGGTACAATGCGATTCCAGTTAAGGTCTCCACCGCCGAAAAAATTGCCACATCGCGTCGTTACAACAGGTAACGCATAAGTGACTGCATAGGTCCGGGCGATAAGGTCTGCACAGGACTTACTGACGTCGTAAGGGTGTTGACCTTGAAGCGGGGTGGTCTCATCGTAGGGAAGGTTTTCCTGATCTCCGTAGGCTTTATCCGAGGAAGCCGTGACAATTTGGCGAACTTTGGGGCTACGGCGACATGCTTCTAAAAGTGACCATGTCCCCTGAATGTTAGCTTCAAAGGTAGAAACTGGATTGCGGTTAGCGATTCCCACAATGGTCTGTGCCGCGAGATGCATCACGGTGTCAATCTCGTACTCACCCAGTACCCGCTCAAGCAACGCCATATCTCGTACATCGCCACAAACAACTTTTACCCTCTCAATATCACTCGTGCGGGTAAGCATCGACTGTGGTACCCAATCACGGACAAGACAGACAACATCGGCCTTTGCACGGAGTAGCCGCTTAACCAACCAACTCCCCACGAGTCCCGTCGCGCCTGTAATAAACGTAGGTCGATCCCGCCAAAACGTTTCGTTTACCAAATCTTCCACGATGCTTCCCCCTCCATACCGCAGGTTATTATGCCATTATACCACCGCGATGCCGCCGCTATCCCCCGTATTTCCGCACCTGTTCCGCCACCCACGCATACGTCTGCGCAATCCCCTCACGCAGCATCGTCTGCGCCTGGCTACAACTCTGCACTTTACATGTTCTTATCGCTGTCCGGCGTCTTTCCTGCACGCGCTGCCTCACCACATCTCCGGCGCGCTGGTCAGTCCTGCCCGCCGTGGTATCTACGCCAACCACCTCAACAACCTGCTCCGCACCTGGCTGCAATTCCACACGCCGTTCCTCACACATACGCGAGATTGAGATCGTCCAGGATACAAACCACCTTCTAGCCCAACAGGGCAATGGTCATAGAAAGTGCTATACTGCACCGATTATATCCACAATCAAAGTGATGATGGCTTCAGCATCCACAGGCTGACACGGCAGCACATTTAGCTCCACCCCATCGTGAATATGGTGCGGGTGTGTCTTCACTTCCGGGTGATGCGCCGCATTGTCCCAACGCTTGATCAAACTGCCATTCTGAGTCTGCCAGTGGAAGCTATATTTCTGTACACGGATCGTTCGATCCACAACGGTAAATAGCTCGAACATTTCTAACAAACTGCCATCGCTCCACGTAAGCCGGTAACGGAATAGTCCGACGTCCCCTTGCGCCTCCTCACGTATAATTTCCCAACGTGTGATTTCCGGCGTCAGCACGATGAATGCTTTGATAGCGTTCAGGTAATCAGACGCGTCTTTCACGCAACCGACTCCAACTGTTGGATCTTCTGCACCAGGTCTAGACGCAACGTATACAGGCCCACCCACTCAAAGAAATCCATCGCATCGCCGAGTTTGCCGGCTTCAAATTGTTGGGTAAACGTCGCGGAATCCAGGTGATAGCGTTCTTCGAAAGCGCGCAGGTCACGCTCGTAGCGCGCCAAACGCGCGCGTTGGCGGCTCAAGGTGATCCCTAACAGTTTCTCTAAGATCAAATCCAATTCGGTGGGATCATAAGCGTCCCTGAGTACTTCTAATTTCGACACGATGTCTGTCATATCGATACCTCCTTACAACATCACTCCCGCGGCGCAGCTGTAAACCTCGATGCCAGTACGTTCTCATCTGAAATACATCCAAATCATACAGCTTATAGTTCCATTATATCACCACGATGCCCCCTATCCCCCGTATCTCCGTACCTGCCCCGCCACCCACGCATACGTCTTTGCAATCCCCTCGCGCAGCATCGTCTGCGCCTGCCAGCCCAACAGCCGGCTCCGTTCCTTGCTGAAATTCCGCGAATGGACGCCCACCGGCCCTTCCACGTAGCGGATGCCGACCTGCTTGCCGGAGACGTCGATGACAGCCTGCACCAGCTCGGCCACGGTCACATACTCCTCGCCGCCCAGGTTCACCGCACCCTGCAGATCGGATTGGGTCAGCCGGTAGATGGCCTCGACCATATCATCGACGTAGGTGAAGTTGCGGATGGCCGTGCCGTCGCCCCACACATCGACCGTGCCACCGTCCGCCGCTTCGGCCACCTTGCGGCACATCGCCGCCGGCGCTTTCTCCCGCCCGCCGCGCCAGGTGCCTTCCGGGCCGTAGCAGTTCTCGAAGCGCGCGATGCGCACCTGGATGGGGAAATGCCGCGCGTAGGTCTGCGCCATCCGCTCGGCGTAGAGCTTCTCCCAGCCGTACTCGTTGTCTGGATGCGCGGGGACGGCGTCGGCTTCGGTGAGTGCCGGTTCGCCGGGTTCCATATCGCGGTAGACACACACCGAGGAGGAGAAGAAATAGCGCGGCACGCCGATTCTGGCCGCCGTATCGATCATATTCACGTTGATCAGCGCGCTGTTGTGCATAATCTCGCACTCGGCGGTGTGGATAAAGCCCATGCCGCCCATATCGGCGGCCAGTTGGTACACCTCGTCGAAGGTGCCGCCATCAACAGAGAGCGCCTGCCAGCAGTTGTGCGCCTCGCGCAGGTCGAGCAGCAGGAATTCGTCGGCCTGCGTGGGGGCAAACTCGTGCGCCTTGATGTCGACGCCGCGCACCCAGTAGCCCTCACGCTTCAATTTCTTTACCAGATGTCCGCCGATGAACCCACCGGCACCGCAGACTAAAGCCTTTTTCATTGTTCCGTTTCCTCCAAAGATACAGGTTGAAAGTTCGGCGTCTCACACATACGCCAGATTGGGATCATCCCGAATGTACGCCAACTGCTGGCCCAGATAGGGGAGCGGCGGCAAGCCGTGCCAGCGACGCAAAAGGTGATAAGCTGGTGAAGTCAACAGCCGGCAGGCGTCTACCACCTCACGCCATGTCTCCCTGCGGATTTCGTTGACGACGGTGACATCCGGCAACCGCCCAAAATCCCAAGCGGAGCACAGCCGCGCGATGAAATCCACCCGTTCGGCAAATGTGTCCAGGGTTCGAGGAGGCGTCATATCCGGGTACACCCCACTATCAATCCATGTCGATGACATTTAGGAAAGCCTCCCGGAACCACTGCCGCACCTGCTCTGCCTGGGCGCGCGCAGATGCGTCTTCGATATGTAACAAAGGCCGGTGTTGTTCGATACGCATCAGGTGCGTTTCAATCGCCAATCTGGCGCGCGCGTGATCTGTATCGCTGCCAGCCAACTGCTGCCGCCGCCGCCATAACGCCCAACATTGCTCCGGCGACATCAAACCAGCTTGACACACGGCATAAATATCCCGAAAATCGCGTGGCGCGCCGCGCTCGATCAGGGCAACCATTTTGCTGGCAACCAAATCAGAAAGACTGTCCAGCCACACATCCGCCCATGGGAGTTTGACCGATGGTTCCAATTGGGCATCCCGCGCCGCAATCTGAAAACTGAATACAACCTGTCCTTCCACGGTCAGATCAACACTGACAACATCACCCCACGCCCGCGTCTTGGTCTCTCCATAAAGCGCGAGCGTCGCTTCCAACACGCGAATGACTTCCGTGCGTACGGGCTGTGTCGCAGCATCAGTCCACCAGGCATCCACATCATGTGTTGTGCGGTAATCCAGATAATGCAGCAATCCGATCCCGCCGCCCACCGAAATCGCCTCCCCCAGGCCCTGATCAGCAAGCGTGTTTAAACAAACTTGCATATACACAGATAAGTGTGCTGGTTGGCTTGATTTACGCGTCTTCATATAGCCAGTTTACCCACCATGCCTGCCCCGGCAGCACCTTGACTAAGCCTCATACGCCAAACGCCGCTCCATAACCCGGCGTTCTGGCAATTGCAACGAACGGAGCCGTTGCTGCAAGACCGCTCTGGAATACGGATTTACCGTGCGCCGTTCAGCCGGGAAATCCCATAACAGCTTACTCACGATGGGATCAATGTTGTCAAGGGCGATCTGCTCTTTTTTTTTAACCTCGGCCTCGGTCTGCGCTTTCAACTCGGCCACAAACCCGGTCAGCGATTCTTCGTCCAGATCGGTCGTGAGCAAAGCGTTACCGGCAATCCCTCTGACGTTGATCGTCAACAGTTGTTCGTAAGCTACCGGCACACGTTTTGCATCGGCCAGGGCAAAGAGTCGCGCCAACGGAATCTGCTGCGTGATATAGTACAGGTCCACAATGTCTTTGATCTCAGCCCGGTCTTCAAAGGCAGTAATCTTGTTAGCCCCCAAATCCTCCAGATTGTTCACCAGGACACCGAACGCAGTAGGGAGCAACGAACCGAGTAGATTGAACTCTCGGGCGAATTCGATTTTGAGCCTGACCTGGTCGGTAAGAGCATAGAAACGCGTAAAATAAGCGTCGAGCCGCTCGATTTCGACCGCGATGCCAGCAGTGTGCAAACGCGCAGCCAGATCGTTCGCCAACGCCTTCAAATCCTCGGTTAAGACGAAGAAGTCCAAATCCTCGGATAGACGATGGTCAAAGTAAAAGCGCGACAGAGCCGTGCCCCCGGTCAGATACAGCTGCTCGCCATAAGGCGGCGTCAGCGCAAAGACCCGGTCTTGCAACGGATAAACGGCCTGGCGATAAAACTGTAACTCTTCCTCTGTCGCCGTCCTGTAGTATTCGCGCATACTTAATTCTCCACCACGAGGCTACCTGCTAATAGCTGATCGCTGAAAGCTGATAGCTAAACGCTGCCATCCAACATGCGCGCCGGCCCATCAGACTTGCAAAAGTGCACGCTGTAGTACACCGCCGCGTTGGGATGGGCCGCCGGATACCGCGCGTCGATGAAAGACCGGATCTCCTCCCGGTAAGCCGGATCGCTCAGGCCGATGCAACATCCCCGGAATCCCGCCCCACTGAAGCGCGCGCCGTACACGCCGGGCGCGTCGCAGAGGATATTATACAGCGTCACCAACTGCGGGCAACCCGACTCGTAATTGTAGACCGAGCTGGCTCCCGAGTCGCGCATCAGCCGGCCGATGGTGACCACGTCACCGGCCCGCCAGGCCACCGCGCCCGCACGCACGCGCGTCACCTCGGTGAAGAAGTGTCGCGCCCGCCGGTTTAGCGGGGCCGGCAACCGTCCTCCCAACTCAGTGTAAACATCCTCTGATACCATCCGCAAGCGCGGCTGCTCCGGCGGCGTCTGCCCGGACCAGGTGAGCAGCAGCCGCGCCGCTTCCTCACACTCGGCCACCCGGGTATTGTAGTCCGTCCCGCCCAGGGATTTTTCCACCCCGGAGTAGACCACCAGGATGTCGAAGCCGTTCCTCTCGTGCGGAATCGGAATCTTCTCGAACGACACCGACTGGCAATCAAGATAGGTCAGCGTGTCGCGCTCGCTCTTCAGGATCATCGACTGATCCATGATGCCGTTCTTCAATCCCAGGTACACGTTCTCAACGAAGCGATCGAGCTGGATGTTCTCCTCGGCGGAGACGGTCAGATCGTTCGCCGTTTCCAACGCCAGCAGATAGGCCACGCCGACCGCCGCCGATGAACTCAGACCGCCGATGGGCATGCTACCGCCCACGACTGCGTCGATACCCACCTGCAAAACGTGCTGCTGTTGTAAGGCCAGCGCCGCGCCGCGTACATAGTTGCCCCAATCTTTGGGAGATTTGGGCGGCACGTCGTCCAGCGCGAATTCGACGCGGCCGGGGAAATTCAGGCTTTCGACGCACACCCGCCGGTCACGGCGCGGCACGAAGGCCAGCAGGATCACCCGGTCCAGCGTCATCCCGGTCACCAGCCCGTCCTGGTGATCCACGTGCGCGCCGAGCGGCGAAATCCGCAAGGGCGCGTAGACCACCCGGATGTCGCCATCCAGGCAGCCGGTGCGCTGCTTGAGATGCTGTCGCAGTTGTTCGGTCTGCATCGCCGCCCGCGCCGCTCAGCGTGCGTTCAAAAACCCACGTGATTCCAGGTAAGCCACAATCTTGCGAGCGTTCGCTTCGGGCGTCATCTCCACGGTATCGAGCGTCAGTTCAGGGTTGAGCGGTTCTTCGTAAGGGTCATCGATACCGGTGAACCCCTTGATCTCGCCGCGCCGCGCGCGGGCGTACATCCCCTTCACATCGCGTTCCTCGCACACCTCGATAGGCGTATTGACGAAAACCTCCACGAAATGATCGTCGCCCACCATTTTGCGCGCCTCGTGGCGGGTGGCGCGATAGGGGCTGATGGCGGCGCAGATCACCGTGCCATTGTGGCGCGCAATCTCGCCCGCCACGAAACCGATCCGCAGAATATTAGTATCGCGATCTTCCTTGCTGAAGCCCAACCCTTTGGAAAGATGCGTGCGCACCACGTCGCCGTCCAGCACCGTCGCCTGCCGCCCGCGTTCCAACAGCATAGGGATCAATGCCTCGGAGATGGTGGATTTGCCCGCGCCGCTCAAGCCTGTGAACCAGATGCACAGCCCCTGCCGGTGCCGCGGCGGGTTCGTCTCCATCAAAATCTGCGCCGTCTCCGGGCGGGTGAACCACGCGGGCAACAATTTGCCCTTCGCCAGGTAGTCGTCGCGCACCTGCGTGCCGGAGATGTTGGCCGTCTTCGCATTGGCCGGGACTTTCGAGACTTCCTCGTAGCGATCCTCATTCACCAGGTAGACAACCTCCTGGAACTGCACGCCCTTGACGCCAAGTTCGTCCTCGTACTGCGCCATCATCTCCTGCGCTTCATACGGGCCGTAGAACGGTTTGCCGGTGCTGTCGTTGCCCGGCCCGGCGTGGTCGCGCCCAACGACGAAATGCGTCGCGCCGTAGTTGCGGCGGATGAGCGCGTGCCACAGCGCCTCGCGCGGCCCGGCCATGCGCATCGCCAAGGGCAGCAGGCTCAACGCCGTGTTCTTGTCGTAATAGTTCTCGACCAGCGCCTTGTACACCCGCACGCGCGTGTAGTGATCCACGTCGCCGGGCTTGGTCATCCCCACCACGGGATGGATGAGCAGGCTGCCGCCAACCTGTTCGGCCGCCCGCTTGGTCAATTCCTCGTGGATGCGGTGCAGCGGGTTGCGCGTCTGGAAGGCGACCACATTGCGGTTGCCCATCTCCGTCAGCAGCGCGCGCACCTGCGCGGGCGTGCGGCGGATTTCGACGAAATCGTAGTAGACCGGCAGGTTGAGCACTTTCAGCTCACCGGAGATGCACAGGTCGCGCCATTGCTGCATCTCGGAGACCAAGGGATGGCGGGCGTCGGTCGTGCCGTACACCAGCCGGGCCTCGCGCAGCGGATCCCACCGGAAAACTTCCTCGATGCGCATCACGGCGACGATGTAGTTGCGCGAATCGCGCAGCGTGATCCACTCCTCGCGCGTGGGCAGGTCTTCCTTGCTGATCGTCAGCGTGATGGGGATGGAGAACAGCGTCCCGTCCGCCAGCCGCATCTCGGTCAGCACGCGCTGGTAATCCGCCTTCGACATGAAGCGATCCAGCGGCGAAAACCCACCCACCGCCAGCAGCTCCAGGTCGCACAAATTGCGGTCGGTCATCTGCAGAGAAGGGAAGCGACTGGCCTCGGCCAGCAGCGCCTCGCGCTCCGCGCCGGTGACCACCAAATCGACAAGTTTGCCTCCATACGGAGGGATTAAAAGGTCTTGACGTTCTAGTTTTTTGGTCACAATAACTCCTGGCGAATTACGAATTACACATCACGTCTCACGTGCCACTGCCC
>MTKZ01011627.1_pt1 | contig 40607 bp, 29 predicted proteins | sample 1042781 | NCBI WGS metagenome assembly MTKZ01 (sample SAMN06212207, study PRJNA360539) | anaerobic digester metagenome | biome: Wastewater treatment plant; material: sludge; isolation source: anaerobic digester fed with sludge from wastewater treatment plant | place: Denmark: WWTP Viborg ...
CGGCAGGATTATTTCCCAAAGTAAATACCGCTTGAAGATAAATGAACAAAACATTCTGGGTTTGGGTTTGGGACTGAAACATATTTGGCATATTAACCCCAAGGAAATGAAGACACTAAGCTGGGAGACATATTACAGCGATTCTAATATCAAGAACACTTTTTTCCGCGTTGATGCTTTTTGGAAGGAATTTTCAGGTAATTCAAATCAGGACTTGTATTTAAGCCATCCTTTTCTTTATCCTGCAACGCCACATTCCGGAGGGATTGAAGGAACAAGAAATTATATTCACCCTCCTGCTGATACTTTAACTACGGAAAAATGGACTCTTGGCTCCTGGTATGCGCATAGTTTCGGCTTTTCTGATAATCTGACGAATGCCTATAAATATGTTGCTTTCGGGTTGGAGAAAAACTGGTTTACCAAAAGTCCGCAAGTTGATGAAAATACAGGTAAACCCTGGCAGGATAATATCTTTGCCTTAAGTTCTTTTGCTTTCACAAAAACCGGCTACACTTCCTTTAGAAACATCAGTTATTTTCTGGTTAACAATGTTTTGCCTGTTGGCTATTTAACTGAAACACTTTTGGGTTATGAATTCGGAGAATACCATAACCGTCTTTTTACCGGTTTGCATTATTCCCGGGCAGATAAACTGCCTCGCGGTTCATATATTTATTTTGCCAGTGCTTTAGAAACATATATTGGCAGTGAAGGAACGGAACAAAGCGTTTTGGCTGTTGAGCCCCTTTTTATTTCTCCTTTACAACACATAGGAGATTTCCAAAGCAGGTATTTTTTCAACAGCAATTTAGTTCTCGGAGGGAAACGCTATCCCAGCGAACAAATGAATGTTTCTTCCCTTTCCGGCTATCATGGAATCTGGAATTTACAGGGTGATAAACTGTTACGCTCTAATTTGGAAAACGATATTACTACTCCTTATCAAATCTGGGGCTTTAAAATAGGACTCTTTGCCTTTTTGGATTGTGCCTTTGCTACCAATCACTTTTCCCAAATAAGCACTAAAAATGTTCTGCTGACAGAAGGAGCCGGTTTTAGAATTCATAATCCCGCTTTAATTTGGGAATCAATTGAACTCTGTTTTGCTCTGAATCAAAAAAAAGGGAGTAAAGGCGAATGGAAAATTACGCTCTCCACGAAAAAAGGACTGGACCTTCCTGATTTTTCAGGTAAAAGACCACAGACATATAAATTTCAATGAAGAATGAATACTATTTAGATTAATAGTTTTGCAGTGATTGNNGCTCATAATTTGAGGAATAGCTTTATCTATAAAGTCCTCACTGAAGTCAATTTTGCGTTCAAAAGGCAGGGACTTTAGCCAGGTATAAAAGTCATCTTTACTTATTTGCAAATAGCTGAACAGGTCATCCAGTTCTTGCTGAACAGCAGGATAATAGAGCTCCATAATATCTTCCATTACCATAGCATTTGCCAAACCATGAGGAATACCATAAAAAGAGGTTAAAGGATAGCCAATAGAATGTTGAAGAGTAGTACTTCCCTGAGCTATAACCATTCCTCCGTAAAGTGCATCTCTCATCAGTTCTTCTCTTGCCAAATAATTTTCTGGTTCGGAAAGAACAATAGGCAGAAACTTCATAATAGAAGCAATACCTTTATAGATAAAGGGATAGACGATTGGTGAACGCTGATTACTATAAAGCCCTTCCAAGAGATGACTTAAAGCATCCAAGGCAGTATGCAGAGTCACTTTTGGTGGCAAAGTTAAAGTATATTTCGGGTCTAAAACAGCTAAAGTAGGAAAAGCTAAATCACAGCCAAAACCGGCTTTCTTTTTAGTAAGAGGATCAGAAAGAACACTATATTGAGTAACTTCTGTTCCAGTTCCTGCTGTAAGGGGAATTGCCAGAATAGAATATGCCTTTTTAAAAACGGAAGTATTATACATTTCATCTCTGTTTAAGGAATTTGCAGCAGCCAAGGAAATTGCCTTTGCGGAATCAACAGGACTGCCACCTCCTATACCGATAACAAAATCACAGTTATTTTGCAAAAAAGCGGATTTGCCTTCCATTACAATATCCAAAGTAGGATTTTCCGCAATGCGGTTAAAAAGAACATAACTAATATCCGCTTCCCTCAAAACAGAAATGGTGTCGGATAAAGCGCCACTTTGTTTAGCGCTGTTTTTTCCGGTTACAATTAAAGCTCTTTTTCCGAAAGAGGCAATATATTCTTTTGCCTTTTGCATCGCATTATCGGCAAAAATAATACGGGTTGGACAATAGAACATTTAGCTCCTACTTAAGCAGAGTAATCTTTTTCGTTATAATGCCTGCAGGATGTTGCAAACGAAGCAAATAGACACCGGAAGCCAAAGCTCTGCCTTTTTCATCGCTTCCGTTAAAATAGATGCTATATTTCCCTTGGGGCATAAGACCTTCGGATAAAGTAACAACTTTCTGTCCCTTCAGGTTGTATAATACCAGTTCTGCTTTTCCGCCAACAGGTAAAGAGAAGGAAATTGTAGCAGTCGGATTGAAAGGATTGGGAAAAGCGGAAAGAGTTGCCTGTGGCACAATAATAGTTTCATCGGAATTCGGTAAAGCAGGATTTAGAGTAGGTAAGAGCTCATAGAACATATTAGTAACCTCATCTAAATGCATAAAATACAGCGGACAGCCAAAGAGAACTAAAGTGCCGTTAAAATCGTGCTTGAAAGCAATACACTGTCCTGCTCCATTACTTCCTTCCATCATATTGGCAAAATATAAAGGTTCTTCAGCTCCACTGAAAGTAAAAATATATGGTAACATAGAATTCCAGGAGGAAAGGGTCTTATTAGTGTCCACTGTTAAAGTTGGATAGATATTGGATTGAGCACTGATTAAACAGGCAAGATTATCGTAAATAGGAGTTACTCCACCTCCAAAGCGGTTAAAAAATTCCGTCGTTAAAACTGAAGGGGTTTTCCAGCCGGAAATAACTATTTTTCCTCCACCTGCAATATAACTGCTAAGCAAAGAAGAATTACCCTGCAGCAAATTTTGGTTAAAATCATCCGAATGCCAAAGCACCAGTTTATAATTTCCCAAAGTTTCCAGATTGGGAAGACCCTGTGTAGCACAATCCCAATTATCAATCGGGCAGGAAAATAAACTTAAAGCGGAAGCATAAAAAGTATCAACCATTTCATCATCGGGATTAATAAGAGTTCCTATTCCGTCTCTGGTTTCATCAACAACTAAAAGTTCACCCGTAAAACTGAATGCTTGAGGTGTAACGGAGACGGTCTCTGAAGGTCTGGAAAAATATCCGTTTACATCAACTACTCTAAATTGATAATCATAACTGATACCAGAAATTGCAGTTGTATCGGCATAGCTGAAAGTGTCGTTATTTAAGGTAGCAAGTAAAGACCAATTTTGTGCACTGCTCAATTTACGATAGACCCGATACTGATGATCCTTGTTTGGTATAAATGTATTCCAGAAAAGTAAAACGCAATTATTGGTGGGCAGATATTCCGTAAAATGAGGAATTTGTTCCGCTAATTCCTTCAACAAAGTCCAATGGTTATAATTGGAAACAATATTGATATTATCGCTCAAAACGGAATAATTAAAATCGTTGGAATAGCCATCAGGAGCGGCAATTACCAATAAAGAATCGCTAATTCCATTTTGAGTAATCCGAAAAGGAATTTCCACCGTGAAGGAAGTGGCAGTTGGAGAAGTAGTTTTGGCATATATTTCCAGATGGTTATTAGTTTCATTTTGCCACAGGGAATATTTCACACCGGGAATTCCAGAACCGTAAATCCATTGGTTGAAGAACTGACTAAGGTCTTGTCCACTAACTTGTTCTGCCAGTGCTTCAAATTCTGCCGTAATAGCATTCCCATTTTTATAGGTATTATAATAAAGCCGAAGCAAGTTGAAAAAATTGGTGTCTCCAAGCTTTAGCCGTAACATATGTAACACGCTGGCTGCTTTTTCATAAGAGGGCGGCGAAAAATAGTTATAAAAAGAAGGGTTATATATAGTTTGAGGTCCTGAATTGGCTTCCCAATTCAGATAAAACTGATGAAAATTACTATGTAGATAATTACAGGCACTTTGCCAGCCAAATCTTTTATCTGTCCAGAGAAATTCTCCGTAAGTAGCAAAACCTTCAGAAAGCCAAACATCCTTAAAAGTTAAAAAACTGACTGCATTCCCAAACCATTGATGAACAAGTTCATGAGCTATAACTGTTTCATAAGCACCGTTTCCACTAATAATATAATTTCCTAAAGTAGTCATTGTTTGATGTTCCATAGCTCCGTAAGTGCTCATACTTACTACAGCATTGCCATATTTTTCAAAAGGATAATCACCGAAAAGTTCAGAAAACCAGGAAATCATCCAAGGGAGGTTTTGCAGGTCTATTAAAGCATTATTATATTGATTTTGCATTACGAAATTCTGAACGGGCAGATTATTCTGTTCCGGAACTGTCTGATTTATTTCTACATAAGGACCAGCAGTTATGCAAACCAGATAAGTAGTCATCGGGTTTTCTCCAATCCAATGAGTTGTAGAAGTGCCATCACCATTATTCACTATTTCCGTTCTAATTCCATTAGCGGCAACTTTCCAGTCACTGCGCATAGTAATGTGCAAATCCACAATTGCTTTATCCCAGGGGTGATCATAACAGGGCCACCAGGCACGAGCAGCATCAGGATCGGAAATTGTAAAAACGGTATTATTACTAAAAATCATTCCGATATTATAGTAACTATAAACTAATTGAGGAGTACCTGAATAAAAAACCTGCGTTGTAAATTGCTCTCCTGCAGATACATTAACCGGAAAAGTAAAATAAGTGCCATAGTTAATAATTGGTGTATGAATTCCGTTTACCAAAACATTACTCACATTGAAACCGGTTAATTCGTAAGACATACTGGTAAGATTTTCCGTGGCAATAACCGTTGCTAATACATTACCCCAAATATAATGTAAAGCGTCATTGATAGTTAGCGTAATTTCATATTTTAGCACATCAAAACCGTGAGCAGAATCGGCACGGCAAATTTCTTCTTCCAGATATGCGTTTTGAGGCATAGGAGAACTATATTTATGGCCAGGTTTCACATTTTCAATTGTTTGACTAAACAACACCCCTATGCTGATAAATAAGCCAAGAGTTAGAAGAACTTTTTTAACCTGCAATCTCATAATAACCTCTGAATTAAAAAAATGTTATATTAACTTATACAAGCATATTTGGTTCCAAATTTTATAAAATAAATGCCGGTATACTATATATCAATTCCGATTTTTGAAATTCGCATTTATTAACTTTTGCGGACGAATCATCCTCTTCAATTCATATCTTATTTCATCTTTATCCATTATTTTGCTTGACATCTTCTCTCTCCTTTATTTCTTGTCTATAATGAAAGACAATGTAAGTAATATTAGTTAGATGGTCAAAAAAAGTAACTTATTTTAGTTATGGTGGTAATATATGGATTATATACCTTTATTAGAAGAGCTGTTAAATTCTCTTACGATAAGCAAAAAAAGATTGCAGAAACTATTAGCATTTCTTAGGGAAATGCCTTTATCCCAAAACTCGCACAACTTTATCCTTAATCCTCAATGATGATTATAAATAGATTATCTATACTCAAGATGAAGAAAAAATTCATATACTTTCCATTATTCACATTATAAACTGACACCCAAAGTTGCAAGTAGTGACACAAGGGGAAAGTGGGGATAAGGCTTTGATGGGTGGCGAGATACGATGGACTGGCTTTGGAAATGTCCAAGCGCTTGTTTGGACGTTTATGGACTGTTTGCTGACACTATTACTGCAAATTAGCGAGGCGTTTGGACAGGCTTTGGAAAGAGCAGTTGGAAAAACGGAACTCTGAAATTAGAAAAAGCGCAATTGGAGTGCGATTGTGCCGATCAGAAAAGCTCCGTAATTCCAATCTGAGTCTAAAACCAGAACCGGGTAGTCTATATTAAATGGTTGGAGGATAATCTGTTGCCTGTGATGGTCGATTTGCACCTTCTTGATGGTGAGACCATCGTCAGTCCTTACAACTGCAATTTTTCCATCCGCGTTTTCCCAGCTCTGATCGCTCTTGATGACCACGATATCCTGATGCTGGATTACAGGCTCCATGCTCTGCCCATTTACTTGAAAGACAGTATATTGCTTGGGGCTGCCAGGCAGGAATGAGACTGGTAACTGAATCTGACCAACCTGACTCCACTCGTCTCTGATCTCCATGGGAGGTCCTGCAGCTATCTCACCCACTATGGGAAAAGTGATAGATCTAGTGGGATCGAAGTCCTGATTATCTACTGGATGAAGGATTGGAGAGATGATGGCTGGATTTGATTTATCGGAACTGGTTGAGCTTATTGGTACTTGATTAGACTGGATCAGCTCTTGGAACTCATCCTTGGCATACATGGAGCCGTTTCCGTTAAAGAGCCAGTGGAGATTGATCTGATCTCTGGAGAGGGCTTCCAGGAACTCAGGATCGGGATAGCGCTCGTTCAGCTTGTACCTGGAGAGGGAAGCACGGGAGATGCCGTACTTATTGGCAAACTGGTAATCCTTGAGTCGCATCGCCTTGATCACCAAGCTAAGGCGCTGTCCGATAGTCGGTTTATTCATCGTAAACTCCATACAGAAACTTTGCCATTGACTATATCCTTATGGCTGCAAGATTGGTTTCTGATGCCATTCTGCTGCAGGGTAGTTTGGAGTCAATACTAAAGTACATATTGTGACCCAGGTGGATGATAAAGTATTGCCGGAGAATGCGTAAGAAAGCTGGCAAACTCGCAGAAAGGACTTCCCAAGGTTCTGCGCTTGTGGTTCTTAGCACCCTACTAATACATAAGAGAGGTGTAGTATGACTACCAAGAAACGCAGCCAATCGGAAGTGCAAAATCGGGCGAATCAGGGCAATGTCCAAGCGGGTACCCCTGTCCAAGCGGGGGTGGAAATGAGGCTTAACTCATTGATAACTATGATGAGAGGCCAAAATGTCCAAGCGCTTGACCGCATTTTTCAGGATTTCAGACTAAAATGTCCAAGTGGGTCGCAGTTTTTGAAGGATTTGGACATGGACATGAATGTGGATTTGATCTGGTTACCGATAGACAGGGTCGCCATGCTGCTGAACAAGAACCTGAAGACGATCAGGAGAATGGTGGATGCCGGGAAATTAAACTCCCTCAAGCATCAGATCCCCACCAAGAACGGTGCCACGATCAAGACCTTTGTACTGGCAACGGAAGAGATCATCCAGGCAGAGTATGATCGGTTCAGAGACAGCCTGCGTAAACCGGAGCTTTACTTTGAGGAACTGATCGAACTGGGCGTACACGTCTATCCCAGTGTATTCCTGGTCTACTATGATAATGGTAAGGATCTAGCCTCGAAGATCAGCGAGACAGCGGGAGGTGCAGATGTTTCCCTATAGTGGCAGACCGACTGAGGAGTTCCTGAGAGAGTATCGCAGAAAGCTGAACGAACTGCAAGAACTGGTGGAGAGCCAGGGATTGAAGCTCCAGATCAAGGATGGTGGCCGATGTAAAGTGTCTCCAGAGGTGAGGGCTGGGATAGGCAAGGTTAGTGATGAAGGTGATGCTAATGTCGACAACAGCTTCCTGCTCACCTACCGCCAGCAATACAACGCCAAGGCAGATACTTCGGAAGACAATCTGGAGTCCGAGACAGTCTATGAGACTTATGATGACTACATGGAGTTCGAACGCAAGCTCACTTTGATCCACGAAGCCAGAGATAATGGGGTAGTGATAGACTTTTCCAGTGAATTTCTCGATCTGACTCCGGTGGAAGAGGAAAGACTGCTATACAAGGATGAGGCTCAACTCTATGGCAGGTTCTGCCAGGAGGTGATCCGCAGGCTGTATGGAACCGAATCCAAAGTATTAGCTTGGAAACGGATCACCAGTGACTATAATGGCAAGAGACTGGTGCCGGAGCTCTACAATCTCAAGGGACGTCGAAAAGAGCGGGCTTTGCGAGAGTGGCTGCGTGTCTACCACGAGACCAATCTGGATATGTATGCCCTGATCCATAAGAGCAAGGGCAAGTACAAAGAACGCAAGATCAGCTATCAAGAACAGCAGTATCTGTTGCATCTGCTACTCAATCCTAATCGCATCAAGATCGGCTCTGCAATCGTTAACCTCAAACAGATGGCCAGAAACGGGATCATTGAATCCCAAGCCAATGAACGGACGCTCAGACGCTGGTGCATGGAATGGGCTGCCAGGCATCCGGCGGAGTGGCATCTGGCCAGAGATGGCAGCAAGTTCGTCTCAGAGAATGTCATCAAGAGCATTATGAGAGATGACAGCACTCTGCAAGTGGGACAGGTCTGGGTAGCGGATGGACATACCCTCTCCTTCGATATCCTCAATCCTCAGACTGGCAGAGCCCAACGCATGACGATGATCATGGTGATAGACTGGGCATCAAGATATCCGGTGGGAGCTTCACTTGCCTTTACCGAAGATAGCCAGCATATCCTGACCGCCTTCCGCAATGGCTTCATCAACTGCGCTCAGATCGCCGATAACAATAGCGGAACGATGGCTGTGCTGCCTAAGTATGTCTATCTGGATAATGGCAAGGCCTTCCGAGCCAAACTCTTTCATGAGAGCTGGGAGGAGCATGATCTGAACAAGGAACTGGGAGGTATCTTCCCTCGGCTCAATATCGGAGTGAGATTCGCGGAGAGTTATAATGCCAAAGCCAAGATCATCGAACGCTTCTTCAAGACCTTCCAGGAGCAGTTTGAAAGGTTCATTACCACCTTCAGAGGCGCATCGGTGGATGATAAGCCATCTACTTTGAGCCGTAATGAGAAGTGGGCAAAGAAGCTCTATACCGGCAAGCCTCCGACCATTGAGGAGACGATGCAGATGATCGCCTTCTATGTGCGCTTCTGCTATGGCGAGACTCCACACACCTCGCTTAACAGGCGCACTCCATATGAGGTCTTCAGTGCTGCCAGGATAGAGGCAAAGTACCAAATCGAGATATCCAGGCTCAACTTCCTGATGATGGCGATGGAACGCAAGAACATCCGTGCCGAAGGCATCAGGCTGGATAAGAAGGTCTATTGGCATCGGGAGCTGGTTAATCATGTGGGACAGCCTTGCATCATCAGATACGATTACAGTGATGCCAGGTGGATCGTAGTCTATGACAAGAACGATGTCTTCATCTGCCAGGCAGCACTCCGAAAGGCGCAGCATCCCTTCATTGAAGTCTCGATGGATAAGGCTGTCTCGCATAAGGAACTCAGTAAAGAATACAAAGAGATCAAGGGTCTCAGGCGGGAGAAAGAACGCAGTGCCAAGAAGTGGGTGGTGAACTCGCAGAAGGCGGTTGATGCCCTACTCAAGAACTCCACGACCAAGCAAGAGAAGCTTGAGGATCAGGGTGCCAGAGCAATCTTCAGCAGTCCTCCCATGCTGGAAGAACCACCTAAGGATAGCGATGAGATCATCGAGGAGATGACCAGAAAGATGATGATGAGACTGCCCAAACATCCGGATATGCTGAGTTCGGAAGAACGAGAACAGCTTGATCCCAAGGAGAAAGAGAGACTGGCAGAGCAAGAGAGGGATAGGATAATCCTCAAGGAAATCAAAGAACAATTCAACCGTAAAGGGCTCGAATATCAGTCAGGTGACGGTAAACCACCCTTGGAGTTCGTAATTGGCTTCAGTCAAACAGCCAGAGAGTACTACAAAGCTCAACAAAGAGCCCAAGCAGAACAAGATGCTACAGTTCAAGATGGAACTGCCGCATCGAAGATTGATAGTGCGAGTATTGAAGGTGAAGATCATGATTCAGCGGAAAAGATCATCAACCCAGACGAATTGCCAGATGATAGGCAAGCACCGGATGAGGCCAAGAATGGGCAGTCACCATTCGCACACCTCTCCAGAAAAGAATTCTTAGATCTAATCGGTATAAACAAATAGGTGGATAACATGAAACAGGGAACACTAGTCAGAACTCATAACGTGATAGCCGCAGACAAATGCATCGAATACTTGCTAACACGACCCAAGCTGGAGATGGTAGGTCTTGGCTTGCTGTATGGCAGACCGGGACTGGGAAAGACCACTTATGCCAGTAGAATCGCTTTTAGCCAAGGTTATCTCTATCTCAGGCTGGAGGCAACTACCACGCCCAAGGCCTTTGCCTCGAAGCTGCTCTTAGCCTTATACAAGAGATTTGGCATGGGAGAGTACATCCCCTATGGAACGGCTAATGACCTCTTCATGATGTGTATAACGGTTCTGGAGGATCACAAGGATACGATCATTGTTGTTGATGAGATCGACTACGCTTTCCGTCATCCCCAGCTCTTGGGAGCCATCAAGGATATCGTGGATGTGACCACAGCGATAGTGATTCTGGTCGGGATGCAGAATGCCAAAGACAAGCTCAATCAAATCAACGAGTATTACTTCGACAGATGTAACTTCTTCTATGAGTTCCAAGATCTGCCCAAGAAGGATATTGCCCAGTTATGCAGTGAGATACTGGAAATCAAGTTCCATCCGGATATTGTCGACTACGTCCACTTTCACTCCTGCGGGAATGTCCGCAAAGCTATGAAGCTTATCCGCTCAGTGGAAGAGATTGGCAGATACAAGAACCTTGAAGTAATATCCCAAGCAGATCTGGATTGACTGAGGTTAAGATGACGGACAGAGAACTGATCCTCAACTTCATCAGTCAGTATGATCGACCTTTTAATGCAGAACTTACAGCCAAACTGACCAGTGTAAGCATAGAAGCTGTAGAGAAGCTACTACCCGAAATGCTACAAAGCCAAGCGATCAAGCATATAGAAGATGATCCACCCATCTACGTCAGAGCCAACCGCTACCAAGCCAGGATCGGGTATCAGCACTACAAGGGTTGGACTTTCAGCATCGCAGATGCCCACAAACTTCTGGATATCCTAGAGATAGGCAGCTACAAGTCCATCCGAGAGATTGCTCAAGACATAGGCAAGTCCAGACAGTGGGTCTATATCTATCTGGAAGCTCTGGCTTCGATAGAAGTGGTTGATTTGAGGGGCTTCATATATGTGGTAATTTCCCGCCACAACGTGCCCAAAATCGGCAGAAAAGTCCAGAAAGGTATATTGGGGCAACTCAGGAATTTGAATAAAATGGGGTGGTATAGATTAATCGATTAGAAGATACAGAGGTAATTGGGGACATCTCCTTTGGCACGTTCTCTTAGGGATGATCGGAGAATTCGCTCTTTTGCTCATAATAATCGCCTCATAGTCTTCTGTGATTCAAATGAGAAATCAGGGTAGGCTCGAAAAAACATTTCAACATCTGCAAGTGTTCCTATCTGATAGTACGCCAATACGATATAAAGAATTCGGCACGAAATCATCCAAAATGACATGAAAATTCTCATTGACAGATTATGCTATTACTACACGTATGTCCACAAGGAGTTGATGAAAGATGATAGTGTTAAGTTTATCAAGATTGAGCGTGCTCGAAAGAGCAGCAAAGGCCTATTCAGAAGGTAATTTCGGAGAAATTGAGTTGAATGCCCAACGCCTATATCCGGATGGCAGGTATCCCTTTGTTGTATCACCTGAGTTTCCCTTTCCCTTGCATCTGTTCAGTCCGCGTTTAACGGCAATGCTAACAAAGGATGAGGATCACATGGATGCGATGGCTATGTGGAGGCGGATCACAGCAAGAGAGAACATTATCCGCATGATCACAGCCACAGACTTGGAACGGACTGCAGCGGAAAGCCTCGGCAAGCAGTTTGAACGAGCATACCCTATCGCAAAAGATAGTAATCTCATGAAGCGGAAACAAATGATTGGCTACCTGATAAAAGTGGCCATGGAGTGTTTCGGGTACCTGGTTTATAGCAGTCGCATGTTGGTAAACACCCGTAGAGGTGATGAACATGATGATAAGAGGAAATCCAATTACTTCACGACTGCTACCAGATACGCACTGATGAGCAAAATGGACAGAAATGCTCTTCTAGACCTGGTCGATGAAGAGAACAAGGCAGCGTTTCTTTCTATAACGGATAGCATTCTGAAGCGCAATACGGAGTATCAATTACGATACAAGATTGATGATCTGAGTCTTTGGGATTCACTGTAGGGAGTAGACAAGATGAAGATCGAGGGTATAGAACCAATAGAAATTCTGCATAAGTTAATCGAATTGAAACCTTTGAAACATGACTTTGATATGGAGGATGAGCCGGAATCTACTCAAAATACCGTCCCCCCCACAATTGATTCCTCCAATGCAAAGCTGATCAACAAGCATGTCAGCCAATTGGTCAAGCATCCACTGTTTGAAAGCTATAGCCTATCCCAGCAGGACGTTATGGTGATAGCCGATCTTTGGCAGTTTCATCTCGAACTGCCTGGCAGGGGCAGTAGCTGGGCAAGTATCTGCGCCAGTGCCAAGATTGGGCCTTATCAGGTGACTGCATGCCTGAAATACGTTACCGGGCTCTTAGAACGCAATATCATCTGCTTTGATGAGAGGATTGAGGGGAACTACTATCTTAACCCTATGATCCTGCAATCTGCCGAATACACTCTCAGCAAAGACCTTGTCCTTAGAATAATGGGGCGAGATATAAGAGAAGACCTGGAGCTGGTCATCAAAGAAAACTGGCAGGATGATAAGGACTTCATGAACGATCTGAGACTGGTTTTTAATCTCTGCTACAATAGCTTTGGCGAATTGGGCAGCAGGTCACCTGAGCTGGAATATCCGATTCTATCGGCATGCTTGCATCTGCTCAAAGACAGAATACTGGCTGCTCCTGACACCCTGGGCATAAAAGAACTCATACGCCAACATAGCCTAAGCGAAGACCAGTTGTACATCGTACTTTTGGTTATGTATCACCAACTATGTTGTGATGACAGAATAACGGAGGCTGATCTGGCTCTCTCCCTGGCCCCAGATCCCAGATTCAGGTGGCTACAGCAACAACTCCTTAGCGATGATTCCGTCTTGATATCTTCTGGGCTTATCAGCAGAGAACAACGCTTCCACCGAGCCNNTAAGGACTTCATGAGTGACCTGAGACTGGTTTTTAATCTCTGCTACAATAGCTTTGGCGAATTGGGGAGCAGGTCTCCTGTGCTCGAGTACCCGATTCTCTCAGCTTGCTTGAACCTACTCAAAGAGAGAATTCTGGCTGCGCCAGACAATGTGGGAATAAAAGCTCTTGTACTCCAACATGGCCTAAGCGAAGATCAGTTGTTCATCTTACTTGTAGTCTTGTATCATCAGCTTTACAGTGATGATATGATCATAGAGGCTGATCTGGCCATCTCACTGGCACCAGATCCAAGATTCAGATGGCTACAGCAACAGCTTGTTAGCGATGATTCTGTGTTGATATCATCAGGGTTGGTCAGCAAAGAGTCCCGCTTTCATAGAGGGCAGGTATCATCTTTGGGTATTCCGCATGAGATTCTGAAATCGCTAGGTTACAGGGAAAGAACTTCGGATGAAACAATGGCCAAGAAATTGAGTTCATACTTCCAATGGTGTCAGCCCACGCAGACCTTGGATGATCTTATAATTCCCGCATCAGATAGACAGCTCATTACCCAGATTATCACTAAATGCAAGTCTGATAATCGCCGTGATCTGGGGAAATGGGGATTCAAAGCAGAAAGAAATAAACAAGGTTTGGTGCTGCTTCTTTACGGTGCTCCCGGAACTGGAAAGACCTATACTGCAGGTGCGATAGCCAAGGAACTCCAAAAAGACTTGATCACTCTCAATGTGCCAGAACTGCGGAACAAATACTATGGCGAGACCGAAAAGCTGATCAAGAAAGCTTTCTGCGAGATGCGTGTGATGGCTACCGATACAGCCAATGCTCCTGTATTCCTGCTGAATGAAGCAGATCAATTGCTCCATGAAAGGATCGCCAGTACTTCTACCTGCAGTACAATCGAGAACTCCATCCAGAGCATCATTCTGGAGGAATTGGAGACCTTCCCCGGCATCCTAATCCTCACCACTAATCTTGAGTCAAACCTGGATGAGGCATTCTTTCGTCGCTTCGATCTCAAGTTCAGATTTAAACTGCCGGACCTCGATAGCAGACGAAAACTGTGGAAGATGTATCTTAGAACGGAGATTCCAGGATCAACGGATATCGATGTTGAGCCATTGGCGCAGAAATACCATTTCAGCGGCGCACAGATCGCAATGGTCGTTCACAATGCCTGTATTGAAGCGATTGGTCGAGCAGGTAAATCCAAGCGTCTCTGTCTGTATGATCTTCTGAAGTACGCAGAACTGGAACAACCGTGGGCAAACAATGTCAGCAAAAGTATAGGTTTCTAAAAGGAGGAATCATGAGCCAGCACGATAAAGGTAGTAGCCATCAGTTGTTGAGGATTATTGAAAAAGACCCACGAGTCATATTCGGTCTGGTTGAAAGTGGATTAAAATCATTTGGGATTGAATTCAAGGCAAATGAGCGTTTCTTGCCCAGTCAATTGAATAAAACCGAAACTACAATTGAAGAATTCCTCTTAGGAATCAGTAACGAATTTCCACAAATCGACTTTCACTCACTTAGTTCTTGGTGGGCACCAGTAAAGCAAAAGCCAAGCTGGGATTTTATCTCAACCTGCAATGTAAAAGGGATAAAAGGTATAATACTCGTAGAAGCTAAGTCTCATTACGGGGAAATGGAACACGGTGGGAAGACGATCTCAGTTGACTTACGAAAAAATGCCAATTGGGAAGAGATCAGACCTCTGGTTAAAAGCATATTCAACAAGAACCCGCTCAAACTAGCTTTGACAACCCATGAGTTGAAAGAACTGGCGTGTGCCTTAGCGGAACGCTCATTACTTGATGATAGGCTACTGAAGAGCTTTTTGGATAAACTCAGGCATCACGACAAAATCGGTGATGCAATATCCGAAGCCAGAGGTGCTTTATCCAATTTTTGTAGTGATATAGCAATCTCTCGTGAGGACCACTATCAACTTAGTAATAGAATTGCCTATACCTGGAAGCTGGCCAGCTTGGGAATACCCACGATTCTGCTCTATCTGGGCTTTACTAACGATCCAGCCTGGATATCAGTCCGAGACCACTTTGATTCGAAACAGCAGTGGCATGATGCGATACAGGGTTACTTTGCTAAAGTTGGGGCCGAGGACTTATTGCGCCAAAGAAAAATACAATTGAAGAATGGCTCATCAATGTACTTTTATGCTGGGGCATTGGAGGCTCAATGACGAGCGAACCAGTAGTTCATAATGTCTGTCTGGAAGCGTTTGGTCGAACAGATAAATCCAGATGTCTCAGGCTGCACGATCTTCACAGATACGCAGATAGGGAATAGCTTCGGGGATATAAAGTAAACAAAAGTATAGGATTCTAAAAGGAGGAATCATGGCACAAAGATTGAATCAATTCAGGCTGTTAACGATGCATGGAGTAGTACGACCCAGGGCAGGAAGCGAAGCTCGCATCAGAAACGATTTGTATATGGTGGGAGCCGTTAAACTCATATATTCTCGTGTGTTACACGAGGATGTCAGACTAATAGGTTACGAAGTACCCTTGCAAGCAGGGCAGAAAAGGGGTAACTGCGTAGACTTGTTCGGATATGACGCGGAACACAATCCGTGCATCATTGAACTAAAGATTGGAGCTTCTGGAGACGCTTTACCAGAAGTAATCAATCAGATAAATGATTATGAAGCGATGCTGATCCCACATCTGAGCAACATCGAAACCGAGATCAGAGAAAAGCTCTTTCTTGCTGATTTCAAGTTAACCCGGAAGGTAAAAAAGATAATCTTGGCATCTAAGGAATACTACGATAAAAACCCTTGGAAGGGCTTGAAAGATACCGACATTTTATTCTGTTACTTTTATGGCAAAGAAAATGTAGATGATCTGGTGGAGAAGGCTACTGGTGAAAAAATCGTCTCCCTTAGTATTCATAATAAACCCAAGAAGGGGGATGAAAATTGAGCTCCAATGATTTTGAGATAAGAGTAAAAGCGGTTTCTAAAGCAAGAGATGAAAGGATAAACTTGATTGAATCCCGGCTCAAGGATTTAACTGGGTTAAGGCTGGCCAAAAAACCAAAATATCAATATCTCTATAACGAAAACTTCGATGAAACACCGATCAAGAGAAGTGGAAGGGAAACCATCGTTGTGTTTCCAACAGACCTAATAGAAAAAGATTTGAAAACTGATGACCAATTTAAAGTCTGGACTTTCATTCTTGGCAGAATCGGAACCGGTAATGTATTCGAAAGAAGCATAGAATTCGACATCAAGGAACTTAGTGATAAGGCCCAAGCCCAATTAGAGACTATTCAAAAAGAAGTGCTACGCTTTGAAGATGGAGACTTTGGAATCTCTGACATTCTCGGGGTATTCTCATACACCGAACACATGATAAAGCTATACGCTCAGGTGATCGCCTATCACTCTATTCTGCTTTGCGTTGAAGCTGAAGATTTGGCTTTTGTGGTTCTGGCTCATGAGCTTGCGCATGCTTACACAATTGCTGGTTATGATATCGATGGGTACAAAGGACAAATACTGGATCAACCCGCCCACAGGAATAAATATGTAGTTGAGGGCTTAGCGCAATATTATACAGAAGCAATTTGTCATCAATTAGAGAAAAAGTACGCCCAATTCAAAGCAGCTTTCGAGGCTCTTCTATTAAACCAAAGAGATATCTATAAGTGGCATAAGCACTGGTTTGGTGGCAATCTAACTCACGAAAGAATCCGAACTCTATTGATAAGTTATAGGTATCATTTAGACTCCGGGTATTTCAAAAGTCAATTGAATCTAAGTAAAGAAATGCTTAAAACAATTCCCTAGGAGAGTCCATGGATAGGATTCATGAGATTACATCGGCAGCTAATTCTGGTAATGCAGAAGCTCAAAACCAGCTGGGCGATGCTTACTTCGATGGAATCGGAATTGAGCAAGACAACGCTAAAGCACTCGAATGGCATCTCCGAGCAGCTGAACAGGGGCACGGGAAGGCTCAATATAACGTTGCCTATGCTTATGCCAACGGAATTGGCACTCAGAAGAACTTAGCGGAAGCAGTTCAATGGTATGGGAAATCAGCAGACCAGGGAGTAGCTCTGGCTCAGTATGTCCTTGCCAAGATATTAATCGGTGGGCAGTATATAGAACAAGACCTTACCAAAGGTCTGGATTTGCTGCATAAGGCCTCAGATCAGGGATTAGACCTCGCCCAATTTGATCTAGGCACAATCTACCTTGAGGGCAAGATTGTAGTGCCCGATGTAGGCAAGGGCATCAGTCTTTTGACCCTAGCAGCCGATCAAGGGCACAAAGAGGCTCAATTCAATCTCGGCTTGGCCTATGCCAATCTGCCTGAGCCGAATTATCCACATGCTGAGAAGTACCTTCGAGAAGCATCATTCAACGGTCATTTTAAAGCGATGTTCGAGTTATCGAGGCTTTACACAATCAACATGAGAGACTACAAGCAAGGCCTATTATGGGCAATTGTAGCCTTAGAATACTGTGACAAACAAGATGAAGAGAAAATCAATCGGATCAAGAACAATTTGGAAAGTAAGCTAAGCACTGACGAGTGTGACGCAGTCTCTTCTGAAGCAAGGAACATTATAGCAACATTGGACGCAAGTCTTTGTTGATTAAGTCGAGTATCGATTCAGGAGGATAGATGAGTTTTGTTCACTTACACGTACATAGTGGGTACAGTCAGTTGGATGGGGCTTGCATCATCGATGATCTGGTGCAGAGAGCAGTGCAGTATAAGATGCCGGCTGTGGCTATCACTGATCGCAATAGTGTGTCGGGGGCGTCCCGCTTATGGCACCAGTGCGTTAAAGCAGGGATCAAGCCGATCATAGGTCTGGAGATAGCCGTATTGAACGATCCAGGTGATGGCAGGCTCTTTTCTGTGATCTTGCTGGCCAAAAATGGCTTTGGTTATGAGAATCTCTGCCGTCTAGTATCTCTGGCTTATGAACAAGATCGACTTGCTCCCAGGGTAACTAAAACTCAGTTATGGGATCATTGCCGGGATCTGATTTGCTTCTCTTTCAGCGTCGTGGGAGAGTTCTGCACCCTATTGCTGGAAGGCAAAGACGAACAGGCAAGGCAGGTATCGGACTGGTATCATGAGGTCTTTGGCGAGGATTACTACTACGAAATCCAGAACCACGGGCTGCCCTCTGAAGCGGTTGCCATGAATAAACTGCTGAATCTGGCTTATCAAACCAAGATACCTGTGGTACTCACCAACGATTGCCACTACATGGAGCGCAAGGACTCCATCGCTATCGATGCCCTGAATTGCATCCGTAAGGGTATTGATTTCAGTCATTCGGAAGCCAAGCGCTTTACTTGCAGCGAATACTATTTCAAGTCGCCCAAAGAGATGAAAGCGCTCATAGGATTCCCACCTCAGCTTATCAAGAACACCCTGGATATAGCCAATAAAATAGATGTTACGGATGGCTATATACCTGTTTCTGAGAGCGATCTATCCGTATCTAAGGTGGTGGGATTACTAAGCAGCTACTCATCCACCTTGAAGATCAAATTCAAGCCCAGCAGCAGGCATATTTCTGTATCCTTGATGGAGCATAAGTCTGACGAGGTATTGGAGCATCTCCGCCAGCAACTGCCTGATTTTGAGTTCATTCATTTTACTGAGTATCATCCCTGGACGCCAAGAAGTATCTATGCTGCTGTCCTGAATACTATGAAGGTGCCGGATGAGAAGATCAGGGAACTCTGTGGCTTGATACCATCTGGAGCTCAGACACTTCGGGAAGCCGTCTTGATCGATAGCGATTTCTCCTGTCTTTCCAGCGAGGATTATGTTTGTTCATTGGCTGCAGAGATAGGCGATACCTTGATCAATACCGTCAAAGATGAGAGGACATCAAGACACAATTATGCTTTGATACCTAAGGGCATGCCGTTTCCAATAGTCCGAGATATCTATGGGCAGCCAAGATGCCAGTATGATTACAATCTAATTGCTCACTCTGGCCTCATCAGCCTGGAGTTTCAGGTATGAGATTTGATTATATAAAGAACAGGAGGAAACATGAGTTTTCACAAAACTGCTATTAAGCGTATGGAAGATTACAAGGAGAAGGCTTTATATCTAAATGGGATAAGGGACTATACAACAGAATATAGAGGAAAGTCAAGAAAGCATATTCTCCCCGATCCACAATGGAATCTTATTGAGACTAACCTTCCATATTTTGAAGAAATAAAGAGAGGAACTAATGATGTGTTGGGGCTGAAAATCCCCAAGTATTTCTCTCATATGACCTCATCACAGGCAATGGCGGTCAATTTCTTTTTTCCTTTGATTTCACATAAAATGATAAATAGTGTGTTGAAAGCTCTGAAGATCAATGAGATGGCGAACCCAACCCAAAAAATCCAATTCGAGTACAAATCGTCCATCGATGGTAATCGCTCCAGCATTGACGTGTATATACCATTGATGAATGAAGGTGGAGTGTACATCGAAGTGAAGTATTCCGAAGGCGAGTTCGGGCGTAACCAAAATAAAGACTGGAGCAATTTCTTTAAGAAATACTATAATGCGGCAAGGATTGTGTTCCCCAATAAAGTAAATGAGCTGGACCAAGAATCCCGTCGGTGGTGCTTAAATAATTACCAAATAATCCGTAACACAGTCCACATCCTAGGGGAAGAAACAATTCTGGCACTCCAGAACAGAAGAGATCCATATTTAGGTGCAGATAAGTTCCTCCCAAAAAATTACAGCATATTTTTGTATCCTGCCCACAACGATTCGCTTCATACTCAAGCTGAGAAAGCATACTCAACCCTGGCAAACGATCACTTGCGGTCACACGTAATCCTCAAACACTGGGAAGAGCTATTAAACGATCTAGATCACGAGTTGAGAGGAGACTCACGGTTGGAGTTATTTAGTAAGGAATTTCGCGAGAAATATTTCTTTTGGGATAGATATTAAGCGACTCAATTATGTGGCATAGATGTGGCTAATCGATTGAACAATTATGCATTTCTGTACACTGAGGTTAGATAAAGCAATAATAAAGACAAAGGAGATAAATCACAATGAGCAAATTCAAACAAATAGCAGCTTTAATACTGATATTCCTGGGGTGGATGTTTGTGGTTTCAGGTGTGGGCTGGCTTATGAACAAAGGCTGGATATTCTTTCTGATCTTCACGCCAATCGGCGCAGTACTGCTCTACTTTGGCAAGAAACTAAATGAGCCCTTTGCCTGGGCAGCTAAAGTCAAGAAGATCGAGCGCAAAAGAAGAATTGCTGACGAAAGAAAAGCGGCTTTCGAAAGCAGACAGACACAGCAATCAGCCACCAGCAACCATGCTGATGATGATCTAAGAGCAAAATTACTGGAACGGGAACAGGAGAAGCTCCGTAGGCAACAGAAAGATATAGAGCCATAGAGTCTCACAAATACACACCCAGAGGCTCATTACAGCCACAAGTGGGAGTTTAATTGCCTTAACTCGCCTGCTTGTGGTCCTGTTCGCTTGGGGATTTTTGACATTGACAGATATCCAAGCTTGATAACTGTGATTACTTGCTCAGTTTGTTGATTGTAACGGATCAACAAGACTAAAGACTTGTAGGTACAGGTAACAGAATGGCACTAAAGAAAAGCGAGTTATACAGTTCGATCTGGCAGGCATGCGACCAGCTTCGGGGAGGCATGGACGCCTCTCAGTACAAGGATTACGTGCTGGTCCTCCTCTTCGTGAAATACGTATCGGATAGGTACGGCAAAGACCCCGATCCGGTGATCGTGATCCCCAAGGGCTCTGAGCCCGGCAGAGGCGGCAGCTTCGAGGATATGCTTTTTTGGAAAGGCAAAGCTGAGATAGGTGACCAGATCAACAAGATCATCGGCCGCCTGGCTGAAGCTAATGGCCTTAAAGGTGTGATCGATGTCACCGACTTTAACAACACGGAAAAGCTCGGTAGCGGTAAAGCCATGGTGGATCGCCTTTCCAAGCTATTGGCGATCTTCGATAAACCGGAACTGGACTTCAGCAAGAACCGGGCTGAGGGTGACGATCTGCTGGGCGACGCCTATGAATACCTGATGAAGAACTTCGCCGTCCAATCCGGCAAGAGCAAAGGCCAGTTCTACACTCCGGCCGAAGTCTCCCGGGTGATGAGCAAGGTGATTGAGGTCAGCAGAGCCAAGAACGCCAGCCAGACCGTTTACGACCCCACCTGTGGTTCCGGCTCGCTGCTGATAAAAGCCGCATCGGAAGCAGAAGTGGAACTGAGCGTCTTTGGCCAGGAGATCGACAACTCCATGAGCGGCCTCGCCAAGATGAACATGATCCTGCACAATATCCCCACCGCGGTGATCCACAACGACAATACCCTGGCCGCACCCTATTTCAAGAATCCCGATGGCAGCCTGAGAGGCTTTGACTTCGCGGTCTCCAATCCTCCCTTTTCGGAGAAGAACTGGCGCAACGGACTGACTCCTGAAAACGATGAATTCAAGCGCTTCGATGGCTTTGGCATCCCACCCGCCAAGAATGGCGATTACGCCTTTCTGCTGCATCTGATCAAGAGCCTGAAGAGCAGCGGCAAGGGAGCCATCATCCTGCCCCACGGCGTGCTCTTCCGAGGCAATGCCGAAGCCGAGATTCGCAAGAACATTATCAAACGCGGCTACATCAAAGGCATCATCGGCCTGCCTGCCAATCTTTTCTACGGCACCGGCATCCCCGCCTGCATCATCGTGATCGACAAAGAAGCTGCCGCCAGCCGCAAAGCCATCTTCATCATCGATGCCAGCAAAGGCTATATCAAAGACGGCAACAAGAACCGCCTGAGGGAGCAGGATATCCACAAGATCGTGGACGTCTTCAGCCGGGAACTGGAACTGGAGAAGTATTCCCGCAAAGTGCCTTACAGCGAGATCGATAAAAACGACTTTAACCTCAATATCCCCCGCTATATCGACAATAGCGAACCAGAAGAGCTGCAGGACATCGAAGCCCACCTAATGGGCGGCATTCCCAGCCGGGATGTGCATGCTCTGGAAGACTGTTGGAGCGTGATGCCGTCACTGAAAGCCAAACTATTCTCCTGCTTTGGCAGAGATGGCTATATGAAGCTCAATATAGGGCCCACAGATCTGCGCAAGGCCATCCTGGAGGATAATGAGTTCGCAGACTTCAAACGCAGCGTAATAAGCCATTTTGAGGCCTGGAAAGCCAAAACTGCCCACTTCCTCAAAGGGATCCAGCCGGGGGACAAACCCAAGCTGATCATCTCCCAAATCTCGGAATCCCTGCTTACCAGCTTTTCAGAGCTGCCCCTGGTCGATAAATACGACGTCTATCAACTGCTGATGCTCTATTGGGAAGAGAGCATGCAGGATGACGCTCACTCCCTGGTGGTGGATGGTTGGACTGCTGATCTGATCGCCCCGGAACTTATCGTGCAAAGATGGTTCAAGCCCCTGCGGGATGAGATCGATAGCCTGGCAGGGCAGAGAGAGGAACTCAGCCAGCGCATTGATGAGATCGCCGAAGAGCAAAACCCGGAGGATGACCTGCTGGCAGAGGTGAAAAGCGACAAGGGCAAGATCACCAAAGCCCTGGTGACTACTCGCATAAAAGAGATCAAGCCCGATCCCAATAGCGCTGATGAGATGAAGCTCCTCAAGGAACTGAACGCTCTCTTTGAACAGGAAACCAGCGTTAAAACCGACCAGAAAAACAAAGAGAAAGCCCTTGAGCAGCTAGTAAGCAAGAAAATCGCCCAACTCAGCCAGGATGAGATCAAGTCCCTGCTGGTGGAGGAAAAGTGGCTGGCCAGCCTGCAAAGCGAACTGCTGGACAGCGTCGATCTGATCTCCCATCGCTTCAGTTCCCGGCTGCAGGAATTGGCAGAACGCTATGCCGAACCCCTGCCCCAGATCGAGCAAGAAGTGGCAGAACTTAGCAAGAAAGTGGAAGGACACCTCAACAAGATGGGATTCTCATGGAAATAAAACCCGGATACAAGCAGACTGAGATTGGGGTGATACCGGAGGATTGGGAAGTTGATTACATTGGTAACCAATTATCAATAAACACAGGGAAAAGAAACACACAGGATAGCAATGTAACAGGCGAATACCCGTTCTTCGTAAGGTCTCAAGTGGTTGAACGAATCAATAGCTATTCCTTTGATGGAGAGGCAGTATTAACTGCTGGTGATGGAGTTGGAACTGGAAAAGTTGTCCATTACATCAATGGTAGATTTGATTATCACCAGAGAGTTTATTGCCTTAGTGGATTTTCTCAAAAGCTTGATGGATACTACTTTTACTTGTTCTTCAAAAACCGGTTTTTAGCAAGGATTCAGCAGTTTACTGCGAAAACATCTGTCGATTCTGTCAGATTAGAAATGATATCTAAAATGCCAGTAGCATTACCTCCACTGTCTGAACAAAAGCATATAGCAGTAGTTATGCAGGACATCGACTCCCTCATTACATCCCTCGAGAAGCTGATCGAGAAGAAGAAGCTCATCAAGCAAGGGGTGATGCAGGAACTCCTGACCTGGAAAAGACGGCTGTCTGGACTCACAGGGATTGTGAGAAGTTATCAGTTTGATCAAATATTTAACCGAATACCATCAAAAAAACATCAGATTAGCACTAAAGACTACTCGTCTTCAGGCTTATATCCTGTTATTGATCAAGGTCAATCCAGCATAGCAGGCTATAGTGACAACGTAGAAAAAGTCTATCGATGCAGCAAAAATGGAGTCATTGTATTCGGTGATCATACACGGGAATTCAAATATGTTGATTTTGATTTTATTGTGGGGGCAGATGGAACTCAGATACTGCAAACAAAGTCGGGATTTTGCGCCCAATATCTATACTTCTACATGCTAAACATAGACATCCCAAACACAGGATATAACAGACATTTCAAGTACTTATCTCAGGTACCATATCACATACCTGACCTGAATGAACAACAGCAAATTGCGGAAATTCTAATGTATGAATCCGGGGAAATTACTAATCTTGAAAAGCTTATGTCAAAGTATCGGAATCTCAAACAAGCCATGATGCAAGAACTCCTTACAGGCAGGATCAGACTAATATGAATACAACCCAAAATATTACAGTCAGTTACAGATTGTCTCCGCACTGCGGAGACAATTCAAGGAGTCATTTATGAGAGAGCCTGAGATTCTCAGCCAGGATCTATTTCGGGAAATATCAGAGCTGATCAATTCAACCAGACAAAAAATTGCAACTTCAATTAACACTGAGCTCAGTATACTCTACCGGTCAATTGGCAGAAGAGTCCAAACCGAGATACTTCAACATGATAGAGCAGAATATGGCGAAGGGACATTACAGAACCTCTCCGACTTTCTGACGAGGGTATATGGGAAAGGCTGGAGTGAAAAGCACCTTAGGCATTGTCTCCGCAGCGCGGAGACTTTTACAGATGAAGAGAAGTTCAACACGCTGTGTAGACAATTGAGCTGGACCCACATCAAGGCTCTAATGTACATTGATGATTCACTTAAGCGAGAGTTCTATATTGAACTCTGCATACATGAGAACTGGTCATCCCGCCAACTCCAGGACAGGATAAGATCCCAGCTCTTTGAGCGCACCGCCATCTCCCGTAAGCCCGAGGAAACCATTGCTGCCGATCTGGCAGTCCTCAGAGCAAACAAAGAACTCAGCCCCGATCTCAGCTTTCGTGATCCCTATCTGCTGGATTTTCTGGGCTTGGGTGACAAGTATTCGGAAAAAGATCTGGAGTCTGCCATCTTGGTGGAGATTCAGCACTTCATCTTGGAATTGGGACGTGATTTCGCCTTTATGGAGAGGCAAAAGCGGATCACTATCGACCATGAGGATTATTATATAGACCTGCTTTTCTATCATCGTTCACTGCGCTGTATGGTGGTGATCGAGCTTAAACTGGGTGATTTTAAGGCGGCTTACAAGGGTCAGATGGAACTCTATCTCCGTTATCTGGAAAAGTTCGAGATGCGCGAGGGTGAAAACCTGCCGGTGGGTCTGATTCTCTGCAGTGGCAAGAACGAAGAGCATATCGAACTGCTGCAACTGAATCAGGGTAACATCAAGGTTGCCGAGTATATCACCAAGACCATGCCCAAAGATGAGCTGCTGGCCAAACTGCATAACTCCATCGAACTGGCTCGCCAGCGCCTTGGTTATGAGGCAGATCATGACTGAGCCCGGAGCTATCGAGAGAAAAGTCCAAAACCGCCTTATCAAACTGGTAACAGAGCAACTGGACTATGAGTATCTGGGCAACTGGCAGGACCGGGAAGATAATCAGCCCATTGAAGAGCAATATCTGCAAACCTGGCTGCTTCAGCTTGGCTATCCAGAGCCATTGGTTGACCGTGCCATCTTTGAACTCAAGAAGCTGGCTTATGCCGATAACAAGAGCCTATACGACATCAATAAAGAAGTATATGGCCTGCTGCGTTATGGGATCAAACTCAAGCCTGAACACTCCGAGAACAGCGTCACCATTGAGCTGATCGACTGGCAGCATCCTGAGCATAACCACTTTGGCATCGCCGAAGAGGTTACGGTGAGCGGCATCCACAACAAGCGTCCAGATCTGGTGCTGTATGTGAATGGCATCGCTTTAGCTGTGCTGGAACTGAAGCGCAGCACCGTTTCTGTGGCAGAAGGGATCAGGCAGAATATCGACAGCCAGAAGCCGGAATTCATCAAACGCTTCTTTTCCACCCTGCAACTGGTGATGGCAGGCAACGACAGCGAGGGCTTGCGTTATGGCACCATCGAGACCAAAGAGAAGTATTATCTGAAGTGGAAAGAACGGGGTGAGATGGAGTCCTCCCTGGATAGCCATGTGGCCGCACTGTGCAACAAAAAGCGTCTGCTGGAACTGATTCATGACTTTGTGATCTACGATAGTGGAACCAAGAAGCTCTGCCGGCATAACCAGTTTAATGCCGTTACTGCAGCCAGAACGAGCATCCTTAACCGTGAGGGCGGCATCATTTGGCACACGCAGGGCAGCGGTAAAAGCCTGATCATGGTGTGGCTGGCGAAGTGGATCAGGGAAAACATCACCGATGCCAGAGTGCTGATCATCACCGACCGGGATGAACTGGACAAGCAGATCGAGAAGGTCTTCAAGGGCGTGAATGAGGCTATCTATCGCACCAAGAGCTGTGCTGACCTGCTCGCTAAGCTCAATGCCAATGAGGAGTGGTTGCTCTGCTCTTTGATTCACAAGTTCCGCAACCGGGACGAGGGTGATTATCAGGGCTACATCGATGAACTCTTCAAAAGCCTCCCGGAAGGCTTTACTGCTAAAGGTGATATCTACGTCTTTGTGGATGAGTGTCATCGCACCCAGTCCGGAGACTTTCACAAGTCCATGCGCTCCCTGCTGCCAAAGGCTATATTCATTGGTTTTACAGGGACGCCGCTGTTGCGGCAGGACAAACGCACCACCCTGGAGGTCTTTGGCAGATACATCGACACTTACAAGTTTGATGAGGCGGTTAGGGATAAGACCATTGTGGACCTGCGTTACGAAGCCCGGGATATCGATCAGCGGCTGACCTCCGAGGATAAGATCGACCAGTGGTTCGAAGCCAAGACCAAGGGCCTGAAACCTCTGGCCAAGGCAGAACTGAAGCGCAAGTGGGGCACCATGCAGCGGGTGCTCAGTTCAAAAAGCCGGCTGGAGAAGATCGTGGCTGATATCCTGCTGGATATGGAAACCAAGGATCGCCTTGCCAGTGGCAGAGGCAACGCCCTGCTGGTCTCAGGCTCCATCTTCCAAGCCTGCAAGTACTATCAGCTCTTCCTGGATCATGGCTTCACCAAATGCGCCATTGTAACCTCCTATGTGCCCAATATCAATGATATCAAGAAGCAATACTCCGGAGATGACGATATCCCGGATGAGCTGTTGCAATATCAGATCTATCAGCAGATGCTGGCTGGCAAGCCGGTGGAAGTCTTTGAGGATGAGGCCAAGAAACGCTTTGTGGAAGAGCCGGGACAGATGAAGCTGCTGATCGTGGTGGACAAACTGCTCACCGGTTTCGATGCTCCAAGCGCCACTTATCTCTATATTGACAAACACATGCAGGATCATGGCCTCTTTCAGGCAATCTGCCGGGTGAACCGGATTGATGACGAAGACAAGGAGTATGGCTTTGTAATAGACTATAAAGACCTCTTTTTCAAGCTGGACAAGGCAGTGATGGATTATACCTCAGGGGCTTTTGATAACTTTGATCCTGAAGATGTGTCTGGACTGCTGACAGATCGGCTCAGTAAAGCCAAGGAACACCTTCTGGAGGTGCTGGAGAGCATCAAGGCACTATGTGAACCAGTCGAGCCGCCCAAAGCGGAAAAGGACTATATCCGCTATTTCTGCGGCAATCCGGACAACGCGGACGATCTGGAAAAGAATGAAGCCAAGCGCCTCTTGCTCTATAAGACTACCGCATCCTTGGTGCGGGCTTATGCGGAAATTGCCTCTGAGATGGCTGAAGCCGGATTCTCTGATGAAGAGTCACAGCAGATCACCAAGGATCTGGGATTCTATGAAAACCTGAGGAAGGTGATCAAACTGGCCAGCGGTGACTACATCGACCTCAAGATGTATGAGCCTGCCATGCGGCATCTGATCGATGCCTATATCCAGGCTGAGGATAGCGTCAAGATCACTGCTTTTGATGATCTGGGCTTGATCGATCTGATCATCCAGCGGGGCCCTGCTGCCATTGACGATCTTCCTGATGCGATCAAAGGCAATCAGGATGCCACTGCCGAGACCATCGAGAATAACGTCCGTAAGACCATTATAGACGGCATGCCGGGCAACCCTATCTACTTTGAACTGATGTCCAAACTGCTGGCAGAGATCATCAAACAGCGGCGTAATCAGGCTCTCAGCTATCGGGAATACCTACACAAGATCATCGAACTGGCCAGGCAGGTGCGCAAACCGGAAAGCTCTGACAGGTACAGTCCCAAGCTCAATACCTCAGCCAAGCGGGCTTTCTATGACAATCTGGATCAGAATGAAGAACTGGCCTTGGCCTTGGATGAGATCATCAGAAGAACCAAGAAAGCCGATTGGCGAGGTGATCTGATCAAGGAGCGGGAAGTGAAGCGTGCTATCCGTAGCCTAGTGAGTGACCCTGAGCTGGTGGAGAAAATCTTTGAGCTGGCCAAGAACCAGACGGAGTATTGATGCCAAAAACTCTTGCTGCCAAAGCATCGAAGGACTGCACCAGTCAGATCACAGTAGGCGACTACGAGATCGATGTGGTGCGCAAGAGCATCAAAAACCTGCATCTATCGGTCTATCCTCCCGGCGGAAGAATCAGGATCGCCGTTCCCAGACAGATGGATGAGGAGAGTATCAGGCTGCATATTGTTTCTAAACTGGGTTGGATCAAAAAGCATATCGCCAGATTCGAGCAGGTGGAGCGCCTGTCCAATCGAGAATATATTACCGGAGAAAGCCACTATTTGGAAGGTAAACGCTATTTGTTAAATGTGGTCCCGGACTCCAGCATCAACCGGATCAAACTGCGGGGCGGTGCCTACATCGACCTCTACGAAAAGCCTGGAACTCCCATCTGGCACCGGCCGATGATGCTTCAAGAGTGGTATCGGGCGAGGCTGAAAGCCAGAGTGGAACCCTTGATCATCAAATGGCAGGACATCATCGGAGTGCAGATCAACGAATGGGCGATCAAACAGATGAAGACCAAATGGGGCACCTGCAACATTCTTGCCAAGCGCATCTGGATCAATCTGGAATTGGCCAAGAAACCTGAGGACTGTCTGGAATACATCATCGTCCATGAACTGCTGCACCTCTTGGAAAAGCACCACAATGACAACTTCAAAGCCCTGATGGATAAGTACCTTCCCGACTGGAGAGTCAGGAAGGATGTATTAAACAGATTCCCACTCAGCCATGAGGAGTGGGAGTATTGATAATGAGAGGCTGTAGAATATGTACACGAAGATAACCATTATTAATTGGAAAAAGGGAGATTGAATGGCAGATACAAGTAAATTTACATGGGTCCAGACGCACAAAGAGATCGTGCAATATCTCAAGAATATGAAAGACCGGCAACCAGAGTTGATCTCTGAACTGGAGAAGGCTGGGGTTGATGGACTAAATGATCAAGATGTTCAGGGACAGAAGATCAAACTTGAAGAGATAGATCCTTTTTCGTTCTTCTTTTTCATCTATAAATACGGAGATCAAAAACGACTCCAAGTCTTACAGAACATTGCAAAGAGTTTGAATATTTATGCTCCAACAGATGTTGAAGGAGTCCCTACTACCTATAACCTGTACATACGCATGTTCCAGGATAAGGCAACAAGAGTAAATGACGAGATCGACCGCTTATGGTCGTTTTTTTTCAAGGCAATTGAGTATAAACTGGCAGATCAAGATTTCGAGGATATTCTAAGGATACCCGGGATGGGAATGATAAAACTGACAGAGGCACTTTTCTTGGTTGATCCTGTACACTTCATGTGTATCGACGCCCAAACAAAACCATTTTTGAGAGAAGATCTGCAAATTGATGTTAATTTTGACACATACCGAGGTTATCAGAAGATTCTTGAGACAATCAAAGATAAGTCTGAGATGCCATTTTATTCGATATCCGGTAAGGCTTGTATCAAGTATCAGCAGGAAAATACAGCCTCTTACTGGGTATTCCAATGCAATCCTCAATATTACGATATTGCTTGTGCGTTAGGCACGGAACGCCCAATCAAGTGGAGAGTCGTTGCACATAAGAACAAGATTAGAATTGGGGACAGAGTCATATTATGGGTCACAGGAACTGACGCTGGATGCTACGCTTTAGCAGAAGTAACCTCGGACGTACAAGTCACCACAAGCGACTATTGGGAACAAGGTTTTCGGAAGGATCAATCTGAGGAACAGCCTGAACTTATGGTTGAGATAGCTGTAAGGTATAATCTTGCTAAAAACCCTATACTAAAGTCCAGAATATCTGAGATCCCAGAGTTGACAAACCTAAATGTTGGTCTGCAGGGTACTAATTTCACAGCTACCAAGAAGCAGTATGAGACATTGGAAAGGCTGGCTCAAGCTTCAAGTTCCGAACAGGGCACCATGAAAAACAAGGAGTTTATGGATAATCCACCAAGACCAAATTTCGAACATAGAACCAAGCACCCGCTCAACCTGATCCTGTACGGCCCTCCTGGCACAGGAAAGACCTATAACACGATAAATAAGGCAGTTGCCATCGCAGATAACATATCCGAAACTGATTTGAGGAAAAGATACCGCACAAGGGAAGAGCTGACAACCAGATACAGGCAATTGGTTGATGAGGGAAGGATCGTCTTCACTACTTTCCATCAGAGTATGAGCTATGAGGATTTCATCGAGGGGATAAAACCAGTCTCCAGAAAGGATGGCTCCCTCAGTTATAATGTGCTGCCGGGTATCTTTAAAACAATCTGTGAGCAATCCTCTCAGGAAAATATGAGGGCTTTAGTCCCGTATCCCAGAGTCTCAATACCCAGAGAAAACGGTGCTTACCCTATAAGTGATCAGGACTTCAGTAGGCTGTATGATGCTTATCTTGAAACCTTGCCTGAAGATAGCGTAACTAAACGTTCCAGAGTGATTCTTTACACTGTAAGAGGAAATCCTTTCGATGTTTATAGAACTGCTAACAGGTTGAGTATCATGGTTCGAGCAGGGTCAAAGCGTACCCCGAGTCAGATATCAAAAAATGAATTGCTGCTGGTTTACAGAAAGCGAAAGAGGCCCAATCTCATATCTTATGAAGAAATTCTAATTGATGAAATACTGAAACTGCATAGCGCTGAGCCAGAGGCATCCGTCGAGAACAGTTTTGACCGGGCATACGCCAGACTCTGCTCTGATCTGGGATCAATGCCCGAGCCTGTGATGAAGGTCTGGACGCCCAACGGAACTGAGTTTGGAATATCCCTGAATGGTAATGGCAATCTAACAGTGCATACTGCTCCAGAGTTCAAACCAAGTGTAACCATAACAAGGCAAAATATCTATTCCCACGCGATTGGAGAGGATGTCCCTCCATACGACAAGGGTTATTTTCTGGGTGTGCTGAGGCTATTGATTGATAAATACGGCTTCGACGATAACACTCAAAATGTTTTTTCAGGTGCTGGTAACAGTCCGGAAGATTTTGAAACACTCTATGAGCTTCTAATTGAAGAAATCAGGGATCAACTATCCCAAAATGAGAAATATCTCTTGCACACAAAAATGGATCGTCCTCGTGAGGTAGTCAAGATATTGCCCAATAACACATTGGTTGTCAGTAGCCCGGATAATCGAACCTATGAAATTGACGTGCCGGCATTGCGTAAGCTATTTTTATCGGGCGGAGATCCTAACACTTCATCAAGCAAAGACATCGATGAGATTACAGGCAAGTGGCACAGTTCCGCATACCGGGCTATCTGGAGCAAGATCGTCCAGATATCTGATAGCCTGCAAACTGCGTCTCCTGATGACCTTGAAGCAAACGTGGAATCGATTGCCACTAACAGTATTGAGGAGATCAACCCCGATTCACCTCAAGCACCTAAGGTGCTCATCATCGACGAGATCAACCGCGGCAACGTATCCCAGATCTTTGGAGAACTCATCACCCTGATTGAGCCGGATAAACGTGCTGGGATGAAGGAAGCCCTGGAGGTGACTTTGCCATACAGTAAGAAGAAGTTCTCTGTGCCTTCAAATCTTTACATCATTGGCACCATGAACACCGCAGACCGTAGCGTGGAGGCTCTGGATACAGCCCTCAGACGCAGATTCAGCTTTTACGAGATGACCCCGGACTACAGCCTGCTGGCTGGAAAGGAAGAGCAGGGAATCGATCTTGCCGTCCTGTTGAGTATCATCAACCAAAGGATAGAGGGCTTACTGGATAAAGATCACGCCATCGGGCACAGCTATTTCTTGAGGGTGGCTAGTGGCGAGAGTAGTCTAAAAGACGTGTTTTTCGATGAGATAATTCCTCTCCTGCAGGAGTATTTCTACGGCAATTTCGGCAGGATAGAGCTGGTGCTGGGTACAGGTTTTGTGAAGTCAAGCGCTGTTACTCAGTCAATTTTTGCCAAACCCACGCCTGATAATGATGAGTTCAACGACCACGTCCGCTACACTTTGGTTCGCCGGGATGAGATGGATGAAGCTGCCTTCCGGAGAGCACTGCGGGTGCTGATGAAAGAGAGCGATGAAGCCTAACAAGATCACCGTGTTCGAGTATGACCGGCTGAAAACGGGCCGCGAATATAATGGAGTTCCTTTTACAGAGAATCTCCTCGAGTCATTGGAACGCTTTCACTCCTCCAGCAAGACCCGGTATTTCAGCCTGATCCATAACGGCGTTGAATTCTGCGAATATGTGGGCGTGATCCAGGTGGATGGCATCCAGATCGAGGTCTTGCCCAAATTGGACCGCAATGGTGGGGATATAAATGCCTGGCGGGATCTGCTGATCGGTATGCTTCGGGAAGTGGGTATGTTCAGGGTCTCAGCCCCCAGTTCCAGTTTGCTGGCCCTGAGGTCAAACTCCATCCTCGAGCTCTATTTCGATCTCTTCATTACAGAAGTGGAGTACCTGATCCGCACCGGCCTGATCAAGCAATATCGCAGGCAAACTCTGAACCAGACTTCGCTGAAAGGCTCGCTGGACTTTCCCCGCCATCTCTCTCAAAACCTGATCCACAAAGAAAGGTTCCTCACCAATACCTCCGTGTATGATCAGGATCACGTCTGGCACAGAATCATCGGTCAAGCTGTCAGCCTGATCCGCCTGCTCTCCCAGAACACCCGGATCCACAACCGGATTGGGGCTTTGGAACTCAATTTTCCCCAAGTATCCAGCCAAAGAATCTCCGAAAGTACCTTCAACAAGCTTGTGTACACCAGAAAAACCGAAGGCTACCGCACTGCGATCGAGATCGCCAGGCTGCTGCTATTGGGTTTTCATCCAGACCTCACTGCAGGGGCCAATTCCGTCCTGGCCTTGATGTTCGACATGAACTTACTTTGGGAGAGCTTCATTTATCAAAGCCTGAGAAAGCAGTTCCTGATCAACTCGGCTCCTTACTCGGTGAGAGGACAACACTCCACAGACTTTTGGGCATCAGGTTCTTCCAGAAGATATCTTCGCCCCGATATCTATGTGGAAAACAATGAGAATGGATGCAGATATGTTCTGGACACAAAGTGGAAAGATGTCGCAGGTGCCGGACCCTCACCCTCCGATCTGCAGCAGCTATTTGCCTATTCTCAGTTCTTTCGTTCTGCTAAAAACGCATTGGTCTATCCCGGACAGAGCGACAGCGTCCAAAGCGGAAGCTACGCAATTAGTACAGAATGGGCTGATGCAGTATCTTGCAGCCTCATCCAGTTGGGGCTGGGCTCGAATATAAGGCAATGGCAGGAAGCCATCTTTCAGGCAGTATATGACTGGATGGAAGTGGTGTAAGGAGGAAAGACATGGTAATCGAGAAACTTTTCATGCTTGCTATTGAAACACTATCATGCTAATAATTACCTAAATATGGAGGTTAAAATGAGTAATGATCAGGTATCTTCGTTTGATAAAGATTATTCGAAGATTAAGGCACTACTTGAAGATCAAGATTTCAAGAAGCTCTGCAAGGATACTTCAAAGTTCAATTTCTTTGAGGTGCTAAGATCCACTACATCAGAGATCAAACATTCAAACGTCCTCGCCTGGCTTTTGAATCCCTATGGAAACCACTCCTGCGGAAACGCTTTCTTGAAACAGCTTCTGGTCTCAGTGATTGCCAAATCCGGTATGAGTAACCTGAGTTTCAATAGGCTGTATATGATGGATCTAGACAGAGTGCAAGTTCATCGGGAATGGCCTTCGACAGAAAGCGCATTCAATGAGTATGATATTGATCCCGATGATGTAGATCCCAATAACTCGAAAAATAGAATCGATATAGTGATAACCATAAAGTTAGATACCTCTGAGACCGAAAAAACCCGGACAATGGACTCCGCTGATGAAGCAGATAGAGCACAGGGATCGGATAAGGAAGATCAAACCAACCCTTGTAAGGTTTTTGACAAAGTAATAATCGCTATCGAGAACAAGATTCACAGCGCTGAAGGCATGGAACAGTTATTGGACTATAACAGGGTGCTAGAGCCCTTTGAGAATAGTTCACACATAATACGTATTTTTCTTACACCGGAGGGGATACGACCAAAGGAGGTTGACAATTGGCACGCCTGCTCGTATAAACAAATTTATCAAGTCTTATTGGAAACCCTGGATAGACACAGAAATGATATTCAAGCAGAAAAAAGAATGCTAATAGAGCAATACATCGAATTGTTGGACGCTTATATTATTGCTCAACAGGATGACAATAGACGCAAGAAAGAATACAGTAAACTTTGCAGTGACTACCGAGACTTGATAAGAAATATTGTGAAGAGGGGACGTGAAAGTAGTTCCTCCAATCTAAAAAGGAAGCAGAGCGATTATGATGAATTATGCGCTTTTCTATATCAGGAATATAAAAGTGCATTTGAAAGGCTGGCGAGGCATATGAGATCAAACAGTGAAAGGATCAGCCAATTCCTAACCGAATATATGAAGGGAAAGGGATTTAACATAACTAACGAAGGTCAGACCATTTATCCATCATTTAGGTCTGAGCAATTGAAAGTGATATCTAAAAGACTTTTCGATAATGAGAACAGTGTATTGTTACAGTTTAGCAACCGGCTTGATAGAATGGCTTTGACTCTGAGTTTCGCCATAACATCCGAGAAGAAGCAGACTAGATGGGCTTTCTATAACTTCATGCGTGAAAAAAATCCTCAGCTGTTCAACAAAAATAAAGATGAAGATGCTTTTTCAGACAAAAACACAAGGGTTAGAACAGATAATCTATGTCAAAAAAAGAAAGCTGATGAGCTGGTCTTTGAGCAAGAAATAATCGATTACATTCGACCCCGGCTTGATGAATATTTCAATAATGAAGGTGTTTATCAGCGGATTTCAGCTTTTCTGAGTGAAAACCTGGATGAGATTTACCGCTATGTTAAAGAGCATAACTCCTAATATAATCTATGGCGTAGCCGTGGGCGATGCCCTTGGTTTCCCAGCCCAGTTTGAGCCGATATCTGAGCGGAAGAAACGTCCTGTGGTGGATATGGGCAAGTACAGAAATGAAGTTGGCCAGGTGTGTTCCTGGGGAAACGAACTCACAGGACTATGGTCGGATGATACGTCTCTGACCCTGTGTCTGGCGGAAAGTCTGATGAATGGCTTTGATCTGAAAGACCAGGCGGATAAGTTTGTCGCATGGCTGGATGAAGGGTATCTGTCTGCCCGGGATAGAGCTTTTGATGTGGGGATGCAGACAACTGAAAGCCTTGCCAATGTACGAACGATCCTAAAGAGTGGCAGATATGATGAACTGGACAATCTTGCATGCGATGCAGATGAGCAAAGCAACGGCAATGGGAGTTTGATGCGCATTCTGCCCCTGTTGATGTTCATCAAGGGCTTTGATCCCAAGCATCAGTTTGAGCTTGTCCGCAAAGCCAGCGCTCTCACCCATCCTCACATCAGGTCAGCGTTGTGCTGCTTTCTCTATCTGAGGATGGCGGAGTATATCACCGACGAGACAGACAAATTCACTTCCTTCGAACAAGCCCGAAAGGATACCCTGGTACTGATGGATAGCCTGAATTGTGCCGACACAGAATACAAAGCACTGCATCGTTTGCTGCATGCAGATCTGGGCAAGCTACCAGAAGATAAGATCTATTCGGGAGGATATGTTGTCGCCAGTTTGGAAGCCAGTATCTGGTGCCTGCTGAATACAGATAGCTATCGTGATGCTGTTCTTCAAGCCGTCAACCTCGGTGATGACACTGATACCACCGGAGCGATAAACGGAGGCCTAGCAGCACTCCTTTATGGTGAAGATACCATCCCTCCGGATTGGATAGCCCAGCTGAAGAAACCGGAATTGCTTAAAGATCTGATCTCTCGATACGAGAATTATTCTGCCTCAGGACCTGCATAGGCTTTGATCACTTCAACTGCTAATCCAGCTTAAATGGGAGGACATTGGTCAAGGTTTATTGAACCAATGCCTTACCCGAAATGTGGCTTCAGTTACTCTTCCATATTCGGAGTACTGCCTTTCCTCATCCCCTCCAGATATACGATCACTGTTTCCCGGCTGAGTTCCCAAAGCACCTTGTCTCGAAAGTAGCGGAAGCACTCATCGAAAATAGCATCCAGATCGATGTCCACCTCCTCAGTGAGTTGCTTCATGGCTCTGCTCAAAGGCGTTATCCTGCGCTGGTACTCGAGCTTATCTATCGTGCCTGCCTTTAGTTCCTTTCTGACAGCTTGCAGGTCCTCCAGGGCTGAAGTTCTGCGCTGATCTAATTCCCTGGCTTCCGGGCTGAAGTGCTTCACATATGCAACCTTGTACTTGTAGTCATTCAAAGCCTCCAGCAGTCTGTCCAGGTGCTCCTCCACATAAATGCAGAAGCGATATAGTGCACAGAGTAGGCCAGCTGCCCTTTCATCACCGGCCTTGCCCAGGAACTTATGAACCTGCAAACCCAGCAAGGGGATGCAGCCCGATCGCTCTGAGATACCCCAGTAGGGATGCGTGATCTCTACTCCAATGTTCCTCCTGTCACGCAATGTGATCCTGCCAACCAAAGAAATGCCCTCAACCATGATCTCAATCCGCTCTCCCTCGATACGGAGATTTGTGTAGTCCTTATCCGATCTCATTATTCCTCAAATATTGTTTATTAGTGCTCAAAGGGCAAAACCTACTGCCCGCCTTACGGATTCGAAATTGGTCCCACTCTCCAGGATGGCATATCTGCGCAGATCAGCCAAGGTCAATTTGGCATCTTGTCCCCGCAGATAAGCTTCATGACAGGCGTTTTGCACCACCAGCCTGATCTGTCCTCCCGTAAATACAAAGTCGTTCGCCAGGCTTTCCACGGCTATGTCCGAGGCCCCGGGGATGCTTGCGGGAAGATGCATTCTCCACAGCGCCATCCGGGCTTGATAATCCGGGGGCTTGATCTCCAGCTTGTAATGAAGACGGCGGGACATCGCCAGATCGAGATTGTCGGCCAGATTGGTGGTGATGATCAGGATGCCGGCAAAGCTCTCCAATTCCTCCAGAAACACGCTCTGGATGGTATTCTCCGCGTGGTCGGCCGATCTATCCGGAGAGCTCATCCGCTGATGGATAAGCTGGTCTCCCTCGTTAAGCAAAAAAACTGGAGACAAGCGCTTAACTGCCGCGCGCATCTCGTTAAAAAGCTCCCGGGCCTGCTTTTCGCTCTCGCCGTAAAATGAGCCCCGGATGGCATTGGCATTGATCTGGATCAGAGGACGCTTTAGTTCATTGGCGACCACGCCCGCAATGAAGGTCTTGCCGGTGCCGGGAACTCCGTGCAGCAGGATGTTGCAGCCCTGCTGGACGCTCTTGTCACCTGTTAAGGACGCCCCCACCAGTCCCCACTCGGCAAATCCATCCCGCTGGGGATTTTGCAGCCTCCGTACTATGGTAACGATCAATTCCCTAGTAGTTTGATCCAGGATGAGCTGATCCAGCTTCTGGGTGGGATCGATGCGGGTAAGGTAAGTGGATTGGGACAGAGATCTATCCGCCTTGACTGATTCTTCAAGCGATACTTCCGCTTTTCCATGCAGGGCTGTCACAGCAGTCGGAGACAGTTCCATCAGATAGACCGCGAACATTGGATGTTGGAGCTCTATGAGATATTTGCGGCTAAGCAGATTATCCTTGGCAAGCAGATCTATGTAGTTCTTGCGCTCTTTGGAACTCCTCGCCAGAAGTGACGCCAGGGTAACGGGCGAAACTTGGGTCGACGACTCTCGGTTGAAGTAATCTATCAGCAAGAGACATTTCTGCCAGAACGGGATGAGCTTGTATTTCTTGCAGAGATCGTTCCATCCGGAAGCCCCTTTCGCATTGGTCAAAGCATCTAAGAAGGCATCAAGCGCCAGATTGATGTTTCTGCCAAAACACGCTCCGTTATTGGACGTGAAATCATCGGTTAATTCCGGATAATGCAGAAAGAGCACCCCGATCATTTTCAAGATGGAATTTATCGCGCTGTCAGACTTGGCAAGGCCTTTACCAAAAGCCCTGAGCCCTTCTTTGATGGGGTCCTTGCCCAGGATCAGATTCCAAAGCAGACCGTTAAGCCTCAAGCCTGTCCCATACAGCGCCCGCAGGTCATAATGGTAATCCACTCCCATCAGGTGAGGGGTGCTGAGGATCTCCCTGTCGATCAGATCCACCACCGTGGCATACTGCCGATCCAGATTATCATCCATGCCTGGCAACATCTCACAGATCTCTGGCACGTTAAAATCTTGCTCGCAGTTAGCCTTGGTCTTTTGGCAGATTCTGGCAATCAGCATCAATTCGTTGGGCTGCAATTGATATGCGGCTAGCATTGGAGACTTGGAGATCGAGCACTGCAGAGAGCCTATCAAGGCTTCATGACCGGGGCCACTGCTCAGCTTAGCCTTCAGCTTTTTGGGCTGGATATTCTGCCAACCTTCCACTGGCTCAGAACTATCATCACCAAAGTCTTCGTCACCGAGAAGCTCATGAATGTAAGAGACCACCTCGCTCTGATCTGCTTCGGAATTTAGTTGCTCCAGATATCTCAAAATACTTTTCATAACACCTACCTCCATCATATTTCCTCCTTATTATAAACTCCCGCTTCCGGATTTATTAGATTTTTTTAATATTGAAGTCAAATCCTAAATACCATGATGAAAGGTAAGGGTTGTATGTTATAAATGTGCCTTACGCAAGTTATCTATATACTTCACCTACAATCTCTTCTAATTATTAGCCATATCTGTCGACCAAGATTGCATTTTGATTATCTCAAGCAGTGGCTCACAAGTTTCATTTGCAGAAACCCTGTCAGAATTTGAAGTTTTCGGTGATAGGAATTGCAGAAATCCTGTCAGAAATTACCTAAAAGGGTCTTGGAAAGGATGAGTAAGGATGAGCTACGATGCGACAGTTTGCAGTTTTCGCTGCACAATTTGCAGTTTTCGTTGTCACTTTGCACCCTCCAGGCAGGATGATGGTTTCCGTCACGCCTGGCTTGGTGTTGAAACCTTGCAAGGAGATCTGATGCGTACATTTTGTTTTTTCATCATGGCCGCGATGCTCATGGCGATGGGGCCACTTTTCGCCACCGGAATCGAGCTATTCAACCAACCCTACTATCTTGGCGGCAGCGCCTACACCAGCGCCTGGGATCCTTCTGTCCCCGTGGATTACGAAGTGGCGGACAACTTTAGCGCTGTGAACATGCCTTTCAACAAGTTCGTTTTCTATGGAGTGACCGCTAATTGGGATGATAATTGGTTTCCCAGTCCTCCCGCAGCTGTCGAGCCGTTCAAAATCAAATTTTACCAGTACGTAGACGGATGGACGGAACCGCAACCGGGCATTATTGCTCCCACGACGGGTACCTATACCATCCGCATGTACGATGACTGGGGCGATGGCTGGGACAGCGGAATGCTCGATGTTTACGTGAACGGAACGCAGGTCTTGTTTGCTATTACCCTGCCCTCAGGCGCTGGACCTCTGGATTATACTTTTACCGCCAATGCCGGGGAGGAAATCATAACGGTTTACACAGCAGGCGTTTATCCTTACGAAAACTGGTATGAGCTCTTGGATCCCAGTATGAATGTGCTCGCTACCGACGGTGTTTCCGGAATGACAGCACCCACGGGAATCGGCGCTATTTCAACGTATTATGCCGAAGAGCCTGTTTGGTCGGCACCGGACTATTCCTTCAATTTACCTGTCACAACAACCTATGTCGGACTGTGGGGAGGCGCCTGGGACCTGTACAAATTTGAAGCCTACTTACCCGAAAACATTCCTATGACGGATGGCTGGGCTTCCGCGCAGATCGACACACCGAGCGGCTCCGGCGTTTGGTTCCTGTGGTTGAATAGCTCTACAGGGGACGATAATTCCCATCAGCGCATGGGAGCGAAAAGTAATCCTGCCTTTGCTTACATTGCTTCCCCGAACGCCCCGAAAGAGCAACTTTACAATGATCTCGCATTCGAACTCTGGTACGAGGAGCCTAATGTCCCCGTCGAACTGAGTTCCTTCTCCGCGGTCCTCACGGCCGAGAATTTGGTGAAACTCAATTGGGTGACCCAGTCCGAGACCGGCGTCCAGGGCTATTATCTCTATCGCTCCAATACGGACGTTTTGGACGGAGCCACGCTGGTCAGCCCCCTGATCGAAGCCGCCAA
>MTKZ01015460.1_pt3 | contig 40412 bp, 39 predicted proteins | sample 1042781 | NCBI WGS metagenome assembly MTKZ01 (sample SAMN06212207, study PRJNA360539) | anaerobic digester metagenome | biome: Wastewater treatment plant; material: sludge; isolation source: anaerobic digester fed with sludge from wastewater treatment plant | place: Denmark: WWTP Viborg ...
GTGATGTTTGACCGGTTGTAGGACCTGGTTCCGGCCACGGCAGGAAACGAATTGTCCTGTGCCTTGTACACCGTCATGTAATTGGTGCTGGTGCTGGTGTAGCGGAATGTGGGATATCCGGTCACATAATCCGCGTCCCAGTTTTCGAAGAGGAATTCCAGGCCGTCTGTTCCGTTCCATTCGAAGTTGGTGCTGAAGTTCAGATAATGCCAGCCACCGCCGTTGTAGGTCAGGTTGCCTTGGAACACCTGGGTGAAATTGGCGTTGTTGGGGTAACCTGTTCCGGTCTCGTCGGTTGCCGTGCCGTAATTGGCCAGGGATGTGTGGCGGACATATACGCGCTGGTCCAACATGGTGTAGTTGGCGGGCGTATTGCCCACGTAAAAGCCCAGGCCCGAGATCTCTGCACTGGCGGACATACCGGCCGTGCTGAGTTCCGTAGCGGTATAGATCACCTTGCTCCAGCTATAGTCATATAAACCATAAAACGGATTGGTGCTGCCCGTGGAGGTCCCCGTGCCGATAATGTAAGTATCGGCCAGGGCACAAACCGCAGTTAGCAGGAGCAGGGCAAACAGGATTATTTTCTTCATGAGTACTCCTATTTGTGGTGAATTATGCGGGGAGCGCAGGATGACGCAGATCTCCCCGTGGCTCTTGATTGCGAGGGTGGAAGGTTGATCGGGCGGGAATGTGTAGCTCGCGCTTCTGAGAGGATGTCATGTGCGATGGTTTCCAATAGCATAGCGCGGAGCATGGGGGTAAAATCCCTCCCGGGAATGATACGATGTTTAGAGATGCAAAATAAGACCGAAGGCAACTGAATGAAGTAATCCACAGTACAGAATGTCCGCTTAAACGACTAGCACCGTTTAACAAGTTTTCAATGACCATCATCTTTCTTTGCCGTGCTTTAAAGAGTCTGCACTGATACCTGTTGCTACAGGCGGGGTCATTTACCAGCGGGGATCGGTAACAAACAATGACACTGCAAGATCCACACTCCTCAGCCTTGGGGGTTAAATAAAAATAACCCTCTCGATTCCGGACCTTAAGATCTCCTCTCGGCCCGGAACTGAAAAAACCACTAATAAACGGAGCTATTGGGCAGTTCCAACTCATCTTTAATGCTAATTTCTTTAAACCCTAGTGCCACTTGGATGTCAAGCTCTTTTTGCCGCTCAAATTCTTTGCGTTGTTTAAGCTTGAATTCTTCCCGACCGGTGCCAATGGAGTTCAAACCCTTCCTCATAACCATATAACTTACGATTGGTCCGGAAGCGTTGTTTACTTCATCGCTGACGGTCACGAGATTGATATCCAAAACAAAAGCCCCCGGAAAAACCGGGGGCGTATTTCATAGGGACTGATTATCCGCTGGGGACCGTCAATCCTTGTTGTCGGTTCTGCCGATGGCGGGTTCGGCCTTGATCCTGGCGCCCTGGTTGTGGGTGGCCGGATTGTCGGTCAAACCGTTGGTATTGCGATAGGTGCTCACTGCCACCACTTTGTAGAACATTTTGGGAGCTGTGAGATCGGGGGTATAGGAGTTAGTCCAGACAACTGCCAACGGAGCCGCGTTGGGATCCCAGGTGTAAGGATCGTCGGAAGCGTAGATCCTGTAGGCATAAGCGCCGGGAACCGCATCCCAAGTGAGCGAACTAAATCCGCCAACCTGGGAGATCGTTACCACAGGGGCTGCCAGAACCACTGGAACAGCGTTGGCCACCATGAACGCGGTGATCGGGATGTTGCTGTTCACGGTGGGAGTGGTGGAAGCGGAGCCGGGATTCGTGGGATCGAAGGTCTCGCTATCGCTGTACATAAAGCGGCTGCGGTTGGGATCGTGCTGCGGCACAGTGTAGTAGAACTTGTTGCTGCTGTTGTAGTATTGTGTGTCTATCGGACGGTTCACGCGCAGGGCGAAATTGCCGCCGGTGTAGGCGATCGGCGTCGTGAAGGGAATGTAGACCGTGTTGACGCCGATGGGGAAGCTCACCGTTCCGTCGAAGACCAGGGTATAGTCCTCAAATGGCAGCCAGCCCGAGGAAGCATTCGTGGCGGTGGTGTTCTTGGCCCAGATCTTGACCGGTTTGGAGGCCAGGTCCTGGGTGAAATTGTTGAAATAGAACACGCCGCTGACGGTGCCGGCAGTCATCTGCATTTCCAGGGCCGTGTAGATGGTTTCGCTGAGGCTGTTCTTCCAGTAGAAGTCCAGTGGCAGGGTGTTGTCTGTGGTCGTGGCAAGCGGATCTCCAATCAACGGAACATAAGCCGTGGACGGGAAGACGCTGACAGCTTTGACCGCAGTTTCGTTGTTCGCGGCGTTGCCGTCCAGAGCGAGCTCAACCTCTCCGACCAGGCTCAGGTTGCCGATATCCGGAACTCCGGGAGTCCAGGTAACGTTATGCGTGGCATAAGCGCCGGGATCAAGCGGAGTAGTCACAGCCACAGATGCCAGACGGTCATCCCCGTATCTCTTCAGATGGACATTGTATGACGTTTGCTGAACAGTGCCGTTGTTGTAGACCGTAATGCTGAAGGTCATCGGACTGCCGGCCAGGCCATATGCAGGTCCCGCGATCGCCGTGGCGGCAAGATCTGCAGACATCAGCTCCTCGATCAGGACGTTGTCCAGATAGAAGGATTGATAGGTGCTGGTCGTGCCGTGCTGGAAGCAGATGTATTGGTCTGTGCCGGTGTAGTTCAGGAAGGAGACTGTATATTGGGTGAAGACGCCTGTAGTCGCGGGAGCGATGGTTGCGAGTTCCGTGAACACTCCGGTTCCGTCGAGGGCGCTGACTGTTCCCACTTTCAAGGTGGAGCCTGTGCTTCCGGCCCGCAAGTAGAACGATACCTTGAAGCTGTTCATCGGCACCAGGACCTGCGGCGAGATCAGGCGCATGGTTTCGGTAGTGGTGTTGGCGTACATATACACGCTATTGGGGGTTGACTGAGCAGCGCTAGTACTGGTGTAGATGGTGGAGGAGCTATAGCTCTTGTAGGCAGTCCAGCCCAAGGGGAAGGCGGGCGCGGTCACGCCGTCGAAGTTCTCGCTATGGGGCAGAGTGGCGATGCGCGGATCGGCGCAAACACCGCTGACAGCGACGGTGGTGATGCCGCGGTTGTCGGTGATGGTCACCGTTCCGCTGTGGGGACCGACAGCCGTGGGCAGGTATTGGACATCAAACGTCGCGGTCTGGCCGGCAAGCAGGTGGACCGGGAACACCGCGGGCAGATTTTGCAGCTGGTAGTAGGTGTCGCCATCATAGGTGATCGAGGATATCGTCAGGTCGCCTCCGCCGAAGTTCATGATCTGGAACTGCTGGGTATGGGGTGTGTTGATGATCACGGTACCGAAATCCTTGCTTTCGGGCGTCACGGAGATTGCGGGTACTGTTGGTATCGGCGCCACGTAGAGCTTGGTATTGGGCAATCCCGCGATCTGCGTTCCCGCGGGCGGCGCGGCCGGATCGGGATTGGTGCTGTCGCTGTAGTAACGGAGGCTGCGGTAACCGGTGGCGCTGGTGCAATAGAAATAGGCGGAACCGCTGTCGTAGCTGGGAGTGTTTTCATCCACGGCAATCACCAGATTGTCCGTGCCATTATAGATGAACGGCGTATCCAGCGTAAATTCCATCCAGTAGCCGCCGGTCTGCAGTTGCGGGATGTTTTCGCCGGCATAGACCTGGGTCAGCGAGGTCACTGGGATCCAGCCGGTTGTGGAACCGAAGGTGGTGTCGGTGGTGTGTCCCATCCAGATCACCCAGTCCTTGGTGGATTCGCAGGTCTCATATCCGTTGAAGTAGTAATACAGCTTTTCGATCCGGTATCCTTCGGGATAGTTGATCTCCGTGGGATAATAGATCGTCTGGGAATAAGTGTAGCCATAGAACACATTCACGGGCAGGTCGAGGTCTGTGGTACCGGTGCCGACGACCACCTGGTCGGTGATGGTGGCAGTAACCGCGATGTCCACAGTGGAGGAACCGGGATCGGTTTCAGTTAGCGTGATCGTTCCGCTGTAAGGTCCGGTCGTGGCTGGCACCGTGAAGGTGTAGGGCAAGTTCCAGGTGCTGTAGGCGGGCACGCTGAAGCGAGTGGCGCCGAACTCGAACTCTTCCGGTCCTGCGGCGGTGAAGGTCATTTCCCCGGGGCCGTTGTTGGTCACCGGGATGGTACCCGTTTCCACGCTTTCCGGCCAGACGCTGCCCAACGCCAGAGTTGTCGGAGCGCTCAGCTGTTGTTTGGTGGTGAAACTCCAGACCATGAAGCTGGGATCCTCCGGATCGGAATCGCCCGCGGCGTTATGGGCCTGCACCGCCCAGTAATAGGTGGTGAGGCATTCAAAAGTTACGCCGGTGATGGTGGCGATGTCCAGGCTGGTCGTGGGCGCGGCGACTTCCTCGTAACCCATCTGGTTGTCGAAGAAGCTTTCCTCGCTGGTGGACACATACACGTAATAGCTGGTGGGAGTGCCGCCGCTGTCGGCCGGTTGCCAGGAAACTACGACGCTGGCCGGATCTGCTCCGGTGGAGCCATCGGCGGGATTGAGCAGCGTCACGTTATTGGGTGCCCCGGCAGGATGCTCGCGTACCGTGATATTATCCACATAGACGTTGTTGTCGCCGCCGGAAACCGTTGATTCGCCGTAGAAGGCGATGTACCTGGTCCCGGGATAGGCGTCCAGGTTGATGATGTGGTTTTCGCCGGTGGGCGAGATCGTGTCATAGACGTTGGGCGAGCCGGTGTTGTTCCATTCCATCAGGACCGTGGGGGTGGTCATCATCGGGTCTTCGCTGATCAGGATAATGAATTTATCGTCCGCCTGATTGCCCGGGGTAGGGGAAACAGTCCCGGAATAGGTGGTCAAAGCCATGTCGAACTTCAGCTCGTAGCCGGAGGCGGGAATGGCGATCGGAGGCGTCACCAGCCAGTATTTGGTTGAGGTGGACCAGATATTCAGACGGCCCGAGTAATCTGGAGGTGTGGTCACTACATTTCCGAAATCATCCTGATACCAACCGCTGGTCGTAGAGGTGGGCGTCTCTGTCGGATAAAGTCCTGTTAGCCGCGTCCAGTCTAAGGGAGGGAACGTAGCTCCGGTGGAACCGAAATTCTCAGTCCAAGGGAAGCTATAGATCGTGGGATCATAGCATGTTCCGCTCACCTGCACGTCAGTAGTGGAGCGGTTGTCACTGATGGTGAAGGTGGCGCTGTGGGGTCCCGTTGCGGTCGGCTGATACTTGATCTTGAAGGTGGTGTTCTGTCCCGTGGTGAGGCTGACCGGGAAGCCAGGCAGGTCGATCAGTGAGAAATACCCGCTGCTGGCAGGCGCGATCCCACTGACAGTCAGAGTGCCGCCACCCGTATTGGTAATGGTAAACTGATTGGTATGGGGAGTATTGATGATCACAGTGCCGAAATCCCAGGAAGTAGGCGAAACGGACAGCACGGGATTTTCCGGGAGAGCGCCCAAGTGCAGCAGGAAATTGGGCAGCTGTGTGTTCAGGCTTCCGGTACTGGTGGGCGGGGTGCTATCCGCATACCAGTATTGATGTGAATTGGTGGCTCCGGTGCTGTAATAGAAATAGGGATAAGGCGAGGTCCCGCTTCCGCCGTAATATGTTTCCACAGCGACTATCAGATTGCCCGACGCGTACGTAAATGGCGTATCAAGGGTAAACTGAACCCAGCCGGTGGAACTGAAGGTGTAGGTTCCCGTCTTTACCAGGGTCGCGGTCGCTACAAAATCAGCCCAGGTGCTGGCAGTGAAGCCGGTTTCGGTTGTCGTTTTGACATAAATCTTGTAGGGGACTGCGGAAGTTGAGGTCGTGGAGCATTTCCAGCCAACGATGTCCAAAAGTCCCCAAGATCCGATCTGGGCCTGGGTATAAATGGCTGCCGAGCGTTCGTAGCCAAAAAATATACCAAAAGGCTGGCGTTGGGTGCTTGTGCCGGAGCCGATCAGCGAATAGCCGGGTCCCAGGGTTGTTTCAAACGACCAGATCGGTCCGTTGGTTGTAAACCTGTTGCTGTTATGTGCCTTCACCTGCCAGTTGTAGGTGGTCAGGGCGGATAAAGGCCCGTAGTTCCAGCTTCCGGAGGGGCCGGTTGCATTACCGCTATCGACCAGCGTCATGTTTCCGGGAGTTCCGAAATATAGCGAATAGGTTGTCGTGTCGGCGCCAAAATCCCAGGTCAGCGTGCCGCTCTGGGCAACGTTGGTCGCGTTGTTGGCGGGGCTGGGATTGGTGGGCACTCCGGGATAGCCAGCGACGGTCATTTCAAGTTGGATGCGGTCGATGGTCGTTCCGCGGTAATTCGCGGTGGGCGGAGACGAAGGATTGGGATTGGTAGAGTCGTTGTAATACTCTATCCCTCTGTAAGTTGTCCCAGGTGTGTAGCCACCCCAGCTCATCGATGAATAGCCTGAGGTGTTCTCATCAACCGCGATGACCAGGTTATCGGTATTATTGTAGTTAAAGGCAGTGGTGAGGGTTATTTCCTTCCAGCCGGCGCTTCCGGTCATGATCGAGGAGACGTCGCCGGCAAAGACCTGGGTCAGGCTGGTCAATGGAATCCAAGAGGTGGTGGTGGAGAAATCAGACTGCGTGGTATGACCCATGTAGATAATCCAGTCCTTGCTGTTGGTTATCGTCCCGGAGATATACCAGAATCTTATTTTTGTTATGGGAGCGGCATAACCTATTTCGGAGGGGAAATAGATCTGCTGGCTGTAGTTATAGCCGTATAACCCGTAGATCGGGAAATAAGACGTGGTGGGCGTGGCTCCGTCCGGCCCGATCTGGACCGTCAGGGCTCCCGCGCTTGTGAACAGTCCCAGCATTGCAGCCAGGAACAGGATAAACAGAAATGACCTTTTCATAAGATCTCCTTATGTTGCTAAGTCTGAGTTGCGTTCGTCACATCCGCTGGTTGGCCGGCCCTGTCCATCGTATGGGCCAAAGTGCCAACGCCTCCGGCGATAGTTTCCGGGGAAAAGCTCGCGAATGAATCCACACTTGCCAAATGCGGCAAAGGCATCTTCGCGATCCTGTTTCCTCGCTTGGGATGTGTGCTCTTTGATATCAGAAGCGTTTCTATAGGAGCCCCTTGGTCACCTTGTCTGGATAGGCCAGATCCGGCGGTGGCTCCCGGTTTGATCTTGATTGGAGAATTGGGGTGGGACATACGTTTTCCCGCGGCGTTTGGTCTGTGAGTTCATGTGCGATGATTTGTGACAGACTGGGGGCCGGAGGAAACCGGGTATACCCGTGATGATATTCGGATGGCATGTTATTATCTGGGAGGTGACGTTGGTGAGGGATGCGGGCATAGAAGCGGCGCCGGCAGGTTTGCGGATCCCTGCCGTCTGAATTGTGAAGCGGACGAATCCTCGTTGCATTCCACACTCCTCAGCCCGGGGGGGCTATACAAAAAAATAAGTCTCTCTTTTCCGGAAACTCTCGATCTCCACTCGGTCCGGAACTACAAAAACCACTATACAGTGTCGATTTTGAGAAAATCCACCCTGTCTCTCATGTCTGCTTTCCCTAAAACTAAGTGCCACTTGGCTGTCAAGTTATTTTTCGCCAGGCTGGCCGCATCGCTACCATGCCCTTTATAGATGGCTTTCATATATCAGTTAATTATCAAGGGAAATTCCGATAAAGAACACCGCGCTGCAGCAGGGGGTTCCGATTTTATTGTCCACTGCCAGATGAAACCGGTGGGGGTGGGCTCTGGCTTGGTGTTACACCCTTTCACCCTTTCACGAACTGGTCTCACACAGATTTCACAGATTTTTAATCTTCACACCACAAAAAATTCGTGAAAATTCGTGTAATTCGTGGACACTCCAATCTCTGTTCTTATATAGCAAAGCACTTTATCAGCAGGATTACTGCAGGAATACAGCAGATGGCCAGGTTTATCTGGCCGTATGACAAGCAGATAGCATTTTTAACCCGCTGAGTGGCAGCCTCTATATAGTAGTGTGTGACGAATGGCGTTCATCTGGAGGGAAAAACGGGCTGTCCACGAATTATGCAAATTTTCACGAAAGGGAACAACCAGGAACGGCAGGCGTCTCGCCTGCTAAAGCCCGGAGGGCTTTTCTACCCTGCCGTGAGATGTTAACCGCTAAACGTATGATGTTGGATTGAAGGCCCCTACGGGGCCTCGCAGGCGTCCCCCTACCCCAACACGGAACGGCAGGCGTCCCGCCTGCTAAAGCCCGCAGGGCTTTTCTACCCTGCCGTGAGATGTTGACCGATAAACATGAGGTGTGAGGATGAAGGCCCCTGCGGGGCCTCGCAGGCGGGACGCCTGCTGTTCCGGTTGCTGCGCCGGAATGTCTGTTTGCGCACTTCCACCGGATAAATCCGGCGGTCCGACCAGATAAATCTGGTGTTCCAGTCGAGGGCACGGGGGCCCAATTCACCAATTCACAAAACTGAAAAAGCCGTGTGAATTGGGCGATTGTTGTGGGACAATAAGTTAGACTCCCAATTCACAAAAAAGGGGTCTCTATGGGCCAGCCGGCTGGGGGGTGATGCCCGGAAGGTGCAGTTTGAGAGTAAGAGAGAATAAAGAGATTATAAAATATATTAGTATATAATAAATATAATATAGATATATATGATATATAGAGAGATAGAGATATATGCATAGACTAATAGCACTAATTGTGCACCCCAACTATCGTTACCAGCCGGCTGGCCCATAGAGACCCCCTTTTTGTGAATTGGGGGCGTAAGTGCTTGATAGACAATCATCGCCCAATTCACACGGCTTTTTCAGTTTTGTGAATTGGTGAATTGGGATTTGATGCCGGATACAGATGCTGCCACGAAAACGGTTGAAGTCCATTGGCCGGGCAGCCATCGTAAAACAGGTTACCATGACAGGCCAAATGAACTCCAACCTCGATATCAGTTATTGTTATTTAGGCCTTGATTTCATCCGTCCAAGACTTGAGGATATCGACATTTACGCGATACATTTTTAGTGCGATACCATTATTGGACTTCTGTCCGCTCTCGCAAGTGATGGCCTCGCGCTCGAGCAGCGATTCGACGGTCTCGTTGAACTCCCGTTTCTTCATGTGCGAAGCGTTGAGTAGGGCGCTGTGTGCACCTTTGCCGCCAAACCGGATTTTACCCCCTAGAATTCAAGGGTCTCATATCAGACGGAAAGCAGACTGGGAACACAAAAAACCCCCGCCCGGAGGCGGGGGCCGATGATGATTTATGGGTCCGGCAGGCAGCGTCAGCCGCGAAACCGGAACGTTTTGGTTATTACATTAGTGTTGGATACCGCGGTTGAGCATATGCCCGCGCGGAAGTGGCCCGGCGCCGGCGGTTACCTTGAAGAAGTCTTTTGTTCCGGCAGTCCAGTAGAAGCCAGTATAAGATGCGGGCAGGTAACCCTGGTAGGTGTAAGTGCCGTAAGGATCGGTGGCGGAATACACACCATACCATTCGGCTCCGGGGACCGCATCCCATTGGACCAGGACGTCGGGATCGTCGGGCGTGATCGTGCAGACTGGCGCCGGCAGGGTAAGCGGCGGGACTGTCACGTTGATGTTATCGATGTACCAGTAGTTGATTTCGTATGAATCTTCGCCATAGGCCTTGAAGCGGATCTTGAACTGATTGCCCGCGGCATAGGCGGAGATGTCATAGCTGTAATAAGTGAAGCCCCAACCAGCTCCGGCATTGTCGAAGGAAGACCAGGTCGCCACCGTGTTCCAGGCGGTTCCGTTCCAGACTTCCGCGGCCATCCAGTTCTCGGCTGCCGTGCTGTAGTTGTTCAACGCCAGTTCGAAGCTGAGGGTCACGTTGGTCTGGCCGACGCCGTTGAGGGCGTGGCTGGTGAGGTATTCCGTGTAGTTGGTGATCTGCGGGCTCCAGCTGAAGATGGCACAAGGGGTGGGATCGCCGTTGGTGGTGTCCATCGTCCAGTTGGTGGCGCTGGTGGCCCATTCCTGCGTGGTGTAGAGGGCTTCGTTCCATTCTTCCACGAACGGCAGTTCATAGGGAACGGGAGCAGTCAGCACTACCTGCACGGGTCCGGCCAGGTTGCTGTTGCCACTGTAATACACGCCCTGCACCCAGTAGTTGTGGGTTCCGTAGGGAACGGTATAATCCCAATAGGAAGTGGTGGGAACCAGGGTTGTGTTGATCGGGGTCGTGGTGTTGTCGCGATAGACATTGTAACCGCGCAGCACTCTGGGATTGGCGGTGGCGCTGCCGTTGGCAGCGGCCAGGCGGTTGTTGCGCAGGAAGTCCTTATCCGGAACCGTGTTGATCACGGGGATGCTGAGCAGCGGAGCCCTGCCGGCCAGGAGCGTGGGATTGTCCACGTAGGCGCGCAGGTTCCAGTTGTAGTTCAGGCCATAAGCCGTGTACATGCTGCTCCAGGTTCCGCCGAAGTAGATCAGGTCGCCGTAGTTGACGATGGCGGGACCGCCGTCGCAGCCGGCGGGATAGTAGTCGTCGGAGGTTTCGGGAACGACTACGTTGTAACCGATCCACACGGCTTCAGAGCCAGAGATCGTGTACGGAGTCGTCAGCGCTACGGTGTTGTAGGACATCGCTGTCTGGGTCAGGGGTTGCGAGTAAACCAGGGTTGAGGGTCCGATGTTGCCGTCCAGTCCGGTCCAGATCTCCATTGTGTAGGTGGAGGAAGCGGACCTGGGATAGTACATGAACTGCGTGACCTGCATCCCGGCATAGGGATACATGGTCGCGGAATCGAACTTCATGGCCACGTCGAAGGTGACTGCGCCGCCGGTTCCGATGCCATCGACGTTGGTGCCGCTGTCATAGAAGATCCAGCCGGGGGTGCCGACTTCGCCGGAGGTCATGATCCAGGTCAGGTGGACATCCTGGTAGTTTTGGACGGTCGCCTGCAGGTTGGCGATAACACCGATTTCTTCTTCAACGCCGTTACCGGAAAGGGCCGCGGTGTGCACTACGCGGGTCAGGTTGTCGGCCACGTTCAGGGTGGCTGTCTTGGCGCCTGTGGTCTGCGGAGTGAAGGTTACGTCGAAGGTGTAGGTATCGTTGTGGTCAAGCGACACGGGCAGGCCGGGCGCGTTGACGGAGAAGTTGCCTTCAGCGTCGCCGGTGAGGTAGATGCCGCCGGCAGCGATGTTCAGCAGAGGAGTCGAACCGCCGGTGTTGGTGATGGTGAACTGGGTGGTGCTGGAATTCAGCTGTTCCACGTCGCCGTAGTTGTAGCTGGCGGGCGCCATGCTGAATTCAGCCGGCCAGATTCCGGTTACGGTAAGTTGGACGGGCACGTTGACCGGAGGATAGGCGGGCGCGTTGTGGTTGATGGTGAAGTAACCGTTGTAGACACCGGGGCTGAGTTCCGTGGCGTCAAACAGCACGTCCACGGGCAGTGAGCCGTAACCAGGCACGCTTCCCGCGTGGGGGTTGGCGCTGCACCATGAGGACACAGGGCAGAGTTCGAGGCCGTAGAAGGCCAGGTTCTGGGCGTTGCAGACCAGAGTGGCAAAGCCGGGTACCACACCCGTGCAGATCTCCATGCCGCCAGCGCTGTTAGAAAGGCTGGAAACTCCGGGCACAAGCGCGTCCGTCACGTCCAGGCTCTGCAGCACGGCGCCAGTGGTCATATCAATTTGCACAATCTCGTTGTAACAGGTGCCGTTCTGGGTGTTGCCCCAGAGGGTGGGAGTGGGTCCGGACAAGTTGTCGTAGGCCAAGCCACCGAAAGACGCGACAGCCGGTACCAGCGCGGAGATTTGCGCGCCGGTGCGGTCGATGCACCTGATGTCGGCATTCCAACCGTTGCCCACCCAGAAGGCGTCCAGATCGGGATCGTAAGTAATGGCGCGGACAGCCACGGGAGCCGTGATCGTGCCGATCAGGGTGTGGGTGGTGAAGTCCATGATGTAGATCGTGGTGGCTGCGGCGGCGCCGTAGAAGTAGGTGCCGTCATAGGTCAGGTCACGGCAGTTGGAGGCGCCCACTACTCCGAATTCCTCGATGTAGGTGCCGTCGAGTGCGTACTTGGCGATGTCCACCTGGCCGGTTGTGCTGCTCCAGTCACTGGTGTAGAAGTAGCTGCCGTCGGTGGCGATACCGTATTCGCCGTCGTTCAGGAACGTGGGATAGAGGAATTGCAGATCAAACAGCGCTCTGTTGCCAGATTCAACCTGCGGGCCGATGAAGGGGGCTTTCTCCGTAAACCGGGCCGAATTGGGATCGGCCACGGGAGGAGCCATCTGATCGGGCGGGGTGATGGCGGTTCCGCGCGTCGTGGTGTCCGTAAAGCCCATGGAGAAATTCAGGGGCAGGCCGCCGGCGTTGCTGATCGTTATCTGCTGCGTGGCGGTGAAGCCATGCTCCAGGGTCTGGGTTAGCGAAGTCGGCGCAACCGCGATTTGCGGAGGCGGTGAGATGATGGTGAACCGGTAAGCAGGATCAGCGACCGCGGATCCAAAGGTATTCACGGCTTCCACCGTCCAATACCACTGCTGGTCGTAAGCAAAGGTCATTCCGCCGTCGGTCACAGGATTGAAGGAAGTCTCAGTGATGGAGTCGAAGAAGTAGTCACTGAAGAGGGTTTCCTCGTCCTGGGACAGATAGAGGGCATAGTAATCCGGCTCGCCGCCGTTGATCAGGTCAGGCTGCCAGGTAAGGTCGAATCCGCCAACGGGAAGCCCAATGTCGCCGTTGCCAGGATAGGTCAGGAGCGGGGCGGCGGGTTCGCCTGCCTGGATCGGGCTGGTGTTCAGCAGGACGTTGGCCAAAGACGTGCGCATGTACATGGCCGCCGGAGGAGCCGCGGGATCGGGATTCGTGCTGTCATTGTAATACAGGAGGGCGCGCACGTCCGGGGTTGTGGTGCAATAGAACTGGCCATAGGGGTAATCATAGCCAGCTTCGTTTTCATCAACCGCGATCACCAAATTGTCAGAGCCGTTGTAGGCGAACGGGGTGGGCAGCGTGATCGTGATCCAGCCGGCGGTTGCGGTCATATCAACGGTTCCGGCGAAGACCTGGGTCAGGTTGGTCAGAGGTACCCAGTCGGTTGTTGAAGCGAAGGCAGTATTGGACGTGTGGCCCATATACACCACCCAGTCGTTGGAAACCGTGCTGGCAGCCGCTCCGTTCCAGTAATAGGCCAGGCTGGGGATCAGGCAGGCGCCGCCAATCTCGGACTGGTGGTAGATCACTTGCGAATAGGTGTAGCCGTAATAAGCGTTGATCGGCAGCATAGGCGTGACGTCCGTCCCGTTGCCGATCATTACCACCCCTTCCTGGGTAGTGGTGAAGCTCCAGACCGGGCAGTTGGCCGCGTCGCCCAAGGCATTGTGGGGCACTATCTTCCAAAAGTAGGGGGTCCCATAGGCCAGGGTGGGGGCATAGGTGGTGGTCGGAGCCGTTAGCGTGGTTACGTAGGGCGGAGGGTTGGTGGTGCCGAAATAGACCTTGTATTCTGTCGGATCACCGCCGCCATTGGCCCAGTTGAGCGTTGTGGTCAGGGGTTGGTAAGTAGCGCCGTTCGTTGGCGATACCAACACAGCCGGGAAGGGGGCGATAGCGCCGCCGGCCGCCATGTTGTATTTCATGTTCGGGCGGTTGTAGGATTGCGTCCCGGTGGTGACGGTGTTCCAGGCAACGGTGTCGCTGCGGTAGTACAACGCCTTGTACTCTGAACCTGTTGCAGTGTAATAGGTACTGGTGTTGTATGTGTAGGAGGCCTGGAAGTCGAAGGTGACCTCCACTATGACGTTTGAGGTGCCGTCCCAGTTGAACGGGGTGTCGAACGTGTGCGTGTTCCACCCCACGATGGGCGTGTAGGAAGCCGTCGTAAAGACTTGGGTCAGGCCGGTCTCAAAGTTTGTGGTCAAAGCCGACAGCGTGGTGTGGCCCATTCTGATGGTGAAGTTGGGCAACGCGCCGCAGCCGTTTAGCGCATAAACGTTGAAGGCGATGGAAGTAACGTTTCCCGCTCCGCCTCCGTTCGCGGCAAATTCTCCGGCGGTGACCAGATATTGCTCGCGGGCGTTCTTATAGAAGCCACCGTAAACAGCGGGATAAGCAGTGCTGCTGTTGTACGTGGTCCCGGAGCCGATAATGACTTCCGTAGCCGTAAGCAATCCTGCAAATAGCAGCAGAACTGCCATAATTATCAATGATTTCTTCATAAACTTGTCTCCTCAAATGAGTTATCAGTTATGTGATTGAAGAAGTTGTTCTATAGGAGCCCTTGTGTCACTTGGTTTGGACGTGCCAGACCCGGTAGTGACTCCCGGTTTGATATCGATTTTGTCAGTTTGATACGGACGGACACAGCTCTCTCCGGCGCGCAGCAAGCGTGTTCATGTGCGATGAAGTTTGGGCGTACCTGGCGCCTTGGGGAAATGTGGTTGTCCGTGAGGGAAGACGGTTGTCGATTGAAATAGTGGGGAAAGAAAGGCTGGCGGGACACTTTCCTGCAGCCGGCTGTTTGCGAGCCGCGGAACAAATACTGATCGAATATGCGCAAGCTATGCTTCAATCAATACTCCTTACCCCGCCCGGGGTAGTTGAAAAAATCAAAATACGTTTTGCCAGGCTCTGTGGCTGGCAACGGATCACCATATGCTGGTATCACCATGAAAACTAACGGATTAACACCAACAACCAAAAAAGGTTTCCGCTTTTTCTGCATCATTTACAATCTCCATAAAGACGTCAAGCTAATTCTTACGCTCATCCATTATTGTCAGTTATTAAAGAAGGGCAGCGGGCGCTCCCCACATGGCCGATCAATCAGTGCCGGCAGCATTGAGATCCTGACCCCTGCAGGATTGCCGGCAGGAGCCGCCTCTGCCAAATTCCTTGGTAAAATAAGGCCGGGTGTTTGTGAGTTGTGTTTTCGCTTGACACATTTTTGAATATACAGAATAAGGTAAGATGGCATCTGATTATCCCTGCCTAAAAAACAGCTGCCTATGTGAATCTATAAAGGAATTTGTTAAGACTTAAGAATAAGGAGCAATGATGCGCAAGATCAATTTCTGGCTTCTCCTGCCGCTCTTTGTGCTGACAGCGTTCAGCATCGGAGCCACCGTCAGCGAATACTCGTTCGCTTCCACCCTGGGGTCTTTCACTGAGATCAGCGGCGGAACAGTCCTGGGAACGGCCGCCAACGACAATGAAAGTTTCAACGCGATCCCGCTGGGATTCACTTTCACCTACAATGGTGTGGATTACACTGAGGTCAGCATCCAGACCAATGGCTTCCTGGCCCTGGGACCGACCGTCGCGACCAGCAATACCGCGATCAGCGGAGCCACTGGCACGAACAATATCGTCGCCGCCCTCAACCGCGACATCAAGAGCCGTGACAACGGCGAACTGATGTATCTGCTGAGCGGAACGGCCCCGGACCGCGTGTTTACGGTGCAGTGGAAACACTACCGCCGCACCCCTACCAGCACGGCCAACGACGACTTTAGCTTCCAGATCCAACTCCGGGAAACCAGCAACCACATCAGCTTCGTTTATGGAGCCTTCACCACCGTCACCGCGGCGGCGGCAGCGACTGTGCAGGTTGGCCTGAGAGGCGATTCCAATGCCGATTTCAACAACCGCACAACTACGACGGACTGGTCCAACACTTCCGCCGGGACTGCCAACAACAACACCTGCACCCTGAGCGCCACCGTCTTTCCGGCCAGCGGCCTGACTTTCACGTTCACTCCGCCGGCAACCGGAGAACCTCCCCTGCCCGCGCAAACCCCGGTGCCTGCCGATGGGGCGAACAACGTCCTGATCAGCGCCCATCTCAGCTGGGTTTCCGGCGGCGGAACGGTTGACGGCTACAAAGTGTATCTGGGGACCGACAATCCGCCCACCAACATTGTGAACGGAACCATCCAGACGGAAACCACCTACGATCCCGCGGATTTTAGCTACAGCACCATTTATTTTTGGAAAATAGTGCCTTTCAACAGCTACGGGGACGCGCTGAACTGCCCGGTCTGGAGCTTCACGACAATGGCGGATCCAACCGTCACGACGTTCCCCTACAACCAGAATTTTGACTCTTTGACTCCTCCTGCCCTGCCATTGGGCTGGACGACCATCAACGCCAACAACGACGGCTACGTCTGGGAAACCTACGCCGGCAACTACCAGTCTGCGCCCAACTGCGTCCGCATGCGCTACAATTCGAACATCGCCATGGACGACTGGCTGGTCATGCCGCCCCTGCAGCTGACCCAAAACACCTATTATAAGGTAAGATTCTACTACCGTGCGACCAGCGTCGATTTCCCCGAAAAACTGGCCCTCTTCTGGGGAACGGCGGCCACTCCCGATGGCATGAACAACCAGATCTTCGTGAACGCTAACATCACCAATGTTACCTACACGGCGGCGGAAGCGATCATGCAGGCGCCGGCGGCGGGAGTTTATTACTTCGGTTTCAAGGGCTACAGCGACGCCGATATGTTCTATCTCTATTTGGACACCGTATCCGTCAACGTCTGGGTGGAAGTGCTCAATCCGCCCACCAACCTGACCGCGACGGTGAACGGCCATGACGTCCATCTGGCCTGGACGGCCCCTGTCGAATCCCGTGCGCTGCTGGGCTACAAGGTTTACCGCAACAGCGCTTTGCTCACCACCATTAACGATCCCAGCGCCCTCAGCTACGACGACATCAACCTCGTTTCCGGGCTTTACAGCTACGGCGTCTCGGCATATTACACATCCGGAGAGTCGGCGCAGGCCGGCCCTGTCCTGGCCGACGTCGATCCCGTCATCCCGCCGCCGTTGAACCTCACGGCCACGACTTTCGAACGCAATATCACCCTAAACTGGCAAAATCCGGAAGGCAACTGGATCACCTGGTGCAACATGAATCTGGGAAATTCCATCGGCACAGGCTCGTCAAACGTCTTTGACGTGGCGCACCGCTGGCCGCAGGAAGATCTGGTCTCCTACGCGGGACGCTCTATTTCCCGGATTGAATTCGTGCCCGTTTACAGCAACTGCGTTTACACGCTCAAAGTCTGGACCGGCGGATCGGCCACCAATCCCGGCACCCTGGTGCATTCGCAGGTGGTGAACAATCCCGTGATGAACGAATGGAACACCGTGATCCTGAATGCGCAGATACCTATCCCGACCACCGGGGATCTCTATTACGGCTACGAAGTCAACACCCAGGGCGGTTATCCGGCCGGCTGCGACAACGGCCCAGCCATCGAGGGAAAAGGCAACATGATGTATTTCCAAGGTGTTTGGCAAACACTCACGCAGGTCGAGCCAACCTTCACCTATAACTGGAACATCAGGGCTTTCGCGCAGTTCGCGCCTACCCCCGCCCCTGAACCGACTCCGATTCCCGAGCTGCATGAGTATCCCCTTGTGTCGGATCCCCTGGTGCTCGGTCATTTCATTCCGAATGAAGACAACCGCGTGGTTTCGGGCTATAAAGTGTACCGGGACGGCATCTTGTTGGCCGCCCTTAACGACGAGGAAGCAATTAGTTACACCGATGCCGGCCTGCCCAATGCGACTTACGTGTATAATGTGACTTCCGTTGCCGCGACCGGCGAGTCTGTTCCCTCAACGGTAGAAGTGGAGTTGAATTTCCAGCTGGCCTACGAGTTCTTTGCCGACGGCTTTGAGGATTATCCCGATTTTGCCACAGCGTTTTCGCCTTGGACACTCAGGGACCAAGACCACTCAACGACGAACGGGATAACGGGGATCGATTTCCCGGGTTCCGGAACCGCGATGTCCTACCTGGTCTACAATCCTGCGACGACGACTCCGCCCGACACTGTGGTCTCGCCCCATGGTGGAGCGAAATTGGCGGCCTGTCTCTCGGCCACGACCGCGCCTAACAACGACTGGCTTGTCACTCCCAGACTGCAATTGGGAACCAACAGCTCCATCAAATTCTTTGCCCGGTCGCGTACCGCTTCCCCAAGTTTGGCCAGATTCCGCGTCGGCGTCAGCACCTTGCCGACGGTCATCGTGCAAGGTTTCACCTTCATCAGCGAAGGCGACTACGTCGAAGCGCCTGACCAATGGCACGAATATTGGTATGATCTGGACGCCTATGACGGACAGCTGGTTTTCGTCGCGATCCGCTGCGTGTCCGAAGGCGGAGCGGCATTCCTCGTGGACGATGTGTCATTGCACTCCGACGGCGGCAGCGTTGGCAACGACGATACCACAGCCTCTGCCCTGCAAAACGCGCTTCTGGGAAATTTCCCCAATCCCTTCAATCCGGATACTACAATCCGGTTTAGCACAGAAGCCAAAGGCCCCGTCACGATCGATATCTTCAACATCAAAGGCCAACTGGTGAAACGCCTGGTCAATGAGATCAAAGCCGCCGGCACCCATACCGCGGTTTTCAACGGCACCGACAACAACGGCGATCCTGTAGCCAGCGGCATTTATTATTATAAAATGACTGCCGGGAAATACAGCTCCACCCGCAAAATGATCCTGATGAAATAACTAATCCGATAACGATACGTTACATCGCCCGTGACCGGCCTGCTCCGGTCACGGGTTTTTTATTTTGGCTCACTTTCAAACAAAGTTGGTAAGTGCCAACAAGAGGCTGATTTTTGATTGGGGGAACTAAGCTGCGGAGGGCGCGGCATAGCTATAGCGGTGGGTGCGCAGCGACGCAGGAGCGGAGCCCCCCGTGATAGCAGGATTTTTCCCTATGGATAACTTCCTCCCCCTGTCTGCAGATAACGCCCTTGCGTTTTCGGAAGACAGGGGAAGGTCAAAAATAATCCTTAGTGTCTGCAGGTTCGGGGGGCTTGCTCCACGCCCCACAAACTCGCTCCGCTCCTTTGCGAGGACCCCGTTTTGCTGCGCACCCGCCGCTATGATCTGTCGCCCCGCCTGGGCCGACCCACTCAATATGAAAAAGAGCCTTTATTTTTTCCGGTTTTTTTGCTCTAGCTACATCCAAATCTCTCCGCCCTTTCTCCCCTCCCCATAGCCTCCGCATAGCTTCCCGTACACTTCCCGCCAAAGCGGCGGGAAGTCGGCGGCCAGATTACGGCAGGCAGGGCAGCGGGCTCTGAGGGATTTGAAACGGATTTTTGCTGGCATACATCAATCTGCGCACCTGCCCAGTCTTGTATCCCAGCGAGGAACAATACTATACTTCAGGATCGGTGTTTGACCTTGATCCAGGGAACTGTTTTTTGGGCAACCTTTCAAATCCAGTTGGTGATGTGATGAACATAAATTGGATCAGCCCGGAGTTCTTGACCCGCATTGATAAAAAGCGTGCCATTTTTGCTGCCGCTGTCATCGCTCCCGCGTCACTCCGCCCCAGCCAAGCTGTAAAGCTGATCACTTCAACTGAATGGATCTTCCCTCACCTTAGTTTCGCAAAGCATAAAGAAAAGCCCCTGCCTAACGGCAGGGGCTCTATCATGGCCACAGCGTTTCCGCTGTGAGGTTTATCCGTTAATCGGATCTGTGCCGCGTCTTACTTTTCCTTGAAGACAGACGGCCGGACCGTGATCTCGGGGGCGCTCAGCCTGGAGAAAGGCATGCCAATGACCGAGCCGCGCGTCGGAACTTCAGTATCGGCTGTCACTTTGAAGAATTCCATGGCCTCGGTGCCGGTGTAGGTGTAGGTTAAACCGGTCGTATTGCCAAGCAAGCCCCAAGGATCGGCCGCGTAGGGATCGGTGGAACCGTACACGTTGTAGGAAGCTGCGCCGGCCACGGCATCCCAGCTAAGCTGAGGATTGCCGCCAACCAGAGCGATGCTGATCTCGGGGGCTTCGACTCCAGTCGAGACCGACTGTACATAGGCGCCAATGCACCATTCGCCAGTGCTGGAGGAAGTGTATATTCCGCCGCCGGTGACCATCAGGTACAATGTTGTGTAATTGTAGGTCGGATCATATTGGAAATAGCAGCCGAGAGGCATATCTTCGTAGCTGATCCAGAAATACGGGGAGGTGATCTGGATGTTCAGCGCGGAAAGATCTGTTTCCAAACGCGTCCGATGCACGAAAGTAACCGGAATGGGCGTTATCATGTCGGTCAGGTTGCCCTCCAGGTCTTCCGCATAGATATGCAGATTCGCCACTGTGTTGGGATTGCCGGTGTTGTTGTTGTGCACCGCGCCGTCCACTGCCAGCAATTTCAGGGCTTCGCCGGTTCCATACAACGGATTAACGTAATAGATCATCGGACCCCAGACATAGGTCGGGAAACCGGTGAAAGACAAGGGGGTGTTGTCGTCGTACTGGATCCAGACCGGATCGTTGACCTGGAAGCTGTAGTTGATGGTGGTCACAGCGTTGCTCAGGTTGTCAGAGGCTTCGATCTTGTAGGTGACCGTGGTTCCCAAAGCTTGAGCGGGAATGTCCGCGCTGTAGGCAGGAGCGGTGCCAGGGGTCATCGCGATCGCAGCGCTCCAATTGGTGCCGCCGTCGATCGAATAATAGAGATTCACGTAACTGAGGGGATTGTTGAAGACGAGGTCGTCCTGCACGTCCGCGTTCACCGTGTATGGCGCATCGTCAAACAGCGAGTTGAGAAGCGGCAGGTGGGTTATCGTGGGCGGGAAGGTGTCGGTCGTGTAAACGGTGATGTTGACGTCGTCCACATACCAGTTGTTGGCATCATACCCGGTGTATCTGAAACCTAAATAGACAACCTGACCGGCATAATCGGCAAGGCTGACGGTTTCCTGGACCCAGGCGCCGACTGGGGCATCCTGCGTCCACAATTCCACCCAGTAAGGATCCGTGGGATCGTTGTTGGAATTGATCAGCAGGCCATTGTAAACCTGTCCGCCGTAACGGTTGTAGTTCCAGAAGGAGAATGCTGAAACACCGGTGGCGGGAAGTTCCACGGGCGGCGTAATCAGCCAGCCGTTCTGACCGGGATCGGGGACGTTGGTGCTGTAGGCATGATAGGCCGAGCCGGTTCCAGAATGGACATATGTGGCAGTGGTATTGCGAGCCCATTGGACTGCGTCGCCGTCAACATTGGCCCTGGTCCAGTTGGTGGGCGGGAACGTCGTGCTTTCGAATCCTTCGTTCCAGGGGAAGGTGGTGATCACGATACCGGCGCTGACGATGTCAAACCGGAAGATGTCGCTGAACGCGTCATCCTGTCCGACCACGCTGGCGCCAACTCTCCAATACCATCTCTGACCTGCGGCAAAAGTCAGCAGGCCGGCATCGACAGGATTGTAGAGGCTGGTTGTGATTTCTGCGCTGGTATAGGTCGGAGCGAAAGTAGCCAATTCAAGGTTCTCTTCGGTCTGGTCCATATACACAGTGTAGTACTCGGGCAGCGCGCCCAGCGAGGAAGCGGTCCAGTCAAGGTCGAATCCCGAATAGGGCAGCCCAGTGGCGCCGTTGACGGGATAGACCAAGTTCGGTGGAGCCGGTGCGGCTGTCACCGAGAAGATCTGGAAGTCGTCGATCTGCAGCGGGGTTCCGATGGGAGTGTTGTCGTTGGATTGGAAATACCAGCGGAATTTAACCGTCTGGCCAGCCAACAGGGTGATATCACCATCTACGCCGGTGTAGCTATTGACCATCGAAGCCCAGGTGTCCGGAGCGCTTGAAAATACATAATTCGATAGATCCGGATCATCGTAGGGATTGCTCATGTAGTGCCACGAACCAGCATGAAATATCTCGAATCCGAAGTAATCGACATCGGGGAAGACGCCGGGATCCGAATATGATCCCTTGAGCTGGAAGTCCGCCACGATTTGCGTCGCATCAGCGGGCAAGACGATTTCCGGGCTTTCCAGGTAATTCAGCATGTTGATGGCATAAGTGCCTGCACTATTCATGGAAGACATGATGTGGGTCGGTGAAGGGGCTCCGGCATCGGTCGCGACATGCCAGAAATCGCCGGCTGTCGGAACCATGCTAGTCCAGGTCATCTGACCGTCATTGACGCCATTGTTCGTGTAGCTGCCGAAATCGATGTCGTCCACCATCACGCCGTACATGGCCGGATCGTCTTCAGTGCAGTAGGCAGGGTCGGAAGCGAAGGCGAAACGGATCTTCACGCTGGTGCCGACATATGCCGAAAGGTCCACTGTGACTGACACCCAAGGTTCGTGTACGCCGCCCCAGGCCGGCACTGGCGGTGTTTCGCCATGTTCGCTGCCAAAGGCGTAGGAGCTGGTGAAGTCGTATCCGGGAGTAATCGATGTTGTCGGAATAACTGTCCAGGAAATACCCGCATTCGTGGAGAGGCGGATATTAAAGGAATCCCAGCCGTCGAAATCTCCGCTCACGCCGGGAGCTTCCATATTCAAACGCATCTTGTAAGTGAGGTTGGTGTCGCCGGCAACGATCGTGCTGGCAGGTGTGTCGAGGACCAGGTATTGGTGGTTGTGGTAGCCGCCGATATTCGGAGTAACCGCCATGGCAGGATCGCCCATCCACCAAACGTTTCCCTGGGCGTCACCGTTATTGTAAACGTGCCAGTTATTCGGGGTAACTGCACCGTCGTAATGAGTCCAGCCGACGGCGCCAGATTCAAAGTCCTCGGTGTAAAATATCTCTCTGGACGGATATCTGTCTGTGATCTGGGTGCTGTTTCTCTCAGCTGCTACCCTGGTCACATCAGCCATCAGGCCAGCGACGACGATTAATATCGCCATCAGGAAAAGGAATTTTTTCATAATTAACTCCATAATGCTTGTATGCTTTTCAATGCGATTCCATCCAATTAAAACGCCGGAGTAATATCTTCGCTTATCCGCTAGAGAACTCCGGCGGTTTGCTTTGTTTTTGAGCGTTTACAAGATTGCGGTCAGTGCCGAAAGCAGCCGGTCCAGGCGTCACGTGATAATGTGCGATGATCATTTTAAACAGACTGGAACGCGGGATTTCAGGCATAAGGCCATTATTAGACAAGGATTTATCGTGTATTGGTAATTGAGGGTGAGTTTCAGGCGTGTGCTTGGGCAATCGCTGCGAGCGATCTATAAATGCCAACATAGGGTAAGGGCTATGAACTTTTTGCATAATCACGCCTTATCTATCTAAAGAATATTAATCGTCTATGATACAGAAGATATCATGTATCAGGGCATCCTAGTCCGGCATCTGAATATCAGTATACCGGATAAATCTCCTTAATTGCATTAAACAAGATCCTTTCAAAGTTGTCAAGTTTTTTATTCTCCTCAGAAAACTTACAGCATATGAACCAGGGAGTGGAAACTGAAGTTAAGCTCTCTTCGTATAAAAAGGAACTATCCCTAGTCTGAATAGACGGGAATTCTCACTCGAAATGATACACATGACGACAGCCTACATATTGAAATCACTACTAGCCCGCGATCCTAACAGGTATTTACCTATAATTGATATAAAAAGAAAAACGCCCCGGCGCGCCAGGGGCGTTTATGACTTTTTGACCCATGAGTCAGAGTGTTTATTACTTTACGATAACCATCTTCTTAGTTTGATTGACAGAAGGTGTGGCGAGTTTGTAGAAGTAGATTCCGCTTCCGCAAGTGTCACCCTTGCTGTTCATGCCGTCCCACTGGATGGTGTGAGTACCTTGTTCGACATTGAATGTTCTCACAACCTGGCCAAGGACGTTGTAGATGGTAACTGAGCCGCTTTCGCCCGCTTTCAGGGATACTTCGATGTTGGTGTTCGCCTTGAACGGATTGGGATAGGCGCCTTTCATTGAAGTGATCTCAGGCAGGACCGGTGGCACTTCGCCTTCGACGAGCACGCTGACAGGACCATGGAACTGACTGCTACCCATATCAACACTTTCCAACCAGTAGTAATAGGTGTGGCCTATTTCAACTTCAGTATCCTGGACACTGTAGGTCTGGGTGGTGCTGGTGTTGGTGGCAGGGACCATGGAATCGGTGATCATGATGGCATCCGCTTGAGCGTTGGTCTCGCTGCGATAAACTCTGTAACCGAGCATGACAGTTTCGGACTGGCTAACCCAAGTGAGATTCACAAAGTACTGTGAAGTAAGCATGGCTGTAAAACTGCTCAATTCCACAGGTACGCACTGTCCCGTAGGATATGCATAGAAGTGAATTTCCATGCTGGCAGTGATAGGGCCAAAATACACAGACGTGGGTAACCAATCTTCCCAGCAATCAGCCAAGCACTTGTATTCGCCGCTGGTATATCCATTGAAGGTATACGGAGCGAACCCTTGCGGGATACCGTCTTTGTAGACGGTTGCCAGCTGCCCAGCATAACCGTTGGCAACGGTGATTTCCGTATAGGGTGATGGAGTGCTCAGATCATAAGCCCGGATCGTCAAATCGAAAGCAAACGCTCCTGCGCAAAACAGGGTCAAAAAGATCAGGACTGCCACGAATTTTTTCATGGGATCCTCCTTTACTATATTTCTGGTTTGCATTGTAAAAAGGCCGTGAATCTTGTCAAGAAGAATTTTGGTTTTTTTTCATGACCGGCCCTATCAATTTGCTTAAGTCCTAAGGCTGGCAGATCGCAACTCTATGAAAATATATATTTAACATGATTTTCATGAATCTTAGCCACTGCCTCTCAACCTGCAAAATAATCCCTTTGTTGCTTAGATGATCATGTCCTGACAGGGTCAAAACACACCGTAGACATTTTACTTGACTCGAGCCCGTCAGCGTTTAAACTGTCCTTAAAGTTATCTATAAAAAATAAGGACGGATGACCATGAGATACATACCCCTTGCCTTATTAGCCTTGATCCTGCTCCTGGCCGGTTGCGCCGGGTTCCAGAAGGAACAGGCCACCACTATCACTCCCTCCGAAACCCAGGTTCAGGAAAAACAAGAGCCCGAGACCTACAGCCTGAAAAAGAAGATCGCCGTAGGCAGGTTCACAAACGACACCCGCCTGGCCAGCAGCTTTCTCACAGAAGGCAGCGACACCCCGGAAAAACTATCCCGCGCTGCAACCGACATCCTGAGCGCCAAGCTGGTCCAGACCAACCGTTTCCTGGTGATCGAAAGATACGACTCCCTGGCCATCAACACCGAACAGCGCGTGTCCAACATCGAAAGCTACCACATCCCGGCGGATTATCTGATTCTAGGATCGATCTCGGAATTCGGCCGCAACACCAGCGGAGAGGTCGGTTTGGTCGATCGTACCAAGAAACAGACCGCCTACGCCAAGGTATTTATCAGGATCGTGGATACCCGCTCCGGACTGGTCATTTTTGGCGAGGAAGGCGCGGGTGAAGCATCCAGCGAGGTCGGCACCGTTTTGGGGATGGGCTCGCAGGCCGGTTACGACGACACTTTGACCGATAAAGCCATCGAGGCCGCCATCAGTTCGATCATCAACAAGCTGGTCAATAAACTGAATAAGGATCCCTGGATCTCGCACATCCTGACCGTTGACGGCGGCACGGTATTCATTTCCGGTGGAGCCTTGCAGGGCATCAAACAAAACGATGTCTTCAAGGTCTACCAGCGCGGAAACACGGTCGTCGATCCCCAAACCAACGTTCCCATCGAACTTCCCGGCACTCAGGTCGCTCGCATTCAAATCACCGATGTGATCGCGGGCAGCGAGCTGACTGAGATATCAGCTGCCAGGATCCTCGAAGGACAGATACCCGCGGACGATTTATCCGCCTACTATGTCAGCGATAAATGAGGTTAATATGAAGATCATCAATGCGTTAATGATATTGATATTATTGTTGGGTTTGCTGGCCTGCAGCGTCCACAAATCAAACCAAAGCGCCGGCACGGTCAGCCAATACGGTTATCTGCGCCTTTCCGGCAGTATGGTCAACCGCGAAGCCTATATAGACGGAAATGTCGTCGGTGTCGATCCCGAGGACGATACCAACACTTTCAGGCTGCAATCCGGAATGCACAAGCTGGAAATTCGCTCGAAAAACCGCATTCTGCTCTCTTCGGACATCCTGATTTCGGACGGCCAGACCGAGAATATCACGGTGCCATGAAGATTGCCGGGCTGTTGCTTATTGCCATTCTGCTGGCTGCCTGCGCGCCAAACTACCTGTACTATGGAAACGTTTCCCAACGTCATTACCAATACGTAAAAAGCCCCGATCCGGTTTCCAGACAGGAATACAAGCACAGTTTGGAAAAAGTCTTCGCCAAATCGGAGCAGTATAAATTGCCCGTGCCTCCAGGGCTTTATTGCGATTACGCTTTGCTGCTGGCAACGGAGGGAGATTATGCGGCAGCGCGCGAGTACTTTTTAAAAGAAAAAGCGCAATGGGCCGAGTCAAGCCGATTTATCGACTTTCTGCTGGCACGTTACGGACTACAGGACTGAGCTGAGCGCATGAAACCGACGAAACAGTTTTTTTTCGGTATCGTACTTGCGGTCACGCTTTCCGGCTGCGCGGTCATGGATCTGCAACCCAGCACGCTTCAGGATGCTTATCCCAAAATGTACGATTCCACCCCGGCCTCGATCCTGATCCTGCCTCCGATCAATAACACTTCAGCTGCCGACGCCAAGGAATACTTTGCCTGTTCGCTCTCCGAAGCGGTCGGCTTGAAAGGCTATTATATTTTCCCAGTTGAAGCTGTTTTCGACATTTTGAGAGACGAGGGTTATTACGATACTGAGACGCTTACGCCGGGAATTCTGGCCAATCTGAACAAACATTTCGGCGCGGATGCGGTTTTGTTTTCGACCATCGAAAAATGGGATAAATCCTGGTTTCTCGTATCCGGCTCTCTTACGGTGGAGGCGAATTTCGCGCTGTTCAGGACAGTCCAGGCCGACACCCTTTGGGATTACAGCATAACGACAACGATAAATTTGGGTTCGGACAGTAAAACCCTTTTGGGAATGGCCATCGATTCAGCCCTCAAAACAGCCATGGAAGATTATTTTCCCAACGCCCGTCTGGCAAACATCCAGACCTTCCGCGAAGCTCTGCCCTACGGAAAACACCACCCTGATTTCGGAACCGACGGCCAAAACCCGATACCGATCGACAAACACAACTATATCAGCATCGATAAATAGAAACCTTTTTCCCCTTTGTCAAACAAGACATCTCCAGCTAACTCGGTGGAATTCGTAGATTATCGACTGAATCCGCAGAGCCATATTTTACTACAATCAAACTATCGCATTCTCTTTCTTACGCTTAACGTGAAATCTTAGAATGAAATTCACCGAGTCTACCCTATGATACATCACAACAACTCTTTGCAAATTCATCACTCTCATGGCTCTTGCGATCAATACGGGATCAATACGGGATCAATACGGATGAAGCCCGTAATGATTCCGTATTGATCCCGTAATGATAGTGAGAGCGGTCTGTGAAGCAGATAGTTAGGATAAAAAGTCCGATTTGGCTGGAATTCTGCCCTTGAGTTGGCTGGTGAAATGGATATATAAAGGAAAAGGACAGGCAGCTTAAAGCGCCTGTCCTTTTCGGATAACAGGATAAAGGGCTATTTATTCAGGTCTTTGGCCTTGATCGTATCTTTTTTAGGCTTGATGGTTGCTTCTTCCACAAACTGGATGATGGCCATGGGTGCGGAATCACCTTTACGGAAACCGGATTTGATGACCCGGGTGTAACCGCCGTTACGGCCCTCGAAAGCCGGGGCGATCTCCGTGAAGAGTTTTTTGACCAGGGTCCGGTCCCCGAGCACGCTGTAAGCCAGACGGCGGGAATGGACTGTGTTATTTTTTCCGTATGTGACGACACGTTCAACGTAGCTTCTGAGTTCCTTAGCCTTGGCCAGGGTGGTAGTAAGCTGCCCGTGGTCGATCATGGATTTGACCAGGTTACAGATCATCAAGCGCCGGGCGTCTGTTTCGCGCCCGAATTTTCTGCCTTCAACTCTATGTCGCATTTTTTACCTTCTTTTTGGACGGCGGGACGGGCTTGCGGGGCGTGGTGACCTCTTCTTTGGCGGGCTCTTCCTTCACGGGAGCGGGAATTTCAGTCTTGATGCCCCGGCTTTTGGCGTCGCGGATGCGTTTGTAAATGCCATCCACGTCCATACCGAGTTCCAGATCGTATTTCTTTAATTTCTGAGTGATTTCTTCCAGGGATTTTTTGCCGAAATTGCGGAATTTTAACATTTCTGCTTCGGACTTGGAAACCAGTTCGCCGATGGTTTCGATCTTGGCGGCGGAGAGGCAATTCGCCGCGCGCACGGTCAGTTCGATCTCGCGCACCGGCAGGGAAAGGATGCGTTCCTTCTCTTCCAGATCGGGATCCAGATCCACTTCGCGGATGTATTCAGGCTCCGTCTCAAAGAGACAAATCTTGCCCGCCATGTCGCGCAGGAGTTTGGCGGCGAGGAAAAGCGCGATCTTGGGTTCGATGGCTCCGTTGGAAAAGACCTCAAGGTTCAGCTTGTCGAAATTCATGCGCTCTTTCACGCGCTGGTGCGAGACGGTGAAATTCACTTTCAGGATGGGAGAATAGACCGAATCGATGGGAATGAAGCCCACCGGCTTCCCTTCCGGATTCTGACGGTCGGCTGGGATGTAGCCGCGGCCGTTGCCGATGATCAGGTCCATCTTGAAATCCACATCCTCTGTGACTTCCAGCAGGTACAGGTCCTTATTGATGATCCGGATGTGGGGATTGTCCTGGATCATCGCAGCTGTGATCACGCCTTTTCCCTTGTGCTCGAGGGTGACCGAGACCTCTTCCACCGAAGAGGAATAGATAACCAGCTGTTTCAGGCGCAGGATCAGATCGATGTAATCCGAATTCGTTCCCGGGATCGGGGTAAATTCATGATGCAAACCTTCGATCCGAACAAAACGGACTGCCGAACCCTGGATCGAGGAAAGCAGGACGCGGCGCAGGGTGTTTCCCAGCGTGGTGCCGAAACCGGGCTCCAGCGGTCCTATTTCAAACCTGCCGAAATACGGCGAGTAGGTCGATTTCTCGTGCTCGACGTTCTCCGGCATCTGCAGAGGCTCTAAGTACAACATATTAACTCCTCGCTTGATTCAGCCGTTATTTGGAGTAGAACTCAACGATGAGACGCAAGTCCACTGTATTGGGAATTTCGGAAGCGGCGGGGATGCTGACGAATTGGCCGCGCATATTGTCTTTATCAATTGACAGCCAGGAATAGGGAGAACTGGTCTCCGTCGTGGCCATCGCGTCCGTGAGGGCCTTCATGCTCCTGCTTTGGGGCCGGACTTCCACGATGTCTCCGTTTTTAAGCAGATAGGAAGGTATGTCCACTTTTTTGCCGTTAACCATGAAATGGCCGTGGTTAACGAACTGGCGTGCCTGCATCCGCGTGGTGGCAAATCCCAGGCGGTAAACGGTGTTGTCCAACCTGCGTTCCAGCATCTGGAGCAAGTTGTCGCCGGTGATGCCGGACATCTTGGCGGCCTTGGTGAAGTAATTGCTAAACTGGCGTTCCAGCAGGCAATAGATGTTCCTGAGTTTTTGTTTTTCCTTCAGATGGATGGAGTAATCGCTCGCTTTACGCCGCATGTTTTTGCCATGCTGGCCGGCCGGGAATTTGCGCTTGTTCAGGATCTTGTCGTATTTGGCTGGTCCAAAGATGTTTTCGCCGAATTTGCGGCAGAGTTTTGCACGGGGTCCGGTGTATCTTGCCATTATAATACCTCGCTTAGATCCTTCTCGTTTTGGGTGGGCGGCAGCCGTTGTGCGGGATCGGAGTGGCGTCTTTGATCATAGTGACGCGCATTCCGGAGGCGTTGACCGCGCGGATGGCGGATTCCCTGCCGCTGCCGGGACCTTTGACGATCACGGAAACGCGGCTGATGCCCATGTCCTGCCCTGTTTTCGCAACTTCGGAAGCAGCGATCTGAGCCGCATAGGGCGTGGCTTTGCGGGAGCCCTTGTTGCCAACCTTTCCGCCGCTGGACCAGGCCAGGACGTTGCCGGCGCGGTCGCTGAGCGAAACGATCGTGTTGTTGAAACTGGAGTGCACGGTGATGATGCCCTCGTCAAAGGAAAGGCGTACGCGTTTTTTCTTGGTTCTGGTTTTCTGGGCCATTATTCATTCACTCCTATTTCTTCTTTTTGATGGCGCCTGCACGGGGACCCTTGCGGGTTCGGGCATTTGTGTGGGTGCGCTGGCCACGGACAGGCAAACCTCGTTTGTGCCGCATTCCGCGGTAGCTGCCGATCTCCATGAGGCGTTTGATGTTCATGGCGACCTGGGTGCGGAGGGCTCCTTCGACGGTATAATCGTTTTGCACGACGTCCCGGATGGCTTTTTCTTCATCAACCGACAGATCTTCCACTTTCTTCATCTCATCGATGTTGGCTTTGCGGCAGATCTCTCTGGCAATCGTCGGTCCGATACCGTAGATGTAGGTCAGTCCAATAAAAAGACGTTTGTTTCGGGGTAGTTCGATACCTGCAATATGTGCCAAGTTGGTCCTCCTTAACCCTGTCTTTGTTTATGTTTGGGGTTAGAGCTGCAGATAACACGGATCACTCCGTGGCGTTTGATAATGCGACAGTCCTTGCAGACTATCTTGACTGATGATCTCACTTTCATTTATGATCTCCTTGCAAAAAGTGCAGTCGCTTCCTGCAATGTTGTTATTTATACCTGTAGGTGATCCTGCCGCGGGTCAGGTCGTAGGGTGAAAGTTCCACCTTGACCTTGTCGCCCGGAAGGATCCGTATATAGTGCATCCGCATCTTGCCGGAACTGTGGGCCAGGATCTCATGGCCGTTTTCCAGCTGAACCCGGAAAGTCGTGTTGGGCAGGGCTTCGGTAACGATCCCTTCCACTTCTATCACGCCAGATTTGCTCATCTCTCAGCTTCCTTGTGCCTGGGTAAGGATCTCGGGTTGCTCATCCGTGATGAGGATAGTGTGTTCAAAATGCGCCGAAAGGCTATTGTCGGCGGAAAAGAACTCCCATCCCCTCTCGGTGACCCGGTTCGTGCCGATGTTTACCATGGGCTCGATCGCCAGGGTCATTCCAGCTTTAAGTCGGGGACCGCGTCCGGCTGGACCAGCATTCGGAATTTGCGGATCTTCATGCAGGTCGCGTCCGATGCCATGGCCGGTGAGGCTGTCGGCTACATAGTAGCCTTTTTGCCTGATGAATTCGCCGATTACGTGCGAGATATCGCCCACCCGGTTGCCCGGCCGGGCTTCGCTGATCCCAAGACGCAACGCTTCTTCCGTAGCCCGCATCAAGTCTTTGGCTTCGCCGGATATCGCTCCCACCGCGTAGGTGCGGGCTGCGTCGCCATAAAAACCATCTTTACAGGCGCCGACATCGATCCCAATGATGTCGCCTTCCCGCAGGACCACTTTTTCTGAGGGAATGCCGTGCACGATCCCGGCGTTGACCGAGGTGCAAAGCGTTCCTGGAAAAGGTCCCAGGCCGGGAATCGTGTAACCTTTGAAAGCTGGTCTCCCGCCCCGTGAAGCAATGAAATCAAACGCGAATTGGTCCAGTTCCAGAGTATTCACGCCCGGTACGATCTTCCCGGCCAGGGCGTCCAGCAATTCAGCCACGATCTGGCAACTGGCACGCATTTTTATCAGTTCGGGAGCGGATTTGATATGGATCATACTTAGCTGGAGCGGCCGCGTAACTTTCCTTTCTTCATGAAACCATCGTAATGGCGCATGACGAGGTGCGATTCGATCTGCTTCAGGGTATCCAGCGCCACGCCGACCACGATGATCAGGCCTGTTCCGCCGAAATAGAAGGGAAGTTTGAAGATATGGACCATCAACTCGGGCAGCAGGGCGATGAACGCGAAAAACACCGCGCCGGGAAGGGTGATCCTGGTCAGGACCGAACTGATATATTCGGCTGTCTTTTTGCCGGGTTTTTTGCCCGGGATGTGGCCGCCGTATTTTACCATGTTTTCAGCCATTTCTGTGGGATTGAGGACTATGGCCGTGTAGAAATAGGCAAAGAAAATGATCAGGGCTACATATACAAGGGTATATACCATATGTCCGGGGGTGAACCAGTTTTGCAGGGTCATCAGAAAACCTGTGGACTGGTTGCGTCCTCCGCTAATAATGCCGATCAACGTGGCGGGAAACATCAAGATCGACTGCGCGAAGATGATAGGGATAACGCCTGCGGTATTGACACGCAACGGAATATAGGTGCTTTGACCGCCGTAGACGCGGCGACCGACAATGCGTTTGGCATACTGGACCGGTATTTTCCGGATCGCTTCCGTCACAAAGATGATCGCTGCCGTCACCGCCAGCATCACAACCATTGCCACCAGTGAACTTATCACTCCCGACAGGCTGTTGAAGCGCGTGGTGAACATGTTTGCGAATCCCTCTGGATAGCGCGCGATGATCCCGGCAAAAATGATCAGCGAGATGCCATTGCCTATTCCGTGTTCCGTTATCTGTTCACCCAGCCACAAAACGATCATGGTTCCCGCGACCAGCGTTACCACAGCTGTAAAATAAAACAGGAAACCGCCGAAAGGAACCACGGGTCCGCTATTACCGGTCATGTTGGTCAGCCCGACGGCGATGGTGATGGCATTGAACGCGCCGATGGCGACAGTTCCGTAGCGGGTGATCTGGTTCAGTTTCTTTTGTCCGTCGGCCCCTTCTTTGCGAAGCTTTTCGAAATAGGGAATGATGCTGCCCAACAGCTGGATCACGATCGAAGCTGTGATATAGGGCATGATGCCCAGGGCAAACACGGACGCGCGTTCGAAGTTACCTCCCACAAACAGGTTCAGCAGGTCAAAAAGGCTGCCTGTCTGGCGGGCGAAGAAATCCTTCAACTGCACAGTGTCCACTCCCGGGATCGGAATGAAACTGCCCATACGATAAAGAAGAAGAAGCAATCCGGTGATCAGTATCTTCTTTTTAAGGTCCGGGATCCGGAAGATGTTCGCTATAGTTTTGAACAAGTTACACTACCTCCGCCTTGCCGCCGTTTTTCTCGATCAGTTCCACGGCATTCTTGGAAAACGCGTTTGCCTTGATATGGACTTTCTTGGTGAAATCCTCTTGCACGCTGGCCAAAACCTTGACGGGATACTTGGATTTCTTGCCTTTGGCGGGTAGCAGTCCAAGCAGCTCGAGTTTGGCTATGTCGAACTCAGATTCTTCCAGCCCCACGAGGCGGGAAAGGTTGAGGACGCGATAGTTCGTGCGGAAGGGATTTTTAAATCCGCGTTTGGGCAGACGGCGGTTCAGGGGCATCTGGCCGCCTTCGAAATAGGCCGGGATGTTTCCGCCGGCACGGGCTTTTTTACCTTTGTGGCCGCGACCGGCTTGATGGCCCTGGCCGCTGCCCTGGCCCTTGCCGAGACGCTTTTTGGCTTTCTTGCCTGCGGGCCTGCCAAGATTGGATAGAGTCAACATTATTCCCCCTTCTCCTCTTCAACTTTCAAGAGGTAAGACACCTTGCGGATCATGCCGCGGATGCAGGGATTGTCTTCATGGACCCGGCTTTTTCCGGGATGTCCCAATCCCAGGGATTTGATTACCCTTTTATGGTTTTCCTTGCGGTTGATGGTACTGCGTATCTGGGTGACCCTGATCTTCATTTCTCCTCCTGGCCGGTGAGTTCTGCCATGCTTTTGTTGCGCAGCCGGGAAATGTCGGCCAGGGTGCGCATGGATTTCAGGCCGGAAATGGTGGCTTTGACCACATTGCAGGGGGTGTTTGAACCCAGGGATTTGCAGAGGATGTTCTGGATGCCGGCGGCTTCGAATATCGCCCGGGCGGTTCCGCCGGCGATGACTCCGGTACCGGCAGCTGCCGGTCTCATCATCATGCGGCTGGCGCCATAACGGGCCACGATCTCGTGAGGTATCGTCCCTTTGATGATGGGCACCGTGAACATGCTTTTCTGCGCTTTTTCCTTGGCCTTGCGGATGGCGTCGGTGATTTCGTTGGCTTTGCCGTTGCCGACGCCGATCTTGCCGGCGCGGTCTCCGACCACGACGATGGCGCTGAAACTGAAGTTCCGTCCGCCTTTCACGACTTTGGCCACGCGTTTGGTCTCAATGACAGTCTCGACCAGTTTTTCTTCTTCGGGAATGTTACGTTCGTGATTCAAACTATCCTCCTATCAGAATTCCAAGCCGGCTTTGCGGGCGCCGTCGGCCAGGGCTTTGATCCGGCCGTGGTACTTGTAGCCAGCGCGGTCGAAACAGACCTTGGTGATACCGGCCGCGAGGGCTTTTTCGCCAAGTACTTGTCCGACCTGGAAACTCTGTTGGGTCTTTTTGGAGCCGGCTTCGACCTTCAGGTCTTTGCCCTTGGTCGATGCGGACACGAGTGTTTTGCCTTCAGTGTCGTTTATGATCTGGGCGTAAATATGTTTCAAGCTGCGGAACACCACCAGGCGAGGACGCTCGGTCGTTCCCTGCAAATGTTTGCGGATCGCTGCTCTGCGGCGGGTGCGGAGTGTGTTTTTCAGTATGGTTCTGGATTTTATCATTATCAGTTCCCCGCTTACTTGGTTCCGGCCTTGCCGGCTTTGATGGTGACGTGCTCGTCTTCGTAGCGCACGCCTTTGCCTTTGTAGTTTTCAGGCGGGCGGCAGGAACGAACTTCGGCGGCAAAATGGCCGACCAATTGTTTATCTATGCCTTTGATCCGGATGATGCTCTGCAGGTCGCTGCGGGTGCCTTTGGAACGGGGCACCGCCTCGGCTTCGACCGTGAGCCCTTCCGGGATCTGCATTACTATATCGTGTGAATGGCCCAAAGCCAGTTTGAGCCAGGGACCTGTCCGTTCGGCGGAGTAACCTGTTCCGATCACGTTCAGGGTCTTTTGGTAGCCTTCGGTCACACCAGTCACCATGTTCTGGATCAAGGCTCTGGTCAATCCGTGCAACGCGCGCTGCGATTTTGTCTCTTCGCTGCGTTTGACATTCAGGACGCCGTCCTCAAGTTCCACGCTGATCCCGGGAAGCAAGTGATAACTCAGCTCTCCCAGTTTCCCTTTCACATGGACCGTATTGTCTTTGACATCCACTTTCACGCTGGGGTCAAATTTGATGGGGGCTTTGCCAATTCGAGACATCCGGTCCTCCTACCAAACCTTGCAGACGTATTCGCCGCCAACCCGTTTGATGCGGGCATCGCGGTCGACCATCACACCCTGCGAGGTAGAGATCACTGCGCAGCCTGTGTTGTTGTAAACGCTGGGGATCTTGTCTGCTTTGACGTATACGCGGCGTCCGGGTTTGGAAATCCTGACCAGGCCCTGCATGACGGGAACTCCGTCATTGGTATAGCGCAGGTTGACCAGGATGCGCCGGTAGTTTATTTTCTGTTCCGGATCTTTTTCGAGAACCTGGATGCTGTTCACAAAATTCTCGGCGGCGAGGATCCTCACCAGCGCCTCCACAAGGCGGCTGTGATTCACATACACCTGCGTATGTCCGGCACGATATGCATTGCGGATCTTGGTCAATGCATCAGCTATCGGATCACTAACGCTCATTTGTATTCTCCTTTTCTCACCAGCTAGCTCTGGTGATCCCGGGGATCTGGCCCTGGGATGCGTATTTGCGGAAGCAAAGGCGGCACATGCCGAAACCGCGCATGTAAGCCCTCGGGCGTCCGCAGATCTTGCAACGGTTGTATTTTCTAACTTTGAACTTCGGTGTTCTCTGCTGTTTCAAAATCAGTGATTTCTTGGCCATCTATCCTCCTTATTCACTGCGCTGGAAAGGCATGCCCAGCTCTTTGAGCAGTTCGCGGCATTCGTCGTCTGTATGGGCCGTGGTCACGATATTGATGTTCATGCCGCGGATGGCGTCGATCTTGTCGTATTCGATCTCGGGGAACACAGTTTGTTCCTTGAGCCCGAGGGAAAAATTCCCCCTGCCGTCGAACGAATCTGCCGGGATGCCGCGGAAATCGCGGATGCGCGGGATGACGATGGACACCAAGCGGTCGAAGAATTCGTACATCACTTCGTCGCGCAGGGTGACCTTGCAGCCGATCGGCATTCCCTGGCGCAGTTTGAAATTGGATATGGACTTGCGGGCCTTGGTCACGATCGCCTTGCGTCCTGTGATCTGTTCCATGTCCTTGACGGCGTTGTCCAGAATCGCTTTGTTCTGGGTGGCGCTGCCCACGCCCATGCTCACCACGATCTTGTCCAGATGCGGCACTTGATGCGGGTTTTTGTAGGCAAAGCGTTTCTGCATGGCCGGAACTACTGTCTTTTTAAAGTGTTCTTTCATTCGGTTCATCTTCTATCTCCTACAGCTCGTCGCCAGACTTCTTACAGACGCGGATGCGGTGGCCTTCGCGCACCTGGATGACGGGCTTGGAAACGGCATTCAGCTTCTCGTTGAAGAGCATCACGTTGGAAGCGTTGATCGGCGCTTCCTTGTGGATGATCCCGCCCTGGGGATTGTTCTGGGTGGGCTTGCTGTGCTTCTTGATCATGTGCACTTTTTCCACGATGACCCGGTTGGTTTTCGGATAGGCTTTGAGGATGCGTCCCTTCCGGCCTTTGTCGGCTCCGGAGATAACGACCACGAAATCGCCTTTCTTGAGTTTCAATTTATCTGCCATCTTTCTCTCCTAGATCACTTCCGGGGCCAGAGACACGATCTTCATGTAAGCGTGCTCGCGGAGTTCGCGCGCCACGGGGCCGAATATGCGCGTTCCTTTCGGATCGTGCTTTTCGTCGATGATCACTGCGGCGTTATCCTCGAAACGGATGTAGGAACCGTCCGGACGGCGGATCTCTTTGGCGGTGCGGACGATCACGGCCCGCTCCACGGTGCCTTTTTTGACTTTGCCACCCGGGGTGGCGGTCTTGATCGCCACGACTATGACATCGCCGATGGTGGCGTATTTACGTCTGGTGCCGCCCAGCACTTTGATGCACATGGCTTTTTTGGCACCGGAGTTATCGGCGATATTCAATATCGTCTGGGCTTGAATCATTCCAAAACTCCCTTACTTGCTGCGCTCGACAATCTTGTGCAGAGCCCAGCGTTTGCGCGCGCTCATGGGACGGTATTCCACGATCTGGACCACGTCGCCCTGGTGCGCTTCGTTATTCTCGTCGTGCGCCATGAACTTTTTGTGCCGGCGCACTGTCTTTTTATACAAAGGATGTATGAACTGCCGTTGGACGCGGACCACAATGGTCTTGTCGTTCTTGTCGCTGACGACGACACCCTGTTTGATCAGTTTGCGGGATTGTACCATTGTTACCTCACTGCCTGTTCTGGTTTTCTTTGATGACTGTGTTGATCCGGGCGATGTCCCTTCTCACCAGGCGCAGCCTGTCCTTGCGGTCCAGCAGGTTCTTTGATTTCTGGAAGCGCAGGTTGAAGAGTTCTGTCCGCAGTTCTTCAAGGCGGTCATGCATTTCATCTATATTCATGGCGCGGATTTCGTCGATCTTCATAATTCCACTCCTTCGCGCGCGATCAGACGGGTCTTGATCGGCAGTTTGTGCGAGGCCAGGCGCATGGCTTCTTTGGCGACCTGGACATCCACGCCTTCAACCTCAAAGAGGATGCGGCCGGGACGCACGACGGCCACCCAGTATTCCGGGGCGCCTTTGCCTTTTCCCATACGGGTTTCGGCGGGCTTACGGGTAATCGGTTTATCCGGGAAAATGCGGATCCAGACCTTGCCCACGCGTTTCATGTGCCGCGTGATGGCGATACGGGCAGCCTCGATCTGGCGGCTGGTGATGAAAGCGTCTTCCAACGCGATCAATCCGTAATCGCCGAAGTCGACGTTGTTTCCGCTCCAGGCCAGGCCGTTGCGGCGGCCTTTCATCATCTTGCGATGTCTGACTTTCTTTGGTGCTAACATTTACCTTCTCCTAACCCAGGATGTCGCCCTTGTAGATCCACACCTTGATGCCGATGACGCCGTAGGTGGTGTTTGCTTCCACGCAGGCGTAGTCGATATCGGCGCGCAGGGTGTGCAGCGGAGTGCGGCCTTGTTTGTAGCGTTCGGTGCTGGCGATTTCGGCGCCGCCCAAACGGCCCGAGACCTGCACTTTGACGCCTTGCGCACCTTCCTTGAGGACATTGCGCATCGCCAGTTTCATGGCGCGGCGGAAAGAGACGCGCTCTTCCAGCTGGCGGGCGATTTCCAGGCCGACCAAACGCGAGTCCAGCCACATCTTGTCTATCTGTTCGATGTTGATGGACACCGCGATCGGGCTTTTGCGGTTCTTGTTGATCAGGACGTTGAGTTCGTTGCGCAGGCGGTCGATGTCCTCGCCCTTTTTGCCGATCACGAGACCCGGCCGGGCGGTGTGGATGTCGATGGTGATGGAACTGGCCTTGCGCGAGATCTGGACTCTGGAGACCATCTTCTCTTCCAGCCGCTTGTGGATATACTTGCGGACCTGGATGTCTTCCTGAAGGTAGTCGACATAGGCGGGACCCTGCGCGAACCAGATGGATTCGGTGTCTTTATTGACTCCGATGCGGTACAAAATGGGGTGTATTTTTTGTCCCAAGGTATTCCTCCTATTCCAGAGTCTGTATTTCCAGAGCGATGTGGCAGGTCTGCTTGCGGATCATGAAGGCACGGCCATGCGATCTGGGCATGTAACGTTTCATTTGGGGACCCGAGTCGGCTGTGGCCAGAGTCACATAGACTTTGGTCAGATCGACTTTGGGATCTTTCACTTTGGCGTTGGCAACGGCGGAATCGAGGAGTTTGCCGATCGGACCGGCGGCGCGGCGGCGCGAGAATTGCAGGATGTTCTGCGCTTCGGGCACCGTCTTGTAACGGATGGTGTCCAAAACCAGGCGCGCCTTGCGGGCGGATCCACGGGCAAATTGAAGTTTAGCGCTTGCTTCCATCATTTTGCTCCTTTATTTGGCCTTTGCCTTTTTGTCTTTGTGGCCACGGTAGGTGCGGGTGGGTGAAAACTCACCCAGCTTGTGGCCAACCATGTTTTCGGTGATATACACGGGCACGAATTTGTGGCCGTTGTGCACCGAGAAGGTGTGTCCGATAAAAGAGGGTATGATCACCGAGCGGCGTGACCAGGTTTTGATCACAGACTTTTTGCTCTCGGCGTCCAGCGCTTCCACTTTCTTCGGGAGGTATTCATCCACGAAAGGGCCTTTTTTGATTGAACGTGCCATTTTATCCTCCTTTATCTCTTCTTCACCGCTTTCACGATGTATTTATCTGAATATTTACGGGTTTTGCGGGTTTTGCCGCCCTTGGCCGGTTTGCCCCAGGGAGAGACGGGATGGCCTCCGCCGGAGGATTTTCCTTCTCCGCCGCCCATCGGGTGGTCAACCGGGTTCATCGCCACGCCGCGGACGCTCGGGCGCAAGCCTTTCCAGCGATTGCGTCCCGCTTTGCCGATCTTGATCAAACTGTGGTCGGCATTGCTGACCTGGCCCATCGTGGCGAGGCATTCCTTGCGGATGAGGTGCACGTCGTTGGAGGGCATTTTCACATGCACGTAATCGCCGTCTTTGGCCACGATCTGGCCATAGGATCCGGCTGAACGGGCGATCTGGCCGCCCCGGCCTTTTTTCAGCTCAATGTTGTGCACGGTCGAGCCGAGCGGGATCTTTTCCAGCGGGATGGCGTTGCCGAGGGCGATTTCGGCGTCCGGGCCGCTCATCAATTTGGCGCCAACTTTGAGGCCGTCGGGAGCGATGATGTAGCGCTTTTCGCCGTCTATATAATGAAGAAGCGCGATGCGGGCTGTGCGGTTGGGATCGTATTCGATCGAGGCGACCTTGGCCGGAATGCCGAATTTATCGCGTTTGTAGTCAATGATCCGGTAATGACGGCGATGTCCGCCGCCGCGGTGGCGGCAGGTAATCCGGCCCTGGTTGTTGCGGCCGCCGGTCTTGCGAACTGGCTTGAGCAACGACTTTTCCGGGCTGTCGGTGGTGATTTCCTCGAAGGTGTAACCGGTACGGAAACGCAGGGTCGGGGTCGTGGGTTTATATTTCTTTACTGCCATGATTCACCTCTAAACCTCGAAGTCGGCGATCCTGTCGCCTTCGCGGAGGGTTACGATCGCTTTTTTCCAATCGGGGCGTTTGCCGTTATATTTGCCCAGGCTTTTAGGCTTGCCGAGCATGCGGATCGTATTCACGTCCAGCACCTTCACCGCGAAGATCTTTTCGATGGCGTGCTTGATCTCGATCTTGTTGGCGTTGATGCTCACCTTGAAAGTGTAGGTGTTGGTGTTCGCGGCCTGGAGCTGGCTTTTTTCCGTGACCAGCGGCGAGATGATGATGTTACGCGGATGTATCATTATTTCAATACCTCCTCAGCTTGGCTGACGACGGCGCCGCGGTTCCCGGCGGATTGGAATACCTCGGCAACTTTGTCCAGCGCGGCCTGGGTCATCACAATGTAGTTGCTTTTCAGGATCTCGTAGGCGTGCAGGCTGTCAGCCCGGTCGGTCATCACGTCGGGAAGGTTGTTGAAGGATTTGACCGTTTCCAGATCATGTCCG
>MTKZ01000318.1_pt2 | contig 40272 bp, 41 predicted proteins | sample 1042781 | NCBI WGS metagenome assembly MTKZ01 (sample SAMN06212207, study PRJNA360539) | anaerobic digester metagenome | biome: Wastewater treatment plant; material: sludge; isolation source: anaerobic digester fed with sludge from wastewater treatment plant | place: Denmark: WWTP Viborg ...
ACCATTCGAAAGGTCTCGTTGCAGATCAGGATCTGATTCTCTCTCGCGATGCGCTCCAGCCTTGAGGCCAGGTTGACCGGGGTCCCCAGCACGGTGTATTCCTTCTTGATGGGCGACCCGAACATCCCCACCATGGCGTCTCCCGTTCCGATTCCGATTCCGACGGGAATCCGGATATTCCTTTTTTTCAGGATTTTGTCGTTGATTTCGGCCATTTTCTCCCGCATCCGCAGGGCGCAGGTGACGGCGCGAACGGCATCGTCCTCATAGGCCACCGGGGCCCCGAATATGGCCATGACGCTGTCGCCGATGTGCTTGTCCAGCGTGCCGTTGGTTTCAAAGACGATCCGGTCCAGCGGCAGGAAATAATGCCGGTTCAGAAGATCGGTGATTTCCTGGGGAGACATCTTTTCCGTCAATTCCGCGAATCCCCGTATGTCGGTGAAGAGGATGCTGACCTTCCGGATGCGCGGGACCAGCCGGATGTCGGTCTTCTGCATGATGTCGAGGACCTGCTCGGAGACGAGCTGCTTCAGCCTTTTCTTCATGCTGATTTCCCGGAGCTTCTGCCTCAGTTCCTTGTTGTCGAAGGGCTTCGTCAGGAAACCGTCGATGCCCAGATTCACCGTTTCGATGGCGCTGTCCAGCGTCGCATAACCGGTCAGAATGATGCGGATGATGTCGGGGTTGATCCGGCCGATCCGGGTCAGGGTCTCCAGGCCGTCCATCCCCGGCATTTTGAAATCCGAGATGACGGTCTCGATGTCCTCCGGACACTGCTGGGTTACGCCGATCGCATCGGACCCGCTGGCGGCCTGAAGAACCTCGTATCCGTCCCGTTCAAGAACCTTTTTCAGGGAGATCCGGACACCTTCTTCATCGTCGACAATCAGAATTTTCATGACTTCCCACCCCTTCTGCACGGAAGCTCGATCGTAACGGTTGTCCCTTTTGCGACTTCGCTGCTGACGCGGATTTCGCCGTTATGCTTTTTGATGATTTCATAGGAGACATAAAGGCCCAGGCCCGATCCTTTTCCCACATCCTTGGTCGTGAAGAAGGGCTTGAAAATATCCCGGACGACGGACGGATCGATGCCGCCGCCTTCATCGCGGCATTCCACGACGACGCGGTCGGCCTCCCGGTTATAGGAGGTGGAAAGGAATATCCTCCCCTTGCCGTCGGGCAGGGCCTGAAGGGCATTCTTGATGACGTTGATGAGCACCTGCCCCAGATTGGAAAAGTTTCCCTTGATGACGGGGAGATGGGGATCGTAATTTTTCTCAATCACCACCTCCTTTGATTTATACGTGTTGTGCAGGACCCTCAGCGCATCCTCCAGGACGCCGTTCATGTCGACATCCTCTTCATAGGTCTGTCTCTGCCGGGACAGGTCCAGCACGCTCCGCACGATTTCCTTGGTCCGGTTCAATTCTTTGAGAGCGTATGTCAGATCCTGAAGGACCTCCCGATCGACCGGCCGCTTCTCCGGCTGCTCCTCAATCAGCTCGATGTCGGTTTGAATGAAACTCGAGGCGCTGGCCAGCGGGCTGTTCAGCTCATGGGCAATGCCGGCAACCAACTGTCCGATCGCCGCCAGGCTCTCCGATTGGATCAATTGCGCCTGCGTCCTTTCCTTTTCAAGCAGCGCCGCCTTGCGCCCGTTGATCAGGGCTTGCGTGAAAATGCCGTAGACGATGACCAGCGCGGCAATCAGCAGGCGCGTCAGGTATTGTCCGGACGCCAGGGAATCGAAAGTCCAATAGATCACCACCATGAAGATGGCAATCAGGATCAATCCATTGGCTTCGATCCGCTTCCGGACAGACAATCGACCCTCCACATGTCCCGCCCATGGGATTGCGCGCCCATGATTTTATGCGATCAAACGGATAACTACGCCAATTTTCTAAATTAAAAATCCGCGGGTGTCAAGACAACTCTGGCGCAGGTGATCCTCCATCGTCGCCGACGGTAAGGCAACCGATGTGAAAAATACGGAAAGGGAAGATTACTTCAGCAGCGTTGGAATCGTCCGCCGGCCGCTGCGTCAAGGACGGGGGATGGGAGAAAGGTCCGGACCGGGCGGGGCATCCGCTCCCACGTTGCCCCGCTCCGGTCCGTGTTCCGGTTGCGGCACCTCAAAACCTTCTGCCGCCGCCATATCCGCCGCCTCGGCGACCGCCGCCATATCCTCCGCCCCGAGGCCCAGCCGAATCCTTTTTCGGCCGGGCCTCGTTGACGGTGATGGTCTGCCCGTCGAGCGTTCCGCCGCCATACAGTTTAATGGCTTCTTTCGCACCTTCTTCCGTTGCCATCTCCACAAACCCGAATCCCCGGGACTGGTTTGTAAACTTGTCCCTGATGATGTTCACGGAAACCACCTCACCGGCCCTGGAAAAGTTGCTTTTCAGGTCCTCTTCCGTGACTTTTGCGGACAAATTGCCGACATACAAATTCTTATTCATGATTGTTCCCTCGCTTTCGCATCTCTAAAGGTTTTATCCATGTCAAAACACACCCCGCATCAAGCAAAAGAGGCACTCCGCTCTGGTTTGCGCTGGAGTGCCTCTCGACTTCCTCTGAGTGTTTTTTACAGGGCTTTTACATTTGCCGCCGCGGGGCCCTTCTGGCCCTTTTCAATGTCAAAGCTCACGCGCTGACCCTCGGACAGCGTCTTGAAGCCGTTGCCTTGAATGGCGCTGAAATGCACGAACACGTCTTTGCCCTCATCCGTCTCGATGAACCCAAAGCCTTTTGATTCGTTGAACCACTTGACTTTACCTTCTGACATCTTCACATCCTCCTTTCATCATATTTTCCAAAGTCGGATGACCCCGATGCCGGAAAGAAAAAACCACCGAGACTGTGGAGAGCAGGGTGGCTTGCCTTTGCGCTTCAAAATGTCTAACCCAACTTTCGCTATTCGCTTCCCCTTCGCAACCAAATGCGGAGATCAGGAAGTTTCGGATTTCTTATGACGCAATTTTCAAGAAGTCAAGCTTTTTCTTTAAATTACCGAAAATTTATCCGATTCCAGAGCGCGGCCTGAAACAAAAGAGCCGCAACAAAACAGATGCATGACCCGGATGATTCTGCTAATATGGTCGGTGTCGTTACGGATCCACTTGTTGCCAGGAGCCAAGGTCTGAAAGGATTGCCCATGGAACTCATCTTTGAGAAGAGCCGGTCCGGTCGGACAGCGGGGCGCATACCCGCCTGCGATGTTCCGGAAGTCGAACTCGAACAGGTGATGGACGGAACCCTTCTTCGGCAGGATGTCGATCTTCCGGAGGTGGCGGAAATCGATCTGATCCGGCATTACACGGCCCTTTCGCGGCGGAATTTCGGCGTCGACGTCGGCTTCTATCCGCTGGGCTCCTGCACCATGAAGTACAACCCGAAGATTCACGAGGAGATCGCCAAGTGGCCCGGCTTTGCCGCGCTGCATCCCTGCGGGCCCGTTGCATTCTCGCAGGGAAGCCTTCGGCTGATGTACGAACTCCGGCAATACCTGAGCGAGATCTTCGGCATGGCCGACTTCACCCTCCAGCCGGCCGCGGGGGCCCACGGCGAACTGACCGGCGTGATGATGATGAAAAAATACTTTGAGGTGCGGAGGGACCAGCGCCGCCAGATTCTGATCCCCGATGCCGCCCACGGCACCAATCCCGCGTCCGGCGCCCTGTGCGGCTTCCAGACCGTAACCGTTCGCTCCAATGCCGAGGGAGGCGTCGACATCGCGCATCTTCGGGAATTGATGACCGGAAATGTCGCCGGGCTCATGCTGACGAATCCAAATACGCTCGGGCTTTTCGAACGGAATATCGGGGAGATCTCCGGAATTGTGCACGGCCGGGGGGGACTCCTTTACTGCGACGGCGCAAACGCCAACGCCTTCATGGGCAAAACCCGGCCGGGCGATCTGGGCTTTGATGTGATCCAGCTCAATCTTCACAAAACCTTTTCCACGCCCCACGGCTGCGGCGGTCCGGGAAGCGGTCCGGTCGGGGTGGGACCAAAACTCGTCGACTACCTGCCCGTTCCCCGCATCGTTCAAAACCCGGAAGGCTACGCCTGGCGCGAAGATTACCCGGACAGCATCGGGCGGGTGCGGTCCTTTTACGGCAATTTCAGCGTGATGGTCAAGGCATATGCCTACATCCGCTCACTGGGGGCCGAGGGGCTGAGGCAGACCAGCGAGGTCGCCGTCCTGAACGCCAATTACGTCAAGGAACGGCTGAGATCCCACTATGAACTGCCCTACGACCGGACCTGCATGCATGAATGCGTGTTCAGCGGAAAAAAACAGGTTCGGGAAAACGGGGTTCATACCTCCGACATCGCCAAGCGGCTTCTGGATTACGGGTACCATCCGCCCACCATTTACTTTCCGATGATCGTCCCCGAAGCCATCATGATCGAGCCCAACGAAACGGAAAGCCCGGAGACGCTGGACGCGTTCTGCGATGCCATGATCGCCATCGCCCGGGAAGCCGTCGAAGTCCCTGAACGGGTCAAGTCCGCACCGCTGACGACCCCGGTGAGACGACTCGACGAAGTCAGGGCCGCCCGGGAGCCGGACGTGTGCTGGAGAGGGTAGCCCCTTGATTCTTTGCAACCGCATGCCGATCGGAAAGCCTGACAGCGGGGAACAACCATGAAAAACTGGATACGGCTTCCCAAGGAAAAACTGATCGAGAAGCTCTGGGCGGCGGAGCCGAAAGTCAAAAGCATCCTCCAGAATTCCAGGCAGATCGAGGAGGCCCGCTTCATCCTTTTCGACTATCTCAACCGCCTGGAGCGCGACCTCTTCAACATGAGGTCGGACACCTATTTCTTCAACCTCAACATCATCGAAAAGCGGAACGCCAAGGAATGCATCCGCGTCCTTTCCAACGTGATGCGGACGGAAAACGAATACCGGACCGGCGCCTCGCCGCTTTCACTGCTCTTTGACCTGGCGAAGGACGCCCCGGGAGCGCGCGACCAGGTCAACGAAGCCTTCCTGTGCGAATTCATCGCACTCTTCCGCGGGATCACCGGCAAGGCGGGAAAACACATCACGAGCCGGGAGATCTTCAAGATGAAGGACGGCCGGGAAGCGGCCATCATCCGGTCCAACCAGCTGGACGAGCATGCCGCCCTCATCCGCCGCTTTTTCAGACGATACAAAACGGGATACGACCGCAGCCTGATCCGGCAGCGGCAGGAGCTGAAGAAAGAGATTCTGCACTACTTCGGCGCGGATGAAAGCGACTGGCAGGATTACCTGTGGCACTACCGGCACATCATCAAGGACATCCAGACGCTCGGCGCACTCGTCCACCTGGAAGACGATGAGCGTGAGGGGCTCGCCACCGCGGTGGAAAACCACATTCCCTTTGAAATTACCCCCCATTACCTGTCGCTGTTCAACAAGTCCGGGCGGACGGATTTCGACCGCCAGGTCCGCGCCCAGGTTATTCCCAGTCCCAGCTACTGCCGGGGCGTCATCGAGAGCCGCACCCTGGGTACCGACATGGATTTCATGGGCGAGAAATCGACCAGCCCCATCGACGGGATCACACGGCGGTACCCGGAAATCCTGATCCTGAAGCCCTACAACTCCTGCCCGCAGATCTGCGTCTATTGCCAGCGGAACTGGGAAATCAAGGGCATCGACGACACCGTGCAGATGAGCCGGCAGAAGATCCGGGAGGCGCTGGCCTGGATCCGCGAGCACGAAAGCATCTCAGAGGTCCTCATCACCGGCGGCGATCCCCTGACCCTGAAAAACGACTACCTTGACTGGCTGATCGGCGAAGTGGCCGCCATTCGCCACGTCGAGCGGATCCGGATCGGCACGCGGATACCGGTCACGGTCCCGTTCCGCATCAACGACGGCCTCCTGGACGTCTTCCGAAAGTACCATCAGTGGGGCAGGCGGGAGATTGCCATCGTGACGCACTTCGAGCACGCCGCCGAAATGACCCCCGACTCGCTCGAGGCGGTCAGAAGAATCAAGAACCTGGGGATGAACGTCTACAACCAGCAGGTTTTCACCTATTTCAACAGCCGCCGTTTCGAAACGGCCCTGCTGCGCCGGACGATGAAGATCTCCGGGATCGACCCCTATTACACCTTCAACACCAAGGGCAAGGAGGAAACGATCGACTTCCGCGTGCCGGTGGCCCGGATCGAACAGGAGCGGCGCGAGGAGGCGCGCCTTCAGCCCGGGCTGGTCCGGAAGGACGAGCCGGTGTTCAACGTGCCGCGGCTGGGCAAATCGCAGCTGCAGGCCTGGCAGGATCACGAGGTCATGATGATCCTGCCCGACGGCCGGCGGGTCTACCGCTTCTACTCCTGGGAGGTGCGGCTGGTCACCGCGCTGGATTACCTGTATACGGACGTCGCCATCTTCGACTACCTGAAAAGGCTGGCCGACGACGGCGAGAACGTCGCGGACTACGACACCATCTGGTACTATTTCTGACGGTCTCGAGGCTCGGATCCGGGATGAGAGACAATCCTTCCATTTTGCGCAAGCCGGCGTGGCTGAAAGTCCGCCTGTCCGGCGGCCGCGAATTCACGCATGTCCGAAACATCCTCGCGAACCGGGATCTCCGCACCATCTGCCGGGAGGCGCGCTGCCCCAACATCGGCGAATGCTTCGGCGAGGGAACCGCGACATTTCTGATTCTCGGCAACATCTGCTCGCGGAACTGCCGCTACTGCCATGTCGCGCACGGCGTGCCGAAACCGCCGGACACCGGCGAACCGGAGCGGCTGGCCGATGCGGTCCGGGAACTCGGATTGAAATACGCCGTCCTGACGTCCGTTACGCGCGACGATCTGCCCGACGGGGGCGCGTCGCATTTCGCTGCCTGCATCACCGAGCTGCGCCGGCGATGTCCGGACTGCGAAACGGAGGTCCTGATTCCCGATTTTCAGGGAAGCCCGGAGTCTCTGGAGCAGATCCTGGCCGTGGCGCCCCGGGTGATCAACCACAACCTGGAGGTGGCGCCCTCGCTTTTTTCCGCCCTTCGCCCCCGGGGAAACTATCACACTTCGCTCGCGCTGCTGCGGCGGGTGCACAGGGAGGCGAGCGGGAGAATCATTTCAAAGTCCGGTTTCATGGTCGGTTTCGGGGAACAGCGGTCGGATATCCTGGGGCTGATGGAGGACCTCGCCGCCGTCCGGTGCGAGCGGCTGACCATCGGCCAATATCAGCAGCCGACCCGCGCGCACTGGCCGGTCGCGAAATACTACCATCCCGATGAATTTCAGGAGTTCGAAGAGGCGGCCTACGCCATGGGTTTCCGCCATGTCGAATCCGGGCCACTGGTCCGCAGTTCCTACCGCGCCGCCCGGGCGGGTTCAGCGGCACAATGATTCTGTGAGCGCCACGCCGGAACAACCGCGACGGAGGTTCCTATTTTGACAGATGCCTTTGATGTGATCGTGATCGGGGGAGGACCGGGCGGACATGCCATGGCGGAGGGCGCCGCCCGGCGCGGCGCCCGGGTGGCCATTGTCGAACAGAATCTCTGGGGCGGCACCTGCACCCACCGCGGCTGCATACCCACCAAGGCGCTTTTGGCCTGCAGCAGGCAGTATGCCGGATTCCGGAAATTGAAGCGCCTGGGCATTCAGGCCGGACAGCCGTCCTTTGACTTTTCCGCCATCAAGCGGCACCAGCGGCAGATGGTTCAGATCTCGGCGCTGGGCGCGGAACAATCCCTTCGCGATGCCGGCGTGACCCTGATCCGCGGCGCGGGAACGATCCGGTCCCCCCGGGAAATCGAATGGACGGATGCCGGCGGGAACCGCCACACGCTGCCGACCCGGCATGCCGTCATCGCTAGGGGATCGGAGCCCCTGCTGCCGCCCGGGCTCGAACCTTCCCGCCGCGTTTTGACGTCCGACGGGTTTCTCGATCTGGACACGCTGCCGGACAGCGTGCTGATCGTGGGTGGGAGCGTCATCGGCGTGGAGTTCGCCACCCTGCTGGCCGAGCTGGGAGCGCAGGTCACCCTGATCGAAATGATGGAACAGATTCTGCCCGCGGAGGACGAAGAGGCAGCCGCCCTGCTGAACCGGGAACTGGCGCGCCTGGGCGTCACGATCCATACCTCGGCCCGGCTCCAGACCATCCATGAAACGGATGATCAGGTGCGGCTGGCTGTGTCCGGGCATGGGCGCGACCTGAATCTGACCGCTTCACACGCCCTCGTTTGCACCGGCCGGAAGCCCCGTATCGACGGCGAAGAACTCGACCGGCTCGGAATCCTGCACGGCCCCGGGGGCATCCCGACCGACCGGAACGGCATGACGAACGTCCCCGGCATCTACGCCGTCGGGGATGTGACGGGGGGCATCATGCTTGCGCACCGCGCCATCCAGCAGGGAAAGGCCCTCGCCAGCTTCCTCTGCGGAGACGGCTCCATTTGCTACCGGGAGGAGGCCGTTCCGTCGGTCGTGTATTCCCATCCACAGGTCGCGCGGGTCGGGATGACGGAAAAAGAGGCCCGCCGGAAGGGCCTGGACATCGAGGTCTGCCGATCCGACTATGCCGCCAATCTTCTCGCCCGCACCGAACTGGCCGGACCCGGTTTCGTCAAGATGCTGTTCCACCGGGAACGTCTGGCGGGCGCCACCATCCTGGGCGACGGCGCCGCCGAGCTGATCCCCGCCATGAGCCTGGCCATCGCAAACGGCCTCGGGAAAAAGGAAATCGGCAGATGGATCATCCCCCATCCGACGCTCAGCGAAATGATGGCGGTCTTGAAATGAGGCCGGTCAAGCCTTCAGGACCTTGAGGATCTCCGTCAGGTCCGGGAACTGCCGGATCGGGTAAACCTTTGCGAACAGGATCTTCCCTTTTTCATCGATGATCACGTTGGCCCGCTCGGAAAACCCTTCCTTCCGGAGAATGCCGAGTGATTTGGCCACAGCCCCGTGAGGCCAGAAATCGGCCAGCAGCTTCGTGTTTCTGATCTTCAGGGCTTTGGCCCAGGCGGCCTTGCTGGGAACGCTGTCGATGCTCACGCCGACCGCCAGGGCATTGAGCTTGTCCAGGGCCTTTTTGTTTTTTTCCAGGGACTGCATCTGCCGGGCGCAGATCGGCGTCCAGGCGAGCGGATGAAAGGACAGCAGCACCCGCTTCCCCAGGCATTCCGACAGCCGGAAATCCTGGCCGTTCTGATCGGTTATCTTGAAATCTCTCACCTTCTTTCCCTTCCGCGCCGCCTTTTTTTCAACCATGGTCATCCTCCTTGCAATTCGCTACCTTTTTCGTCACGCTGTTTCCAGCACCCGATATCTGGATCATGATCCGCCTTTTTCTGGGGCGGTTGTCGAAATCAACGAGGACCATCTGCTGCCAGGTCCCCAGCGCCAGTTGTCCGGCGACGACGGGAACCGTCAGCGAAGGTCCGAGCAGGGCGGCCCGCACATGGGCGTAACCGTTTCCGTCCCCCCACCGCGCGTCGTGGCGGTAGTCTTGACTTTGCGGGGCGATGCGATCGATTGCGTCCACCAGATCCTGAACGGCGCCCCGCTCGTATTCGATCGTCGTCAGGGCGGCCGTGGAACCGGGCACGAAGGCAAGAGCCAGGCCGTTTTGAATCCCGGACTCCCTAACTTTTTCCCGGACCCGCTCCGTGATGTTAAAAACATCCGTTCCCGCGGTGGACGTAAAAGTAAGCTGATCATGGAAGATTTCAAATGCCAATGTCTGCCTCCTCCGGCAACTTTTCGCGGACCGCATCGCTTTCGCGCCCTTGCGGACGTCAGCGGTCGGCGACGATTCTTCGGACGACCCCGTCGAACGTCAGTCCCGCCCGTTGTGCGGCGGCAAAAAAGCCGGCATCCGGCGACAGGCAGGGGTTCGTGTTGACCTCGAGGATCCAGGGTCTGGCGGACGAATCAACGCGGAAATCCACCCGGGCGTATCCCTTCAGGCCGAACAGCCGCCAGCATTGCAGGGCTGCTTCCGTTAGCCGCTTCAGCAGCGGCGCATCGCCATTCGGGAAATCAAAGGAGCGGCTGGTATGCCGATATTCAAAAGAGTCTTCCCGCCACTTGGCGCGGTACCCGACAACCCGGACCTTCCCCGGCGGATAATCATCGAAGCGGATTTCAGCGGGGGGGAGCACTTCCGGGCCTTTCGGGCCGGCGAGCAGGGAGAGGTTGAATTCCCGCCCTTCAATGAACGCTTCGGCAAAACATGCCCCGGCGGGCCCCTCTCCGCGGGACGCCAAGACCGCAACAAGGTCCGTTTCCCGCTCCGCAGGCATAACGGCGTCTTCGTCGAGGCCGATCGATGCATGCTCCCAGACGGATTTGACGATGTAAAGGCCGGGAGCGAAATTTCCCGTGAAAGCCTGTTTGCCGGTCAGCCACGCCGGCGTGTCCAGATCGNNTCCGTTCCGGCGCCCGTGTAGGGCAGGTTCAGGCAATCGAGAAGGGCGGGAACCGTGTGGATCAGCCGGCCCTGTCCGGCGATGGATTCCACGAGGTTGAAGGCAAAATCCGGGCGGAGCGCGTGCAGGCGGCGGACCAGACCCGAGAAATCCAGCGAAACCGGCACGACCATCGGTTCGTAACCCTGCTCGGCCAGGGCGCGGGAAACCATGCCGGCCTGAACCAGGACATCCTGCTCATCGCTGCCGGCCCCGTCGGACACTTCGCCGTGCAAGACAACCGCCCGCATCGGTCATTCCGCCCGTCCGGAAAGAACTGCGACTCGCCCACTCATCCTGCTCGAATCCTTTTCAATGCGGAGCGCACGATCTCCTCGATGAGCTGACGATAGGTCCTTCCCATGAGGCTGAAGATGATGGGGAGGTCCGAATGGAAGGGGTGCAAACCGGCCAGGGGATTGACCTCCATGAAATTCGGCTTCCCGGACCGGTCGCTGCGAAGGTCCATCCGCCCCGCATCGCGGCAGCCCAGGCCGCGCCAGGCGGCCAGGGCCGTTTCCCTGGCCTGCTGCGCCTCGGCATCGCCGGCCAGCCGATACTCGACCAGTTCCTCGCAGTTCTCCTTGTTGACGTAAGAATACACGCCCGGTTCGGCCTTTTCCTTCAGGCAGACCTCCATGACATCGGTCGCGACGGCTTCCCGCCCCGTGCCGATAATCCCGACGGTGAATTCGCGGCCGGGCAAAAAAGTCTCCACGAGGACGGGCTGCCGGAATGCGGCCAGAAGGGTCCCGCAAACCCGCGTCAGCTCCTGCCTGCTTTCAATTCTGGAGGCGGCGGTGATCCCTTTGCCGGTGCCTTCCGCGACGGGTTTGGCAAAGAGGGGGAAGGGCAGGTGAATCCCGTCCATCCGGTCCGCCGACTCGATGACGGCGAAATCCGGGGTCGGAATGCCCATGTCGCGGATGACATGCTTGGTCATTCCTTTGTGAAGGGTCAGTGCGAGGACCAGCGGATCCGAAAAGGTGTAGGGAATTTCGTAGGCGTCCAGGAGCGCGGGAACCTGCGCCTCGCGGCCGAAGCCTCGCAGGCCTTCGGCAATATTGAAAACCAAATCCCAGCGGTCTCCCGCCGCCAGCCTTCCGGTCAGCGATTTCAAATGGCCGATGCGGTCGGTCCGGAAGCCGAGTTCAGTCAGCGTCCGGTCAACCGCGTCGATGGTTTCGGCGCGGTCGAATTCCGCCGTCTCCTCTTCGCTGTAGCCTTCAGCCAGATAGTCATCGCGGAGGTCATAGGTGAGACCGATCTTCAAAACCCATCCTTTAATGAACTTCCCTGTGCACCGCCTTGTGATCCGGATATCGGTACAGCCGGCCCTGGTAGTTTCTCAAAATCAGGTCCTCACCCTCATATCCGAGCGTATACCGGGGAAGCAGTGGTATTTTCCCGCCTCCGCCCGGGGCGTCAATGACGTAGGTCGGCACGGCATAGCCGGTCGTGTGCCCCCGCAGGCCCTCCATGATTTCCAGCCCCTTCAGAACGGGTGTCCGGAAATGGGAGGAACCGGGTATCGGATCGCATTGATAAAGATAGTAGGGCTTGACCCGGATCCGGAGGAGCCCCTGCACCAGCTCTTTCATGGTCGGCAGGTCGTCATTGATCCCGGAAAGCAAAACGGTCTGGCTTCCCAGCGGAATGCCCGCATCGGCCAGACGGCGGCAGGCCAGTGACATCTCGGAGGTCAGTTCGTACGGATGGGTGACGTGGATGCTGACCCACAGGGGATGGTATCGCTTCAACAGGCGGACCAGTTCGGGAGTAATGCGCTGGGGCATGACCACCGGCGCTTTGGTGCCGATGCGCAGAAGCTCCACGTGGGGTATTTTTCGCAGGCGGGACAGCAGCCATGACAGTTTTTTGTCGGACAGGGTCAGGGGATCCCCTCCGGACAGCAGAACATCCCGAATCTGTCCGTTTTCCGAAATATAGGCAATTGCCTTTTCCCACAGATCGAGTTGAAACGGATCCTCCCCCCGGTTTCCCACCAGGCGCGAGCGCGTGCAGTAGCGGCAGAAGGTGGAGCAGAATTCGGTCACGAGGAAAAGGACACGGTCCGGATAGCGGTGAATGATTCCGGCAACGGGGCTGTCCTGTTCCTCCGCGAGCGGGTCCTCCGTTTCTCCCTCGCTGCGAAAGCATTCGTCGATCACGGGGACAACGGCGCGTCGCAGGGGATGCCTTGCGTCGTTTTCATCCAGGAGGCTTGCATAGTAGGGCGTTATGGAAACCGGCAGGGCGCCGGTGTGGCCGAGCATGGCGTTGTGTTCGTTATCCGAGAGATGGAGGATGCGGGAGAGCGTCTGCATGTCCCGGATGCGGTTGCGGACCTGCCAGTGCCAGTCACCCCATTCTTCGTCCGTGACATCCGGGAAGAATTTCTTTCGAAACGCGGAAATGCGGGGATGTTCCGGAATTCCGGATTTTGAGCGGGGAATAACCGTCCGGACCGCCGGGGAGGGAGGTTGAATGCCGCCTGCTGGAAACAGGCAACCGGTTTGCTGTTTTGAATCGAGAACCCCTGTCAGACCGCCTGGAGGCTCTGCCTCCTCCGCGAAAAGGGTTTCATTCTCCATTCTGTCAGCCTCCTGATATCGAAGTCGAGAGGGGTTGACGCCTCTCTACGCTCTTTTTCGCTCCAAAACCCTTTCCGGACAATACCCTGCACGAGCGGTCTCCGCAGGCGCGGGACATTCGAATTTAACGATCGATTCCCGCAACTTTGATGCTTACCGCATTAAACTGTTTGTTTTAGAGTGTCAATATTTTTTTTGCATTTTTGAAAATATTTTTGCTTTTTATTTCCACTTGACAGCTTCATCGCACCGTTTAGAATCTTACAGGCAGCAGAAAGGATGAAAACAGCGCGATGCCTGAACTTCCGGAAGTGGAAACCCTTTGCCGTCAACTGAAGAAAACGATCCTGAATGCGGATATTCTGGACCTGATGATCCTTGACGCGAAGCTGGGCACACCGGAAAAGCCGGTCGGGCGCCGGGTGCGCTCCGTGAAGCGCCGCGGCAAATCCGTTGACATCGGTCTGGACGACGGCCGCACGCTCAGCTTGCACCTTCGGATGTCCGGCCGTCTCCTGTGGCAGCGTCATGATGACGCAACGCCTGCGCACACGCGATTTCAGATTTCTTTTGTGAAGGGCCGCCTAATCTGCATTGACCCGCGGCGATTCGCGACGCTCCGCCTTGACCGCGGTCAGCATCCCGTGGCGCCGGTTCCCGACCCCCTGCGACACTTCGGCGCCCCCGCGCTGCGCGATGCGGCACGCGGCAGGACGCTGCCGGTCAAAGCCTTCCTCCTGGATCAGAAGACCATCGCCGGCATCGGAAACATCTACGCCTGTGAAATCCTGCACCGGGCCTTCATCAGCCCCTGGCGACCGTCGTGCGGCCTGTCGGCGCAGGAATGGCGGCGTGTGGCCGGGGCAGGCGGCCGCATCCTCCGCAAGGCAGCCGCCTGCCGGGGGACATCGGTGTCCGACTGGCATGACCTGCACGGGAAGAGAGGAACGTATCAGCGACATCTGGCGGTTTACGGGAGGTCGGGCTCGGCCTGCACGCGCTGCGGCGAAACCATTCAACGGGCCGTCCTCGGCGGCAGGGGAACCTATTTCTGCCCTCGCTGTCAGCCCTGCCATACCGGCGACCGGCCTTCATAGCCATGAAAGAAGGGACCGGGCATGTACAGCGCATCACTGATCAATGACCCTTTCGGCGATCCCGGCGTCTACCTGGAATGCAGGTACCGCCGGGATTCCGTTCTCTTCGATCTGGGGGATCTGCATGCCCTGCCCGCGCGCAAGCTGCTCAAGGTCCATTCCATTTTCGTCTCCCACACGCACATGGATCACTTCATCGGATTCGACCATCTGCTTCGGCTATGCCTGGGGCGGGACAAGCAACTCCACATTTTCGGACCGCCCGGCATCGCCGGACAGATCGAGCACAAGATCAGGGCCTACACCTGGAACCTGGTCGAGAACTACAGCCATGACTTTGCCGTCGTGGTCACGGAAGTGCACCCGGAGCATCAAAGCACGATCCGTTTCGGCTGCCGCAACGGTTTCCGGCCCGAATGCCTCGAGGAGCACCGCCCTTTTGAGGGCACGCTGCTCGACACAAAATTCTTTGCCGTCCGGGGGACGTTTCTGGATCACATGATCCCCTGCCTCGCCTTCCGCTTTGAGGAGAAGCAGCGCATCAACATCATGAAAAACGCTCTTCTCGAACAGGGACTGCCCGTGGGCGCATGGCTGATGGACCTGAAGGAGCAGATCCTGAGCGGCGACGGCGACGAGGCGCCTGTCCGCGTCTGGTCCAAACAGGATCCGTGCCTCGAAAAATGGCTGCCGCTCGGCCGGCTCAAGGGGGCCGTCCGGATCACGCCGGGGCTGAGCATCAGCTACGTCACAGACGCGGTCTTCAGCAGCGAGAACATGCGCCGGATCTCCATCCTGATCCGCGGCTCGGACCATCTGTTCATCGAAGCGATGTTCCGCCACGAGGACCGGGACATCGCAGCAAAGAAGCATCATCTGACCGCCCGCCAAGCCGGAACCCTGGCAAGAATCGCCGGGGTCAAGCGAATTTCTCTGTTTCACCATTCCCCGAAATACAAAGGCGCTGCGGCACAGCTCGAAGACGAAGCGATGCATGCCTTTCTGGACCGGCGGCCGGAGCCGGAGGAGGGGGCAGGCCGGACAATCCGCCTTCCCGGCTCCCCCTTGACGCCGGTCTTCTGCAAGGGTAATAGAAAAAACAGAGATCGAAACAGGGATTCGTAAAATCATGCCGCTCGAACTCATCCATTCCGTTCAGGCCCTGATCCGGCAGGTCGAGGAAAGAACAGGGAAACCGGTTTCCGTCATGGAAACGCGCGATCTGCCCATGTCGGCGGAGATTCGGGTCGCCGCAAAGGGCGAGACCGCACACCACCTTCTTTACCGCGGCAGACACGACGAACAGATCAATTATGTCATCGCCAACCAATGCGGCCATATTCTCCGGCTCTTCAAAGCGCCGGCGGAACAGCGATTCATGCCCGTGGCCAGCTACCGGGCGATGATGAGCTATGCCATGGAGATGGGGGACGAGTGCCATCGCTTTGCCCGTCTTTTCGACCCCGAAAAAATCAGGCGCATGGCCCGCCTCTGGTACGAGGGTGTTGTGTTTCAATTGACCCGAATGCCGCCCGACATCATGATCGACAAGTGGCTCTACGATGCCTTCCCGGACCTTCGGCCCATCCAGCTCAAGGCCCTTTCGAGGCAGCGCCAGGCGGCTGTCCAGTCTTTGGCCGGCGATACCCGGAAATTTACGCCGGACAAGATCTATCGCGTTTCCAACATCATGAATTATGTATTCTTCAAGGTTCTGGAGGACCACTTCCGGCTCGACTGGGTCGCCCCGTACCACGGAACGATTTTCATTTTCGACGGGAGTGCGCTGGCCGCGCTGACGGAGCGGGAGTATGACGACTCTCATGCCGGCGACCGGGCGATGATCGACGCATGGGCGAAGCGCCTCGATTTGACGACCTGGTTTGAATGGAGAAAGTTCGAGGCCTGAAGGGGCGCTCTACGGGGTGGAAATCGGTCAGAGCGGGATGTTTGCGGACCGCGGAACCGATCAGGCCGCCCGGCTTCTGATGGAAGCCAGCGCCCGGGAGGCGGCGACGATCACTTTTTCGTAATAGGGTTGAACGCCGAAAAAGCGCCCGGACTCCTGAATCTCCGCGAGCGCACGGACCGCCCCGGGTGAGCCGATGCGACCCAAAGCGACGCAGATCGCTTCTTCCAGATCGGCCCGCGACGGCAAGGCGATGAACGGCCGGTCTCTGAGCAGCTCCAGGAGCGGGACCACGGCATCATCACATTTCAGCCTTCCCAGCATCTCTACGATGTCGACCCTGGCGGGATCCTCCGCCGCCGGCAGAGCAGACAGAAGCAGGGGGCCCCGCCCGCTCCCGCCGATCCGGTGGACGCTTCGCAGGGCTTCACGGCGCACTCGGAGATCTTCATGTAGCAGCAGGGGCCGCAATTCGCCGGCTTCGCCCCCGCCGCCGGTCCGCCCCAGCAGGTAGGCCAGATTTCTGAGGTAGTACCAGGCCCCCCCTTCCCGGATCCGCTCCCGGATCAGGGGCATCACCATCGGGCCGACCTCGCCGAGGACCTGGAGAATCCGGACCCGCTTGTCGCTCTCGCCCTGCACGCGGAGCAGGTCCAACAGCCGGTTCAGAGGGCCTTCCCCGAGCCTGCACAGCATCCGGCCGGATGCGGCGCGCTTGCCTTCCCGGCCGCCATAAAACTCCGTGAAGAGTGCGCCCAACAGGCTTTCTGAGGCCAGATCCCGAATGATCCCCGCGGCAATTTTCTGCGCCATCACATTCTTTGCCGGGACGCCGGCGCGGATGCGCGCGAATACATCCACAATCGGAACGGCTTTTTCATAACGTCCCAGGTGCGTCAGGTTCACTACGTGGTCTTTCAGGATCGTGCAGATCTTTTCATAGGCCGGCGCCGGTTCGGCTTCACCGCGAATCCATTCGACCAGCCGGTCTGCAATTCCCGCCAGCAGCGCTTCCCGATGCCCGCGGGGCAGTCCTTCCATGATCCCGGCCAGCGCCTGCGATGCGCGGACCCGCACATCTTCCCTGCCGTCGTGCAGGCGGCTGGACAGACGGTCGACAATCGTCCGCAGTACATCCGGATCCTCATCGGCCAACCGGACAGAAAGCTCCGGCAGGGACGCCGTCGGCAAGCGGTCGAGAAACGCCTCGTCCGCCCCGTTCGGGATCGCCGCAATGGCCTGCTTCAGACCGCTGAGGCACTTTGCCCACGACGCTTCAGCAAAACCGCTGACCACGACGGCGTCCGGGTCCGGGCCTGACGGGGCGCTTTGATATCCCCCGGAAAGAAGTTTTTCGTTAATCACCGAAAAGCGCATATCGTCCAGCTCGCTGACGATATGCTGCAGCAGAGCGCCGCCGAAAAGGCTCTCGATTTCCCCCGATAATACCAGGCTGACCGCCTCGGGCGCCATGCCGGAAATGGTTGCCCCGATGCCCCGGCACAGCCCTTCACGCTCCTCCCGGCCCATTCCGGCGGACGCCCGGTCCAGGACGCGGATCATGTGCATCAACCGTTCGGGGCAACGGCTGTCCTCTGCTCCATCCTGAGCCGGCCCCGGTGCCGCAGCGGACCGGAACAAATCAAACAGCCGGGCCGGATTCCCGGACGCCTTCCGGGCCTGTTCGGGGTCCCCGCGCAGCTCCGGAAAGGCCCGCATGATATCCCGAACGAACGGCTCAACGGGCATGTCGGAGCCGGGGGAGATTCGCCGATGCCCGTCCCCGGCCGGGGCAGCATGGACTTTCTGGTCGATCAGGATATGGAGCAGATCTTTTTCAGCAAGGAGCCGCGGCAGCCCTCCTTCGCTCTTGACCTGCTCCGGGTCTCCTGCGATGATCTCCAGGCAAGCGGCGAGTTCGTCACGACCCAGCCCCTTTTCAAGGGTAATGCTCCGAATGCCGAAACGGATCAGCGTCTCCAGCAGGGCCCCGTACTGCGTCACCTGCCGGTCCGGCGGGCTCAGCGGCTCCCCGCAGAGCAGGATGGTTTTTCCCGAAAACGTGAAGATCAGCTTCTCCTCTCCGGCGAGAACGTCCGTAAGGGTCTGGTAGAGCCGGTCGACGGCGAGGACGGCCATGGCGCCGGCAGGGGGATAGAGGCGCATGTTCCGAACAGCCGCGTACATCAACGCCAGTGCATCCTGCGCCTGTACCTGCGTTTCCGGGATCATCATCCGGCCCTCCCTTTCAAGGCGCCCGCCCGGTCCGCGGCCCGTGCCGGACCCTTCACTGCATGGTGCGGGTCAGCCGACCAGCTTGTTCTGCACTGCGTACAAGGTGATCTCGGCATTGTTCTTCATTTTCATCTTTTCCAGAATGTGCGTGCGGTAGGTGCTGATCGTCTTCACGCTGAGGCACAGTTCGTCGGCAATCTCCGTCACGGTCTTTCCGGAAGCGATCATCAGCATGACCTGGTACTCCCGGTCGGACAGCGTCTCGTGGGGAGGCCGGGTCGCGTCGCCGTCGAGGTAGAAGGCCAGCTTCTCGGCAAGCGAGGCGCTGATATACTTGCCCCCCGCGGATATTTTCCGGATGGCCGCAATCAGCTCGTTGGCGGCGCTGGCCTTGGTCATGTAGCCCGATGCGCCGGCCCGCAGCGCCCGGACGGCGTACTGCTCCTCTGGATAAATGCTCAGGATCAGAACCGGCAGTTTCGGCTTCTCGCTTTTCAGGTCTTTCAGGATTTCCAGTCCGCTTCGACCGGGCATGGAAATGTCCAGGAGGACCAGGTCATAGTCCTTTTTCCCGATCAGGTTGAGGACCTCCTGCCCGTTGCCGGCTTCATCGGCCACCAGCATATCCGGCGTATCGGCGATGACCTGCTTGAAACCCGCGCGGACAATCGGGTGATCGTCGGCAATCAAGATTTTGATTTTTTTCATCGGTCAATCCCTTCATCCAAAAGGAGGAAACGGCAATCCTGCCCTACAGCCCGCGCCCACCGGATCGTCGAAACCGGCATGACACCGCCGCAGGTCGCTATTCACCCCCGACATCCTTCGGGTTCCGAAGGGGAATGTCCACTTTGACCAGCGTCCCCTTGCCCGGCTTGCCTGATATTCTGACATCTCCTCCCCAGTAGTGGGTTCGTTCCCGCATGCCCAGCAGGCCGAACGAGTTGGGCTTGGCAAGCTGCTCTTGAGTGATTCCCCTGCCGTTGTCCCGCACCGTCAGGAGGACTTTCTCTGCCGTCGCTTTCAAAGATACATGGACCCGGGCGGCCCCGGCATGACGGGCAATATTCGTCAGCGTCTCCTGGAAAATGCGGAAGATGGCCGTGGACAGGTCCGGATCCAGAGAGAGGTCCTCCGGATCCACGGTCACCTTGCAGCGGATTCCGGTCCGCTTCTCGAATTCACCGGCCTGCCATCCGATGGCCACGGCCAGCCCGAGATGATCCAGCATGCCCGGACGGAGGGCCATGTAGATCCGCTTCAGAGTCTGCATGGTCATATCCACCAGCTCGATCATGGACCCCGTCTGATCGCGCAGGGCCTTCTCGGTTTCGGGTATCTTCCGGTTGAGCAGGACCAGCCCCGTATTCAGCGCCGTCAGCAGTTGTCCCAGCTCATCGTGAAGCTCTCGGGCGATGCGGGTCCGTTCCTTTTCACGGACGGACTGGAGGTGCGCGGACAGGTTTCGCAGTTGCTCCCGGGATCGCTCGATTTCCGTCTCCGCCCGCTTTCGGTCCGTGATGTCCTCGTAGGTGATGACGATATTTTTCTGCTTGAGCTGCGTGCCGATCCGGGCGGCGCTGACCATGCATTCGATTCCGGTCCCGTCCCTCCGCCGGCAGGGAAACTCCGACCGGAAGGTCCGTTTCTTTTCCAGTACGGAATAGAGGTCCCTGGCGATGGCCTCATAGCCCTCGTCGGTCTGATACAGCACGCGGGTGCTTTTGCCGATCAGGTCTTTCGCCCTCCAGCCGAACACCGCCTCCACGCCGTCGTTGGCGAAGATGATGCGCCGGTCCTGAAGGCCGATCACCGCGTGGGGAATCGCCTCGAGGATAGACGCCTCCAGGGCTTCCAGTTCCGCCAGCTTGTTGCGGGCCTCGAACTGTTCGGTGATGTCCATGGAGTTGCCCAGCACCGCCCGCTCTCCTCTCCAGGGAATCAGCGTGACCGTTTCCATGATCCAGCGGATCCGTCCGTCCTTGGTGACGATCCGGAACTCATGCGGCGCCGTCCGCCGCCGGTTCAGCATTTCCCTGGAATTCCGGATGACCTTTTCCCGGTCCTCCGGGTGGACGAGGCTCAGGGAGTCCATGCCCGCCAGCTCATCGGCGCTGTATCCGGCATATTTTGCGGCATTGTGATTGACGAACTGAAAGGTCCCGTTCTGCACCACGTACACGCCGGCCTGGGAATTGTCGGCCATGATCCTGTAGGCCGCCTCGGCGCGCTTTCGGTCCGTGATGTCCTCATAGGTTATGACAATGTTTTTTTCCTTCAGGCTCTCGCCGATGCGCGAGGCGCTGACCATGCACTCGATTTCCTGTCCGTCCTTCCGCCGGCAGGGGAACTCCGACCGGAAGGTCCGCTGATGCTCCAGTGTCGAGTAGAGGTTGGCGGCGATTGCTTCGAAGTCCCTGTTGGAGCGGTAAAAGACGCGCGTTTGCCTGCCGATCAGCTCTTCCGCCTCCCAGCCGAAAACCGCCTCGACCCCGTCATTGGCAAAGATGATGCGCCGGTTGCGCAGACCTACAACCGCGTGGGGAATCGCCTCCAGGATCGACGCCTCCAGGGCTTCCAGTTCCGCCAGCTTGTTCCGGGCCTTGATCTGCTCGGTGATGTCCATGGAGTTCCCCAGCACGGCCCGCTCCCCTTTGTACTGGATGGAGGTGATGGTTTCCGTGATCCAGCGGATTCCGCCGTCCTTGGCGATCGTGCGGAATTCGTAGGAGGAGGTGCGTTTCCCCTTCAGCATCTCGATGGCGCTGCGGCGGACCCGCTCCCGGTCGTCCGGGTGCACCAGGCTCATGGATTCCATGCCGATCAGTTCGTCCTTGCTGTAGCCCCAGTAGAACGCGGCATGGGCGTTGACAAACCGGAATTTTCCTCCCTGCACGACATAGATGCCGGCCTGCGAGCTGTTCTCCAGTGTCCGGAAAAGCCCTTCCTCCAGAAGGTAGTCCGTCTTCGTCTTTCTCATGGTGCGGATCCGGCGGCGCAGGTCCCGCAGTTCGGCAATCAGTTTTTCTCTGGACTTGGCTTCATCCCGCTTCATGGTTCGGACGCTTTCATCTGCCAGAAAATGGCATTCGGGTTGCACAGGGGATCGGCAACGCAGGTTTCACAGAAGTAGGCGGGCACGACCGTCCCGCATCCCTCGGCCAGCAGCTCAAAGTGGGCGCACCCCTCGCAGAGGGCCTTCCGGCACCCCATGCAGGGCGTCCATGCCGCCCGTTTCCCGCAGGCTTCGCAGCGGTCCATGGCGGACTCCCTCAATCCATTTTCCCGCCGTAGGGATTCACCCGCTCATCGGCAGCGCAGGACGGGCAAAACGCCTTGGTGTCCACATGCCCGCAGCCGTATCCCCACATGTCGAATTTCCGGCAATCCACACACAGGGCGATGGAACATCCGTCACAGAGCACGACGGACGGTTTCCGGCCGCACCGCTGGCAGACCGGGTCCCCGTTGGTGACAATCATGCGCCTCTCCTCGAAAGCGGCTCTTGAATGAATTTCGGCGGCAGCGGCGGACTGCCCGCCAGACCAAAGCCCGGCAGCACGATCAGGGTCGATGTCCCCCGGGCGATCAGTTTGCCGTCCCCGCTTCGGATTTCCGCTTCACCCAGACCCAGTTTTTTCCCCATCTTGATGCGCTTTCCTCTGGCGATCAGCCTTCCCCCGCGGACCGGCGTCAGGTAGTTGAGTTTCAGGTCCACGGAGGTGATCCCCTCATTCTCATCCAGATCGCAAAAGGCCGCCCAGAAGGCCGCCGTATCGATGATGGAGGCGAAGACGCCGCCGTGCACGTATCCGAAGGCCTGGAGGTGCTTTTCCGCCACGTCCGCCTCCAGCAGCGCGCGCCCGCGCGTCAGCTCACGAATTTCCATGGACAGGAGCCGGAAATAGGGACATTGATTGGCCAGGGCGCAAACCGCGCTGATGTAGTCCGGATTCAATTTTCGCATGTCGGGTATTCTCCAGTGAGGAATCCCGCCGAACTTCCGCACAGCGGCCGTCCGGCTTGCCGGCGCCCTTATTTTCCGGAAAACACCGGCGGCCTCTTTTCAAAAAAGGCCTTCAGGCCCTCCTTGTAATCGGCGGTTTTTCCGGCCCGGATCATCCCGGACCGCTCCCGCTCCAGCTGCCGTTCCAGCAGATCGAGCATGGAATGGTTGATGTTCTCCTTGGCAATGGCGTAGGCCCGGGTCGGCCCGTGGGCCAGTTTGACCGCCATTTCCCGCGTCATCCTCCACAGATCTGCGTCCGCAACCACCCGGTTCACGAGACCCCAGGCAAGGGCCTGCTCCGCGTCAAACACCGGGTCCATGAAAATCAGTTCCTGGGCCCGCGCGAAACCGATGAGCCGGCCCACGACCAGCGACCAAGCGCCGTCCGGCACCAGGCCGAGATTGGAATAAGCCTGACGGAAACGTGCGGAAGCCGCGCAGACCCTCAGGTCGCATGCGGCCATCAGGCTCATGCCGCCGCCGCCCACCGGTCCGTTGACCGAGGCAACAACCGGTTTGGGCAGCGTCCGAATGCCGAGCACGCAGACATTGAGAACCTTGATCAACTGACGCAGCGGGTCGGACGGATTGGTGTCGATTTCCTCTCGGAAGGAGGAGACGTCGCCGCCGGAACAAAAAGCCTTGCCGGCGCCCGTGAGGACGACCGCTCGGGTCTCATCATCATCGGCACAGATTTCCAGGGCCTTGGCAAGGTCTTTCAGAAGGCCATCGTTCATGGCGTTGTAGGATTCCGGCCTGTTCAGCGTGATGGTGGCCACCCGATCCGCTTTTTCGAAAAGCACATTTTGAAATTTCATACGCTCCTCCTCCCTGCTGATGGCGCGGCGGGAGCCGGGAATCCCGATCCGGATCGACCCCCCCTGCAAATCGACCTCCGGTCATCGGCCATCGGCCTTTGCCGGCATGCCTGCCTCCTGGTCCGGATCCCTCTTCACGACCGGATCCGACCGGGACTACAGCCCCAATTCGTCATGAATGCTCTGCATGGCTTCCAGGGCGATGCCTGAAAAAACATCCAGTGAAAAGCCGAGCTTCTCGCATTCCAGGATGTTTTCACGGCGAACCGATGCAGCAAAGGCTTTTTCCTTCATGCGCTTGGTCACGGATTTGATCTTGACACTGGCCAGCTTCCGGTCCGGATAGACCAGCGCCGTGGCCGTGATCAGCCCCGTAATCGTCTCTCCCGCCGCGAGGGCATGATGGAGTTCCAAACGCCGCGTTGCGCCGGCTGCCATTTCGTTATGCATTCGAATGGCGTCCACGACGTCCGGATCAACGCCCCGTTCGGTAAGCATTCGCGCCGCCTCCAGGCCATGGACCGTCAGATCCCCGTTCACATCCTCGATATCGATGTCGTGCAGCAGGCCGGCCAGGCCCCACTTCTCCTCGTCCCGTCCCAGCCTCCGGGCCAGGGCCCGCATGACGGCCTCCGAGGCACGGGAGTGAGCAAGCATGCGTTCATCCCGGACATGTTGCCGGAGCAGTGCCAGTGCTTCTTCTCTCGTCATTCCATTCGCTCCACTCCCGACGCATTCAGATGCCATTCGATCTTCGCAGACGCTAACAAACTGATTTTTAAATCTCAAGGTAAATTTAGAGCAGTGACTCCAGGCGGTCGATCCGGAAGTATTGAAGGAGGCTGACAAACTGCGGCAAGTGCAACGGATCGACCCCCATTCCGAAGAGATGGGTTTCGCAAGAACAATCGGAGCAGCCGAAGCCCGGAATCGCCCATTCCGCGACCTCGCCAAGTGCCCGGGCGATTTCGTGTTCGAGGGGGTAGCGTGTCCGAATGGGAATGGCCGTGCACCGCTCCGACTGGTCTCGCAGGTAATCGACATGCCAGAAGAATGTTTTTCTTCTTCGGAGATGCCTCTCGATCCGCTTCGCCAGGTTCTTCCGGGCCGATCCCACGTAGAGGTAATAACCCTTCCGGAAGAAAACCCTCCCGAGGCCGCCGACGGGTATGACCCGGTCCTCGGCAAGTTCCAGAACGAGGATGTAATTTCCGCAATCCCCGGCCTCCCGTTCCAGTATGTCCCAGGGAATGGTCAGTTCGCGCACCCCGTCGCCCAGCGCCATGTTTTTTCGCCATTGCACGGCAACGGCCTTGAACTCCAGCACCCGTCGTAACGCAAGGAATGTCCGGGCAAACTCGATATCCGTATGGTAATCGGGCAGGAAAAACGCCGCGTGGGCGCAATGGACCAGGAACAGGACCATTCCCGGCGTTCCCTCACGGGCGCTCACGGCGAGTTCCATCAAGTGCCTTCGGCCCCGCAAGGTCACGGCATCGGGAAACATGGCGATGCGGCGGCCGAACAGCGTGCAGGATTTGACCTCCAGCAGAACGGGCTTCGCTCCCCGGTGCAGCAGAAAGTCAAAACGGCTTCGCCCGACCGCAATTTCCCGTCTGACGATTCGGGCGTCTTCCAGGCCGGGGATCCGGCGCCGGTCCATCAGCCGGGCCACCGCATCATTGGTCCAATGGGTATGCAGCAGGACCGGACGACCATCCCGCACGGCGGCGATGCAGAGCCAGGAAAGCTTTCCCTCCTCTTTGCCGGGATTTTCGAGCAGATAGAGGGTCCGTCCCGGCTGCAGAAGCTCCCAGAGCCTGCCCGGATTGGGCAGGTAGGCCTCGCAGGTCCGCCGGCCGACGGCACAGCGCACCACGAACCGGTTCGGCCGGTCCAGAAAACGGCCTTCCTGAATGCGGTCAAGATGGAAAGGTTTGATCATAAAGGGAGGCAAAGCCGTCCTTGCCGGCTGCCAGCATCAACGTCAGCGGCATCGCCTCTTTCCCCAGCGCGATCATCCGTTCCGCGACCTGCCGGATATCCCACTGGGCGTGGCGGTCCGCCCGAAGCCGGGCGATGTGATACAGCTCCCGTGCGTTGACTTTCAGGGCGACCCGCTTCCGGTGTGCATTGGTCAGAATGTACGCCGCAGCCTCCGGAACGGCCTGCCGAATGCGGTCATGAGCGGCCTCCGTTCGCGAGATGATCTCCAGAAAGGGCGCGTCCATCCCGACCTCCGACACGGCCGGCGGAATCGTGACCCCCAGCGCCGGGTCGTAATCCTGGCCGGTGAGGGTCGCCATGCGGTGCCTTTTCAACTGGGCGAAGCAACTGGCGCTGATGATCAGTTCATAGTGCAGGTCAATGTGCTCGAATTCGCGAAGCACCGGATCGAAGGCCTTCAGGTGGCGGAATGCGGTTTGGATCAGGTCGCGCTTTTCCCGCGTTTCCATGCCGGCCGCCAGTTCGAGGCACCGGGATTTCGGCAGAGCGGCGGACGCGTGGATCAGCGCGGCCGCGATTTGATCGTCCGCACGCTCCGTCGCGGCGGTCAAAACCACGGCTTCCTGCCCGGCCGGCTGCGCCGCCGGCGCCGGTCCCCGACCGGCGATCAGCGCGGACACCTTTTCCCTCAGGTCCCGACGCGTCAGGCGATCGTAATCCGTTGCGGCCGCATACCGGATCAGGGAAGGGGCGACGTTTTTCGTCGCGTCGTAGAGCCGGCGGCTGAAGTCCCTGGCCTCTTCCAGTTCGTGGGCGGCCAGGCGCCGCAGCATCAGTTCCAGATTCCGGGCATTGACCGTCATGCCGAGCTGGGTTTCCGTGCCGAGCGCGATGATGTAGCGGGCGTCCTCCTTCGCCCACCCTTCGAGCAGCGGCCTGTTTTCGGGATCGGCGGCAAGGTCCGGATTCCGGTCAAGCACATGAGACCGCAATCGACCGTACAACGCATGGTAGAAACGGTTCTGTTCCCGAATCATCCCGGCAAACAGCGGCTTCAAGCCCGTCTCCTGAATCTCCCGGGGGATAACGAAATCGTCTTTCAGCAGAACATACCGCTGGGATTTTTCCGTATAGGAGCAGAGCCGGAACTTCTCGATCTCCTCCACCAGCAGACGGGAGACGCCCAGAATGTCGATGTTGAAGACCGCATGCTCGGCAATCGAGCTGTGGCCCATGTCGAAGACAATGCTGCGGTTGGACCGGCGGGCCTTTTCGACTTCCGCCCGCGCCAGCGCCCGCAGCTCGTTCACCGGCCTGGGACTCCGGCTGATCCGGGCGTACGCGGCGGCGATCGTCTCCGGGGTCAATTCCTCCAGGTCCGGCAGGGCGTCCTCGATGTCCTGAATGGTTTCATAGTCGATGTTGTAGCCGGCCAGGAGAATCTTCATCGGTTCCGCTCCTTAGAGTTTGACCAGATCGACATGGGAGAGGCTCCGGCCCAGAAAGCGTTCGCCGATCGTCTGAAACCGATAGGGAACATCCGTCACGAAGAACCGGTATTGCGGGGGGATCCGCAGCGGGTTCGAAAGTTTCCGGGCCGCCAGGAGCTGGGCCGCGATCGCCGCCATGGCCTCGGCCGAATCGACGAGGCGGATGCCCGGCTCCAGGATATCCTCGAAGAGGGCCTTGAGCAGCGGGTAATGGGTGCATCCCAGGACCAGCGTGTCGATGTGCTCGGCAACCACCGGTTTGAGATATTCCTGCGCGGTGAGGCGCGTCACGGGATGATCCAGCCATCCCTCCTCGACCAGCGGCACGAAGAGCGGACAGGCCTGGGAAAAAATCCGGACGTCCGGATCGTAGCGGTGAATGGCGCGGGCGTAGGCGTTGCTGTTGATGGTGGCCGGGGTCCCGATCACGCCGACGTTCTTCGTGCGCGTCTCCGCGGCGGCGATGCGGGCGCCGGCGTCAATGACGTCGAGAACCGGGACGGGCGAGCGCTCCTGAACGGCCTCTCCGGCCACGGACGCGATCGTGTTGCACGCGATAATGAGCAGCTTCACCTTCTGCAGCAGCAGGAAATCCGCGATCTGCGTGGCATACTGCGTAATGGTTTCAACCGACTTGACCCCGTAGGGGACGCGGGCCGTGTCGCCGAAATAGCTGATGTTTTCAAAGGGAAGCCGCTCCATGATGGCGCGGACAACGGTCAGGCCGCCGACGCCGGAATCGAAGACCCCGATGGGATGGACCCGCGCGAGGTTCAAGGAACCTCCTTTCCGATTCCCTCTTGCTCGCCGGAGAGACGGGGAAGAAATGCCTTCCGGCTGCCTGCATAAAGCTCGTACACCAGCAGCCGGCACGAGATCTCGCCGTTATAGAAGGGAATCCTTCGTTTCGTTTTCAATCCCACCTGCCTGGCCAGGTTCAGGTTTCCCGTGAAGAGACACCCCCTGTAGCCCTGGCACTTCCGCTTGAAAAAATCCCCGAGGCCCGAATAGGTCGCCTCAAGCGCCCTGACCTCGCCCAGGCGCTCTCCGTAGGGCGGGTTGACGATCACCACCCCGCCCCCGTCCGGCAGGGGCGTATCCTGATAATCGCAGACCGAGAATTCGATCAGGTGGTCCACGCCGGCCGTTCTGGCGTTCTGCAGGGCCGCATCGACCGCTTCCCGGTTGCGGTCCGTGGCAATGATCCTTCCCGGAAGGCTGCTTTTTGCCCTCTTTCGCCGCTCCGTCCGGAGACTGCGCCAGGCCGACGGGTGAAACCCCCGGATGTGCATGAACCCATATTGATGCCGGACCAGGCCCGGGGCCCGGTCTGCGGCGATCATGGCCGCCTCGATCGCGAGCGTTCCGCTGCCGCACATGGGATTGACGAAGTTTCCCTGATCCTTCCATTCGGAAGCCAGCACCACCGCCGCGGCCAGAGTTTCCTGCATGGGGGCCCCGAGGGGAATCTTCCGGTATCCCCGCCGCGACAGCGGTTCGCCGGATGCATCCAGATACGCCATGACGGTTTGATTCCGCCAGTACAGATGGACCACCGTCCTGCCCCGGTCGGGACCGGAATCGGGCCGGCGTCCGCAGACCCGCTGCAACCGGTCGACGATGGCATCCTTGCCTTTCAGATTCAAAAACCGGCCGTCGCGAATGGCCGGTGTGTCGGCAAAAGAGGTGACGCAGAGATACCCGTCCGGATCGATGACCTCTTCCCAGGGCAGCCGGGTCAGGCCGTCGTACAGATCCTCGGGCGTTCTTGCCTTCATGGCGTGGAAACGATAGAGGACCCGGTGACCGGTCCGGAGGTTCAGGTTCAGCTTCAGGGTCTCTGCGAGCGTCCCCGCCGTTTCGACAGCCGCTTCCGTCGCGGCAAGGACCGGAAAACCCAGGGACCGAATCTCCGTCTGCAGATAAGACGAGAGCCCCTTTGGGCAAGTCACGAGTATTTTGCCCTCACGCATCCACAGCGACATGAATTTCATCTAACACAAGTCTCCCGAAATGGACAGCAAAAGCGCATCTCCCGAGCGGGCCTTTCCGGATGAGCAGATCGTGAAAACAGGGATTGATTAAATCATGTGAATTGGGTAACCTTCCGGCCGTAGGGAAGCAAATCTCTCTTCGCAATCCGAAAGCCGGCCTTCACATGGATCCCAAAAAAGTCCAGCAGGTTGTTTTCTTCGCGATACTGGGTCTTGTCACCCTCCTGTTCCTCTATCTGCTGAAACCGTTCTTCACGCCGCTTTTCTGGGCCGCGGTCTTTGCCAGCATTTTCCGACCCCTGTACCGGCGGATCGAGGGGAAGCTGAAACGCCCCAATCGCAGCGCGGCCCTGACGCTAATCGCCATCGTTCTGATTATCATCATCCCGGCATTCGTCATCGGGAGCCTGCTGGTGTCCGAATCGATCCAGATCTACAACTCCGTCAGCAAGGATACGAGCGCCATTGAAACGAAGGTAAGGGAAGTCATCGGCCGCTTTGCCGACAACCCCTACCTGAAAAAAATCCCGTTCGACCAGTCTTTCATCATCGAGAAGTTTTCCGACGGGGCCAAAAGTGTCGCCAATTACCTCTTCGTCCATCTGACCAACCTGACGCAGAATACGATTATCTTTCTGGTCCAGTTCGGCGTGATGTTCTACGCGCTTTTTTTCTTCTTTCGCGACGCGGAGCGGATCCTCGCAAGCATCATGCAGATGTCGCCCCTGGATGAAGCCAAAACGAAAATCCTCTACAAAGAATTCACCATGACGGCCCGGGCGACGCTCAAGGCCACCATCGTCCTGGGCGGACTGCAGGGCATTTCGGGGGGGGTCATCTTTTTCCTGACCGGCATCGAAGGATCGATGGTCTGGGGGCTGCTCATGACGGTGCTTGCCATTCTCCCGGGCATCGGCTGTTCCATCATCTGGGCGCCCGCGGGGCTGATCATGCTGTTGAGCAACCACCTCTGGGAGGGCATCGCCATCCTCACCTTCGGTGTTCTCGTGATCGGCCTGGCGGACAATTTGCTGCGTCCCGTCATCATCGGCACCGATGTCGCCATGCACCCGCTGTTGATCTTTCTGTCGACCCTGGGCGGCCTGATCGTTTTCGGCCTTTCCGGATTCGTCATCGGCCCGATCGTTGCCGCACTTTTTCTGTCCATCGGGGAAATGTACGACCGATTCTTCGATAAGCCTCCGCCCGCCGGTTGATCGCTCCCCCGAATCGCCTTCCCGCAGGAGGGGATGCCGTCCATGCCTGCGGCGGGGAACCACCCCCGGCAACCGTCACGAAACGAAAAGTGTTTGCAATTCAAGGCTGACTGTGGTTAGAGTTGAACGTGCGTCCGGCGGGAAGAAGTATGACGCGCAAGGAGAGGTCGTGTTGCATATGAACAGTGCGCATCTGGATCGGGTCTGCCATCACAGACCGGCCGGGTCAGCGATGATCCGGGCATGCGCCATCCTGTGTCTGGTATCCTCCCTGCTTGCCTGCACCCCGTCCCTCTATTCCGTCAACCTGCAGTATGAACCCTCCGCCATCGTGATCCCGTCCGCCGACAGGGGACAAAAAACGATCGTCACGGTTGCCCTGTTCAACGATGCGAGGCCGGGTGGCGAAGACCTGCAAATCGGCAGGGTAACGACGGCGGCCGGCGGCCTGTACACCGTTCTTCCCCGAAATCTCAAGCCGGGAGCGGCCGTGTCGGCGATTGTCAAAGACATCCTGGTCAAATCGGGATACCGCGTATCCGTGGCCATGCCGGCCTGGAACCTCAAGGAGGATGCCGTCAAAAAGGAGTGGGGAAGGATCCTGGTCGGCGGCAATATCGAAGCCCTTGAAATCGCCTGCCAGAGCGATGTCCCGATCATATCCTACCGTTCCCATGTGAAGCTCAGTTTCGCGTTCGCGGATGTCCGGACCGGCAGGATCTTTTACCGTGTAACGACCGAGAGCCACAACACGCTGGAGCACGTTTATTTCACTGAAGAACTGCTGGGCCAGCAGATCAGCAGTGCGCTGTCCGAGGCGGCCGAGAAGGCATTCGAGGGCGGCACGCTGAAGGAAAAAATCCGGGAAGTCGTGTCACAGGCCCCCTGACCGGCCCGCGCGTGCAGGCGATCCATCCTGCTCCCCCCCATTCCCCGTGAATCCGTCGTCAGGGTTCATCCAAGGCTTGCAGATCATGCCGCGGTGCTGCATCCATATTCAGACGGAGATACCAAGGAAGGAATTTGTGAACTAAAAATGCAAGACCGGAAGATCAAGGCAAGAATCGAATACCCCTGCCGCTGGACGTACAAGGTGATCGGCGAAAACCTGGACGGGATGCGGGCGGCCATTGCGACGTTGGCCTCAGGAGGCGACTGCGTCGTGACGCTTTCCCGAAGCAGCGCTGCAGGCCGGTTTCACTGCCTGAACGTGGATCGGGAAGTCGAAAGCGAAGCGGACCGGGTATGGCTCTACGAGGCGCTGCGGAAGCACCCGGCCGTCAAGATCGTCCTGTGAACCGGGCGAGAATCCGCGAAGGGGACCTGTCATTGGCAAGGGTGTGCGAACGCTGCCCTGTCTGCCGGCATGCCCGGAACAGGCAAAAAGGCGCCACTTACCGCTTCGTCCGGACTGTAGAAGGAGGCCTGTGCCCTTTCTGCAAGGCCTATGAGCGGGTTCACGGCCGAAAGGCCCATGAGCCGGCGGTGTGAAAGAGGGATGAAATCATGCTCAAACAGGGTTTGTCAGCCAATCGATTCACCGCCTGGGCGGGTTTGACGTTCTTGAAAGCACTCGGATGGCGTGTCGAGGGCGAGACTCCTTCGATTCGAAAATTTGTCATCATTGCCGCTCCGCACACCTCGAACTGGGATTTCCCCATTACGCTCGCCGTTGCGTTCGCTTTGAAGGTCAAAATCTATTGGATGGGGAAGGCCGCCATGTTCCGCTGGCCCTTCGGCGGCCTCCTTCGGTGGCTCGGCGGCATACCCATCGACCGGAGCCGGTCCCACAATGTGGTCGACCAGTCCGTCCAGGCCTTTCAGGAGCGCGATCACCTGATCATGGTGGTTCCGCCGGAGGGGACCCGCAAGAAGGTCAGTTACTGGAAAACGGGTTTTTACCACATTGCCAGAGGCGCCGGTGTTCCGATCGTGCTGGGGTTTCTTGACTACCGGCGCAAGGCGGGAGGGATCGGCCCCACCTTCTTCCCCACGGGGCGGATTGAGGAGGATATGCTGCAGATTCGAGCCTATTACGCCACCATCACCGGAAAGCGACAAAGCCAGTTCGGCAATGCGGTGGTCCGGTCTTAGAGAGGAAATCGTCATGAAGTATGCCGAGGATCTTTATGTTTACGAATGGAAGGACATGTTCGACAACAACTGCAACAGCTACTACATCGGCGGTTCCGTTCAGGCGGTGATCGATCCCGGCCTGACGTGCCACGTGCCGTCGCTGCTGGAAAGCATGCGATGCGACGGCATCCGGCAAGCGGACATCCGCCATATCCTCAACACTCATTCGCATCCGGATCATTTTGAAGGATCGGAATATTTTGCCGTCGACGGGGTTAACATCGCCATGCATGGCGAGGAAGTTGCGTTCCTGAACGGAGAGGGTGGGTCCCTGTACGGCCTATTCGGCCTGAACCGGCCGAAAACGGTAGTCAATCGGATTCTGACCGCAGGAGAGCTCACTCTGGGCGACGAAATTTTCGAAGTGATTCTGATCCCCGGTCATTCTCCCGGCTCCGTCGGCTTTTACTGGCCGAAGCGCAAAGCCCTGTTCTGTGGAGACGTGATCTTCGACCGAAGCGTCGGAAGGACGGATTTCCCCGGGGGGAGCGGCACCCTGTTGAAGGCGAGCATTCGGAATCTGGCCGACTTCGACATCGAATGCCTCCTGCCGGGCCATATGGGCATCGTGGACGGTGCGGAAAGCGTCCGGAGGAATTTCCGGATCGTCATTCAGCAGATCTTCCCTTATATCTGACGGTCATCGCACCGCGGCGGGATCCTCTGTCGTGGCTTCACGCCCCCAGGTCCGGCATGGGGATGAAATCGTCTTTCTTGAGAATCATGTAGGTTGCCAGTCCCTTGGCGATCAGTTGCCCGTTGCCGTTTTTGACCTCTACATCGCCCAAGGCCGTCTTTCCGCCTTTGTGGATAATTCGCGCTTCCGCCATGATTTCCCCTTCATGGAACGTCCGGAGGTAATTGATCTTCATCTCCACGGTGGTGAAGGTCTCATCCCGTTCCACCAGGCCGATCAAGGCCATGGCCACCGCGGAGTCGGCCGCGGAAAAGACCGCCCCCCCGTGGGCGATCCCCAGCGGGTGTACGAGCTTTCTCGAAAAAGGAAGCCGGACCATCGCCCACCCTTTCCGGACATCTGCAAGCTCCATTCCCAGCAACGCCCAGAAGGGGGACGCTTCCTGCATTTTCGCGAGCAGCGTCTCCTTGAATCCGGGGTGCAGTTCTTCGTGGTCTTTCATTCCAGGGCCTCCAGGTGGGAAATTGCGGCAATGTTCGTTTCGCAATCCGGTCCTTTTCAGCAATCGGAAAGGCGAGTTGAAAATGATCAGACTGCTCTTACTGGCCGTTCATTTTCTCGGCCACGGCATGGCCGGCCTCCCGGTAGGGCAGGGACTCGCGGATGGTATCGGGAATGCGCCCGTATTTTGCCTCAAAGGCTTCCAGGTACTGAGCCCGTCCCCGGAGAAAGTCCGCCACCCTTTTTTCCGCGAGGTTCCGGTCGTCAAACAATCGGCAGGCGCGCATCAGATCGAGGTTTGCCCGGTCGCACTGGATGGGGTAATAATGGCCCAGCCAGTCCCCCTCCACGCTGAAACGGAGCTGTTTCCGGACCAGATCATTGTAGGTTGCCAGGGATTGCCTCAGCGTCACCTTCTGGTCATGCTGGCCGATGGTTCCCGTGTTCGCCAGGTAGCAGGGGATCCGGTTCCGCCGGACGATATCATAAAAGATCATGGCATGTTCCATGCGGTCGCCTGCGATGAAGGGATCCAGGAAGAATTCCCTCTTGAACTTCCCCGCCTCCTCGGGATTCCCGCCGCTGCTCTCGATGGATTCGCCATAGATGAACTGCATGGTGGCCTGCTCCGCCGTCAGGCGGCTGATCACATTGACCAGCGGATTGCGGGTCAGGATGACGATGTGGTGAAGCCGGTTCGCGCGAAGACTCCCGGAGGCGATCTCCAGATTGTGGCGGCTGACGACGGCCCTGGCGTTTCCCGTCTTGGCGATATCCTTGAAATCGGGCATGTACGGGTATTTGGTAATGGCCACGTTTTCCAGGAAGGCGTCCCTGGACTCCGCGGCGCGCAGGATCTCCGGCTGGCTTTCATCCAGCCCTTCCGTCTTGACATAAAGGCCGCCGACTTCAAAAGCGGCGTAGCTGCCGTCAAAACCGATTGCACCCCCGTCATCGCCGATCATCTCCGATGTTTCCCGCGGCAGCTTGGAGAATTTCCGGCACAGGGTCGTGGTCTTTCCGGTCGCCGTGAGACCCGACACGGCCATCACCACTTCCTGCAGTTCCGGACGCTCGGTGTTCTCATCGTAGATCCATAGGTAATCCCGGCGCGCGCCCGCATGCAGAAAGATCCCGGACCGATCGATGGCTTTCACCCGCCAGTCCTCGAACTGGAAAATGCCCTTCTTGCCCTCTCCCAGATAGATCGTGTTCCGGCAGATCTTGACCTGTTCGCCCCGCCTCTCACCCATGAAGAGGCGGACCATGACGTCCTTGTCCAGCAGTTTCTTCGCCTTGTTCGCCTCGAACTGTCCGTCGGTGAAATAGACGATCGTGTAGGTCGGAACGTCGACCACGCGCGCTTCCGGCCGATCGAAGAGGAGCTTGAGCCCGTAGGCAAGCTGGGCGTACGGTTCGGGAATCAGGAAACGGGCCGTCACGCCGTCCCGACCGTCACCGATGATCGTATCCAGGGAAATGACGCGCTCTCTGGAAAGAACATCGACGGCCTGGGCAGCCAGCCTTTCCTCCGGCTCTCCGAAGGGGTGATCGATGCTGTTTCTGGTGTGGGGGGCGGAGCGGTTCATGGGCTCGGAATCGGCCGCCACCGAACCCATTTGCGTCTGGATCACCCCGTCCTGGCGGACGGCCAGCCGCTTGATTTCCTCCAGCGTGCATCCCTCGATCAGACGCTTTTCCCGGCGGGCCTGCTCGTAAATCTTCACGGCCGCTGCTTTAAAAAAGTTCACTTCTGCAATCCTCTCTGCGGATATCCCAGACTTTCCGCATCAATACTTGCGACGAACTTTCGCAGAGCCGGGCGGATCTGTCAATCTCAAAATCATCAAATCACCTTGAGGCAAATGCCGCAATCTGGTAGTGTTTCCACAAAGCCGCCGCAACAAAGGAACAGGAGGGATCGCGATGGAAAGAAAACACAAATTTTCGATCTGGTATGTCCTGCTCGGCGTCTGGGTGGTTCTGATCATCCAGAGTTACATCGCATCCATGTTCGCCTATCAGGTCATTCCCTACAGCCAGTTTCTCGGTCTGCTCAAGGCCGGCAAGATCACGGAAGTGGCCGTCACGGCCAACCAGATCCAAGGCAGAATGAAGGCGGACGGCGCAGCCGGAGATACAAAGGGCTTCCGGACCATCCGTGTCGATCCGGAGCTGTCCACGCTGCTGGATCAATACAAGATCAGCTTCAAGGGGGAAATCGAATCCACCTTCCTGAGGGACCTTCTTTCCTGGGTTGTTCCGATCTTCCTCTTTGTCGGAATCTGGTATTTCATGATGCGGCGGATGGGCTCCCAGCAGGCAGGCTTCATGACGCTCGGCAAGAACAAGGCCAAAATCTACATGGAAAACGAGTTGAACGTGACCTTCGACGATGTCGCCGGCGTGGATGAGGCCAAGCAGGAACTCGTGGAAGTCATCGAATTTCTGAAAACGCCGGCCAAGTTCACCGAGCTGGGCGGCAAGATCCCCAAGGGCATTCTCCTGGTGGGGCCGCCGGGTACGGGCAAGACCATGCTGGCCAAGGCCGTGGCGGGGGAGAGCGGCGTTCCCTTCTTCAGCATCAGCGGTTCGGAGTTCGTGGAGATGTTCGTGGGCATGGGCGCCGCCCGCGTGCGCGACCTGTTCGACCAGGCCAAGAAGAAGGCGCCCTGCATCATCTTCATCGACGAGCTGGACGCCCTGGGCAAGGCCCGTGGATTCGCCACTGTCGGCGGCCACGACGAGCGGGAGCAGACCCTGAACCAGCTGCTCGTGGAGATGGACGGCTTCGACACCAAGGTGGGCGTCATCCTCATGGCCGCGACCAACCGGCCCGAGATTCTCGACCCGGCCCTGCTGCGGCCGGGACGCTTCGACCGCCACGTGCTGGTAGACCGCCCGGACAAGGTGGGACGAAAGGAAATCCTGCGGGTTCACATGAAAAAGATCAAGGCCGGCCCGGACGTGGACCTGGAACTCCTGGCCAACATGACACCGGGAATGGTCGGCGCCGACCTGGCCAACCTGGTCAACGAGGCGGCGCTGCTGGCTGTCCGCCGGAACAAGGGGGAAGTGGGGCTGGCGGAATTCGAAGAGGCGGTGGAACGGATTATCGCGGGGCTGGAAAAGAAGAACCGGCTGATCAACCCGAAGGAGCGGGAGACCGTCGCCTATCACGAAATGGGCCATGCCATGGTCGCCCTGTCCCTGCCGGGGACCGATCCGGTCCAGAAAATCTCCATCATTCCCCGGGGCATCTCCGCCCTGGGTTATACGATGCAGGTTCCCACGGAAGACCGCTTCCTCATGAAAAAAACGGAGCTGCTCAACAAGATCACATCGCTCCTGGGCGGCCGCGCCGCGGAGGAGATCATTTTCGGCGACATCTCCACAGGCGCCCATAACGACCTGGCCCGGGCCACCGATATCGCCAAGAGCATGATCCGGGAATATGGAATGAGCGCGACACTCGGGCAGGTTTACCTTTCGCCGGAGAAGCGGCCGCAGTTTCTGGACATGGGCGTGCGGGAAGGCGGTGACTACAGCGAGGCCACGGCGGAAATGATCGACCGGGAAATCCGGGAGATCATTTCCGGCGAATACGTCCGTGCGCTGGATATCCTGAAAGCCAGAAAGGACATCCTGGTCCGGGGCGCCCGGCTGCTCCTGGAAAAGGAGAAGATCGACGGAGAGGAGATCAAGGCGTTGATGGCCTAATCGACCGTTACGAAGCTGGACTCCGCAACCCCTTCCAGAAGCTGCATGGATCGGATCCGGATGGTGAAAACTTCGGCGTCCGGATCCTCCGCCAGCGCCTTCAGATGCGGATGCCTTTCCAGGAGCTGCGCCTTAAGGGCTTCCTGCTTCTGACGATCCTGCACGACCTCGAACAGGCCGTTGACGGTCAGGGCCCGGGCATGCTGACGCTTCTCTCCGCGGTCCATGTCGCGGCTGTCGACCAGAAGGCTGACCGACGGGTTCTCGGCCAGGTTCCGGTATTTCTTCGTGTTCCTGAAGGTGACCATGTACAGCGCACGGCAATCCGCATCGGCGGCGTAGGACATAAGCGAACAGTGGGGCTGTCCGCCCGACACCGTCGCCAGCACGCAGACGCTCTGGCTCCGCAACAGCTCCTTCATCTTGCTCAGCATATCCATTCTTCCTTCGTTCGTTGTTCCTTTCATCTCTGAAGAAGAAAAAAACGGCAGGTTACTGCACCGGCCAATCCGCGCCCCCGGGTGAAACCCGCGCCACAGAGCATACCGTGGCGAAGAAAAGCCAATGGGAATAAATCAAAAAATGAGCGCCGATGCAATAGAATTTGAACTTTTCACCAGCCCATTGTAAAGAGCCCGCATGAGAGGCACCGCCGCACCCATCGCAAAGGCGCTCCTGGCCTGGTACCGAAAACACCGCCGTAACCTGACCTGGCGCGACAACCCCGATCCGTACCGGGTCTGGGTCTCGGAAATCATGCTCCAGCAGACCCGGGTGGACACCGTCATTCCATACTACCATCGCTTCCTGACCCGCTTTCCGACGGTTGCCGATCTGGCCGCTGCGCACTTGGACGATGTCCTAAAAGCCTGGGAAAACCTGGGCTACTACGCCCGGGCGCGCAACCTGCACAAGGCTGCGCAGTCGATCGTCGACCGGCACGAAGGCAGGATCCCGGACAGCCTCGAAGCCCTCATGGCCATCCCCGGCATCGGCCGCTACACCGCCGGCGCCATTCTCAGCATCGCCTTCGGCCTGCCTGTCCCCGCCGTGGACGGCAACACGCGCAGGGTCTTGAGCCGGATCTTTGCGGTTCGCGAACCTGCCGGCCTGCCGGGCACCCGGAAAAAAATTCATGACCTCGCCGCTTCGCTCGTACCGCAAAGGGCGCCCGGATCGTTCAACCAGGCCCTGATGGACCTGGGTGCGGTGATATGCAGGCCGAAGTCGCCGGCCTGTGCAGACTGCCCCCTGCGAAGGCACTGCAGGGCCCGTCAGGAGAGGGTTCAGGAAGCCCTCCCGCTGTCCGATAAGAAGCCTGCCGTACCCCATGAAAGGGTGGTGGCCGCCATCCTGAGGGACCGGCGGGGGCGGGTCCTGGTCGTCCGGCGTCCCCCCGCGGGGCTGCTTGCCTCGCTCTGGAAGTTCCCCGGAGGCATCCTGAAAGCCGGGGAAAGCCTTCAGGAGGGTTTGACGCGAACCGTTTTCGAAGAAACCGGAATCCGGATTCAGGTCGGTGACCGCATCACGTCGTTCCGTCATGCCTATACGCATTTCCGGATCACGCTGTTCGCATTCCGCTGCACCCGGAAAGCCGGCCGGCAACGCTCCCCATCCGCCCCGGAATGGCGCTGGGCAACACCGGACGACCTGAATCGTCTGGCCTTTTCCAGATCTGACCGGGCAGTCATGGCAGCGATGTGAGCGCCGCGGGGATGGCATCGGAAGCAGACTGCATTCTGAGAAATTACGGTCAGCCGGGGAGTTAACCGGCGCTCTCCGATTCGAGAGGTGCGGTCCATTGCGATGCCGTGGGGTAGCCGACATTCAACACAAAATCACATAACACGTTCTTCCGATTTTCCGAAAACGAATCAAATTCAGGATACAGCTTTCTGCAGTTCTCAAGCATGATCTTTATGGAAATGTCCAAAAGTCTTTCTGCCATTTCAACAGTGATCTTCCCGTGCTTGTGCATGTATTCAAAAACATCATCTGGCAGCGGATTGCAGTCATAATTCCAGCCCCAACCAATGGCGTTAAATCCAGCAGGGCATTTATATGGGATGAGAGAAAATCCCTCGTGACGTTTGACAAGTTTTCGAAGGCGTTCATTCATTCAACAAGGCTATCCCTGTTTTTCCGATCTTGATTTCCACACGACCCGGCTTTTCTGCGGGCACAAATGGCCTTTGAATTCAGCCTTGCCCGCTTCATCTCCTCCAGCCCCGCCCACAACGAACGCGGATGGCCCAAAGCCGGTGTCTGTCAGGCCGGATCCGAGCAGCAAAAACATTTCCGGTTCATGCGCCGCTTTCGGATTGACCTGTTTTTGACTCGCGACAGATTGACAAGTCCCTTCAATCGCGTCGCTTGTCCCGGTCAATTGCTCCTTGGAAGCGCCTTCCCGCGGCGGACAAGGGCCTGGCGGAGCTCTGACGCTCCAAAAGGCCGATACAGATACAGATCCACAGCCGGGTCCATTGCCTCATTGCTTTTCATTGGATCTTTAATCCCGATGACGAACACGGACGAGGATTTGACCCTTGAATATTGATCCTCTTTGAAGTATCCGTAGCTTCCGTTGGTCAGGACAATATCGTAATGTTCGTCCGACAGCATGCTCATAATCTCGGGGTTGTTTTTTGCAATACCCGCCGTGTATCCGAAATTAATGATGCTGCCCAGCAGGAACTCCAGCGCGTCCGGTCGTTCATCGTGAATCAATACCTTCATCTTTTACACCTCCCTTAAGATTATTTTTCATACAATTCTGTGCTGATCCGATGTATTGCCTTCTTCATGGGTACACATACTCACGATACTTTTGAGATACATTTCCGGCATCGGGGGCATGTCAAAATGAGCTTTTTCGCAAAGGAATTGCTTTTTGCCGCTACGGCAGCCCATCGCACCCGCCTTGATCATCTCATCGACGGCGTCCGGAAAATTTCTTGCTTCAACCCGGATTTCCCGATTGCAGGGGAGAGGACATGAAAATGAATAGGTTATTCGCTTTTCCTGTACATCGCTCATCTTTGACTCCTCTCTTGATGGGTTGTGATTTTCCTTCGAAAGTTGCTGTGCCCGTTCCTTCTCTGCACAGATGTTTTACATTGTAAGCATAATTTGTGCCTTCGATGTCTCGCGCAGCCCATAATTTACAAGCATTTATAATCATTACAATAATGGCGGTCCCAGATTTGATTTTTCGGACAAGGTCGAATCTATGGAAGTCCGATCTTTTGGAACTGTAAAATATTCCGACACAAAATGGGCCGAAAAACGGGGGTTTTAACCGGGTATTGGGGGGATTTGAGAAGACAAGATATTGGTTTAAAAGAGAAATTAGATGTAATACGTTGTATGGCTATTTTGTAAAATATTCCGACACTGCGGGCCGTCTGAATGCAGACGCTTCTATCCCTTCAAGTTTTTTTCTGGGATGGATTTTTGAAGGGGCCGGATGCAGGCGGCTACATCAGGTAGGCCTGGAGGTCCCGGTAGCTCTTGAAATCCGCGT
>MTKZ01117659.1_pt1 | contig 40183 bp, 36 predicted proteins | sample 1042781 | NCBI WGS metagenome assembly MTKZ01 (sample SAMN06212207, study PRJNA360539) | anaerobic digester metagenome | biome: Wastewater treatment plant; material: sludge; isolation source: anaerobic digester fed with sludge from wastewater treatment plant | place: Denmark: WWTP Viborg ...
CGGGCGTTGCAGTCCATGGGCTCATCGCCATTGGAGGGGGTAACGAGAAAGTCGATCGTCGGTTCATGGCAATCGACGCGGATGGCCCGGATTTGCATCGGCCTGGGAAACGACCTCGAGGCCCGAAACATCTCGACGCCGACGAAGACAGGCTGCCAGGGACTGATCTGGTCGCCCGGCCCCGCGGCAGATATCCGTGACGCCAGGGGTTCGGGGTGCTCGGGCTCCAGGCGACTGATGACAATCAGCGAGATCGCCAGCAGCCCGCCGAGAATCAGGGCGGCAATGGATATCCTGCCTCGGGAAAACCGTTCCACGCACGTTCCTCGCTCGCGCGGCCAAGGGGCGAATGACCACCCTTCTTATCGGCTGGAAGGGAACCTCCTGTTGATGAACGCGGCACGGGACCAGCCGAGGGGACACCGGCTTGGCTTCCGGTTCCTCGGCAACATCAACCCGGCCGGCAGGACGCCCGGCGCAGGTTTCGCCGGCTCTCGGCCGCGTGGGCATGGCTGCTGGGGTTCAGGTGACGCGGTCGGCAGGGTTTGCGTGTAGAATAGTCGGCCGTTCCATAACCGGACGGAAACAGAATGAGCAACAAGAAGTTGTACGGCATCTTCACTCCGAACATGGTCCCGCTGGACGATCGCGGCCGGATCAACGAGCCTGAGCTGCGCCGCATTGTCGACTGGCTGATCGAAAAGGGCATCACCGGCCTGTATCCCAACGGAAGCACGGGCGAATTCACCCGCTTCAGTTTCGAGGAGCGCAAGGAAATCGTCCGGATCGTCGCCGAGCAGAACGCCGGGCGACGGTTCGTGCTCGCGGGCGCGGCTGAGGCCAATGTCGAGAAGACCATTGAGGCGGCGGCGTACTACCACTCGCTGGGAGCCACGGCCGTCGCCATCGTCGCCCCGTTCTACTACAAGATCAGCCAGGAAGGAGTGTACGCCTATTTCAGCGAGATCGCCCGGAGCAGCCCCATCGATCTGACGCTGTACAACATCCCCCAGTTTGCCAACGACATCAGCAACGAGACCATCAAACGGCTGGCCGCCGAGCACCCGCGGATCATCGGCATCAAGGACTCGAGTCGCGACCTGCCGCGATACGTGAACATGATGCACGACATCACACCCATCCGGCCGGATTTCGTGTTCCTGATCGGCTGCGAGGAAATCCTGCTGCCCTCGCTGATCATGGGCGGCGACGGCGGAACGGTGGCCACCAGCGGCGTGGTGCCCGAGGTGGTCATGAAGTTGTACAACCTGGCGATGGCCGGTCGCATCGAAGAGGCCCGGCAGGTCCAGTACGGCCTGCTCGACCTGATCAAGATGATCATCTTCGGGGCCGACTTTCCCGAGGCGGTGCGACAGGCGGTCGGTCTGCGGGGTTTCAAGATGGGTCGCGGGCGCCAGCCGCTCTCGCCTTCGCAGCAGTTCAGTCTTGACGATGTCGCCCGCACCGTGCAGTGCATTCTCAATCAGTTCGGCCTGACCGACGCCCCGCCCGGCGGCTGCGACCCGTTGCCGCTGGGTCTCGATCGCCAATCGCTCGACCAGATCGTCCAGGACGTGCTTCACGGCCTGCGGGCCAAGGGGAGTTGATCATCCATGCAGGCTCAACGTGTAGTAGAGCGTGTGCCAAAGACCACCAGGCCGCCCGGTGGGGCAGCGTCGAGGTCGCCGAGGCGACCGAGACCTGCCGGCCTCGCACGCCACCGGCAGCAGGTCTTCGCCCTACGCATTGCACGCACGCCCTTGCCGTGTCTGCCGCTCTTCACCAGTCCCCAGGGCCCAGCCCCCAGCCCCGCACGCGGGCCACATGAACACCGACACGTTACAGGGGGTATCTGGTGAACGCGATGGCCTCACCCACCCTGGACAGCGTCGGCTTTGTGGAGGTCATGGGCCTTGGTACGTCCCTGGTCGTTGCCGACGTTATGGCCAAGGCGGCAAATGTCACCATTGCGGGAATCGAGTCCAACGCTCTCGGCGGCATGGGTGTTAAGGTCACCGGCAGCACCGGCGACGTGCGGGCCTCGGTGCAAGCCGGTTGGGCGATCGCCGAGCAGATGCACGCGGGGATCAACCACACCTTCTGGCCCAACTACTCGGCCCAGGCCGATTTTCTCATTCACTCGAAGCAGGAGGTCAATGCCCTCCTTGAAGCCAACGATCATCTGCTGCCGCCGGATGCAAGCGTGCCGGCCGGCAGTGCCGCGAAAGGAACGGAAAACACCATGGCGAAACAAGATGCGATCGGTTTCATCGAAACGCAGGGTCTCGTCGGCATGATGGAAGCGGCGGACGTCATGCTCAAGGCCGCGAACGTCGAGATCATCGGCAAAGAGAAGATCGGGGCCGCCTACGTCACGGTGATGGTCAGAGGCGACGTCGCCGCCGTAAAGGCCTCGGTCGAGGCGGGCGCCGCCGCGGTCAACAATCTCGGCGGCAAACTGATCCTCGCGCACGTGATTCCTCGGCCGCACGAGGGCCTGACCAGGCTGTTGCCGGCGTAGGGTCGCGATGACGGTGTCCGGGCCGGATGGCTTTCATGAGCAAGAACAGCCCCCTACAACCCGCAACCCGGCCGCGAGGCATTCTGCCGGCAGCCGTTGTTTTTCTCGCGGCCGTGGCAGCCGCTCTGCCGGCTCTGCGAGGCGGTTTCATCGAGGGAGACGACCAGCAGCTTGTCCTCAACTTCGTTCTTGTCAGCCGACCATCGCTGTCGCACGCCTTTGAATTGCTCACGCTCGAACCGCACCGATACCTGTACCAACCCGTGCCGATGCTCAGCTTCGCGGCCGAGTTCGCGTTGCTGAACGCTTTGGGGCTGAGTGCCCTGCCCGACGTCCCGAACTCGGGAACGTGGTTGTTCCACCTGACCAACCTTCTCATTCATGCCGCCAGCGCAGTCCTCGTGTGGCGGCTGATTGGTCGTCTGCATCCGGACCCGCGCGTCGGGCTGATTGCCGGGCTCTTGTTTGCCGTTCACCCGATGGGCATGGAGCCGACCGCCTGGGTTTGCGGGCGCATGATTTCGTTGTCCACCCTCTTCTCGCTGGCGGCGTTGAACCTGCTGCAATTGTGGGACGAACGGCCGCGTCCGGCTCTGGCCCTGCTGGTGCTGCTGATGACGGTCCTGGCGATGACCAGCAAGGTGCAGGTCGGTTTGCCCATCATCATGCTCCTGCTGCCGCTGGCTCGCCGTTCCTGGCCCCGCCGAGCATGGTGGGCCATCTGGGGCCTGTGCGCGTTGATTTGTGCTGGCTTTGCCCTGCTGAACGTAAGCCTCACGCGGCAAACCCAACTGCTCGACGTGGCCGCCGAGAGCCTGCAAGGCCCGCGGGCGGTCCGCATCATCAGCGCGCTGGGCTGGTACTTCCAGCAGTTCGTCTGGCCGAGCGGCCTGGCTCCGTTCCATCCCGCGCGAGCAGTGGTCTCCTGGTCCGATCCGGGGGTCGTGACCGCCCTGCTCGTGCTGCTGCTGGTTCTGGCCGCCGGCATCGCCTCATTGCGATGGACGCGAGTCGGCGGACTGGCCGTGCTCTGGTTCATGGCGGCAGTGGGCAGCACTCTGCCATTTCTGCCGTCGCGAAACGCCATGTTCGCGGAACGCTACGTCTATCTTGCCAACGTCGGTCTCTTCTGGGCGGCGGCGGCGTTTTTCACCGCCGTTCATCGACGCTGGCTCGCGCGGTCCCCCGCCGGCCTCTGGTTTTCGCGGGCGATGATCCTTCTTGTCATGGTCGCGCTGGCAATCGTGAGCTGGCGTACCGCCGCGGACTACCACGACGACATCACTCGCAACACCCGAGTGGCCGAGGTCTACCCCGAGTCGCCCGGTTCCTGGTGGCGGCTGGGTTGGTCCTACTACAACGCGGGCCGTTACGCCGAGGCGGTGGCAACTGCCCAGCGCGGTCTTGGCCCGCAATTCGCCGACGCGGCTCCGTACGTCCATCAAGTCATCGGCATGTCATATCACAAGATGGACCGCGCCGATGACGCAATCGAGGCCTTGCAGAAATCGCTGGAGGCTGATCCTCGCAATCACCGGACTCACCGTTTCCTCGCCGATGTCCACAGAGAGGCGGGGCGGACGGACGAGGCCATGGCCCACTATCGTCGAGCCCTGGAACTGGCTCCGATGTATGAGCCGGCGCTGCTCGGGCTCGGTCAGATGCTCCAGGCCGCAGGTCAGGCAGACGAGGCGGTGCCTCTTTACGAACGCGTGTTGAAGGACAACCCTTTCCACCTGACCGCCAACCTTGCGATGGCCGAGATCGAGATCAGCCGCTCGCAATATGACCAGGCCTCTGCCCGCCTGCAGAGGCTGCTCTCGTATGCCCCTGAATCCTGGACGGCCTGGACCAACCTCGGCGTGTGCCAGGTCAATTTCGGCCAAACCGGTCGTGCGGTCGAATCCTACCGAACGGCTCTTTCCATCAACCCGCAAGCCGAGGTCGCAGCTCTCAATCTCGCCGGCCTGCTCACCAGAAAGGGGCAAGGTCCTGAGGCCGCAAGAATCCTTGTTCGGGCGCTGGCCGGCACGTCTGATCGCCGGACACTCTGGGCCGCTTACGATCTTCTGGTCGANNCGGACGCGACCGACCTCAAGTGCTCGCTGGCGTGGGCACTGCTGTTGCGGCAGCGAACGGACGAGTCTCGCGAGTTGCTGAACGAGTGCGCCGGGCGGCTCGACGATGATCCTCTTTGGGACGCAGCTCAAGCCATGCTAACCTTGAGAGACGGCGATCCGGGTCCGGCCGTCAGATGGTTGGAGTCTGCCGCTCAGGCGGAAGAAGGTCCGCTGCGAGAGATGCTTCCGCGCATGAAACAGGCAATGCGGCTCTACGGAGAGAGGAACCCGGAGCAGCCGTGGCCCTACTATCTCGCGGCGAGAATGCTCCAGATTGAAGGAGAGCAGGAGAGTGCATCGCTTCTCATGGGCGAGTTCCGCAGGCTCTGCTCCGACGCCGCATGCCGAAAGCAGGCTGAAGACCTGGGTATTCCGCTCTCGCCCTGAGGCGGCACGGTAGGGTGTGCTCTGCACGCTGTTGGCTGAGAGGGCATGACACCGGCCGTCGGCACCACTGACCGGGTCCTCGAGAAGGAATCTCATCTCCCTGAACTGCCGATTTGAGATTGGCGGATTCCAAATCTCAAATGGGTCCGCAAGCGGCGATTCTTCTTGCCGGCACACACGGTCAGCCGGAGCGAAGTGCCGATGAGGACATCGATGCCACTCGCCAGATTCCTGAGGACAGAGCCTCACTGTTGGTCGCCATCCGGGCCGATGAGAATGATGCTCGCGTTTGCGGGCAGTGAAATGGTGATCCCTTTCTGTCCGGCAACCTCTTCGCGTTTGACCTCACCCGTGGCCGGGTCGGCGCGCCACCAGGTGCCGGGGCGTCTCACGCTCACTGTGCCCGCGTATGCCTGCGGTCCGACATTGACGAGCAGCAGAATCTCCCGATTGTCCCGATTGAACCGCCCGAAGATCATGCTATCGGATGCCGGTTGCAGTCGGCCGCTTGCGCCGGTCTTGTTTTCGCCATCGAATCGAGCTGGTTCGCCCTTCATGTCATCCCGAAGGATCCGCCCGTCGGCATCCCTGAATTTCGCCACAACGCCTGACGCCGCCTCCGGCAGCTCCGCTCCGTCCGGCAGCACAATGGTGTGGAATGCGCGATCGCGGATCCACAGGTTGCCGTCGCGCACCTCGGCCGCCGCAAGCACCTCATGATCGGCGATGAGAAACGGCGTCTGCGAAGTCGTCAACTGCCGGCCCATCCGCATGAGTGAGTTGACCAGTTGTTGTGCATGCTCGGGTTGCGTATCCAGCCTGAGCGGCCTGGCGACCGGGATATAGTCCGCCCAGAGGTCATAGATCGGGTAAAACAGAATGACGTGCGGATCGGGCCGGGCGTCCCGGAGCAGGGCATTGAGCCGCCCCACAAAGTCGTTATATGCCCGATACTCCGGAGCCGGACGCGTCGCGCGATTGTAATAGAGCGTGAACTCGGTCACGCCCAAGGCGGCTTGCCATGCGGCGGTTGCCTGCATCTCGGCAAGGGACGCAGGGGGCTTGCCGGCCAGCGTCTGCGAGAAATCGCTCACCTCGGTCATGACGCGCCGGCGTCCCTCGATCATCGCCGCCGATGCGGGAAGAACAGCGGCCATCCAACCGCCGTGGACAACCGTCTGTGGCCAGGAAGACAGCATATCCAGTCCCGGAATGTCCATCTGCCGCAGTGCCTTGAGGCTGTTGCCGTATAGAGCTGTGTGACAGATCGGATCCTCCTCCCAGAGAATATGCCCGGAGGATGCGACACGGCGTTGGCGGCACCAGTCCTGAATCTGCCCGAAGTACCGTTCCGCGCACAAGTCGGCGATCAGGCCCCAGAAGCGGCGCCGTACCTGCCGGTCCGCGTCGGTGTTGCCCGTAAAGAGGCTGCGGCGCACGGCCATGAGGTCCTGGCCGTAACGCTCGCGATACCTGTCGGGCAGGTCCGCGACCCACGGTACCGACGGCAGTGGCTGAACGGTCGGATCCAAAGCGTCGTCCACGTGGACGCGCTTACGGATCTCCTCGCCGAGTTGCCCGATGTTGACCGCCATGAGTGAGGGCTCGTCGGTGAAGACCGCAGGGATGGTCGCACCGAAGTGCTTCTCGATCCGCTGCCAGTACGCGCGGTGTGTCTTGTCGATGAAGGTGCTCACCGCCCCGGCATCGAGCAGATTGATGTACCGCCGCGCCGCGTGGAAGTTGTTGCTGGCGTGAGTGTGCTCGTACGCCGGCCGGTGGATGAAGGGCTCGGGCTTTGACGAATCGTGAGCCACTGCCAGGGCCTCGAACTTGGGGTCCTCTTTGAGCACCAGCCCGCCGGCCGATCCGCTCGGATAACCCTTCTCGTCGTAGATCCACACCAGCAGGCCAACTTCGCGACACGCGTCGACCGCCTTGACCAACGTTGCCCAGTTCGGCTCGGACACGAGGTAATCGGCGAAGCTGACGTTACAGACGATCCCACCAAGGCCGAGGTTTTTCAGGCCGGTCATCGCAGCCGGGTTGGCCTGATCCGGCGAGACACCGTGTACGATCTGCAGCGGGCGCAGCTCAGCCGCCGGCGCCGACCATGCGGCCATCCAACTCGCCGGCCAGTCGGGCGCCGGGCGCGTTTGTTGCGACATCGCGGAATCCGGGATCAGGACGCTCATTGAGGCAAGCAAACATCCGAAGACGGAGAGGATTCTCATCATGATCCGCTTATTCTGGCCGCATGAGGTCGGAAGTCAAACGTCGGGTGGCCCAAGTCCTTCTGGACTTGGGTTCTCGATTTCTTCGTGATCGCATGGCCGTACCCCCCATCATCAACAGTGTCTCCAATCGAGAGCCCAGGTTCAGAGAACCCAGGCCACCCGGCGGGCTATTGGATTTCAGATTTGAGATCGGCGGATTTCAGATCGGGGCCCGATTCGCTTATCATGGGGCCGAGGAGGTCCTCGCCGATGCCAGCAACCCATCAGACGTCGCGTCGCGCGTTTCTTGCCGGCTCCCTAGCAGCGGGAGCTCTCGGTTCCCGACTGATCGCGGCCGATACCCGGCCCTTCGACAGGAAAAACGTCAAAGCAGGTGCCTGGCAGATCGGCTGTTACACGCGGCCGTGGGGCGAGCATGAATACAAGCTCGCCCTGGACGCCATTGCCGAAGCGGGCTTCCGGTACGTCGGACTGATGACCACGAAATCCCCCACCAACCTGATCATCTCATCCGCAACAACACCCGATCAGGCCCTCCGCATCGGCGAGGAAGTCAAAAAACGTGGACTGAAGGTCGCGAACGTCTATGCGGGCGATTTCTTCTCGGCCGACCCAAACGCGTCGGTCAAGGCACTGCGACGAATGATCGACGCCAGCGCAATCGTCGGTTCGCCCGGACTGATGCTTGCCGGCATCGGCGACCCGAAACATCACGACAACTACTACCGGATCGTCGCCGCCTGTTGTGATGATGCCGCCGAGAAGAAAGTCGGCCTGAGCGTCAAACCTCACGGCGGCGGGAACGCCACCGGTCCGCAGTGCCGCAAAGTGGTCGAATTCGTCGGGCACCGCCATTTCGGCCTCTGGTACGATCCGGGCAACATCTACTACTATTCCGATGGCCGGCTTGACCCGGTTGAGGATGCCGCAACCGTCGACGGTCTCGTGGTGGGCATGTCGGTCAAGGATTACCTGCACCCCAGGAACGTGGACGTGACGCCGGGGACCGGCAAGGTCGATTTCGCGCCCGTCATGGCCCGGCTCAAAAAGGGCGGCTTCACGCACGGACCGCTGATCATTGAAACACTGGCTCGCGGTGATCTGCCCACGCTGCTGGCGGAGGCAAAGAAAGCACGGAGGTTTGTAGAGGACCTGGTGGCTGGAAAGATCGCCTCGACGCGACCGCAGTGAAAACGTTGGACAAAGCCCGACCTGCCACTGCGGCCAGCAGGTCGGACCTGCCATAGAGCGGGTCAACCACCGCAGAAAACCGAGGTGACAGGCCCCTCGGCTCGACAAGACTTGGGGCACGGCCTTGCGTGACCCTGCGCGATTGGAGACCAACCATGAGACGACTGCTGTGCTCGATGTTCCTGGCTGCCCTTCTGATCGCGGCAACCCAAACCGCCAATGCCGCCGATCCTCCGAACATCCTGTGGATCTCCTGCGAGGACATCTGCCCCGACCTGGGCTGCTACGGCGACAAGTACGCTCACACGCCGAACATCGACAAGCTGGCCCGCGAAGGCATTCGTTACGCGAACGCGTTTTCGGTGGCCGGCGTCTGCGCCCCCAGCCGTTCGGCCATCATCACCGGCATGTACCCCACGACCATCAGCACGCACCACATGCGCTGCAAGGCCGTGCCGCCGGCCTACGTGAAGTGTTTCCCCGAATACCTCCGGGCGGCCGGCTACTACTGCACCAACAACGTCAAGACGGACTACAACTTTGACGCTCCGGTCACCGCGTGGGACGAGTGCAGCCGCAAGGCTCACTGGCGAAACCGCGCACCCGGCCAGCCGTTCTTTTCCGTATTCAACCTGACGGTGACGCACGAGAGCCAGATTCGCTGTACGCCCGAGCAGTTCGCTCAGCACATGCAGAAGGTCGCTCCCGAGCATCGCCACGACCCGGCCAAGGCGGTTCTGCCTCCCTACTATCCCGACACCCCGATTGTGCGCAACGACTGGGCCCGATACTGCGATCTGATCACCGCCAGGGACCTTCAGTTGGCCGACCTGCTTCAGCAACTGGAGGAAGACGGCCTGGCGGATAAAACCATCGTCTTCTTCTTCGGCGACAACGGCCGCGGCCTGCCACGAGCCAAGCGGTGGCTCTACGATTCGGGGATACACGTTCCATTGGTCATCCGCCTGCCGGACCGCAGGGATGCCGGCACGGTGTGCGATGACCTGATCAGTTTCATCGACTTCGGGCCAACCGTGCTGTCGNNCCTGGCGGGCGTGAAGGTGCCCGCTCATATGCAGGGGCGGCCGTTCCTCGGCGAGCAGAAGACCGAACCCCGCAAGTACATTTTCGCCGCACGTGACCGCATGGATGAGACCTACGACATCATCCGGGCAATCCGCGACAAGCGGTTCAAGTACATCCGCAACTTCAAGCCCGGACGACCGTATGCCCAGTACATCGACTACATGGAGAAGATGCCAACCATGCAGGAGATGCGCCGGCTCAACAAGGAGGGTACGCTCACCGGACCGCAGAAGATCTTCTTCCTGCCCGAAAAACCAGAGGAGGAGCTTTACGACTGCGTCAATGACCCGCACGAAATCAGGAACCTGGCGAGTCTGCCCGAGCACCGCGAGAGACTGACCGCGATGCGGCAGGTCCTGGAGGAGTGGATGAAGGAGACCAGGGACCTCGGCCTGATCCCCGAGGAGGAGTTGAACGATCGCATGCGACCGGGTGGCAAATGGGCCGTGACCGCCGCGCCTGTGATGGAACCTTCCGGCGGCAGCCACCAGGGGCCTGTCTCGATTACGATCTCCTGTCCGACCGAAGGGGCGTCCATCGCCTGGACGAGCGACGACGGCGGACAGGCCCACTGGAGGCTCTACAGCCGGCCGATCCGCCTGGAGCGCAGCGCGACCATCAGGGCCAAGGCCGTTCGCCTCGGATACCACGAGAGCCCGGAAGTCCACGCCGATTACCGCATCGGGCAGTAGGACCTGTCTCGCTCACGCTGCGGTTGCCTGTATAATACTCCCGACAACGGTTCGACCGGCCTCCATGAGAACCGGATTCCCGAAGCGACGGCGAGAGGAACGAACATGGCATCGCAATTGGCAATTCAAGGCGGCACGCCTGTCAGAACGAGACCCTTCCCGGCCTGGCCGGTCCACGGCGAGCCGGAGGAGCAGGCGGTAATCCGAGCGATCCGCAGCGGCAAGTGGGGAAAGCTGGACGGGGCCGAGGTGGCCGCGTTCGAGCGGGACTTCGCCAGGTACCAGGGCGCCGAGCATGGCATCGCGGTCGTCAACGGAACGGTCGCGATCCAGGNNTCGGTATTCAGGCAGGCGATGAAGTCATCGTCCCACCTTACACTTTCCTGGCGACGGCCACCGCGGTCGTGACCTCCAATGCCACGCCGGTATTCGCCGATATCGAGCTGGATACCTTCAACATCGCCCCCCAGGCAATTGAGGCCCTGATCACCCCGCGTACCCGGGCCATCATCCCGGTGCACTTCGGCGGGCTGCCGGCCGACATGGACGCGATCATGGCCATTGCCAGGCGCCATAACCTGGTGGTGATCGAGGACGCCGCCCACGCCCACGCGGCCGAGTACAAGGGCCGACCGGCCGGCTCCATCGGCCACATGGGAACCTTCTCGTTCCAATCCAGCAAGAACCTCACCGCCGGCGAAGGCGGTTTCATCACCACCAACGACCCCGCCCTGGCCGAGGCCTGCCGCGAAATCCACACCTGCGGGCGCCGCAAGGGCCATGCGTGGTACGAGCACTTCGTCATTTCGGTCAACTTCCGGCTGAGCGAGGTCCAGGGAGCGCTGTTGAACGCCCAGCTTCAACGGCTGGAGGAACAGGCCCGGCGCCGATGGGAGAACGGCAAGTACCTCAATGAACAACTCGAGCGGATTCCCGGTATCAAGCCCCAAACGATCATCCCCGAGTGCACGCGGCACGCGTTTCACTTGTACTGCTTCCGCATCGATGCCCGGGAACTCGGGGCTCCGCGGCAGGCCTTCCTGAAAGCGCTTGCGGCCGAGGGAATCCCCAACTTCGGCGGCTACCCCCTGCCGCTCTACAAGCAGCGACTGTTCCTCGACCGGGCATTCGGCCCCTATGACGGCTGCCGCGGCATCGACTACGCGAAGACCTGCTGCCCGAACAGCGAGGCCATCTGCTACGAACAGGGGGGTTGGCTTGAGCACCGGATGCTGCTGGGCACGCGCCAGGACATGGACGATATCGTCGCCGCGTTCCGCAAGGTGTACGAAAACCGCGACCGATTGGGGGCCTGAGATATCTCGTCAAGGATCTCGGGGAGTCAGATCGAGCGGAAATCGCATCCCGGCCGAAGACCATCAACCCAACTGCACGGGATTGGCGGGGGCAAGACTCGGTGGGACAGCCGCGGGAAGAACCTCGGGTTCCGGCACCACTCGCGGTCTCGAAGAGACAGCGGCCTCCGGGCGAGAGATCCAACCGACGGCGAGAAACGACACGGCATAGATGGCCAGGAAAACGCTGAACGCTAGCCCGTGGACCGCGGTCACGTAGATTGCCCAGGTGGCCGCGCAGTACGCACCAATCAGCATCTCGGCAAACCACAGCCAGCGGAACCTCTGGGCCTTGTACCGGCTGCTGAACTGGGCGTGACGGGTACTGCCGGACTTGGGCGTCCGGACGAACTCTCCCCCTCGCACATACAGGCCTCGGATGACTGCCAGGGCATTGTTGATCGACAGACCGGTGCCCAGCAGCAGCATCGCCGGCATCATCCGGACGCCGCTGAACCCGCCACCCAGATGGTAACGGGCATAGCCGTAGACCATCGGCGAAGCCAGCACCGTGAAGATCATCATTCCCCAGCCGAACACGAAGCACCACCAGAACGGAAGCGGGTCGACCATCGCCAGCATGGGTCGGGCCAGCAGGGCCAATACGAGCGTCCAGAGATAGACGGCGTAGTGGGTCAGATGGAGCGTGGCTTCGAGCTTGTGTGTCAGACCCACGGATGAACGCCAGATTCTGGGCAGGAGCTTGATAGCCGTCTGGACGCCACCGGTTGCCCACCGCCGCTGCTGGGCCTTGAGGGCGCCGATCGTGCTGGGCAGTTCGGCGGGGCAGGCCAGGTTCAGACAATAGTCGATCCGCCAGCCGGCAAGCTGCACGCGATAAGACAGGTCGAGATCCTCGGTCAGGGTGTCGGCTGACCAGCCGCCGACGGCCGGGTCCTCAATGGCCGCTTTGCGCCAGATGCCGGCCGTACCGTTGAAGTTCATCATCAGGCCGTTCCATGCCCGAGCCCCCTGCTCCACGGCGAAATGCGCGTCCAGTGCCACCGACTGAGCTTTCGTCAGCCAGGATTCATCCTGGTTCAGGTGTGCCCAGCGCCCCTGGATGCAGGCCAGCTTCGCATTTCCGGCCAACAACGGCACGGCACGGCGGAGAAAATCTTTCGGCGGCACGAAGTCGGCGTCAAATATCGCCACCAGCGGATGGCGCCAACGAGCCAGGCCGGCCTTCAAGGCCCCGGCCTTGAAACCTTTCCGATTATCGCGACGGAGGACTTCGATCTCGACACCCTGTGCGCGCAGCCTGCGAGCCGTTCGATCAACTAACAGGCGGGTTTCGTCCGTACTGTCATCAAGAACCTGGATCGAGTGCTTGCCACGCGGGTAATCCATCGCCGCCACCGCTTCGATGACCCGGGTCGCGACATCCGCCTCGTTGTAGATTGGGACCTGAGTGGTGACCCCCAGCCACTCGGTCTCGGGTGTCTCGACGAGGTAGCGATCTACGAAGGCCCGCTGTTCGGCCCCCTTGACGCTGCGTCGTCGATGAAAGAGGTAGAACAGCACGTAAAGATGCAGGCCATAGACGGACAGCATGGCCGTGCTGACCATGAACAGGCCCACAAGGACGGCATCTAGCCACGTGCTCACTGCGACCCGCCCCGCGCCGCGCGCGGCCAAGAGATAAGCGCACTTGTCGGTGGTCGGGCGTCAGTGCCGCGACCGCCGGTTCAATACAGGTTGTGGATCCTCCCCACCTTCGGCACGGCACCCTGCGCCACGGATGCCGACTACCCACCCCATCCTCTGATCACCCCGACCATGGCGAGCCGCACCATCCATGTGCCTGATCCGGGGTCTCTCAGGGTAGACATCCCAAGTTACGATAGTTGCGATCGGGGAGGCTGTCAACGACGTCGGCGGGCAGCCTGGCGACGGCTGAGGACCCCGGCAACGCGATCCGGTAAGCGGGTCAGCCGGACCTTGACTTGCCAACGAGCGATTCGTAACGTCGGCGTTTCGTTTTCAATGAAAGGAAGCCAACCCGTGCAGGAAGCCATCGCCAAGGCAGGATCACTGATTGAAGCCCTGCCCTACATCCAGGGATACTACGACAAGATCGTGGTTGTGAAGCTGGGCGGTTCGGTCATGGATAACCCCGACGCCGAGAGGGAACTGCTGCGAGACGTGGTGTTCATGAACTACGTCGGAATGCAGCCGATCATCGTGCATGGCGGCGGCAAGGAGATCAATGCCGCGATGGATGCGGCCGGCCTCGAGCCTTTGTTTGTCCAGGGGCTTCGCTATACGGACGACCGAACGCTGGCCATCGCCGAGCAGGTGCTGTGCGGCCGCATCAACCGGCGGCTGGTCGAGACGCTGGAATCGCTCGGCGTCGCGGCGATCGGGCTGAACAGTCTGACAAGCTGCGTCTTGTTTGCCGATCGAATGTACCTGTCCGGCGAGGAGAACCGCCGAATCGATGTCGGCTACGTCGGAAAGATCGAGAAAGTCAACGCCAGGATTCTCGAGCTGCTCTGTGAGGCCGACACGATTCCCGTCATCGCGCCGATTGCCCGTGACCGCAGCGGAGGAAAGCTGAACTGCAATGCCGACACGGCCGCCGGCGAGGTGGCTGCTGCCGTGAAGGCCGAAAAACTGGTGATGGTCTCGGACACCCACGGCATTCGCGAGAATCCCAAGGACCCCGAGTCCTTCCGCCCGACTCTGAACCGGCAGGAAATCACCGCTTTCATGGATCGCGGCATCATCGACAGGGGAATGATCCCGAAAGTCCAGGCGTGCCTGCGGGCCCTCGACTCCGGAACCCGGAAGGCTCACATCATCGATGGCCGCATCCCCCACTCGCTGCTCCTGGAGATCTTCACCGACAAGGGAATCGGGACACAGATTCTGCAATGAACGACATTCTGAAAACCCGGGGAGCCGCAACGTCTCAACAGTCTGAGTTCAGGCGCTGCAGGACCTGCCACAAGGCCTGAAACACCCGAACTCGATCGCGTCGCATGTCGACATCGATCGGCTGTAAAAGCAGATGGGGCGAACCAGCAATCCGCTGATCCGCCCCAGATCATCTGTCGTGTCGTATTCCCGACGCGGGTCCTTGCGACCCTGTCGGTCACCCTGATGACAGGGATTAGGCCGCCGGGACCGCGCCCATGAGCAGCGTCGAGGAGGTCCACCAGGACCCCCGCGGTGCAGCAACTGATCTTGGGCATGCAGCCGCAGCCACAAGCATACAGGGTTGCCGCCGACACGACTCGCAAACATGACTTTCTTCATCGTTCTTCTCCTTTAGAAGATACTGGCGAGCTCAGAACGCTCAGGCCGCCAACAACCAACAAACAGGGAAACACTTCCACTCACGTCCAGATATCGGCGTTACTCCGCCGAGATGCTCATCCATCGTACCTCGCGCTCTGGCTCCCAGGTGATGACCCGGGAATACGGCAGACCTATAAACATCGGTCGCATAGCATAGTGTCCATGAGTTAGCTTGACAAGGGGTCCAGCATGAAAAGCCGGACCCCACAAATCCCTCGAAGGCAGAACTGACCGCGCCTAAGGCCTTTCGACCGTATCCCGTCTGCCTACATGGACACCGCTCATACTATCGGACGGCCAAAACCATATACTACAATCCGATTCAATGCAACCCCCCACAGCCCCCCAACCCCAAAAAGCGGCGGGTTTTTTTCCTTTGACTCGGCCCTGAATCACGAGGTAGATTGCCGCTCGAATTCCGCCGCGGCAGGACCGAAAAAGAAGGGCCAAAACTGGCCAAAAAACGCGGTTTTGGCCTTTCATCAGATGATAAGCTCTCCGACAAATGAGCCTTATTCAACTATCACACATCACAATGGTTCGTCAAGGGCTGCAGATTCTCTCGGATATCTCCTGGCAGGTCAAGAAGGGCCAGCATTGGGCCCTGCTAGGGGCCAACGGCTCCGGAAAGACCACGCTCCTGAAGGTCGTGACGGGATATGAATGGCCCACTTCGGGATCTGTGACGGTTCTTCGTCAATCGTTTGGAGAATGCAATTTGCCCCTGTTTCGCAGGGAAGTGGGATGGGCCAGCAGCGCAATTGAGGCTCGTCTACCGGCACATGAAAGCGCGATTGACATTGTGGCGTCGGGCTTCTTTGCGTCCATTGGCCTGTACCAGGCCCCGTCCGAGGCCCAGTGGCTCAGGGCGAAAGAGATTCTTCGACATGTCGGCGCTGACCATATCATGCAGCGTCCGTTCGGAGTGCTTTCCCAGGGAGAACAGCGCCGGATCGTGATCGCCAGAGCACTGGTCAATCGTCCGTTGCTTCTGGTCCTGGATGAGCCTTGTGCAGGGCTTGACCCGGCCGCCAGAGAGAGCTTGCTGGCCGACCTGGGCCAACTGGCAAGCTCTCCTCAGGCACCGACGATCATCCTGGTCACACACCATGTTGAAGAGATCGGTCCGTGGATCGGTCATGTCCTGGTGCTCAGAGACGGTGCTGTTCTGGCCGTGGGGCCGAAGAATGAGACCCTGACGAGCCGCGTTCTTTCTGAAGCTCTCGGCTGTCGTTGCGAGGTCGAGAGGCTGGGCGACCGCTACCGACTCAACCTGATCGAGAGCCGATCCAGAGCCCCGATCTGAGTTTGCAGGGCAGGTCTACCCGAAAGACTCACAGGCCGGCGGCGCCGGACCGCCATCTCTTTGCATCGGCTCGCCCGATTCAGATAGAATGGCCGGCAGATCCCTGGAGAGCCAAGTCCGCGCGTCGAATTGTCGGCGACAGCGAATGGCATCCATGAGCGTCTCGGCAAGGGAGGTCCGATGCGGCGCATCGCCATCATCAATCAAAAGGGCGGAGTGGGCAAGACCACTACGACGATTAACGTCGGGGCGGCCCTGGCGAGGATGGGGCAGCGTGTTCTTCTGATCGACCTCGATCCGCAGGCGCATCTGACGCTTCACCTCGGACAGGATCCCACCTCCGGACAGGTTGGGGTCTACGAGATGCTCGCAGAGTCTGCCACCGTGGCCAAGGCCCGCCGCAAGGTGGCAAGCAACCTCTGGTCCTGCTCGGCGAGTATCGACCTGGCCGGCGCCGAAGTGGAACTGGTTAATGTCGTGGGGCGAGAAGTCATTCTTCGCGACCTGCTCGATCAGCACCTCAACTCCAGCAAGACGCCTCCCTATGACTATGTGCTGATGGATTGCCCGCCATCGCTGAACATCCTGACCCTCAATGCCCTGTGTGCCGCAACCGAGGTCCTGATCCCTCTGCAACCGCACTACCTGGCTCTGCAAGGTCTGAGCAAGCTGCTGGAAACCGTGGCGGTGGTCAACAAGCGCATTAACCCTGCTCTCAAGGTGACCGGCGTGGTCGTATGCATGAACGAGTCGGGAACCAGGCTGGCCGGTGAGGTGATTGACGACGTGCGGTCGTTCTTCGCCGAGGCCCGCGGCCACGACGTTCCATGGAGTGATACGCGCGTGTTTCGCACGTTCATCCGCCGGAACATCAAATTGGCCGAGTCGCCCAGTTACGGAAAGAGCATTTTCGAATACGCTCCGGACAGCCACGGGGCTGAAGACTACCTTCAGCTCGCGGCCGAACTGCACTCGCCGGCGACAACCACGCCGCAAGAGCAGGCCGTGGAGCCCGCTGAGCCGAGCCAAGCGCAAATCGCGGTGTCCGGACCAGCCTCACAACCGGTCATTCAGCCCTCACCATCCGAACCGCCGGGGAAGACAAAGCCAAACCGTCCTCAGGCACCCCCGCCGGGATCTCCCGACCCGGCGGAGCGGCAGCCGCACCCCATGGACAAACCGGCCGTAGCGCATCCGACAAAGCAACAGCAAGTCCGTAAAGCCGGAATCGACCCGGCGCTGGTTGTTTTGGCACCCGCCACACCGGCGACAGCCGTCCCGCGCTCCGATCAACCGGCAAAGCGGAAGTCGCTCCAGAGCGCCGCAACCGCTCCCCAGGCTCAACCCGCTGTCGAACGCGAGGGCGGGTCGGCGCATGGGCCCCGGCCGTCGTCGGCTCAATCCGCACCACCAAGGTGCAGGGTTCGAGACAGGTCGCTACAAGTCTGCAACTCGGGGAACACGACCGCGGGAAGCGCCAAGCACACCAGGACCACCCCAGAAGAACCGCAGCCGGACGCACCGGTCACGCCACCTGCTCCGCAACCTTCACCATCGGCGAAACAGGCGGCATCTGCTGACGGGGTTTCCCGGCCGACACAGGCCGTCTGAGCGCTGCCCCGCCTCCATCGCAAGATTATGAAGCGCTTCTTGTGCCGGGCGCCGTGTCAAGGCACGATCGAACCGAGGTGGCCAGTTCCGGGAGTTCATATGGGTTGCGCAGGAAACCCATGGCACCCTGTCTGCGCAGGCGTCTCAGCGACGCATGGGTCACCGAGCGGCCCGTCAGGAATATCGGGGCTTGGGGACAGCGCTTGCGAACCTGCTTCATCGCACTGACACGAGGGGAATGCGAGACGCCCACATCGAGCAGCACGAGGTCAATGTCATCGGAATTCGTATCCAGGAACTCCAGCGCCGAGGCCAAGTCGGCCCGGGCGATGGCGCAATAGCCGAGCGAGGACAGGTTGGCCTCGGCCATCTGCAACTCGGACACATGCTCATCGACCAGTAGAATGGTCTCCTTGCCCCGCGGCAGGGCACTCCATCCCGTCTGGGAGAGAACGCCCTGCTGCAAGGTCTCCCAGGGTGCAACCGGCAGCCACACGGAGACGGTGGTGCCCTTGTTCACGGCGCTCTTCATGCGGATCTGGCCTTTGTGGCTGTGGACGATGCCCTGTGTGGCGGCCAGACCCATACCGCGACCCGTGGGTTTGGTGGTGAAGAAGGGATCGAACACCCTCTGGACGGTGTCTGCATCCATGCCGCAGCCTCTGTCCCGCACCTCAAGCCGAACGTAACGGCCCGGCGAAAGACTGATCGCCGCGGACTGTTTCGCGTCCAGATCCTCGCAGGCGGTGGACAGTTCGATCCGGCTGGGTGGTCGGCTGGCCTCGACCGCGTTGAGGCACAGGTTCATGATCACCTGCTCCATCTGCGCCGGGTCGGCGATGATCTGCGGAAGATGGGCGGCCAGGTCCACCACCAGATCGATCTGCCGGGGAGTGGTTCGACGGATGAGCTGGAGCACGGATTCGACGTGACGGTTCAGATTCGTGGGGACGGGTTTCTGCAAACCTCCGCGTGCGAACGCCAACAACTGACGCGTCAGCGCCGAGGCCCGCTCCGCGGCATCCATGACGTCGCGCAGCAGTTCCTTCACCTTGGGTGGGGTCGAATCCTTCCGCAGGACGATGGACAGATTTCCGATGATCACGGCCAGCAGATTGCCGAAGTCATGGGCCACACCGCCGGCCAGCGTCCCGATGCTCTGCAACTTCTGCGACTGCAGCAGCTGGGCGTGCAGGCGGTTGCGCTCGGTCACGTCGTTGGCGACGCCGATAACGCCCGTGATCTCTCCCCGCTGATCCCGGACGGGCGAGTACCAGATCTCGAAGCTGCGTTCCCGAATGTTGAGCGCCGCCGTGACGGTTTCGCCGGCAAGGGCTCGTTCGAGCTCCGCCAGGGCCTGCGGGACGTCGGCGAAGGCCTCCCGCGCCGACCTTCCCAACACATCTTGCGACCGGACGCCCAGGCGCTCAAGCGGCTTGCCTTCACACACGCTGATGCAGCCGTCCCGGTCAACGGCGAACAAGACGACCGGTGAGCCTTGGGCGATGGCCCGCAGTTGCTGCTCGCTCTTGCGCAAGGCCTCCACCGCGCGGGCGTGGGCCTTCTCGATGTCCTCGAGCTCGCGGACCCGTGCGTGCAGGGCCGCCGCTTCCGCCTGCAACCCGGCCATCGATCGGTCTGCGCTCGACATTCAGCTTTCTCCACGAGCATCCGGCTGCCGAACATGCATGCCAAAACTCCGGTGCCGGACCGCGGTCCTGCCGGTCTGTTCACCGGTCCTTGATTCATACCGGTCATCCGGACAAGGGCCAGCCGCAAGCCCATCCTTCATTGTTCCGGAATGCCACTCCTATCGTAGTTGCCGGAAGCCGCAGAGTAAATCGCGAGCCGTTGAGATGTCATGGTCCGGCGCCAGCTACTCGCCACCGACACAAGCGGATCACTCTGCGCCAAAGCCGGCCTCGACCGGTTCCTCCGCGGTCGGGGCTGGGGCCATCTCGGTCATTCGGAGGCGAAGATGATCGAGGTTTTCGGTGGCCGTCGTGTCTTCGGGGTACCGGTGACACCAGTCCTCGAGCACGCCGCAGGCAACGGCCAGCTCTTCCTCCGCCGCCTGGGCGATCCAGGCGGCAACACAGGTCATCACTGTCCGGCGGGCGTATTCGAGGTCGGCCGAGGAGTGGTCCGCCGCCGAGGCCCCGTGTTGCAGAATCATCCGCATCGCCTCGACCGGGTCAAGACAAGCCATGCGCGTCACCGCCAAGGCACTGCTCTCCTCGACCAGCCGGGCGGCCTCGGGCGTACGCGGCTCGGACCCCAGCATGCGCTGCCACACGTTCGACAATTGCCCGCAGTCGGCCTGGGAGATGAGTGACGAGAAGCGGTGCCGGACCAATCGGACCACCTGGCGGGCCAACTCGCGTTCCAGCGGCAGATCGGCACTGAGCCCGACATAGGGCATGGCAACGTCGATCAGGTTCTCCAGGCTGTTCGAGGCGGCGCCGTCCAGGGCCAGGCACAACGCGCCGATCCGTTCCAAAGCCTTGACGTCCTTCTCGCCGAAACGATCGGCCAGCATCCCGATCAGCGCGTTGGTGCGGCGAGTCTCGATAAAGCGGTCGACGGCCCGGGCCCACGGATGACTGATGCTCGGGGCGGATCGCGGATCGGTTGAAGAGTCAAGAAAGACGTATTCGCTCCCCGCGATGCGCTCTCGCGTCTGGGGCAACACGTTGGCCAGAACAACCAGGCGGTGGGGGCGGGAAACGGCAAAAGTGACACCGGCAGAAAGGGAAACTCTCGGCCGGATCGGAGCCGGGATGGTGAGCAGAATCAGCTCGGCGAGAACCGTCCCCTCGGTCCCGGCCGAGAAAGCCACCGCATGGCCCGACAGCAGGAGGTCCGTGGCGGTGGCGATCCATCTTTCCGAGATGGCGCCGCCCGCCAGGTCGAACGCCGGGGGAGACAACCCTCGTTCAGGCGACAGCGCCAGCGGCGGCAGAATCACGTCGGCCGCCAGATCCACCGAGGCCCCGCCCTCGGCCGCGACCGCGCGAACAAAGGCAAACGGATTGTTGCGGAACCGGCGCAGATCGTCGGCCTGGATCACGAAGATGCGCGTGTAGGTCCGACGGCCTCCCCGCCCTGTCGGCTCCTTCCCGGCATGGCAGGTGTGAAGAATGGCATAGCGGTCGTTGCTGATGGGAAAGAACGAGATCCCCGCCGCCTCGGGACTGTCGACGCACAAGCCCCCGAGCGCGGGCGCATAGCGGACGATTTCACTGAAGTCGTGAGAGGAAAGACCGGCGCTGGCGGCGATCACACGGTAACCCTGGCCCGCCGCAGTGCAGAGGCAGGTGTATACGGCCTGCTCGCAGAGAACCTGAACGGGCGTCGAGGAACCGCATGCGGCCGGCGTTACAACTGAACGGCTTTCATCCGTTCCGAGATCCATTCAAACGGCTCCAGAACACCACGCGGCGCCGCATGCAGCGGGACCTGTACCACGTTACCGTCCTCATCGTGAGCGTAGCCGAGCGATCCGACCACGCTCGCGGCGAAAAACTCGACGTTCTCGAAACGGCTGTCGCAGAGGTTCCAGAGACGAACCAGGTTCGTCTCGGCGAACTCCCTGGGGTTGTCAAAACACTCCGGGCAGGTGTCCGCCTTGCAGAGAACGACCGCGATCGGATTCCGCACCCGCTCCTTGCGGTGTACGGCGAATCGCTGGTCGACGTAACTGATCAGTTTGTATGCGAAATAATCCGGGTAAGGCGAGCCCGAGGCGGCAATCGAGGCGTCGATGAGCACCATGGCTCCCGCGCTCTTGGCGAGCAGACCGCTGATCGCCGCGTAACTCTTGGGCGACTCGACTTCCTGAGACAGGGCCTCGCCGGCCATGTCGGGCAGGAGCACGTCGAACCACTCGTCGGATTTCTTGAGCCGATGGCGGACCTGGTAGTAGGCCCATTTCCAGTGTTCGACCTCCAGCGGGGTCTTGGGCGGGAAGCGCCGGCCGTTGAGACAGCCGATCACCGACTGCTGGAGGTTGACCGAGTAGGCCCCCTTGGGAATGGCCTCGAAACCGCCGGCCCGCTTCGAGAGCAGGTCGAGCAGAAAGCCCAGATAGACCGTCTTGCCGACGTTGGCTTCGCCCAGCAACGTGATGATGGCGGGCTTGCGGTTCTGCTCTCTGGCGTCCTCGATCAATGCCATCGGCGCGCCGCACTGACTGCAAATCACCGCGCTGGGCGCGTTTTTGTGGTCACAGATCAGGCAGACGTTGCAGCGATAGCCATGTTCGTCATACATGCCGTTACTCCCTCACTTCGTGCCCTTGCCCAGCCAGTGGGCGTCCGCCAGACCCAGGGCGCAGCGGAAACCGAGGTTGTGGGCTCGCGTCAGGGCGTTGAAACCGCTGCGTGNNGAAACCGCTGCGAAACAGGGCCGTGCACTGGGATTCGAAGTAGGTGTCAAAGGCCCCGCCCCGGGCGGCCTTCATGGTCATCTCCCCCACCACCTGTACGCCCTCCTCGGTGACGATGTCGAGATCACTCTCGACCCACTCCCAGACGTTGCCGATCAACTGGAGCACGTTGCTGGGGGCGGCGCCTTGTTCGTAACCGTCCACCGGAACGGTGCTGTAGACCTGCGAGGCCCAGATGTTGCACTTCTTGCGATCCATGGTGTCGCCCCACGGGAATCGGTAGAGCACGTCGGTGTCACTGATGATCCGCCAGCTCGCGGCCAACTGCCATTCGGGCTCCGTGGGAAGCCGCTGCCCGATCCATTTGGCAAAGGCGCTGGCCTCATACCAGCACACTCCGACAACAGGGTGTTGGCTGAGCCGCTGGTCGTGGCGGCCGTGGCGCCAGTAACGAGGACCGGGCTGGCCGGTCTGGTCGCGGAACTGGATCAGGTGCGTCCAGACGGATTCGGGCCACAGCGAGAGATCATCATATCCGCCGGTGTCCACGAAAAGCTGGTAGCGGGCGTTCGTGACCGCGTGAATATCCATCAGGAAGGTCGGCACGTGGACGTCGATCACCTCGGCATCGGGCACCTCGGTCAACGTTCGCAACAGCGAGGCCCGTCCCTCGGGCACGATGGCCATGTGCCGATCAAGGTGCGCTGCTGCCTGCCGTTCGGCCTCGGACCAATCCGGATGCGATTCCCAGTTGGGCCTGTCCTGGAGGATAAGGTTAAACCGTTCCTGCTGGAGCATCGCCTGAAGCGGGTCGTCTTCGAAAACCTCCTGCGGGGCGGGATCATAATCCTCCGCGCTAGGGATTATCCCGGCCGCCGGTGCCAGCTCCTCTGCGACGCCGCCTCGCGACGCATTTCTGTTTCGAGACCAGAAGTTGAACGCCATGAGGATACTCTTTCGTACCTCGACCGGTGAATCGGCCGTTCTGCCCTCACCCCGATGCGACACCGCACCGCGGGAGTGTAGGGTCTCCTGATCTGCTATTCGGTCCGGTTACAGGTGGGCTTGAGGCTGGGTTGTGGTAATCGGCGAAGATCAGGCACGGCCGAGCCCGCGACATGAGACAGACAGGTTTATCGGACAAGACAAGGCGATCGACACAAGTCCCCTTGTTTTCGGGCCGATACGAAGGCAATCGGGTCAACATCGCCGACACGCGAGGACAAGGCAATTATGCGCGGGAAGGCCGCCGATCATTCACGACAGCGATTCCGCACGCGGGACAGCAAGGACCTCTATCTCGATCAGCTCGATCAACGATCGAAATCGACTCACCCTGCCGAACGCCGCAAGCACAAGCGCCACAAGCATCGTGTTGCCGAAGGCGTGGCGGTCGTCTTCGACGCCTTTGACGAGCAACCCGTCACCTGCCACGTCCGGCCTCGCAACCTGAGCGGGGGCGGGATCGCCTTCCTGCACGACGCCTATGTCTACCCGGAAACGCGCTGCACGGTCGTGCTCATCTCCGTGACCGATCAGCCCGTCGAGGTGAGCGGTCGCGTGGTGGGCTGCCGCCACATCTCCGGCAAACTGCACGAAATCGCCATGAGCTTTGACCGCCCGATCGACCCGGAAGACTTTCTCGAGCGCGTTCAGGAAGCCATGCTCGGCGAGACATCCTGACCGACCCGGCCCCGATGAGGCTCAGGCTGCACGCGGACAGGCGACTGTTTTCACTCCTCCAGGCTTGTTTGGACATTCACATTTCGTGTGGAACCGGCTTCCTGCCGGTCCCCACAAGTCGCATCAGAGCGCGTCAGAACTGCTGGTGTGTCTGGGCGCTGCGCACCATGGCCATCATACCGGCCCTGACGACTGGAGGCAGCTTAGGCCAAGCCCTGATGATCATGATCAGATCATCTTCAGGCGAACCGGGCGCCGAAACCAGGGGCGCGGCTTCCCCCGTCATGCCGGCCCCCGCCTGCGCAGGAGCCGTGGTGGTACCGGCCCCATGCTGCGCGGGCTGTTCTGCCGAACATGCGGACTCCGGCTCCAGTTGGAATGCCTCCGAGACTTGCTCCTCGATGCTGGTGATGTCAGGGGGAGACGGGAACGTCTTTTGCACCGAGAGCGGGGTTCCCAGTGGAATCCGGCTCGGCTCGATTCGTGTATGGAGAACGGCATCCGCCGCGTCCCTCCCCTCAAGCCACTTTCCGCCGTCCCAGATCTTGCTCCAGTGATTGTGGCTGTGGTGACGACCGGGCAGGCGGACCCAGTCCTTGAAGCTGGCCGACTCGACCTGGGCGCGCCGGGGATAGACTTTCGGCGGCACCGGCAGCGAGAGGTCCGCGTAGTTGCCGACCAGCGTGCGGGCGAACGCCCAGGCGGCGCCCGCGTCGAGCTTGTCCCCGAAGATCACCCACAAGTGGTAATCTCCCCGGCCGCTGGAATCCTCCAGGATCGGATGGAAACCCTGCTCCTTGAGCGTGTCATACCAGGCAAGGGCGGCCTTGAGATTGGCGACCGGCGTGACCGGCGCCGACGGGTCATGCTGGCCCAGGTCGATGGCAACCCAGCGGGCACTGTTGTCCACACCCTTGGCGTGCAACCCGACCAGATGCCCGACGTTGGCCCCGGCGTAGTGACGGGCCAGCAGCTCGGGGGTCAGGCAGACCTGCCCGCGCAGCTGTTTGGGAGGAGCGATGTGGACGATTCGGCTGTAGCTGCGCTGCTCCAGCGGCAAGTACTGGGCCCACTGGTCGGCGCGGTTGACCATGTGGTTCACCGTCCAGTCTGCCAGCGCTCCGGCGACGGCCGCCCATGATCCTGCAACTGTGTCCGTTTGAACAGCCATTCATCACCGCTGCGACCGCGTCCTGCAAGCGGGCGGCGCAGGCTCGACCCCCGCGGGCGTTCGCCTCCTGCCTGCCGGCCCGACACGCCCGAAAACTCACCGGCACCGACACACCCGGAGGATTCTTCGGCGTCCCGCATTACATCGGCCTCACCTGTGACACCTCCTTAGCAAGCGCAGGGTAAAAATCGTAACGGGACTCTCGCACGGGCCGAAAACCCGCACGCCTGCCCACGGACATGCCGATCACGCACGCCTGATAACAATGCCCCAAACGTATAATTGACAGCGCCATTGTGGCCCGATATACACAACCACACCAGACCGGTGCGCAAGCTTCTCCCCGTTCGGCGGGAGACGAAATGCGGCCGAGTCCGGATTGAAGCCCATCCGTCCCGGCCGAAAGACATGAGGTGTGAAATGATCATTGGCAAACTCTGGCATACCCTCAAGGCTCAACTGAACAAACTGGCCAACTTTTTCTGGACCGCCGACCCCATCGCCCAAATGCAGTACGAGTACGACATGGCCGTCAACCAGTTGAAGGAAGGACGCGAAGGGCTGGAGCAGTATCGCGCCTTGGTGGAGAGGGTCACCCGCCAGGTCGCCAGCGACAAATCTCATGTGTCCAGCCTGGAGGCCAAAGTCAAGGCTTATCTCCAGGCGGGCGATCGTGAAACCGCCGCGCGGTTTGCCTTTGAGTTGCAGAAGGCCAAACAGGAGCTCGCGGAAAACGAACAGCAGCTCAAGCTGCACGAAGAGGCGTACGGCAACAACCTGACCAAGATCAAGCACGCCGGCGGCAAGCTGGCCAAGGTCCGCGAGAAGATCGCCAAGTACGACGCGGAGTTGAAGATGAGCCGGGCCGAGGCCGAGATGGCCAAACTGGCCCAATCCTTCGATTTCGACGTGACCACGGATTTCGGGCAGATCGAGCAGGTCATCCAGGACAAGATCAGCCTGAACCGGGCCAAGACGCGCGTGGCCGCCGATCTGTCAAGCGAGGGCGTCGAGGAAGTCCACCGAGAGCAGGCCATGGAAAAGGCCCTGGCCGACCAGGCCCTGCGTGACTTCGAGGTTCAGATGGGACTCGTCACGCCCGAGACGGCCAAGGTGGCTGAGGCTGCCAAGGAACTCGGGCCGGCAAAAGAAAAGCAAGCAATGAGTAATGAGTGATGAGTGGCAGGATTGAGCGGTTTGAGGATTTCATCGCGTGGCAGAAGGCTCGCTCGCTGACGGCGGAGATCTACCAACTGACCGGGCGCGGTTCGTTTGCCCGCGACTTTGGCTTGAAGGATCAAGTCACGCAAGCGGCCGTCTCGATCGTGTCGAATATCGCAGAGGGGTTTGACAGGGGTCGATCGACGGAGTTTCATCAGCTTCTGTCGGTTGCGAAGGCGTCTTCTGCCGAACTGCGATCGTTGCTGTACGTGGCCAGGGACGCCGGTTACGTCGACGACGCAGGTTTCAGGGCCTTGCTGGACATGACCGAGGAAGCAGGACGCCTGGTCGGAGGGCTTCGATCTTCCGTCGAGCGAAGGCGGGATTCAGCATGACTCAGACCGGTTCACCCACTCCTGACTCATCACCCATCACTCACGACTCATCACCCATGACTCATCACTCATCACTCATCACTCATCACTCATCGCTACCGGCCTGGTATCCCGATTGGGCAAGGCAGTTGGCCGACCTGTATTTTTCGGGCACCACCTGTCTGTTCGTCCTCCATGGAAACGTCCGCGACCTGGTGCGCTGCCCGACGCGGGACGGCGAGGCGTACGTCAATCTCTCGGAATTCCTTGCAGCCCAGGTATTCGGCACGTGGGACATCGTGCTGCAGTACGACCTGGGCCGAGGTCTGCGCCCGCTGGCCGGCAGCGACCCGCAGCGTCTCCAGTCGATGATGCAGTATCTCGGCGCCCGGCTGGGCGAGGCCGATTCCTGGCCGCGTGATCCGGATAACGTGCTCCTGCTCCTTGACAGGATCATCGAGCGCAACATCGTCGAGCCGGACAGCGAGAAGCGCAAGAGCATCTGCGTCATCCTGGACTACGCGCAGTATCTGGTGCCCGCCGGTGAGGCCGGCGGGCTGGCCCGGGCCCAGGGCACCAACCTGGTCAGGCTGCTGGGTTGGGCCCAGAACCCCTACATCAAACGGCTGAACGTCGCCTTCTGCCTGGTGACCGACAAACTGACCGAGCTCAATGATCGGCTGGTCCGCAATCCGCACGTGGCCGCGATCGAGATCCCGCTGCCCGACGCGAGCGTGCGCGAGTCGTTTGCCGCGTGGGTGTGCAAGACGGAAAAGCTCTCTCCCTCAAGAGATTTCACCGCGAAAATGCTGGCCGACCAGTCCAGCGGGCTGAGCCTCGTGAGTCTCAACACCGTGCTCTCGCAGTCGCGGTACACCGGCCAAGGCATTGATGCCGCCAGATTCCGCGACCTCAAGAAAGCCATGATTGAGCGACAGTGTCAGGGCCTTGTCGAGTTTGTCGAACCGAAACACAAGCTGGATCTGGTTGTCGGCCAGGAGGTCGCTCGCAAGCGGCTGGAATTNNCTGGAAAGCGATGCCGAGTTGATTATCCGGGGGCGATTCGAGTCCGCCCCGATGGGCTATCTGCTCTGCGGGGCGGTGGGCACCGGCAAGACTTTCCTGGCCGAATGCTACGCGGGCTCGATCGGGATTCCCTGCCTCAAGCTGCGGAACTTCCGCTCGAAGTACATGGGCGAAACCGAGGGCAACCTGGAGCAGGTGCTGACGGTGCTGCGCTCGCTGGGCCCCGTGGTGGTGATCATCGACGAGGCCGACGCCGCGCTGGGCAACCGCTCGGCCGAGGGCGACTCGGGAACCTCCAGCCGGGTGTTCTCGATGATCGCCAGCCAGATGGGCGATACGCGCTACCGTGGCCGGATCCTGTGGATGCTGCTGACCTGCCGGCCCGACCTGCTGCCGATCGACCTGAAGCGCCAGGGCCGGGCGGAGGTTCACATCCCGATGTTCTACCCCCGCAGTGAATCCGAAATCCGCGAGATGTTCGTGACGATGGCCCGCAAGAACAAGATCTCCCTGCCGCCTGAGTTGATTCCGCCGGTGAAGGCTGACCGGCACCTGAGCGGGGCGGACATTGAGAGCATCGTTCTGGCGGCCGGACGGCGAGCGGCCTCCGCGGGGCGAGACCAGCCTCTGGCAGAAGATATTCGGCAGGCGATCGACGCATTCATTCCGTCCGCCCAGGGTCTGGAGAAAGAGCTGCAGGAACTGGCGGCGGTGCTGGAGTGTACGGACATGGAGTTTCTGCCGCCGGACTGGCGCGCGAGGGTGGCCGAACCCGACGGGCGGGTGAAACTCCAGGAGCGCATGATGGCGACTCGAAGCCTTCTCGACGATTAACCACGAAGGAGTCACATATGGCCAAAAAGAAAGCGATGGTCAAGAGGAAGAAAGTCCGGCCGGTGAAGAAAAGCCCCACCAAGAGTGGCCCGAAGAAACGCAAAGGAATCGCTCGGACGGCGAAGGTGACCGGGTCCAAACGGTCGAGTTGGCTCGATGCGAACTCGCATAAGCCGTTGATCGATCAGTACGCCCGCCAGCTGACCTCATTCATGGAGGCCATCGCCGACGGCAGGATCGAGACACCGGAGCTTGCGGCCCAGGAAGCCCGGCTGACCCGGCTGATGAAGGAAATTGAACCGCAGTTGAGCGATGCCCTGCACGAGAAGATCACCCGGCTGCTGTGCGAGCTGACCGCGTATGATCTGATGCAGATGCTTCATTCGATGCAGGAGAATCGGCCTCAGACGACTTTTCATGGCTAGGCCGATTCAAAAAAAGCGGCGGTTTTATCATTGCCTGGCCGAAGCCAGGCTGCTAAATCGGCACGTTGTTCGAGGCTTATTCGGTCAGTCAGGACTTGTGCTGAAAGAGGACCCACCCATGAAAACCGTAGCAGGCAACAATCCGACAGCAACAGGACTTGGATGCCGCGCCGGCCGGCTGGCAGGTCCGTTCGTTCTGGGCCTGGGTCTGTTGTTGCACGGCTGCGACCGCTCTCCGACTCCGGGCTCGCAAAACGGACCGGTACCCCCCATGAACGCCGAGGTGGCTACCCATCTGATTCCGCTGCCGCAGGCCGATCAGCGGCTGTGCACCGCGGTGGTGATTCTCGTCGACACATCCGGCAGCATGAACGAGGCGGTGGTCGACCGGCAGGGCGTGAAACGGCCCAAGTATCTCATCGCTCGCGACGCCTTGAACGAGATTATCGACTACACAGGCCAGTGGGAGAAAACCCACACGGATCGTGTCCTGGAGATGGCCTTGTTTAACTTCAGCAGCTCGCCCTCGCCGGTGTTGCGGATGGGACGATTCGATCCGGCCCAAGCACAACAGGCCCTGCGGGCGATCCCCCAGCCGGGCGGAGGCACGGCAATCGGCGAAGCGGTCGAGGAAGGTTTCAAGGCCCTCTACCAGTCCGGCTGTGTGCGCAAGTATCTCATCTGCATCACCGACGGCGAGAACACCGCCGGTCGGCCGCCGGACCGAGTCTCACGGCAACTCTACGCCCAGACCCAGGGAGAGGTCGAGATGCACTTCATTGCCTTCGACACGTCGGTGAGCACATTCGGGTTTCTCAGTGAGGTGAACGGACATACGACCGAGGCCGCCGACGGAGCACAGCTTCAGGCCCGGCTGACGGACATTTACGAAAAGAGGATTCTGGCCGAGGCGCCCGCGGAAAAAGAGTGATCGGGCCGGTCGCTGTTGACCGCCGGCACAGGAGCGGTGATCCTGTCACCGCCGAGCAGAACCGGCCGCACGTTGGGATCGCAGGCTCATCACGGTGAATGGGCCTGCAGCAACCACAGATGGGAGGTAAGACCATGGCAGGGCAACCCAAAGGACCGTTCTACGTGGTACTGGGCATCATCATCGTCGCGCTGGTGGCCTTCGCGGTCTACCGCAGCGACCTGTTTGCCCCCAAGGCGCAAACACCCGGCGAGAATGTGGTTCTGTTGCCGGGCGGCGAGCAGGTTGAAGACGCCAGCAACCCGACGGGCGTTACCACGGTCAAGGAGTATTCCTTCAAGCCCGTCGAGCGGCTGCCCGAGGTCAAAGGGACTTCGGCATACAAACCGATGACGGACAACACCGTGCGATTCGCCCTGAACGTCTGGGCAGGCTGGGCACCGATTATCTATGCCAATAACGGCTTCAAGCCGGGCAAGATCTGGAAAACGTCCGACGGCAAGGACTTCAAGGTCGAGTTGGTGCTGATCGACGATCCGGTCGCCATGCGCGACACCTATGCCAGCGGTGACATCCACATTGGCTGGGCCACGCTCGACATGGTGCCGTTGTTCATGCAGGGCTTCGTCGACGCTTCGGGCAAGCCGCGCGACAGCCGGGTGATGCCGCGCGTGTACCAGCAGGTGGACTGGTCCAACGGCGGCGACGGCATCGTGGTGCGCGACTACATCAAGACCGTGGCCGATCTCCGGGGCAAGAAGCTGGTACTCGCCCAGAACTCGCCGTCTCAGTATTTCGCCCTGAACATGCTGGTCTCCGGCGGCCTCCAACCCTCCGAGGTCAACATGATCTACACACCGGACGCCTTCCAGGCCGCCGCCGCGTTCAACGCCCAGAAGGATATCGCCGGCGCCGTCTCGTGGGCCCCGGACATCTACAACCTCGAAAAGGTCAAGGGCAACCGGATGCTGGTCACCACGGCGACCGCCAACAAGCTCATCGCGGACGTGTGGTTCGCACGGGCCGACTTCGCCAAGGACAACCCGGGAATCGTGGAAAGCCTGGTCCGGGGAATCTTCGATGCGATGACGGACCTCAAGGATGAGGCGAACCGCACGAAGGTCGCGGAGCTGATGGCCGCAGGGTACAACATCCCGGCCAGCGACACCCTGGGCATGCTCGGCGACGCCCACAGCACCAACTGGGCGGAGAACTACCAGTTCTTCCTGAATCAGAACAACCCCGCCAACTTCGAGCGCGTCTGGCGGCAGGCCTACAGCCTCTACCGGCGAATCGGGGCCATCACCCACCAGCCGGTCCCCTTCGATCAGGTCATGGACTTCTCGATCATCGAGAAACTCGGCAAGGAACCCAAGTACGCCTCGCAGAAAGACGAGTACAAGGTGCAGTTCACACCGGCCAGCGCCGGGGAGATCAAGGCCGAGGACGAGATCCTGACCAACACGGTCTTCATCCACTTCTTCCCCAATAGTTGGGACCTGCACAAGAAGGTGACCAAGAAGGTTGAAGGCAAGGACGTCGAGCAGCTCTACGATCCCAATGTCGATTTCGTGCTCGAGGACATCGCCAAGCTGGCCGGCCAGTTCGGCGCTGCCCGGATCATCATCCAGGGACACACCGACGCCTCCATGCGCGGCCAGGTCACGCCCAGCCTGGTGAAGGAACTGTCGCTGAACCGGGCCAACGCGGTCAAGGAGGCACTGGCGAACAAGTACAAGCTCGACCCGAACCAGTTCGCGGTCGAGGGCGTGGGCTGGGACAAGCCGGCGGACCCGAACGATCCGGACAACCACGCCAAGAACCGCCGCGTCGAGGTCAAGATCTTCCCGGCGGAGAAGCAGTAGGCGGCGACCTCTGTCTTTGCGGATGCGGGGACTACCCGCAAGCCGGGGATTGTGCGATGATCATGGTGTCCCCCGCCCCGATGACAAGGTGGTGAGGGACACCCGTTTTTGAGTGTTGAGAACGGACGAACAGCCATGGCGGATCAACCCAAGCCGTCTTTGCCGGCGAGTGGCAATCAGCCGCCGCCCGCGGCCGCGCCTGCGGCATCGAGCCAAGCCCGATCGTGCCCCATGCGAACGCTCCTGACCATTCGCAGCGAGATTCCCTTCTGGCAGAGGATGTTCTTCGGCATCGCCTGCGTGGCCCTCTGCCTGGGGCTGTGGTGGTTTGTCACCCGCGGCGAGGCGGAGCAGCGGATCCTGGGCCCGACGGTCCTGCCCAGCCCGCGCGAAACCTTCGCCACGTTCCCGGACCTTTGGTTTGACCGGGAGCTGACCCGCAACGTCTGGGCCAGCCTGCGGCGCGTCGCCCTGGGCTTCGGCCTGGCCACCCTGATCGGCGTGCCGTTCGGCGTTCTGGGAGGATGTNNCTGGCACCCCTGTCGATCTTAGGCCGCAACATCCCCGTGGCCGCTCTGATCCCGCTGACTTTCTCGCTGTTCGGGATCGGTGAACAGCAGAAAATCATGTTCATCTTCATCGCCTGCGTGGCATTCATTCTTTCCGATTCATCCCGCGCCGTCATGGACGTGGATCGTCGCTACATGGATACGGCCTACACCCTGGGTGCCGGTCGCCGACAGGTTATTCTGAAAGTGCTGGTCCCTCTGGCCATGCCCAGCATCTTCAACTCGCTGCGGCTGCTGTTCGGCCTGGCTTTCGGCTACATCATGCTGGCTGAGCTGGTCAAGTTCGGCGGCGAATCCGGCGGGCTCGGCGACATCATCCTCATGTCGCAGCGACGAGGCCCCCGCGAGCACATCCTGCTGGTGCTCATGATCATCCCGCTGGTGGCGATGGCCATCGACCGGATTCTCTTCTGGATTCAATGCGAGTTGTTCCCCCACCGTTACGGCGGCTATGGGATTCTCAATCGCGGCCTGCGAAAAGCGTTACATACGTGGGAGGACTTCCGGAACATGTTCCGCAAATCGGCAGCCCAGGCTGTCGCTGTCAGCCGCGAACCGGCCCCGACTCCGGACAAAAAGGCATGACCAAGACTGACACCACTACCGCCGCCGGTCCCAGCCAACCCGCCCAGCCGGTGGGCATCAGCCGGGTGCTGCCCGAGATCCGCAAACCCGAGCAGCTTGCCCGCCCGCCCGTCGTACAGTTCACCGCGGTGACCAAGACCTACAATCCGGGACAGGCCAACAGCTACACGGCCATCCGCGACGTCAATTTCGTGATCGAGGACCTGCCCAACAAGGGCGAGTTCGTCTGCGTTCTGGGTCCCAGCGGCTGCGGCAAGAGCACCATCCTCCGGCTGGTCGCCGGCCTGGAACCGCAGCATCCGCCCACCGAAGGCCGGGTGCTGGTTCTGGGGCAGCCGGTCACCGGCCCGGGGGCCGACCGCGGCATGGTCTTCCAGGACTACACGAGCTTCGATCACCGCACCGTGCTCGAGAACGTCACCTTCGGTCTGGAATGTCAGCACATACCGCGAAAGCTGCGAGATGAACTGGGCAGGTACTGGATCGAGCGGGTCGGTTTGAAAGTGAAGACCGATGTCGACAAGTACCCCCACGAGCTGTCCGGCGGAATGCGCCAGCGCGTGGCCATCGCCCGCGGGCTCATTCTCAAGCCCCGGATCATCCTGATGGATGAGCCGTTCGGCGCCCTCGATCCACAGACGCGCATGAACATGCAGGACCTGCTGGTGGCCTTGTGGAAGGAAGTCCAGGCCACCGTGCTGTTCGTCACGCATTCGATCGAGGAGGCGGTGTTTCTCGGCGACCGCGTCTACATCATGAGCAATTCGCCTGGCACCATTCTGCGGGAGCTGGTGGTCCAGCCCGCCGACCGCCCCTCCAAGCAGATGCAGCGAGAGCCGAAGTTTCAGGAAACGGTCGCCTATATACGTGACCTGATCAGCGAACTGGAGGAAGGGCGAGACTAGAGGTTGGTCCAGTGCATTTCGTCAAGTACCTCAAGACGGCGTTCCTCAATCGCTGGAACCTGCTGCTGCTGGCAGGGGCAACGAGCTTTGCGCTGCTGAGCGGCCAGGCCGACGTCTGGGTGCCGCTGGTGCTGGCGATCGAAGTCGGCTACCTGGGCATGCTCGGAACGCATCCCAAGTTCCAGGCCTACGTGGACGCCCAGCAGAGCGCCGCCGTCCGCCAGCAAGGCACGGCCGGTGTCGAGCGGATGATGAAGTCGATCATGATGGCACTTCCTCCGAAGTCCGTGGAGCGATACGAGGCCCTCCGCGCCCGCTGCCTGGAGCTGCGGCAGATTGCCCTGGCCATCAAGTACCCCGGTCATGCCGGCTCTGCGTCGATCCTGGAGCAATCGCAACTCGCCGGCCTGGACCGTCTGCTGTGGATCTACCTCCGGCTGCTCTTCACCCAGTATTCCCTTGAGCGGTTCTTCCAGAAAACCAGCGAGGCTCAGATCCAGCAGGACATCGACAACCTCCAGGTTCGGTTGGAGAAGGTATCCTAGCTAAGGGACGAGGCTAAACGTCAGAAGTTCACGCGGACCATCGAGGACAACCTCGAGACCTGCCGGAACCGCCTGAACAACCATCAGAAGGCCCGCTCCAACTACGAACTGATCCAACTGGAGATCGACCGACTCGAAAACAAAATTCGCTCGTTGAGCGAACTGGCCGTGAATCGACAGGAACCTGACTTTATCTCGGGCCAGGTCGACCAGGTCGCCGCCAGCATGCTCGAAACCGAACGAACGATGAACGATCTGCAATTCGCAACCGGGCTGATCACCGTCGACGAAACCGCGCCTCAACTCCTGCCGCGCGAGGAGATCAGTCAACAATGATTCGACCGGCGTTGCAGGGCGCGATCTCGGAGATAAGCTGCTCGCATGGCCGTCGGCTGGGTCTATGACCGGTTCTTCCATCGCCATCAAACGGGTGAGACGCATCCGGAGCGGGCGGTTCGCCTGGAGGTCATCGTTTCTGACCTGACGGCGGCCGGACTTCTGGGCCGGATGCGGCACCTGCCGTTCCAGCCGGCACCGACTGACATCGTGAGTTGGATCCACGAGCCCGCTTACGTCGAGTTGGTGAGACTGGCCTGCGAGCAGGGGTTCAGCTTCATCGGTTCGTCGGAGACCAGAATCTGCCCGGAAAGCTACGACGCCGCCCTGCTGGCCGTCGGAGGGGTGCTGGCCGCCTGCGACGCTGCCATGTCCGGCGAAGTTCCACGGTCATTCTGCGCGGTTCGACCGCCCGGCCACCATGCCGAACGCGATCTGGCCATGGGGTACTGCCTGTTCAACAACGTGGCCATCGCGGCCGAGTACCTGGTTCGCCGCCATAACCTGAAACGGGTCGCGATCGTCGACTGGGACGTCCACCACGGCAACGGCACCCAGCATGCCTTCGAGGAGCGCCGCGACGTGTTCTACGTGAGTGTCCACCAGATGCCGGAATCACTGTTCCCCGGCACAGGTTACGAGCGCGAGACCGGTCGCGGCCCCGGCGAAGGCTTCACCCTGAACATCCCGATGAAGCCCGGCAGCGGCGACCGCGAATTTCACGAGGTCTTCGACACGCAGATCTTTCCGAGACTCGACGAATACGAGCCCGAATTCGTGCTGGTCAGCGCGGGCTTCGACGCGACACGCGGTGAGCGCGTTGCCTCGCTCGATCTGGAGTCGTCGTCATACGGATGGATCACCCAGGCGGTTGTGGAGATCGCCAAGCGGCACGCCCGCGGTCGGCTGGTCAGCGTGCTTGAAGGCGGGTACGATCTGACGCGACTCGGGCAATGCGTGATCGAGCACATCACTGCCATGATGGATGAGGGGGCCGATGCCGATGCGGAATTCAAGAGCTGACACGCTTCTGTTTGCAGCAGTCCTGTTGTTGGACTGCGGCGTCCTGGCTGCCGGGAACGGTCCGGCGACCTCGCGGCCGGCCGAGTCGCGGGCAACCGAAGCTGAGACGGGCATCTGGATCCGGGTCAACCAAATCGGCTTTCTGCCCGACGACCCGAAGATCGCCATCCTCTCGTGCGATGAGCCGCAGACGGGCACCTTTTCGGTCGGCGATTTCACGGCCTCGATCGGCGAGGATCAGGGCGCATGGGGGCCGTTCAGGCACAACTACCGCCTGGATTTCACGAAGGTGACCAGAAGCGGCCGCTATCGAGTGCGATTCGGGGCGGTCGAGTCGCTGCCCTTCACCGTCGGACGGGACGCCTATGCGGATGTGCCCGAGAAGCTGCTCGGTTTCATGCGGCTTCAGCGCTGCGGCGACAACCCGGTCACCGGGAAGAAATGCCATCAGCAGGATGCCATCGACACCATTGACGGCCGCAAGGTCGACCTGGTCGGCGGCTGGCACGACGCGGCCGACCGGCTGAAGCACATGATCACGACGACCTATTGTGTTGCGGCCCTGTTCCTGGCCGGCGCGGAAGAGGAGGCGCGTCATGGAGCGGCCCTGGTCGGCAAGCTTCAGCCCGACTCCGACACGATCTACGTTCAGATCGGCGATGACCGCGACCACATGCCGCCGGCCACATTGTGGCACGATGATCAATCCGACTATGGGTGGGGCAAGGGTGGTCCGCGAGCCGCCTGGCGAGCTACGGGCAAGCCCGAAGGACCCAAGTACAAGAACAACTCGTCCGGAATGGCCAGCTTGGCCGGACGGGCTTCGGCGGCGATGACGCTGGCCGGTAACCTCAAGACAGCCCTGTCCATGTACGACCTGGCCCGCCGACGGCCGGGCAACGCGATGTCCGTGCCGGTGCGGGCCCCCCACTACTACGGCGAAAGCACCTATTACGACGACCTGGAGTGGGCCGCTACCGAACTGTACATCGCCACGAAAGACCCACAGTACCTGAAGCAGGCCATCGAGCATGCCCGGCAAGCCGGGCCAAACCCGTGGATGGGCAAGTCTCGCCACGGCCATTATGAGTTCTTCCCCTACGTCAACCTCGCCCACTGGCGGCTCTATCCGCACGTGGATGAAGAGGCGAAGAAGATGCTCGCCGATCATTATCGAGTCGGCCTGGAAGCGGTGCGCCAGATCGCCGAGCGCAACCCTTATCGCCTGGGTACTCCGCTGGTCTGGTGCTCGACCAATGATGTGATTGCCCTGGCCACGCAGGCCGTGCTTTATGAGAAGATGACCGGTGACCCCACGTATCGCACGCTGGCGGCCGAGGCCCGCGACTGGATCTTCGGCCGCAACCCGTGGGGGGTCTCGATGGTGATCGGCGTTCCTGAAAGCGGCAATCCGGCGCGTCGACCGCACCACCGGTTCCACAGCATGGCCGGCATTCTCCCCGTCGGCGGGTTGGTCGACGGGCCGGTGTACAAGGACATCAACGACAGTCTGAAGTTCGAGCCCTTCGGGGATGACCTCTACGCTCGCTTCCAGTCCGAAATCGGCGTCTACCACGACTGCTACGAGGATTTCAGCACCAACGAGCCGATCATCGACGGCACCGTCTCGCTGCTTTTGCTTTTGAAGGTGTGGTAGCATGCGACAATTGCGAATCACCGGCCTGGTGCGCGAGGCGAACTACGTCCGCCAGATATGTTCGTCGCCGATGACTGTCGCCCAACGCAATAGCCTCAAGAGCCGGGTGCAGCGTACCCTGTCGGAGATCAGCGGAGTCTGCAGCCGGCACGGCGTTCGGCCCAGCCAGTTGCCNNCCCGCACCCAGCAGGCGGGCCTATGAGTTCCTGCTGACGCTCGACGTTGACAACCTGCCGACCATGGAAACGGTCCCCCGAGAGCATCAGTTGCAGAAGCACCTGCCCGGCTCGGTCCGCCTCATTGGTCTGCGTGCGTTTCTCGACGGCCTCCTCGACGACCTGGCTCGCCAGGTACACATAGGCAAACTCGATGCAGCGGCGATGCTGCGGGTAGTGCAGCAGACCAATCAGCGTCTGGACCATCACATGAGCTGTAACGAGTTCAAGCCCGGGCATCTGAGAACCGAGTCGCGCGACCTGGTCGCCTGGTTCCGCTATTTCGCCCAGCCACAGCATATGGATTTCTACATGCAGGCGGTGCGACGCGCGCAAGCCGTCTTTGGCGCGATGCCGGAGGCGAACAGTCGTTGGAGAGTCCCCTTGTTGATCCACTTCAGACCGTCGAGCCACTTGTACCGCTGGCGGCCCGACCCGGGCGGCACGCGGATGATCTTGTCAACACCGATGATTTCCTTCAACGACGCAACGTTCAATCACCTGGGGCGGATGATGCTTGGCGACCGGCAGCATGGGCCGGCAGTGAACGCGGCGATGCTGTCACAGTCGTACCAGTCGGTGCGCACGGCCATGGACGAAGCCGCCGGGCGGGTCGAGCGAACGCACGGAATGGCCTACGACCTGGCAGAGGTCTTTGAGGAGGTCAATCGCCGCTACTTCAACGGGGGTATGGCTCGTCCGAAGCTGAGCTGGACCCGGCGGCTCACCGGTCGGCGGTTCGGGCATTACAACTTCGCCCACGATGTGGTGTGCATCAGCAGCACGCTCGACCGGTCGGATGTGCCCAGGTTCGTCATCGAACACGTCATGCATCACGAACTGCTGCACAAGAAGCACGGCAGCAAGTGGAACGGCTCTCAGCGCCGCTGCCACACACGCGAGTTCCGCGCCGAGGAACGAACCTTCGAGCGATTCGAGGAGGCCGACAAGTTCCTGAACGCCCTGAGCCGCAGGATGCACTGAGCAAGAAGCGGCAGTGTGCCCATGAACGGATTGTATTCCATTTTTGGTTAATACCTTGACAAGGTATTAACGAGAAATAGAGATCTACTCGAGCAGTTTCAGCTTATCGCCCATTTTCCCCGCGGCGTGCTTGTCGCCGGCGCGGGTGGCGGCTTCAACGCCGCTTGCCAGAACGGCCTTGGCCTCGTCCTTGCGGCCGAGGTCGATCAGCGTGTTGCTCAACTGGGTGTAGGCGGGGACATAATCAGGGTCCAACTCGATGACTCGCCGGAAGCCCGCGACCGCCTGCTCCTGCTGACCGGCCTTGCCCCGTTCCATGGCCAGGGCGAAATTCAGGAAAACGTCGTCTGGACTGGACGCCAGCATCTTGGCGATTTGTTCAATTCGAGGCACGCGAGCGATACCCTCAGTCAACCCGGACAATGTGTGAAAACCGCCCCGAGCATTCGGAAGGACAGCGTCGAGCCTGCCTCGCCCCTGGCGGGGTCGCCGCGGCGACCGAGACCTGCCGTACGGTTGAGCTCGGGCCGGCAGGTCTCCGCCGCCTCCCGCGGCTCCGATCACGCCCTACCCTTTTCACACGCGCTCTCACACCCAGGGCCGGACCTGTCAGCCGGTCCGGGCCACGTTATGATAGGCACTGTAACGGGCGGGCTCGGGCCGGGCAACCGCGGATACGAGGGACGACGCATGACGGATCGGCCACGAAAAGTGCGCGAGATCATGACCACCGAGGTGGTCACCATCGGCATGGATGAGACGCTGGAGACCGCCCGCGGCATTTTCAACCAGCGGCGGTTCCACCACCTGATCGTCATGGAAGGCGGCAAAGCCGTGGGGGTCATTTCCGATCGAGATCTGCTGAAGAACCTCAGCCCGTTTGTCGGCGTTCGCATGAGCGAGCGTCCCCAAGATATCGGGACGCTGAGAAAACGCATCCATCAGATCATGACTCGGCGCCTTGTCTCGATTGAACCTGACGCCCCGGCCGCCCAGGCAGCCCGCACAATGATGCACCATCGGGTCTCCTGCCTGCCGGTGATCGAGAACGGCACGAGCCTGGTGGGGATCATCACCTTGCGAGACCTGGTCCGATGGGTCGTGATCGATTCGATTGAGGAGTAGATCCTTCGAGACGCGTGTGCGGCACGCCCGGCCGAACGCAGCGATGTCTCTCCACCGCGGCTCGCTGGCAAAGCACCCGGGCAGCGACTAGACTGCCGGCACATGAGCACAACCCCTGCAAAACGCATTGGGATTGGCCGGTCCTTTGCAGCCGGTTGCTGCACGGGCATCCCGGCGGGGGTGATACTTGCCTACCTGGCCCCGATGCCGTTCTACCTGGGGCTGTTCTTCTTCCTGGTGTTCGGTCTGGTGATCGGTGCGATCATGTTTCGTTTTGGCCGGGGGGCCGTCCCGGTTCGCCCGCTGACGTTGAACCTGACTGGATCGGTGGTCGTGCTGCTGACCTGGGGCACGACGCTTGTGACCGAGTATGCGACCTTTCCCGGGCTGGTCGCCCGCCAAACGGAAACCGCTCTGTTTCGTCGCCTGACGCCCCAACAGAGAGCCGAGGTCGTCGCCAAGAGCCGCACACACGTCATGAGCCAGCTTCTGGGACGGCCCTATGAGGGGGGGGCGGCCGACTGGCTGGCGGGATTCCCGAAGTACCTCCGGTGGATCGCACGCGATGGTACC
>MTKZ01000160.1_pt2 | contig 40152 bp, 24 predicted proteins | sample 1042781 | NCBI WGS metagenome assembly MTKZ01 (sample SAMN06212207, study PRJNA360539) | anaerobic digester metagenome | biome: Wastewater treatment plant; material: sludge; isolation source: anaerobic digester fed with sludge from wastewater treatment plant | place: Denmark: WWTP Viborg ...
ACAAGGTTGAGCCTGGCGAAGAATGTGAGCATACAAGGGTATGTGACCATTCGGAGACAGGCGAAAAACGCAGTATAAAAGCCTGTAATGCAGCAAGATCATGGTGGCTATAACGACGTGGACCCACCTCTTCCCATTCCGAACAGAGAAGTTAAACGCGTTTGTGCCGATGGTACTGCCCTACCAGGTGGGAGAGTAGGTAGCCGCCGCCCTTAGAAGGAGTCAAAACGAAAGTGATGACTCCTTTTTTTATGCCATTAACGGATCAACTGATGCTACCTGCTCGAGCACCTGGGTGGGAACCGACGAACAAGCGAGCGCAGAGGAGCTATCTCACTCTGCCGAGCGGTGAGGAGGAGAAGCCTGCAGCTGAAAGCTGCTGGCTTAAAGTAGGTAGCCGCCGCCCTTAAACGAATCCCTGACCAAAAAAGGTCAGGGGTTTTGTCGTTTAAGGGCGTCGGCTGTGCCGCCACCATAACGAACACCCACCCAAACCCTCCCTAACCGTTGGGAGGGCTTAGCCGGGGCAAGCCCCGGCGATCTGTGCTTTTGCTGCCTGTTGCAGTCACTGACACAACAAGATCGGGAAGCTTTTTCTTAAAGCCGAGGCTTCCCTTATCTTGTGGTGTCAGTGACCTCCCGTCAGGAGCAGTGCCTGCCAGCAATCCGTACGCCAGTAGGCACACAGGTGGAACCTCAGTGCGCCATTTTTCATAATCAAATTGTAAGCACCTATAATACAGTTAATTAAAAATTTGTGTGCGATTTTGGCGCACTGAGGTTCCACCTGTGCTAAACTAAGCTTATTCCTGAATTTAGTTACTGACCGTGACTTATCCCTTTTTGGTGTTGGTGTTGACAGGGAGGTGGTAAGTAGCAAAAATAGCGTTTGAGCCAATAACGCCAATAATAACAGCATATTACAAGATTTTATAAAAAAACCGCCACTTACCACCTCCCTGCAAAACCACTGAAATCCATGGAAGGTGGTAAGTTGCGAAAAACATGAACGCGCCTCTAATGTGCACATTAACAGGATGTTATGTGTTTTCGTAACACAGTTGTTACTTACCACCTCCCCCCAAAATCACAGAAAAACCGCAAAAACCGGTGAAGGTGGTAAGTGATGAAAAACGCGACAGCGCCTCTAATACGCAAGTAAACAGGGCGTTATGCATTTTTGTAACATGGTTGTTACTTACCACCTCCCCTACAAAACCGCTGAAATCCAGGGAGGTGGTAAGTTGTCAAAATGGTGTTCACGCTCATAACGTACACAATAATAGCGGGTTAAAGGTTTTTGCAACAAAACCATCACTTGCCACCTCCCACAAAACAGTTGGGAACAATGATTGGTGCTGCGAAGCAGCGCCTTAATAAGCGCCAAAAACCTTTGGCGCACCGCCTTTAAAGACCACCAGGCGATTGTTAGGGCAGCAATACGCATAACTGCAAGGTCGCCTGAGTGCTAAGAACGGAGTGCTTTTTCCTTAAGCCGAGGCACTCCGTTCTTAGCACTCAGGCGACCGCCTGCAGGAAAGGGTTGAAGCCTCGGCTTAAAAAAACAAGCTTCCCGATCTTGTGGTGGAAGCGACCATTTGTTGTACTAAGGAAAAGGTTGGTGCCTCGGCTTAAAAGAAAAAGCATTCCGTTCTTAGCACTCAGGCGGCCGCCTGCAGGAAAGGTTGAAGCCTCGGCTTAGCTAACCCGGTCTCGTGGCGGCAAAGCCAGAGTCCGGGTACTGGTTTTGAATGCATTGGACATGAGTGAATTCTAAGATAAGTAAGGCCGGGGAAAAAATGTAAAAATATTTGCATATATAAAAATATTTGTACCTTTACAATTAATATGATTAATCAGACAATTCGAAAGTACAATTCATGGCAGAGTGCAAAAAAATAGAAGACATTGGTAAGGTCACCCTGGTTGATATCGTAGAAAGTTCTTTGATTAACTATATCAAGCAGAATCATCTTAAAGTAGACGATTACCTTCCAAGCGAAACGGAACTGGCAAAAAGTCTGGGTGTTGCAAGAAGTGTATTGCGTGAAGCGCTAAGCCGTTTAAAGATGTACGGATTGATTGAATCGCGTCCCCGTCACGGAATGGTTCTGCGCGAACCGTCCCTCTTCTCCCCCATGAAAAAAGTGATGCAGCTGAACCTGTGGGGAGAGAAAACAATGTACGATATTCTGGGACTCCGGGTCACTTTAGAGCTTGGCATGGTGGATGAAATATTTAGCCATATAAGCGATAAACATATAGAAGAGCTCACCAGGATAGTAAATGTAAGCACAGTGCTGGAGAACAATTTATATGAAGGAATAAGCGAAATTAGTTTTCACTCCAAACTGTATGAAATTACCGGAAACTCTGCGTTTATTATGTTCCAGGACCTGATTCATCCGGTTATCGGTTTTATTAAAAGCCATTTTGAAGAGAATTTTAAACCCATAAACAAGCAATTGGAAGAAAAAGGTTTGATAGTGACCCACTCAGATCTGCTTACTTATCTTAAGTTCCGGGATAAGGCAGGGTTCAGGAAGTCACTGGAAAATCACTTTATGCCGTACAAAATATTCCTACAAGAAAGAAACGGTTAATTTTTTTCAAAACAATTGTCAGACAAATAAGACAAATATGACCAAACAAAACAGGATAATTGTAATAGTGAGCATCGTAAGCCTTTGGCTGCTGTTACCTGCCTGCTCTGGAAATGATACTGCTATAATCCGGAACTCACCCGGATATGACCGCCTGACAGAAAACAAAGTGCTGAGCATGAATGTTGTTCATGAACAGCTTAATGACCTTACCCTTCTGGGAATCATTGATAAGGCCCTAATTTTCCGCAACAATACAGACAATTCATTACTTTATTATAGCGAACTATCAGACAGACAAGATATTGAGGTGGATCTTGATCAGAAAACAATCAGGAGCTATCCTCTTCAAAATGGTCTGTTGCTGACCGACTCCTTAAGTAAGGGATCTTATCTGCTCACAATTGAGAATACATTTCCGAAGACTGAAAGACTGCCGGATTTTCCAATAGACATTAGCGATTCCCAAATCTCCATTATCGAAAATAATGGAGTGTTGTTCCTTGGGACATCGATACGGGACACCCTGATGGTTTATAGTCTGAAAAGGCATGGTGCGCCGGTTAACCAATGGGAAATCTTAACGCATACAGGCCTCGGTTCAGATAACGGTTTCCTTATGTCTGTTCAATCCAATGGGACAGACAATTGCCTCTATGTATTTATAAAGGGAAACGGTATTTTGTGTTATAACTTAAGATTAGATCATTGGACCAGAAAAGAGATTGATACGCAGCCTATAGATCAGACTTCCTCCGCTTTTGGAAAGGGTGCGGCTCATATTATTTTCCCGCATAATGACGGACATGCCATACAGCTGTTCAATACCGTGACAGACACTTTTTTTGAAATGCAGGTCAACCCTGCAGAAGGTGTGTTCATGGGAGTTCAGGTTTCAAACAACCAGGTATCGACCGTTTATTATGATGAGTCAGGTCAGTCTTTAGAACTGAGGAATTTATCTATTGAGAAGGTGAAAAATGGTTTTTCTGCCATTGACATCATTGTTCTTATACTCTATTTTGGAGTTCTGGTCTTTATTGGTTACTATTTTTCCAAAAGGCAGAAAAATTCAGATGATTATTTCCGGGGCGGACAAAGGATCCCATGGTGGGCTGCAGGTCTGAGTCTTTTTGGTACGGCTTTGAGTGCTATAACGTTCATGGCCATACCAGCCAAGGCTTTTGCCACCAACTGGAGTTATATGCTCTTTAACGGGGGTATTCTGATGGTCGCTCCCATCATTATGTTTGTATTCATCCCTTTCTTCCGGAAATTAAATATTACCACCGCATACGAATATCTTGAAGTCCGGTTCAACAGCCTTATCAGGGTGGTGTGCAGCCTGGCTTTCATTGTGTTTCAGATAGGCAGGATGGGAATCATTCTTTTATTGCCTGCTATAGCCATTAATGTGGTTACAGGTTTTGACATATTTCTCTGTATTATCCTGATGGGGGTATTTAGCATAATTTATACGCGCATGGGTGGTATCGAGGCTGTTGTCTGGACCGATGCACTACAGGTGGTCATTCTTCTGGGAGGGGCACTTTATGCGATTTTCCACATAGTCGCGCAAATTCCGGGGGGTTGGACTGAAACAATTTCGGTTGCCTTTTCAAATGGTAAAATGAGCTTTGGAAGCACCGTCTTTGATCTTTCCGACTCTACTATGTGGACCGTACTCATAGCCACTTTCTTTACCAATCTCACCACATACGGCACAGATCAGAGTATGGTACAGAGATACCTGACAACGTCTTCACAAAAAGCGGCCAGGAAAAGCATCATGACAAATGCCCTTTTGGTCATACCGTCTACTTTAATTTTCTTTTTTATTGGAACGGCGTTGTTTGTGTATTACAAATACAATCCAGCTCATGCCACCCCGATACTGGACAGTAACGATGCCATTTTCCCATGGTATATCTATACCAGGTTGCCTGTAGGCATAGTGGGACTGCTCATTGCCGGAATTTTTTCTGCTGCCATGTCCACATTGAGCGGGAGTATGAACTCAGTGGCTACAGCCTACGTGGTGGATATCCGCCCAAAACTCATGAGAAAAAAACCGGCAGCCGATCTGAAAGAGGCCCGCAGGGCCACACTTATAGCAGGAGCGCTGAGTTTGTGCTTTGCGATCTTAATGGCTACCTGGAACATAAGCTCTTTGTGGGATGAGTTCAATAAAATTTTAGGGCTCATTTTAGGGAGCATGGGCGGACTGTTCTTATTGGGCATGGTGACCAGGAAAGCGAATGCCCCCGGGGCCTTGATCGGCATGGCAGTTAGCATTGCCGTACAGATTGTTGTTGCCAACTATACCCCGGTACACCTGCTTCTTTATACCACTGTAGGTTTCATTACGTGCTTTGTGGTTGGCTATCTGGCAAGTTATTTCTTTAAAACAAATAAGACTACTGTATGATTAACACACCAAAACTTACCGGGTTAATCTCGGCTCCGTTTACCCCTATGCACCCAGACGGGAGCATTCACTATGAAAGAATTAAGGATTTCGCAGATTATGTCATTGCCTCTGAGTGCGTAAATGGCGTTTTTATTTGCGGCACAACCGGTGAATCGGCTTCACTTACTACTGCAGAAAGGGAAAAGATCGCAGAAACCTGGATCAGTCATGCCGGAGGCAGGCTGAAAATTACTGTACATGTTGGAGGAACTTCCATATGCCAGTCGGAAGAACTGGCCAGACATGCACAAGATATTGGAGCCAGTGCCATAGGGTCCATTGCCCCGTTCTTTTTTAAACCGGCCAGCATAGAAGATCTGGTTCAATATTTCCAGCCGATTGCAGCCGCAGCAAACCGTCTGCCATTTTATTATTACAATATGCCTTCCATTTCGGGCGTTTCCCTGCCTGTCCCGGAATTTCTCAAACGCGGGGCCCAGGTAATACCCACCCTGCGCGGTGTTAAGTTCACCCATAATAACCTTATGGAAATGCAGCAATGCGTACAGCTGAACAATGGCGAATTTGATATACTCCATGGATTCGATGAGATACTTATTACCGGTCTCTCGATAGGGGTAAAGGGTGCTGTAGGCAGCACTTATAATTACATTCCCCAGATCTATAAGGGAATCATGCAGGCCATGCAGAGAAATGACATTGCCGAAGCTCGCAGGCTACAGTATGAATCGGTAAAGATACTGGATGTGGTTATCAAGCATGGAGGTGGTGTACGGGGAGGAAAAGCACTTATGAAACTGGCCGGAGTTGACTGTGGCCAATGCCGCCTGCCCATCTCACCTGTTTCCGACGAGGAAATGGAAGACATAAAAAAAGAATTGCAAGACACCACATTCTTTAACATAACAAATAATAGGATTTAACTTATAATAATCATTTGTATGAAACGAATTATCCACTATTTACTCTTTGCAGGTGCGTTGCTTTTTTCAGTTAGCGTCAGTGCGCAGACTCAAGAAATTACCGGGAAAGTGACGGACGTTTCAGGGCAGCCTCTTCAAGGGGTTACTGTTTTCCTAAAAGGGACTTCAACGTATACTGTCAGCAACAATGACGGTACGTATTCCATTTCAGCCAATCCTTCGCAGATCATAACTTTTACTGCTATTGGCTTCGTTACCAAGGAAGTTACTGTGGCTAGTCAGAAGGTGATCAATATCACCCTGGAGGAGGAAGTGTTTAATGTAGAAGAATTGCTGGTCATTGGGTATGGCTCTCAAACCAAGCGAACGGTTACTTCGTCTATAGCCAAGGTGTCGGGGGATGAAATCCGTAATTCAACGGTGACTTCAGCCACAGATGCTTTGAAGGGGAGAGTGGCCGGAGCCCGGATATTCTCCTCCAACAACACTCCCGGAGCTGAACCCACCATTCTGATCAGGGGGGGATCTTCCATCTCGGGAAATAATGACCCGCTCATTCTTGTTGACGGAATTGAACGTGATCTGTCGGGTATAAATCCCAATGACATTGAATCAATGGAAGTGCTTAAAGATGCTGCATCATCGGCAATTTACGGTTCCAGGGCTTCAAACGGTGTTCTTCTTGTCACCACAAAAAAAGGGAACAATAACAGCGCGCCCAGGATTACTTTTCAGGCAGATGTGGCTGTAGAATCCACTGAACGCAACATGGAATATCTGGGTTCGGAAGAAGCCATTACCCTGATGAGAAAACGTTTGATCCAGGGCCCTCACCCAAATTATGCCTATGCCAACAACTACGCTTACAGCTCGGGGAACCTGACCTCGTCCAAATATTCTCTCAGGACTTTAGCAGCGGGAGAAAGTGTTCCCGCTGGTTACCTGTCAATGGATGACCCCATCAATCCGGGTACTACGCTTATTTTTCAGGACAACAGCTGGATTAACGAATCTTTCAGAACCGCTATCTGGCAGAACTATTATGTGGGGATAGATGGCGGGACCGAAACCATTAAATACCTTGCCAGCGTAGGTTATACAAATGACGGAGGCGTGGCTGTGGGAACGAATTTCGACCGGATCAGCGCCAGGGCAAACCTGGATGTAAAGATAAGCAAGAAGCTTACGTTCAAGGGTGGTTTCGATTTCAACAAAATGAATACAAATTACTATGAGAGCCAATACCAGGTAATCACAAGAGGTCTTATGACCCCTACTACTCAGAAACTGTATTACGATGAAGGTCAGTATGCCGGTACTCCTACCCCGGGATACAATGCCTCTTCACCCACTCCTGTCTTTTATGCCTATTACAACGATAACACCCAGAAAGAAAGCAAAGTGGGTGTTAACGGAATCCTTGAATACAATATCGTTGAAGGACTTAAGGCTGTTGCACAGGTATCCCTCTTCAACCAATATCTGACCGGCGATACTTTTATGCGGGCCAACATTTTCAACGGGACCAGGCCATCTTCTTCTACGCTGACTAATAATGAAAGACAAAAAGTAGAAGTCTATGCATCCTACAACAAATCAGTAAAAGACCACTCATTTTCAGCTTTGGCCGGCTATTCATACCAAAGGTACGATTATAAATATCTAAGGGCTGCCGCTTCAGACGCTGCATCTGACAAAATTCCGACACTGAATGCCGGACCCACCAAGACAGATGCCACCACCATTAAAAACGCCGAAGTCATGATTGGTTATTTTGGACGTTTTACCTATGATTACAAGAAAAAATACCTTTTAATGCTTACCTTCCGTGAAGACGGTTCCTCAAAATTCGTACAGGGGCAACAATGGGGTTTCTTTCCTGGTGCTTCGGCCGGCTGGGTGATTTCGGAAGAAAATTTCTTTAAAAGCTTAAAGGCTGTGAACAATTTGAAAATCAGGGCAAGTTACGGACAGACCGGTAACAATTATGTGGGTTACTATGATGCGCTGGGCCGGTATGCCATTTCTACCATGTACCAGGGAGAAGCTTCGATTGTCCCTTCATCAATGCCTAATAAAGGGCTGACCTGGGAATCCTCTACCCAATTGGACCTTGGCTTTGATCTGGGCATGTTCAACAACCGGATCCAGGTGACAGCCGACTATTTCAATAAAGTGACCGACAACCTGATTACCAGCAAGGTGCTCCCCAATACGTCCGGATTCTCAAGTATTCTTACCAACCTGGGAAAAGTGAGATTCTATGGGTTTGACCTCGAAATCAATACCAGAAATGTGGTCAGGAATGATTTCTCGTGGTCATCCAAACTCGTGATGAGCTATGTTAAAAATATGGTGCTTGAGTTACCTGACAACGGACGGGACAAAAACCGCATTGGCGGTTATTCTGTAACAATGGCTGACGGATCCAAACTTGAATTCGGAGGGACAGCAGAAGGAGAACCGTTAGGACGTTTCTATGGGTATATGACAGATTACATTATTGCTAACCAGGAACAGGCAGACAATGCTTTATATGATTCACAATCACGTGGATGGGACTGGACAAAGAAGAACTATGTTACCGGTAAGAGCGGTACCAGTATCGGCAAAAAGGCCATTGGCGACTACGAATGGAAAGACCTTAACGGCGACGGGATTATCAACGGATCCGACATGTACCTTCTGGGAAATACCATTCCCACTTTTACCGGAGGTTTCGGGAACACCTTTACCTATAAGAATTTTTCGTTGTATATCTTTATGGACTGGGCCGTAGGTCATTCCATAAGCAATAACCTCCTGCAACGCCAGATGTGTAATTTCTTTGCCAATAACACCAGCCTGCCCACAGAAATGAGAAAAGCCTGGGATCCTGAAGCGGGACAGGACGTATCTGAAGCCAAATATGCCCGTTTTGGAGGAAACGATTCGGACGATCTGAACAAAAACTTCAGACCGGCTTCCAATGTCTTTACAACCAAAGGCGATTACCTTTGCCTGCGTGATGTAACCCTGTCATACGTACTTTCAAATTCCGCCCTGAAAAAGGCAATGATTGAAAACATAACCTTTACCCTGTCCGGGAATAACCTGCATTATTTCACCTCCGTTATAGGAATGTCTCCTGAAACAGGTACATCCAATGCTTACAGCACCGGATTTTATACCTATCCCCCCATCCGTCGTATATCATTTGGACTGAAGGTAACTTTCTAAAACTATGGAGAACGAAAAAAATTCAAATCGTATGAAAAAGATATTATACATAACTACATTATTGGTGTTCGCTTTTCTGCCGGGTTGTCATGGTGATCTGAATGTTGAGCAGCCAAGTGAATTTACCTCTTTGTCCATGTGGACATCAGAAGCAGATGCCGCCAGTGCCGTAAATGGCGCTTTTCACCAGCTGAGAACCACCCTGGCCACCAGCCTGCCCGTTTACGGAGACTACAGGTCTGCATTGTACGGGGGGGGTATGATGAGTGTTACAGATTATGACAAAATGGCTGTCAATGTGCTTGCCCGTGATATGGAAGGAACGAACTGGACCAGTTTCTACTCTACCATAAACACCTGCAACCTGATTCTTAAATATTCCCCTACAATTTCTTTTTCACAGGAAAGCAAAAAGAATGAAATCATGGCGAATGCCTATTTCATCAGGGCTTACTGTTATTTTATGATTGCCCGTGTATGGGGTGATGCTCCCCTGTTGACCACAGGCTTTGAGTCGGACAGGCAAGATGATATGTATCCGGTCCGCACCCCGGCATCTGAGATCTATGCACAAGTTGAAAGCGACCTGGCAGAAGCCGACAAGTTAATGCCTGCTACCGTGAAAGAGAAACATAAAGCTTCCTCTGCCGCTATCAGCATGCTCACGGCAGATTATTATCTGTGGAAAGCAAAGATGCTGGGAGGAGGAAATGCCGCACTTGAAAGCGCAAAAACTGCAGTCAACAAAGTGCTGAACAATGCCAATTACGGTCTGGAAGATGATTTTGCCAAGATTTTCGGAGTCGAGAACGAGGATAGCAAAGAGATAATTTTCTCTATCAACTATGAACGTAATGAATATGTGGGCGGATATCCTTCCTATTACCTGGTTCCGGAACAATATGTAGAAAATAAAGAATTCATTAACAATCCGCTTCCTGTAGGCAGTCACCAGCAATATGTTTCCATTACAAATGAATATGAGGCTTTTCTGAGCTCCGATCCGGACGACAAAAGGGTCCCGGTTTCCTTCCAGGTATTCCCTGACGGAACTATTCGCTGGCGTTGGATCAATAAATTTAAAGGAGAGTGGATCAACGAAACGCGTTTCTTCTCGTCTGATATCATAATATATCGTTTTGCCGAAGCGATCCTTATGAAAGCCGAAATTGAGAATGCCCTTTCCAACACAGCCGGTGCAGTAGCCGAGCTAGTCAAGATAGAGAAACGCGCATACAAAACGACATCCCGGTATACTGCCACCATGAGCAAACAAGCCATTGATAATGCCATTGTGGACGAGATACTAAAAGAATTTGTCTCTGAAGCCAAGAGTTGGTGGACACTGGTGCGTATGGGACAGGCTTTCACCCGGATAGAATCCCTGAAGGGACGTGAAAATGAAGAGAATATTTTACTGTGGCCCATATCCTCCTCTTCCATTAACACGAATCCCAACATTGAGGAATAATTTATGAAAAGAGCTTTACTCTATATGGTTTTATGTTTGCTGACGGTCTGTTCCTGCAGACCGTCGGCCAAACATTTTTCGGCTACGGTTGATGTTCCTGTGGTTCCGGTACTGGCATTCAGACCAACTAACAAGATAGCACAGCTGGATCTTGTGAATCATGGGGCTATGCCCTATACCGTCAAGTCCATGAAGGTAATGCTTAAGGGCACCCATAATCTGAGCGATATCACCAAAGTCTCGGTATATCAGAATGACCGCGAACTTGGATTTGTTGTCCCGGAAACAGGAAAAAACAGGCATACTGTAACAGTAGACCTGAATCTGCCGGTCAATACCGATTCCCTAAGCCTGGACATCCATATGACCTTGAAAGACACTATTGATCTATCAAACAGGATTCTGCTGGAAAAGGTCATAATCAATACATCTGAAGGAACAGTTACCATAACTCCCCGGTCACCGGCTGAATTACGGGTTGGTATTGCACTTCGTCAGAAAATGCAGGACGGGGTGCATACCTCCCGCATTCCGGGACTCACCACAACCACAAAGGGAACTCTGATTGCTCTTTATGATGCCCGTTGGGAAAGGGAAAGGGATCTTCAGGGAGATATTGATATTTGTATAAACCGAAGCACAGATGGAGGAAAGACCTGGAGTCCCATGCAGAAAGTACTTGACATGGGCAACTGGGGCAGTCTTCCCGAACGTTATAACGGGGTAAGCGACGGTTGTATCCTTACCGATGAAAACACAGGTCATCTTTATGTGACAGGCCTGTGGATGCACGGTATTCTGGATCCGGAAAACGGAAAATGGGTAAAGAACCTTAATGAGACTTCGACTGAATGGAATCACCAATGGCGCAGTTTTGGTTCACAACCCGGATATGATGTTAAGCAAAGTTCGCAGTTCCTTATAGCAAAAAGTGAGGATGACGGGCTTACCTGGAGCGATCCGGTCAACATTACACGCCAGGTAAAACCCGAAAGCTGGTGGCTTATGGCACCTGCTCCTGGCCATGGGATCACACTGGAAGACGGAACGCTTGTTTTTCCGGCAGAAGGTCGCACGGATACCGGATTGCAGATATCTACCATCATTTATAGCAAGGATGGCGGTACCAACTGGCAACCCGGGAATCCGGCCTATACTAATACGAACGAATGCATGGCGGTCCAGCTGTCCGATGGCAGCGTGATGCTCAATATGCGAGAGCGCAGCAACCGGGGCCGCCTGGAAGGCAACGGGCGTGCTGTGGCCGTGACAAAAAACCTCGGAAATACATGGTCAGAACATCCCACCTCGCGCAATGCCCTGATCGAACCAGCCTGCATGGCATCCCTGCATAAACACACCTATGTCAATCAAAACGGGGATAAACAGGATCTATTGTTTTTTTTCAATCCGGATTCAAAAACCACCAGAAACAACTTCACCCTAAAATGTAGTCCCAACGACGGACTGACATGGCCAGATGCATTGTGGACCCTGATTGATCAGAACAATGGGAACGGCTATTCCTGTATTACCAGTGTGGATAATGACACAATAGGCGTATTGTACGAGGGAAGCGGTGCAGATTTGATATTCATGACTATAGAAATTGAAGAAATCATAAAAAGGCTATGAAAAGAAGTGATGTGAACCAATACATTGATTATGCCATGAAATTCATGGCCGAAAACAAGTTCTGCCTTCCCCCCTGGGCTTATTGGACACCTTCCGACTGGGAGCAAATGAGGGACCGGTGTGAAGAAATATTTGAAAATGGACTGGGATGGGACATAACCGATTTTGGATCCGGGAACTTTATTAAAACAGGTTTGACCCTGGTAACTTTGCGTAATGGGAATCTGGTCAAGCCCTCCAAGCAGTACTGTGAGAAAATCATGCTGGTGCGCAATAGCCAGGTTACTCCCCTGCATTATCATGTCCTAAAGACAGAAGATATCATCAACCGCACAGGAGGTCTTCTTTGCATGAAGCTGTGGAATAGCGCACCGGATGGCAGCTTGTCGGAAGGATTACTGGAAGTGAAAATAGACAGTATTACTACCACAATCCGATCAGGAGAAAAAATATGCCTCAAACCGGGACAGAGTATTTGTTATACACCTTACTTATACCATACCTTCTGGGCAGAGGGGGGGGATTGTCTGGTAGGAGAAGTGTCTTCTGTGAATGATGACAAGACGGATAACCGCTTTCAAGAGGAAAGGGGCCGCTATTCCGCCATTGATGAAGACGCGCCCATTCTGCATTATCTTTGTAATGAATACCCCCGGAAATAAACTGTTATGAAAAAACTGGTCTTATTGCTACTGTTGTTATTCGTCGTTCAATTAAGCAATGGACAACAAAAAGCGCACATCCTGTCCCTGAAGGACAGCTCCTCGTTTTCCTTTGTGCTTTTGCCCGATGTGCAGAATTATGTCAAATATGATTACAACCAGCCGGTACTTGAACTTTTAACCGCCTGGATTGCAGACAATGTAAACAACTTGAACATCAAAGCCGCGTTATGCACCGGAGATATGGTAGATCAGAATGAATGCCTGGTTCCGCCATTTCCCCGGTTCGGCAACCAGACCAGTACACAGCAATGGGAATTTGTTTCACGTGCTTTCAATCGCCTGGATAACATCCTTCCTTACATTATCAGTACAGGCAACCACGACTACGGCTATACACGGGCCGAGACCCCTGAATCCCATTTTCCTGAGTATTTCACCGTAGAAAGAAATAACCAATATTCAAATTGCCTGGTGGCGGTGTATAATAACCGGTTGGGAGTACCCACACTCGAAAACGCCGCCTATGCCTTTACAGAGAAACATTGGGGTAAAATACTGGTGATTGCCCTGGAATATGGAGCACGCGACCAGGTGTTGCAATGGGCCAAAGAATTGTGCGGGAGCGAAAATTTCCGAGATCACAAGGTCATAGTGCTCTTACATTCCTATATGGGATCCGGATACAATGCCCCGCTTCTGGGGAAAGACCATTATAAAATGACACCGCTTAACGGGGGAAAAGACGTCTGGGAAAAGCTCCTTTCCCAAACAAACAATATTCGTCTGCTTATCTGTGGTCATTATGCCGAGGCAAACGAAAACTTTGCCGACAATGTGGGATTCCGTACAGACAAGAACAAGGCAGGAAACGATGTTATCCAGATGATGTTCAATACCCAGGCCTTGGGGGGAGGATTGAGCGGGAACGGGGGGGACGGATGGCTACGTGTTCTGGAATTTATGCCCGATGGGAAAACAGTGCATGTAATCACGTATTCCCCCCTGTTCGCTTTTTCCCCAAGAACAAAGCATCTGGCAGTTGATACGGCGCCTTACAACAGTTTTTCATTTATCATTGAATGATTGTATGAACTACTCACTTGATTACATTGGCCATCCCCATCAACTGTATGGGGCTGTCCCTTATCAGTACGCCCAGGGCAAGGCAAAGGGGGTGAAAGCCATCGCAGTAAAGAACGGGGCCGGACTGGAGGTGAATATTCTGGAAGACAGGTGTCTTGATATTTCCCATCTTTCCTACAAGGGAATCAATTTGTCCTATCTTTCAAAATGCGGAATAGTGGGCCCCGAATATTACGACAAGGCAGGCTATGAGTTTCTGCAAAGTTTTTTTGTGGGATTCCTTACCACTTGCGGTCTTCGCCACATAGGGGCTCCCTGTACGGTAGACGGGGAATCTTTTGGCCTACACGGCAGCATATCCGGCATTCCCGCCGAGGAAACAACAGCATGCGTGGACGAGACCGATGGAAATAAAGTGATACGGGTGACAGGGATCATGCGGGAAGCCAGGATTTTCAGGGAAAACCTCATATTACGGCGCTCCTATGAAATTCCGGTAGGTCAGAACCATTTTATTATCAGGAACAAGATCATGAACATGGGCTTTGTGGCTGAACCATTCATGTTTATGCTGCACATGAATTTCGGATATCCACTGCTTAGTCCTGATGCAATGCTTGTGATTCCTTCCGCTGAAATTGAGCCTCGGGATGAGGACGCCCGTGCCGGGCTCACTTCTTATAAATCCATAGATGAGCCTGTGTCCCGGTATCGGGAACAGGTGTACTTCCACCGGCTAAAATCAAAGACTAATGGTCAGACAAGTGTGGGAGTAGTGAATAAATCCTTAAAAACAGGCATCGCATTAAGTTACAGCACCAAAGATTTCCCTTACACTGTCCAATGGAAACAGTTTGCCAAAGGGGATTATGTGCTGGGAATTGAGCCTGCCAGCTGCAAAATGACAGGTAGGAAAAAGGCTCAGGAAGAAGGCACCCTGGATTATCTTATGCCTCAAAAATCAGCAGATTTTGATGTCAGGGTAGATATCCTGGACGGAGAAAAGGTAATTGATCAATTCATTAACGATGTGAATCAATTATGAAACGGATACTCTTTTTTGCCCTCCTGCTGGGCTCCTTCAACGACCTCTTTCCTCAAAAAGCAGACAGAATCCGTTCACGAGAAGCAAGACAATGGTTCAGATCAGGGGTTTGGGCTCCCCAGGGCCTGGGAATGGACATACACCCCTCGGTGGATTTTGTGGAATTCAAAAAACAATACCAGGCAAACAAAGATGTATGGGATGCGGCTTTCAAGGCAATAGCCGGAGCAGATAAAGACCTGTCTACGTTCACTGAAAGTGGTAAAAGAGAGATTGTCAAGGACAGGTGTCATATGATCGTGTCTGAATATAAACCCAAAAATGCAGAAAACATACGTCTGGAAGGCCATCAGAATTTCATTGATATACAAATCAGCACAGGCACAGTGCTCTGGGGGACAAGTACAGTGGAGGACTCCAAAGTTATTGTGCCTTATGATCCTGCTACAGACAATGCTTTTTTCAGGTCCAGCAAAGTGAAAGTGATTAAGCAAAAAGCATCAAAACCATACATTTTTATATTTTTTCCAAAAAACCTTCACATACCGGCTTATGCTAAAAGCCATATGCTTTATGAAAAACCGCTAAAAAAGGTAGTGGTAAAAATTGAAAATGTTATGAATCTATAATTCATATTACATAATTTTTTGGTTAGTTGGGTAATTCCCAGGACGTGAGGATTTTATATTTTCACGTCCTTTTTTTCCCCTTATTGCGGGTTATTGAATTCGCATTTATGTTCAAAGTTATTGACAGAAATAGATGGAGACGTTGCAATAATTAGTATATTTACAAGAATATAAACCGTAATCTTCAAATAACCACCCTGCTTCACCTGCTCATGTTTAACGGCCTATTTTTATGCATATTTGTATTGACTTTGTACCGCTGTATGTCCCAGCAGGCTTTATCCCAACATTCCTTGTGCTACTTCTATAATTTACGCCTCTAGGAGAGCTTGTAAGGCTACAAAGCTGCTTGAGGATTCCCGCTTTCAGATCCGGATTAACCACACATGCTGATCCATGCAGTACTTTTGGGTGCCTTGCATACACTGGCAAAACCATTTATTAATCACCAATTAATTCCTTATATGCACTTTTTACTTACAGCAATTACCTGCGTTGCCATAATCACCGATTCTCTAAGTTACAAAGAATCCGGGACGGCGATAGAAGCATACCGGCAATCCATTGAAAGGGGAGGTAAACAGACGGTACTGCTGCTGGACCGCTGGGGCCATCCCGATTCGCTGCGTGCGCAATTGTATGATTTATATCAGAACCAAAATCTGGAAGGGGCCATATTGATAGGGAACGTGCCCATAGCCATGGTGCGCGATGCACAGCATCTGACCTCGGCCTTCAAGATGGACCAGACCAACGACTGGAAAGAATCTTCTGTGGCATCGGATCGTTTCTATGATGATTTTGATTTGCGGTTCGATTATATCAAAGCGGATGAGGACAAGCCGAATTATCATTATTATACGCTCAGGGCCGATTCCCCTCAGACAATTTCCTGCGATATATATTCTTCACGTATTGTGGTCCCGGACATTCCCGGAGCCGACCGCCATGCTCTTTTGACGGCCTACCTGCAAAAGGTGGTGCGTCTGAAAGAACAAAATGAAGTCATTGACCAGGTTCTGCTATTTGCAGGGAACGGGTACAATTCGGATTCCATGCGGGCCCGTATGGACGAAGCCTGGACATTGCGCCAGCAATTTTCCGGTATGGGGACATTGCCCGGTTTCCGTTTTGATTTCATCAATCACGATTTTGACCAGGTGATAAGACCCCGCTTTATGGCAGCCATGTCTGACCCTGATCTGGATGTGGCCATTCTGCACCACCACGGATCTGAAGACACCCAATACCTGGGAGCTTCCAGGGTAAACGGCATTCAATCTGCCTTTGACTACCTGAAGAGTTTTCTGCGCGGCCGGTTACGCCGCTCCAAAGACACAACGGCCACCAAAGCGGATTACATAGCTGAATACGGCATTACTGACAGTTGGTTCCGGGGTGCGTTTGACCCTGAAATCACCCGGCAGGATTCAGCCTACTCGGCAAGCATGAACCTGAGTGTGGAAGATATGCCAGGCTATACGCCGCAGGCAAAATTCGTCATGTTTGACGCCTGCTACAACGGCTCATTCTATTACCACGACTATATTGGCGGACGGTACCTGTTCCAGGAAGGAAATACCATAGTTGCACGCGGCAATACGGTGAACAGCCTGCAGGATATCTGGCCGGACGAAATGATAGGACTGCTGCAGGGTGGTGTCTGCGTGGGCAACTGGGCTAAAATGAATATGACCCTGGAACTGCATTTGCTGGGCGACGCCACCTATACGTTTGCAAATACCAGCGGGGCATCCTGCCTGGATAAGGATATCCGGTTGCAGGCCGCCAACCCGGTTTTCTGGCGCCGTCAGCTGTCTATAGCTACGGGGGATTATAAAGCACTGGCTTTAAGGATGCTGTATCGTAACAATGCTATTTCTTCTTCCGAATTGCTGGCGATACAGGAGTCCGATCCCAGCACGATGGTGCGGTTGGAAGCATTCACTTTAAACAAAAAAATTGCCGATACCTGCCTGAAACCTGCCGTACTGGCCGCGCTGCACGATGACTACGAATTGTTGCAGCGTATGGGAGCGCTCACAGTCAACCTTATGGGCGATGAAGACCTGCTGGAACCGGTTATGGAGATATATTTTGATCCCACGACTACCGTTCGGGTGAACTTCCACCTGCACGAAGCATTTGAACAGGTGCCGTATGCTACTTTTGAAGCAGCTGCTATGGCTTACCGGGCAAATAATCCGCTTTGGCCAACCGATGAAAGCTTTGATGCCCTGCTCAAAAGCATGCAGTATTCACGGGATTCGCGTGATGAGAACCTGGCCGTCGTAGCCAAGCCAGACGCAACGGATAAAGAACTGCGCTGGGCCATTCCTGCACAACGAAACAAGCAGAACGCGCTAATGGTAGATGCGCTGCTCACTTTCCTGCGCGATACTTCACGCGCACCAGCGCAGCGCATTACAACAGCCGAAACTCTGGGATGGTATATGTTCTCGTTCCGTAAAGCCGACATTGTAGCCGCCTGCCGGGAAATCTACGCCAAAGAACAGGATCCGGCGGTGAAGAACGAACTGGCAAAAACCATTGGCCGGCTGACCGGAAAAGCAATGGAAGTGACATCAATGCCCGTCCGTCGAAGCTTTGCCATTGTGGTAGACAATGCCACGTACCATGCCTGCAAACCAGCTATCGAAGCGTACCGCCAAGCCGTTGAAAATGACGGACTCACAGGGTATGTACTGGCAGGGGACTGGCAGTCGCCGGAACAGGTGAAAGCTCAGCTGGATAAATATTACCGGCAAAAAGGTCTGGAAGGGGCGGTCTTTGTGGGGCAGGTTCCCATCCCAATGGTGCGAAGGGCGCAACATATGACCTCGGCTTTCAAGATGGACCAGACCATTTCGTGGCGCGAATCGTCGGTGCCCTCTGACCGTTTCTATGACGATTTTGACTTGCAGTTTGATTTCCTGAAGCAGGACAGCCTGCAGCCGTTGTTCTTTTATTACAGCCTGAGCGGCCGTGGCCCGCAGGAAATTACCTGTGATATTTATACCGGGCGCATCAAACCGTCGCTGCCCGGTGAAGAAGGATATGCCCAGATACGTCATTACCTGCAAAAGGTAGTAGCTGAAAAGGCACAGGCCAACAAGGCAGATTGTTTGGTTTCGTACACGGGAGAAGGATCTTTTTCAAATTCCCTGTCTGCATGGAAAGACGAACAGGTTACCCTGAATGAACAGTTCCCGCAGGCTTTCCGCAAGGCAGAAACCGCCAAGCTTTACATGTTCTACATGTATCCTGAAACCATTAAAGACGTTCTGATCAGTGAACTGCAGCGCAAAGAGGTGGACCTGTTCCTGTTCCATGAACACGGCGTTCCCGAGCGCCAGTACCTGACAGGCAATCCGCCGGCCACTAATGAAGAAACCTACTTTGCCGATGGGCAGAGATCACTGCGCTCACTGATGGCGCAACAGGTACGCTACCGCAGGTTTGCAGAAGGTTCTTCCGAAATGACCGACTATATGCGCCGGATCGAAAAGGAGTACGGAATAGATTCTACCTGGACTGCTACGTATTTCGATCCCGCCATACGGGTGCAGGACTCACTGTATGACGCCGCTCAGGGGATTATGCTGGACGACGTAACCAACATCAGGCCGCAGGCCCGGATGGTGATATTTGACGCTTGTTACAACGCCGATTTCCGTGAAGAGGACTGCATAGCCACCCGATATATCCTGGCTGAAGGGAGCGGCACCATCGCCTGCTTTGGAAATTCGGTGAACGTACTACAGGATAAGTCTTCCTCGGATCTTATGGGACTGTTGGCCGTCGGTTGCCGGATAGGCGAGTGGGCAAGGAATGTGAATATTCTGGAATCGCATATCATAGGAGACCCCACCTTCCGCTTTGCCTCAGAAGCGAAGCCGGATATTGATTTTTACGCATCGGATCCCATGTACTGGCTGAACAAACTGCAGACCGCCCCCGAATTTGACGTGAAGGGACTTGCGCTCTATAAATTATATGAACTGTCGTATCCCGGCATGCCCGAATTGTTATACAGGACCTTCTGCGAAAGTCCTTCGTATATGCTGCGCCTTCAGTGCATGCACCTGCTGGCTCATTATGATTCCCCGCTGTATGCCCAGCTGCTGAAGAAGGGCAGTGAAGACCCGTATGAATTCATTCGCCGCAAATCCATATACTACATGGGAAAAGTGGGGCTGGACGAATTCATTCCGTATGTGGTAAAGACTTATATGGATGACATTCAGTCGGTCCGGGTGCTTCATAACGTGTCGTTCGTGGCGGGTCATTTTGATACCGGGCTGCTGCGCCAGGAATTTGCTGACGCCATAGACAAGGCGGATTACCTGCACGACAAACAAGCTTATCAGGACCAGGTGAACAAGATGATAGACAGTGGGGAAGGCATGAAGCAGGCCTGCTGGAAAGAGATAAACAATTACCTGGATCCTAAGGCAGCAAAATCATGGTATCCCAATTCGTTACGCAACAACCCGTATCCGCAGCTGGTGGATGCCCTGCTGAAGGCTTTATGTGACAAGCAAACCAATCCGGACTTCCGTGTACAGCTTGCCGAAATCTTGGGCTGGTACGTGCGGGCTCCCCGCCGGGCAGTAATAGTGCAGGCCTGCAACGAACTCCTGGCAGACAGTGCCACCACCGATCCGGCACTGCGCGATGAACTGCAGAAAACCATTTACCGTTTAACCGCTTATATGAAGTAGTATGAAAAAAATTGTATTGGCCATTTTGCTGCTGGCCCTCAGCCTGACAACCGGGGCCGCCCGGAATAACCGACCGGTCAGCTCGTTCGCCATCATCATAGACCAGGCTTCGTATAACGCATGCAAGGCAGAAATAGATGCTTACAAAGCCGTGTTGGACGCAGAAGGATTGCCCGCCGTCATAGTGTCAGGCAACTGGCAGACACCGGACCAGGTAAAAGCCAGGATCCTGAAGTTGTACAAAAGCAAGCCGAGACTGGAGGGCATAGTGCTGGTAGGGGACATTCCCGTGGCCCGCGTGTTGGGAGCCCAGCATTTGACTACAGCTTTCAAGATGAACCAGAACCGCTTTCCATGGAACGAATGTTCCGTTCCCTCGGACCGGTTCTACGATTGCTTTGATTTGAAGTTCAATTACATTAAGCAAGACAGCATTGAACCTTCATGGCATTACTACTGGCTTTCGGAGGAAGGAACGCAGCGGCTGCGGCCAACCATTTACTCGGCACGGATCAAAGTGCCCGACGACTTATGTGGCAGCGACAATGCCAAGCGGTTCGAACTGTTACGGGGCTACCTGCAAAAGGTAGTAGCAGCCCATAAGGAAACGAACCCGTTTGACAGGCTCATACATTTTGCAGGCGATAGTTACAATTCAGACTGCCTGACAGCATGGCGCCAGTATGCGCTGGTCTTTGGCGAATATTTCCCGCAGGCATTTGCCTCTGCCTCGGGGAATACATTCCTCAATTTCCGGCAGGATCCGGCAATCAGGTACTTGCTCTATGACCAGATCCAGCGGCCGGGCACTGACCTTCTCGCATTTTATGAACACGGGGCCCCGGACACACAGTACATCAACGGGGATTACCCGGCCCAAACTTTCAAAGAAAATATTGCCTGGCTCAAACACCTGTTGCGCGTGCAGTACAAACGATACAAAAAGCCCGAAGACCAGCAGGAATTCATAAAGATGAACTGCGACATGTACCACCTGGATCCGGCCATGTTCCATCCCGATACGCTGGCAACCTATGCCATGAAGGATTCCATAGATGAAGCCGACCGGTATATTGTGCTGGCAGACCTGAAAAAACTCAGGCCTGGAGCAAGGGTGGTCATGTTCAACGCCTGTTATAACGGATCGTTCCATGAAGAGGGTTATGTGGCGGGCTCCTATCTTTTTGTGCCCGGAAGCCTGACGGTTACCGCCCAGGGCAACACGGTGAACGTACTGCAGGACAAGGTCGCAGACCAGCTCATTGGTTATATGGGCATGGGCATCCGCCTTGGATTCTGGCAGAAGGAAGTAGTAACTCTGGAATCCCACATGCTGGGCGACCCCACCTTCCACTTTACATCCTGCGAAAAGGCAGAAGAGTGGAACCGCTCGCTGGCCGCCGGCGCCCCTGAAGCTTACTGGCGGGGGTACCTGCAGGCCCCGGAACCCATGCAACGGGCCATGGCGCTCAAGCAATTGACAGGAATGGGATGCATGACCTCTGCCGGACTGGAAGATATTTTCATGCACGATCCCTCCTTCATTGTCAGGATGCAGGCACTTTTACTGTCGCCATCATTTGCAGACGGGCACACCAAAGCCATCATTATGAGCGGTTTCAGTGATCCTTATGAAAACATACGCCGCCAGGCATGCCATATGGCTGGCAAAATGGGATGCAACGATTTCATTGAACCATTGAAATCACTGCAGGCCGGGGCTAATGAAACGCAACGCGTGCAGTATGCGGCCCAAACGGCACTGGAGGTCTTTGACCCGGCCCAGGTGGGAGGTGATGCAGAACTGGCCAATTCCACCCTGGATGAAGCCGGAATCCGCTATTTGCGCAACAATCCTCAGCATTTCAGGATCCCGGAACTTCTCGGTTTTCTGGCCGATGCTGCACAACCGGCCGATTTGCGTGTTGTCATGGCCGAGGCGCTTGGCTGGTTCAACAACTCGGCACAAAGAATGCAGATAGCCGCAGCGCTGGAGGAACAACTCGGGCAGAAAGAGCTGCCCGAAGCACTGCGGGCCGAAATGGTAAAAACCGTCAGAAGACTGAAAAACAATTAACCATCAGCATATATTATATTTACTAATTAACCTAAAGCACAAAGCAATAGTAATGAAAAAACTTAAGATGTGGCTTCCTTTCGTAACGCTGCTATTCATGCTGGCCGGCACGCTCACGCTGCAGGCACAGAGAAAACAGGGCGTAACCCTGGAAGGGTATGTCTACGAAATGGACGAAGACCAAAAGTTTCCTGTGCCGTATGCCTCGGTGAGCATTGCTTCGTTAAGCATAGCGGTGACCACCGATGAGAACGGGCACTATGTGATCAACAACCTCCCGGCACGTAATCTGCAGGTCACAGCCAGGTTCCTGGGCCTGGAAGAACAGACCCAGGAGGTTGATCTTTCCAAACAGCAGGTACTTGATTTCGTACTGCTGGTATCGAACTTCCGGCTGGAAGAAATTGTTGTAACCGCCGAATCCAACAAGGCGGGGGCCGCTACGGCATCCAAAATCAACAAAACAGCAATGGAACACATGCAACTGACCTCATTGGCCGATGTCATGTCGTTATTGCCCGGTGCTGCAACTGTGAAATCCGACCTTACCTCTGTCACAACAGCATCAATCCGCGGGGGCAGCAGCCTTGGAACTGCCATCCTGATGGACGGGGCGCCCATATCCAACAACGCCAACATGCAGATTATGTCTTCAGCCATTGGCGGTTCAACGCCCAGCACCTCGGGAACCACTCCCTCCATAGGAGTGGACCTGCGTACCATCACTACAGACAACATCGAATCCATTGAGGTTATCCGCGGGGTGCCTTCCGTTGAATACGGGGACATCACGGCAGGAGCCATCATTGTGAATTCAAAGACAGGTCGCCAGCCGTTGACCATAAAATTCAACACCAATCCCAACCTGTACCAGGGAACCGCCACCCACGGGGTGAACCTGGGTAAAAATGCCGGGAGCTTGAACTACAGTGGCGACTATTCCTACAGCGTGTCCGATCCCAGGGAAGGGTATGACTACTACCGCCGTGTTACTGCCCGCATAGGGTATTCCAATACCATTGGCAAATGGTACACCAACACGTCTGTGAGTTTCCTTTCTGCCCTGGACAAAGCCGAACCTAATCCCGACGACGAACAGGACGTGACCATAAAACGTCAGAACGACCTGGGTATCCGCGCCAACACCAAGGGGACTTTCACGTTCAACCGCAATTTCTTCAAGAGCCTGGAATACAATGTGCAGTTTGCCTACACAGATCGCGACAGCTACTTCTATGACGAGGCCACCAATGCAACGGTAGCCTATTCGTTGTCCAAACAAGACGGCGCTGTTCTTTCCAGTATCCAGGGAAATAAAATATATGACGTGAACGGCAACCTGGTAACCAACGTGCCTGCAGGAGAAGAATCCTTTATTGCCTGGACCCTGCCTTCACAGTACCAGTACGATTACACGGTAGACGGCCGGGAACTCAACACTTTCGCCAAGGTGAAAGCCAATTTTGCCGGTGACCTTGGTGCCACACACCACCGCATGGTGATAGGGGCCGATTTCAAGAGTGACGGCAACGTTGGGGAAGGGAAAATCTTTGATCCGCTCAACCCGCCGTACCGTTCTGTATCCTATTCCGATGCCACACAGCGCGAACGATCCTACAAGGACATTCCGTTCGTGAACCAGTTTGGATTGTATGCAGAGGAAAATTTTGACTGGGAATTTGCCAACCGGCACCTGCAAATTTCGGCCGGTATCCGTTACGACCACGTGCTGAATTTTGGCGGCGGTCTCTCACCCCGCGTGAATGCATCCATTGACATTCTGCCCGAGGCCCTGACCCTGAACGCAGCCTTCGGGATCACCCGCAAAGCACCCACCCTGGCATACCTTTATCCCGACAAGGCATATTTTGACCTGTTGAATTTTGACAACTCCACCTCATCCTACGGGACAGATACCCAGCACTTCCAGGTCATTACCACGCGCATCTTCGATACAGTGAACGAAGAACTGGAAATGTCCAAGACACAAAAGATCGAACTTGGCCTGAGCGGCAAGATAGGACAGGTGACCTATTCTATCATCGCTTACAAGGAAGCCTCTGACAACGGGTACAGCTTCAGCAAAGCCGTCAATACCTTCAAGAGCGTTCCGCTGACCATATATCCGGCCCTAAAAAAAGCCGATTATCCGGCAGACGGATCGCTGCCGGCTCTCAAAGAACCGACCACCTACCAATACCTGATCAACTATTCGCAACCGGGCAACGTAGCTGTGCACCACCAGAAGGGAATTGAATTCGACATCAATTTCGGCCGTATTGATGCCATACGTACCTCGTTCATCCTGAATGGCGCCTGGTACGAATCGGAAGGTTACCGCAGAGGCTATTCCTTCTGGAACAAAAACAAAGCCACTGCTTATGACCAATACCCGCATATGGGGGTCTTTGAAGGCGATCTGAGTGGTACTTCCCATTACCGGAATTTCTCCACCAATCTGATCGTGACCCACAACATTCCGCAGCTGGGGTTCGTTGTTTCTTTGACTGCCAATGTGATCTGGGGAGAAAAAGAGTGGAACACGTATGCCAACGACACCATTCCGGTGGCTTACATTTCCCGCCAGGACGGCAAAATGTATGATTTTGACCCTGCATGGTTTGACGATGAGGCAAAAGCGGCTGAATTTGCCGGGATTGACCGTAGGAATGATGTGGACGATATGCGTCTGTTGATAGAACCTACCCTTCCCCCGCTCATTTGCTTCAACTTCAACGTAACCAAACAGTTTGGAGACTATTTGGACGTTTCTTTCTATGCACAGAACATGTTTCGCAGCACGCCCCTGTATGAAAGCAAGATATATCCGGGTTCCTATGTACGCAGGAATTCGAACGTTTTCTTCTTTGGCTTGCAGTTAACGGCAAAAATTAAATAAAGGGAGACTACGATATGAAAAAGATTTTTTTATTAAGCGCGGTCGTATGCCTTTTCTCTTGTCTGACCACTTCCTGTATTAAAATGATGCAGGAGGCCAACGAAGCCGAGAAAGTCCATATGATCACGGTTTCGTATAAAGTGAATGCCGTGACCGGTTTTGTACCTTATAACGGTGAAGCGGAACCCGATCCCACTTTCCAGACAAAAGGCCTGGAAGTGAATTTCATCAATTACCAGGAAGGTTCGTCCTTCAAGGCTACAGTGGGTGATAACAACATTGTCTCCTGCTCCCTCACCCCCGGGGTTTATGCAGTAAATGTGGGGGGAAGTGTTACCACCTCCAAGGGTACGTACCGCTTGAACGGCTCGTCACTGAATGTGCCTTTTACCAAGGATGTTACTCCACAGGATGTGGAATCCAATCCGGAATATACCATCAACATCCGTCCGGCCAAGGTAGGATCGGTGCTATTCAGCGAAATCTATTATTGCGGGGTAGCCCCGTACTACTTCCGTGACCAGACCTACACCATCTATAACAATGGACAAGAAGTGTTCTACCTGGACGGTCTTTGCTTTGCACAACTGCACCCGAACATTGCTACCACCAACCTGCCCTCGTGGCCTGAAGAGGATGGTCGTGAAAATTTCGTTTACGGGCTTGTAGTATGGCAATTCCCCGGCAGCGGAACCCAATACCCCCTGCAACCGGGTGAATCAGTAGTCGTAGCCCAGGAGGCGATCAACCATACAGTCAACAATCCGGCTTCCTTCAATAACTCCATGAGTGAATGGGAATGCTGGTCGGGGAACGCCCTGCGAGGGAATCCCGACTGTCCCGATATGCCATATATCTTCTGGTGGTCACCCAACAAGATGCAGTGGCTGACCTCGGTATTTGGTGCAGCGTTCTGCCTGTTCCGCATAGATGGCGCCGTAGTGGACAAATCCTACTGGGAACAGCCTGAGCACTGGCAAAGAGTGGTGGGACCATCCTCTACAAGGTATGCCAAGATTCCGGCAGATGCCGTACTGGATGGGGTTGAACTCCTTACTTCAATGAGTGCACTCAATATGAAACGCATACCGGGCTTTGTTGACGCAGGAGGCACTTCAGTAGAAACCACCTATATCGGCAAATCGGTTTCGCGCAAGGTTATTGGTAAACATACAGATGGTACGCCAATTTATCAGGACACCAACAATTCGACCAACGACTTCCAGGTGAACGACTCGCCGGCAATCCGTCGCGACGGCCAGAAGATTCCCGCCTGGAGCCGTGCCAATACACTCTAACCTTTAAATGATTACTGAAATGAGAAAGAATATGATCAAATGGATAGGATGTCTGGCACTCCTGATGAGTAGCTGTTTTGCAGCCAAGGCACAAACCCCGGTTACACCGGCTTCGGTAGATCGTCTTAAAATGGAAAGCCTGTGGCTCAGACATACCAATAACGTAGCCGGGGCCATTCTGGATAATCCCTGGCACTATGCACTTACCGATTTTGAATACATGATCGAAAAGGGTGAATTCAAACGGGTACAAAGCGGGAACGACAACAATGCGTTCCGGTTCAACACAGAAGGTGGCGGTATATATGAAGCACTGGGCGGTGCCTATGCCTGGGGTGAATTCCATTATGACCGGTCTGTGTTGCGGGGCACCAAATACAACGCTTCGCTAGCCGATCCGTTGCGTGGCATGCCGTATATCATTGCCGATCCCAATCCCAGCAAATGGATCAACCAGAACTATTCCATGCAGGTGAAACTGGCTTCACCCCTTATATGGAACCAGTTGATCCTGGGTGTGGGAGCCACCTATGAAAACGGTATTGCCGCCAAGCAGGTAGACCCCCGCCCAAAAGTGCTGCTTTCCGAACTGAGTGTGAATCCGGCCGTGGTCTGGACCAAAGGAGGGCATGCTGTTGGAGCTGACTTTGTTTACATCTCGCACCGTGAAGACGGCGCCGCATCCAACTCCAACTACCGTGTGCCCCAGATGGGATGGGAAATGCTGTTCCCCGGTTATTTCATGGAAGGGGAAATCAGCAGTTTCGGAAGCATAACCGGCTTACGCAATTTCAACGCCAACGGTCTTGGCGGAGGAGTGCAATACGGTTATGAAGGTCCGAAATTCAAGGTAGTAGCCGGTGGAAAATACCGTCAAACAACGGAAAACGTGACCAATTCCTATACAACACCCAAACGTATAGGGACCACCAACAAAAAAGAGTGGACTGCAACCGCAGGAGCTCAGTTTCTTTTCAACGACCGGAATTCGTTGTTTGCAGATTATAAATATTATAACCGCAGCATTGACGGGATTGAATACATCCAGATTTACAACCCTGCATTTGAATCCCAGGAGTGGATCGTTTACGGGAAGTACATCAAGTCCAACTATTCAACAGTGAACCACAATTTCGGGCTGGACTACATGATCTCGATAGAAGGTCGCAGTGATTTCTCCTGGAAGTTCGGAGTCAACGCTCTGGCAGAAAAGCTGTCAGACATTTACTACCTGCCTGAAAGCACACAGGAGGTGAAAAATTTGCTGGTGAAGGCTTATGTGAAAAAGAACTTTGTTTTCGGCAAACGCAGCAGCCTGTTGCTTACCCTGGAAGGATTCATGAACAAGAACACCGGTGCTGAACACAATTACGGCGGCTACTACGAAAACAACGTGGCATACACCCAGTTTGCCCTGATGGATTTCTACTACCTGAGCAGCTCCTATAATGGTTTCACTGTGGATGCCAACTATACGATATCTAACATAGACCGTAAACAAAGGACGGGCGTGTACGTTGGTGCATCGTTCAACTATGTGAATCCCACGTCCTACAAGGATTATTTCGACAAACGGAGTACCCTGACAGTGAAGGTGGGTCTGGCTTTCTAAACGGAATGCAATCACTTAAGAGACTGACCATGATCCAATCGGTCAGTCTCTTTTTTTTTGTTTCTTGCGCGAAGTATCAGGTCACAGCACTTCACCTTCTTACCTGCAGGCGTCGCTGCCGCCACTTGGAACGGAGAGCTTTTGTTTTAAGCCGAGGCTCTCCGTTCCAAGTGGCGGCAGCGATGTATTCTGGCAGCCGCAGAAGTGGGTGCCTCGCAGACTTGATTCTTTTGACTCATAATCAGCTACTTATGCAATTCATACCCCCGGGGGTTTGAAACGGATAATGCTTTGAGAGCCAGCTAAAAGAACAATGTTTGCAACGCACCTTCCTGCCCGCTGCAGCACAGGCGGCAGCCCGGACACAGGCGGAACCTCTTTATTCCTATAGGGAAGATGATTGGTGCTGCGAAGCAACGCCTTTTATAAGCGCCAAACATGCCAAAGGCGTTTGGCGCACCGCCTTGAAGACCGCCAAGCGGTCGTTGGGGCAGTAATACGTATAACTGCAAGATTGCTTGACTACTAAGAACGGAGTGCCTCGGCTTAAAAGAAAAAGCACTCCGTTCTTAGTAGTCAGGCGATCGCCTGCAGGGAAGGGTTGGAGCCTCGGTGTACAAAAAAAGCTCCCGGTTCTTTATGGTGCTGCGTCTGACCGTTGCATGAAGGGACTCCTCGGCTTAGAAAAGCCCCCCATTTTTGGGGTGCAGAAACAGCGCTTAGAGTCTCGTGTACTACGGAGCCAGCAGGCGTTCCCCGGTGTCTTTGACAACGGCTTCTTTCCAGTGCTGGTTGTAACCGCCGTATACGGGGGCGGGCGGAATGGAGTCGGAGTGGCCGTTGGTGGCAAAGCTGCCGTCTGGGTTCTGGCGCTTGATGTTGCCGTCTATATATTTGACCAGCAGGTAAATATCCAATTCCTGCCAACGTTTGAACAGGTCCGATGCCGTGCTAAGTGAGTAGTCTGTCAGAAAGCGACGGGCTTCCAGCGGGTCGCGTTCCCACAGCTCCATCGCCAGCCTGTCTGTATGGGGGATCTCAGCCATGCGGGCATTCTCGTGATCATCCACGGCCTGCCGGACTTCTGCCCCGATCTGGTTGTAGCGCAGGTAGGCAAACTGGGCAATGCGGTTGCACAGCCAGAACATGGACAGGGGCGAGTATTGCAGCATGGAAGCTCCCTGCCCCAGGGCATAATGAGGCGACACCTCCAGGGAAGAAGTGTACACGGGAGTCAGGGGCGAAGTCCCGGCATCGTCCACGCCAAACCAGAAGATGCCTCCTATTTCACGGGGCCACCGGGAGCGGCATTGTCCCACGAACCAGAAACCGGTTTGCTGGGTGGCTATGGCTCTTTCGTTGAGGTATTGTTTCCCTTCCACTTCAAAATCCATGGGGCGCCAGCGGTAGGGAAGGTCGTGGCCTCCGGCTCCTATGTCACAGGTCATGTCCATGGGGGTGCCTTCGTAATGGTCCCGCATCATGTCGGCCACCTGTTTGACAGTAAGTTTCTCTTTGGCTTTCACGTACAAAGGCAGGGGACGGCCCGGGTCGTGTCCCAGGGCGTATGGAAGATAAGGAGCCATGTCCTCGGCCCCGTGTTTGTTGAAAAAGGCCCACACCCGGGCGTCGCAGCCACGGATGGTGCCTCCGTCCGCCGGACCATATGCCTCGGCAAAACTGAAAAGGCTGTCGGGGCCGCTGTAAAGGCCGGTTTCCCGCGCATGTTCGATCACGTCGGGGGCATACAGGCAATTCTGGGGGTCATCCAGGGGAAAGCGGCGGATCCTGGCCTGGTTGGCATGTGCCGAGATGGTCCCGTCGGGCAGGCGGATGGCCACCCAGACAATCCCTTTGTTGACGTTCTCTCCGTTCACCAACCGGGGCGCTTTTCCAATCACGTCCATGAACCAGACCTCGTGGGGATCAGCAAAGGAAATGGATTCCCCGGAAGAGGCGTAGCCGTACTCGTTGGCCAGGATGGTAAAGACCTCAATGGCCTGCCGGGCGGTACGGGCACGCTGCAGGGCAATATACATGAGCGAGCCGTAATCCATGATACCCTGGGGGTCATGGTGTGTGGAGACCCCGCCCCAGGTGCTTTCGCCCACCACCACCTGGTGTTCATTCATGTTCCCCACCACAGAATACGTTTCCCTGGCCTGGGGAATCCGGCCGAGGTAGCGGTTGGTGCCCCATTCGCGGACATCCATCATGGCACCTTCCGGATGCAGGGCTGCCGGATAAAAAACCAGGCAACCATACCGGGTGTGCGAATCGGCCGCGTAGGTGACCATGCACGAGCCATCGGCCGAGGCTCCTTTGGTGATCAGTAAATTGGTGCAGGCGTGTGCGCGGTTTGCTGTAAGCGCCAGTAGTGCAGTAAAAAGGAAGATACACTGTTTCATGATGCAAGATTTTCTCTACGGAGTAGTCAGTTCCAGTCCCCAGTCAATGCCTTTGCGAGTAGCCGGAACACCGGTTTTCATCCATACAGGCATGGGCGCTCCTTTCAGGAAATGGTTGAAGAACTGTTCCAGGCGCATGCTCAAGTCTTTCGCATTCACACGTTCGCCCAGGTTGTGGGACTCATTGTTGTACTGGAGCATCCATACGGGTTTGCCCAACCTGCGCAAGGCCGTGAATAGTTCAATGCCCTGGTACCACGGAACTGCCTCGTCCTTGTCGTTATGCATGATGAGCAAGGGGGTTTCCACCTTATCAGCAAAAAACAAGGGGGAATTTTCTATGTAAAGATCGAATCCGTCCCACAGGGTTTGCCCGATGCGGCTCTGTGAGTGTTCATACTGGAACTGGCGGACCATGCCCGATCCCCAGCGGATACCGCCGTAGGCGCTGGTCATGTTGGATACGGGAGCTCCTGCACCGGCTGCTTTCCATTTGAAAACCTGGGGCTGTGTGACCATGTAAGCCACCTGGTAGCCTCCCCAGCTTTGTCCCTGGATAGCAATGTTGTCTGCATCTATCCAGCTGTTCTCTGCAATGAGTTTCTTTACGCCCGGGACAATACAGTCCAGTGCGCTTTTGCCCGGATGTCCTGTCTGGTAAGCAATGTCGGGTACAAAGACGATGTATTCATTGCTAACAAAAAAGGGTATGTTTATGGTAGAACGGCTGGGAGCCGGAGCCCTGTAGGTATGGAGTGTATGGGATGTCCTTTCATAAAAATACACGATCATAGGGTATTTCTTTGCGGGATCAAAGTTTTCCGGTTTGTACAGGATCCCCTCCAGGTCCACCCCTGTAGCAGATTTCCAGTGAACCAGCCCGGCGGTGCCCCAGTTGTATTCTTTTTGTTGGGGGTTGATGTCCGTGATCCTTACCTGGGTTTTGAATTTGTCTTTTGTAAACCATATGTCAGGAGAATACTCAAAATTGTGTTTGCTGTAGATCATCACTTTCCCGTCTTTTGAACGGGTCAGGTACGCAAAGGTCACAGGTTCCTGGATCCAGCGTGTCATCACCGGGCGCCTTTTGCCCATCTGTTTGTAGTAGTATCCGCTTTCCTTGGTGGTGTTGTCAAACACAGAAAAGTATATGGTCTCTTTGGCCTTTACGGGATCTTTTTTCACTCCCGGGGTACCGGCAGGCAACAACGTCTCATCCAGCCTTACGATACGGAAGGTAAGGTTCTCCCTGCGGCCCAGCCCGTCTGTAAGGTTCACGGGGGCCATTTCACCCGAAGGATCCATCTGCCAGATATCATACCGGTCGTTGATGAAAATTGCCTGGTCTCCTTCCAGCCAGCCTTCGTTCCCGTAGGAAGAGGCCATTTCCGGTGAATCATGCAACTCATTGGCAAAAGAGACATCCATCCCCTTGGTCATGCAAACGATTTGCCTGTTCTGTACATCACAGGAATACCATTGTTGATCCCGGTTGTTGAACCAGACCAGGTATTTTCCTTCTTCCGAGGCGCTTACCCCGGATATATAGGCGTCTTTGAGCAGGGCCGAGGCCGAGCCGTCCGCGATGTTGATCAGGTAGAGGTCAGAGCGGGGATTGGAGCTCCAGGAGGATTCCAGCTGATAGGGGTAGTCGCTGACCGAATAGCCCCAGTCGGCATCATATTCCTGAGGAACCTGCACAATGTGGTGCTCGTCCGTGGAGAGCTGCCGCCAGGAAAGGGTTTGCTGGTCTTCCAGGTCCATCACGCACAGGTAGGATTTTTTCAGGTCCCTGTTCAGGTTCTGCAACTGTTGCGGCTGGATGTAATTGTCCTGGTAATGCCAGATATCCAGCTGTGCCACTTCAGAGTCAAGAATGGTCGTATCCTTTTCCGGCAGAACGGGAGCAATCCCAAAAAACAGCCTGTGCCCCGATTTGCTGAATATAAGTGCCCGGTTCTCACTGATCTTCCAGTCTTGTGCCAGGCCTTCCAGGTTGTTGTTTATCAGTATTTTTGCCTTATCATGGTCCTGGTTGTAATACAGGATGCTGACGTTATTCTTTCCCTGTTGCGTTGTGTCAAGGCTGGCATAGAAAGCCAGATGGCGGTTGTCTTCACTGACCACGGGAAGTTTCACCTTCTGCTTCAGGTCAATGGTGTATATGCCGGTAAGCTGTCTGTCTTTGGGAGTGTACATGAACAATCCGGCTTCCAGAAGGCTGTCCTTTGAGTGGGGCCTTCTGACAAAAAACAGGGTGTCCCCGCCCGTACTGAAATTGTAATCAGAAACAGCCGGGAGCGTGTCTGTGGATCCTGTGGCCAGGTGGTACACCATCAGGTCTTCTCCCTGGTCCTTTTCTTTCTTATCGGGTTTTTTCCCGCCGGTAGTATCGGCAGGTATATCACACTGGAAGGCAATATGGGTTTTCCCCAATTTGCCGATTTTCACCGACTTCAGGAAGGGTATCTTTTTCAGCTCTCCTGTCACACAATTATATATGCCGAGTGTATCCTTGGGCATCTGGTCCTTTTTGAGTTTTTTGAGCTTTGCTTCTTTTGTTTCCCTGAAAAAAGGATTGATGGTAGCAATCAGGAACTTACCGTCCGGTGTCAGCTTGGGCTGGCTGGCCCTTTCAATACGCTGCTTTTTAAGTGTTTCCAGGTTCAGCACCTCTGCATAACGGTCACCTTCCTGTTCCTGAACAAGGTACGAGGCATATTTCCCGTCTTCACTCATAGATAGCGCCCCTACATTTTTCCAGGCGTCGTAAACACTGTGATCCAGCGGCTTTTTCTGGCCCTGAAAAGGCTGTTGTGCCCGGGCAGAAGCAGCTATAAAAATAACTGTCAATAATAAAATGGATTTTTTCATGGGAATTTTTTTGGGGGATACAAGTTGCAAAGATAATAAAAGAGGCAGAACCTTTTTGCTACAAGTGCTTTCAGCCGCACAAGGAAAGGGAAGTTTATTTTGTATGCCGAGGCTTCAACCAGCGTGTTAGCGTATGGTATTCAAAACAGATCCGGCTTTCTGTGGAAACAAGGTCATCGGCAAGACAGAGAAAGGCTTGACATTCATCAGAGAATGTGCTACACATAATCTTTTATTTTTATTTTTGTAATATGGACGAGAAGTTACTTATAGAGCTCATTACCAAATACAAGAATCTGGGTATTGACAAACAGAAAAATTATGACAAATTCTATCTGTACTCCATTATTACCCATTCTACTGCCATTGAAGGCTCCACAGTAACAGAGATCGAGAATCAGTTGCTCTTTGACCAGGGAATCAGTGCTTCCGGAAGGAGTATGAATGAACAGTTGATGAATCTTGATTTAAAGGCAGCCTACGAGAAAGCGCTACTGCATGCTAAAGAGCATAGGAGCATCTCGGTAGAATTACTGAAAGAACTATCTGGCATCCTTATGCGCAATACCGGGAGTGAATATAAAACATCTCTCGGCTCATTTACTTCTGCAAAGGGAGATCTCAGACTTTTGAATGTAACGGCAGGATTTGAAGGAAAGTCGTATTTGAATTATTCAAAAATACCGGCTGTCCTGGATGATTTTTGCCAATGGCTGAACGATGCCCGCAAAACATATACCGACACGCGCTCTCTCTATAAAATGAGTTTCGATGCTCATTACAAACTGGTCACCATTCATCCATGGGCTGACGGAAACGGCCGTATGGCCCGTCTGCTGATGAATATGCTTCAGTTCGAGGCAGGGTTAATCCCTTCTATTATTAAGAAAGAAAACAAAGCCAAATATATTGAATCCCTCATCCAGACAAGGGAATCCGGCAATCTTGAGATCTTCAGCAACTTTATGTTTGAAGAGCATACCTCCAACCTAAAGGGAAGGATTGCCAAGTATGAATTATCATCTGCTGAAGATGTCCCTGTAAATGTCCCTGTAAATGTCCCTGTAAAGATTTCATCAAGACAGGCAAGCATTATAGATCTCATTCGGATAGATTCATCTGTCACGACCGACAACCTTGCCCGAAAAATTCATGTCAGTTCCAAAACTGTAAAACGTGATATTGCTTATCTCAAACAACAAGGCATTCTATTACGTGAAGGATCCGACAAAAAAGGAAATTGGATTATCTCTGTTCCCATTGACCCCATTGATTAATTTTTTCATCAAGTGCTATGAAAACAAAAACATTTCTTTGTCCCGAATGTAGTCATAAACAGAAATTCTATCATGTTGTAACTGAGTGGCCCTTTACAAAATGGGAATGCCCTAATTGTAAAAGTAAAATTAAATTAGATACTTCTATCAGTATTCCCACTTCTGTAGCTATTGTACTAGGACTCATTCTGATCTTTCGTCGGATTGATCCACCTATCTGGCTTGGTTGTTTAATTTTTGTTGTTTATTCAGCTTTGGCATTGATCCTTTTTTATAAAACTGTAAAGCTTATTCATCATTATAAAAAGAGTGAGAAGTAACGATTCGTGAATTAACCGCCTTATGGTCTTTCAAGGCGGTGCGCCAAAGGCCTTTGGCGCATAATAAAGGCGCTGCTTCGCAGCACCTATCATTGTTCCCGGCTGCTTTGTGGGAGGTGGTAAGTAACAACTATGTTACAGAAAATCGCAAAAGTCTGTATGTGTGCACGTTAAAGGCGTGTAACCATTTTTCGCTACTTACCACCCTCCCTGGATTTCAGCGGTTTTGTAGGGAGGTGGTAAGTAGCAACCATGTTACAAAAACGCACAATGCATTGTTTACGTGTGCATTAGAAGCGTGTCCGTATTTTTCATCACTTACTACCTCCCCCGGTTTTTGCGGTTTTCTGGTGTTTTTTGGGGGAGGTGGTAAGTAACAGTTTTGTTATTAAATCTTGTAACATGCAGTTATTGAGGGCCATATTGGTGTCGATGCTGTTATAGCTACTTACCACCTCCCAGTCAACATCAACTCCAAAAGGGGTAAAGTCCCGGTCAGTAACTAAATTCAGGGATAAGCCTGGTTCAGTAAACTAAATCCAGGGATAACCTGACATAAGTCAACTGATAAGTGGTACCGCGTACACTTGATGTATTGCCTTGTTTGACAGGTGAATAACAAAAGAGCTCTACAGGGGAGCTCTTTTGTTATAATGCTGATATCCAGTGTAATGAATCAAGTGTACGCGGTACTCCTGACGCTTGGTCGCTCCTTGCAGGCACTGATCCTGACGGGCACTACTCCTGGCGGGCGGTTGCTGCCACCACTTGGAACGGAGAGCCTCGGCGTACCAAACAAGCTCTCCGTTCCAAGTGGTGGCAGCGACCGCTCCAGGCAATAGAAGCACGGTCCGCAGCAGGCAGTAAAAAAACGGAGAGCCCCGGCGTACCCGGAAAGCTCCCCGTTTTTTTTGTGGCGACACTGAAAGCAGCTCTGCTGTTCAAAGCGCCGTATTTATTTTATTACGCCCAGTTCTTTGCCAACTTTGGTGAAGGCGGCAATGCACTTATCCAGGTGCGGGCGCTGGTGGGCGGCAGAGATCTGTACGCGGATGCGGGCCTGTCCCTTGGGAACTACCGGGTAGTAGAAACCGGTAACGTAAATACCTTCGTTCAACAGACGGGCAGCCATGTCCTGGCTTAATTTGGCATCGTACAGCATCACGGCACAGATGGCGCTCTTGGTGGGCTTGATGTCAAACCCGGCGTCCACCATTTTCTGTACAAAGTACTTGGTGTTTTCATGCAGGCGGTCCTGCAGTTCGTTGGTCTGGGACATCATGTTGAACATTTCAATGCCGGCTGCGGCCACAACGGGAGGAATGGAGTTGGAGAAGAGGTAAGGACGCGAACGCTGGCGCAGCAAGCCAATGATTTCCTTCTTGCCTGTCGTGAAACCGCCAATCGCCCCGCCAAAAGATTTGCCCAGGGTGCCGGTAATGATCTCGATCTTGCCCCGGAGGTTGAACTGCTCGGTCACGCCTCGGCCCGTTTCCCCGACAACGCCTGCCGAGTGGCACTCGTCAACCATGATCAGTGCATCGTATTTCTGGGCCAGCTGGTAAATTTTGTCCATCGGAGCCACATTCCCGTCCATGGAAAAGACACCATCGGTGACAATGAGCCTGAAACGCTGGGCCTGGGCCTGTTTGAGCTGTTCTTCCAGGTCGGCCATGTCGGCATTTGCATAGCGGTAGCGCACAGCTTTGCAGAGTCTTACGCCGTCAATGATGGAGGCATGGTTGAGCGCGTCTGAAATGATGGCATCCTCTTCTGTGAGCAGGGGCTCAAAAACGCCGCCGTTGGCATCAAAGCAGGCGGCATAGAGGATGGTGTCTTCTGTGCCGAAGAATTCAGCAATCTTGGCTTCCAGTTCTTTGTGCAGGTCCTGGGTGCCGCAGATGAAGCGAACAGAAGATAGCCCGTAGCCGTGTGTGTCGAGGGCTTTTTTGGCAGCGGCAATGAGCCTGGGATTGTTGGAAAGACCCAGGTAGTTGTTAGCGCAGAAATTCAGTACCGTGGCACCGGTGCTGATCTTGATCTCGGCTCCCTGGGGAGTGATGATGATTCTTTCATTCTTGAAAAGTCCGGCTTCCCGGATGTCGGCCAGTTCCTTTTGGAGATGGGCCTGAAGACGATCGTACATAATATTAATTGTTTTAAGTTGACACTTTTTTAACCTTAAAAGGTGACGCAAAGATATTACTTTTGTATTACAGATTCGTATATTTGCGAGACTTTCAGTTAACAAAAATAATTAAGAAACTAATTCAACAAACGAATGAAAAATATTCTGGTAATTGGCTCGGTGGGCCAGATCGGGTCGGAATTGACCCTGGAACTTCGGAAAAAATATGGCAACAGCAATGTGGTTGCCGGGTACAGATCGACCTTGCCCAAAGGCGAGTTGCTTGAATCGGGCCCTTCAGAAAGGGTAGATGCAACCGATATTCAGCAGATTGCTGATGTTGTGAAGAAGTACAAGATAGATACCATCTTCAACCTGGCTGCCATCCTCTCTGCCGTTGGAGAGAGTAAACCACTGACTGCCTGGAATATAGGTATTGGCGGACTCATGAATTGCCTGGAAGTTGCCCGCGAATACGGTTGCGCAGTTTCTACACCCAGTTCCATTGGCGCTTTTGGCGGAGGCACCCCCCTGGACAACACGCCCCAGGATACCATCCAGCGTCCGCAGACCATGTACGGAGTTTCCAAAGTATCAGGAGAACTGCTGAGCGACTATTACCACAAACGTTTTGGCGTGGATACTCGTTCTGTGCGTTATCCCGGGATCATATCCAACGTTACCCTGCCCGGTGGCGGGACCACAGATTATGCCGTAGAAATTTATTATGAGGCCATCAAGAATAAAAAATTCACCTGCCCGCTCAAAGCCGGAACTTTCCTGGACATGATGTACATGCCCGATGCCATCCGCGCCGCCATTGACCTGATGGAGGCCGATCCCTCCAAGCTCAAGCACCGGAACTCTTTCAATATCACAGCTATGAGCTTTGATCCCGAAATCATTTATGCCGAGATCAAAAAACACATCCCCGACTTTACCATGATCTACCAGGTGGAGCCTGTAAAGCAAGCCATTGCCGATTCATGGCCCAACAAGATGGATGACAGCTGCGCCCGCCGTGAATGGGGCTGGAAGCCGGAATGGGACCTTCCTGCCATGACCCGCGACATGCTTAAAGTCATTGGAGAGAAACACGCAAAAGGACTGATCTAAGCGTCCACGGCGCTCTGCTCATGCAATACCGGGCAAAGGAAGCTTTTTCTCCAAGCCGAGGCTTCCTTTACCCGGTATTGCAGTAACTACATAGGTGAACAGCTAATTGCAGGAGAGGTCGCTGCACCACAAAGAACGGAGAACCTCGGCATACCAATAAAATTCTCCGTTCTTTGTGGTGACAGTGACCTGTATGCGGAATAACAGGGGTAGGAGGAGTGGTCACTTCTCTGCAGTGGTGCCGGGAAAGATCTTATGCAGGGCATAGATCACGACCCCAAAGAGCAGCATGAAAACAAATATGCCCAGCATTCCCAGTCCCATAATTTTGAGTGAACTTACAAAAGTATTCATGACGATTTCATTCAAAATTTACAAAAAATAAGGAACAAGGGTGAGGATTAAACCGCCAGCGATAACTGATCCTATCTGTCCGGCCACATTGGCGCTGACAGCCGGCATGAGCAGGTAATTGCCCTTGTCCTCATCCTGGCCCATTTTATGGATAACCCTTGCAGACATGGGGAAAGCCGATATTCCGGCGGCTCCTACCATGGGATTGATTTTTAGTCTTTCAGGTAAAAACACGTTCAAAAGCTTGGCAAAGAGAACCCCTCCGGCCGTATCCATGATAAAGGCAACCAGCCCAAGCCCGATAATGAACAACGTATCCAGGTTAACAAAGGCCTCACCCGTCATGGTTGAGGATATGGTTATTCCCAGCAGAATGGTTACCAGGCTGGACAGTTCATTCTGAGCGGCCAGTGACAACTTCTGCAGTACCCCGCACTCACGGATGAGGTTGCCAAACATCAGAAAGCCGATCAAGGCAATGGCGGAAGGAGCAATTATTCCCGCGATCAGGGTTATTATTATGGGGAAGAGAATGAGGGTGGTCCTGGAGACAGGATCCTGTTTCCCCTGCATTCTGATCAACCGTTCTCTCTTGGAAGTCAGTGCCTTGATAACAGGCGGCTGAATAATGGGGACCAGGGCCATATAGGAGTACGCCGCCACAGATATAGGCCCGAGCAGGTGCTCGGCAAATTTCGAGGCCACATAGATTGAGGTGGGACCGTCTGCCGCTCCGATGATTCCAATGGAGGCTGCTTCCTTCAGGTCAAATCCGATGAGGGAAGCCACTCCGATGGTGAAAAATATGCCGAATTGCGCCGCAGCACCAAACAACAACAAGAGCGGATTGCGGAACAGCGTGCTGAAATCGATCATGGCGCCAATGGCAATGAAGATCAGCAGAGGGAATACCTCGGTCTTTATCCCGGCCTGAAAAAAAACAGTCAAGGCACCGTCAGGCCCTATCGCAGATGAAAGCGGAAGGTTCACCAGAAGGGTGCCGAAACCCATGGGCAAGAGGAGGTTGGGTTCATACTTTTTGGCAATGGCCAGGTAGATCAATAGGGAGCCGATACCCAGCATAACCACCTGCTTCCATGTAATCAGGGCCAGGCTGCCGAAAAGTGACTGTATAAGATCTTGATTCATTGTGTTGTTTCAGTTGATGTGCAAATATAAGAAAAGAAAAGAGGTTGCAGCTTTCGTTTTTTTGTAAATTTGGTCAATGTGAAAATGACATCTGACTTGACCGGTATTCGCACTTTTTTAGCCTTGCCCCTGGAACCCGTGCTTCCTGTACGGGAAATAATGCGACGATTGCAAAAGCAATTGCCATCGTACCGTATTAAATGGGTTAGTGC
>MTKZ01125412.1_pt1 | contig 40146 bp, 28 predicted proteins | sample 1042781 | NCBI WGS metagenome assembly MTKZ01 (sample SAMN06212207, study PRJNA360539) | anaerobic digester metagenome | biome: Wastewater treatment plant; material: sludge; isolation source: anaerobic digester fed with sludge from wastewater treatment plant | place: Denmark: WWTP Viborg ...
TCCCGTAAGGGCGGATGAAGTTCCGACCTATTCCGGGTCCTACGGCACGTCGGCAAAGTTCACTATCCCTGACGACGCGAGAGGCTTCTATCCGTTCGTGCAGGCCGGGGGCAGGAGTTCCGACACCGGCGGCACCTACCAGTTCGTGCCTCTTTACGCAAGGGGCGTCGGGCCGTATACCGCCATCAACGGCATCTCCTACGCGCCCCAGACGGGCAGGATCTGGGTCGCGGCCACAGGCGTCGTCCAGGAAGTGGACCTCTTTCTGCATGACCCCGAGCCCTCGACGACGAAGTACTATGCGGATGCGGCCGTCCCCTACATATCAAGAGTGACGACGGACGGCAGGATACTTTATGTTGACGGGACGAACGGAGTCACGACTGTCTGGCAGGTAAATGTGACGAGCGGTGCCAGGAGCGAATACGCCAAAACGACCGATACGGGCTTTACGACCCTCATCACTCCCGTCGGCATAGCCGTTGACCCGGACGGCGGGTCGTGCTACATCGCGGACGGGAGCAGGGGCAAGGTTGTGAAGATCCCCGCCGGTTCGGGAAGCGGCACGACGATAAAGNNAAAGGACAACTGGGGCAACAGGACATACAGCTTCCCCGTCCCGTGCGGGATGGATGTGAACGTGGGCTCGACCCGCATAGCGATAGTGGCGGACGCGAACGGGACGATGTACTACATCACGGGACAGAACTACACGTATGTTTACGGGTCGCCCGGCAGTTCCGTCCACGCGATCCAGGTCGACAGGGATTACGCGTTGTCGAGCTTCGCGCCGCTCGAATTATTTCCCATCGTTCCCTCTTCGGCGATCCTGTTCTCCGCCGTTACCAGGTAGAAAAAGCACTGGCCTGAAGAAGGAGTCTCGGCATCGATAGCCGTCACTGTTGTCAACCCCTGAGTGAAACAAGTCCCGTAACCTGATGCAAGGTCCGTGATGTTGCCCCTGTAAACGTTGTAGGTCCCGACGGACAGTTCTGTATCCCAGGCGAAAGTAGTATTGTCAGAGAACATCAGGTCCAGGACTTCGCCGGGCGGGGGATAAGAAGCTTCAAATCCTCCGTCAATCTGATAGCCGGGAGAGCTCATCGCCGTTCCGGAAAGGCCGTCCCCGATACTGCTCAAGGTGATCTGATAGTTCGTGGATGTGAGGGCGGGAGCCGGGTTCCCTCCATTGTTTATCACATGTTCCTTGTTCTGGAAATTGCCGCTCGTCTGGCTGAAAACTGCCTGTGCCGACATCAGAAATGAGCACGCAAAAAAAGAAACAAGGAGATAGTTGAGCCTTGCCATCATCTTGCCCTCCTTATCAATATCTTTTTCAACAAAAGTTGTATCTACTGTTTTTAGAATCCATTTTACTACAAAATCAATTTTAAAAAAGTCAAACTGCTTATTTAAAGGCTTCTTTCATAAAAATCCGTTCCGTCCTACAATGATGGTGAATAGGAGGACCCGAGATGAAGATCCGGCCGGTCAACGTGAACACATTCAGGGAGAACGTCATATTTCTCAGGAAGGACAGCGAGTTCTGCAGGGCGCAGACCTTCAGCCCTCAGACGAAGGTGGAGATCAGCTTTGACGGCAGGACTATGGTGGGCCTTTTGAACACGATAGAGGAGCCGATCCTCGCGAAGGGCGAGGTGGGTTTGTGCGAATACGCCTTCGAGAAGCTGGGGCTTCCGGCGGGGACCGAGGTGAAGCTGAGACACATGGACCCGGTGAAATCGGTCGACCTGATGAGGAAGAAGATCCACGGGGAGATCCTCGACGAGGACGATTACCTTCAGATAACGAAGGACATCGTCGAGAACCGCTATTCGAAGGTGGAGCTGACGGCATTCGTCGTCGCCTGCGCGCAGGGGCCGATGGAGCGGGAAGAGGTGGTCTATCTTGCGAAGGCGATGGTCGAGACGGGCCACAGCATCAAGTGGGACTTCCCGATGGTGGTCGACAAGCACTGTATCGGCGGCATACCGGGCAACAGGACGACGATGGTGGTGATCCCGATCGTGGCGCAATACGGCCTTCCCATTCCTAAAACGTCCAGCAGGTCCATAACTTCGCCTTCGGGAACAGCGGACACGATGGACGTGCTTGCGGATGTCAATCTCTCCCTTCCGAAGATGCAGGAGATCGTGGCGAAGGAGGGCGGCTGCCTGGGATGGGGTGGAGCATTCACCCTCGCCCCTGCGGACGACATCATCATATCGGTCGAAAGACCGCTGAACATAGACGCTCCCGGACAGCTAGTCGCATCGATCCTCTCGAAGAAGAAGGCGGCGGGCGCGACGCATGTCCTGATCGACATTCCCGTGGGGAAGACCGCGAAGGTGCAGTCGGCGCTGCACGGGGCAACGCTGAAGAAGCTCTTCGAATATGTCGCCGGACACCTCGACATGCTTGTGGATGTTATCATCACCGACGGTGCCGAGCCGATCGGGAGAGGCATCGGTCCGATCCTGGAAGCACGGGACGTGATGGCAGTCCTTCAAAATGACCCGAATGCGCCGCAGGACCTGAGGGAAAAATCGATCGATCTCGCGGGAAGGATAATCGAGTTCGACCCCAAGGTAAGGGGTGGAGAGGGTTACAAGATCGCGGAAGAGATCCTCAACAGCGGCAAGGCCCTCGACAAGATGAACAGGATCATGGACGCCCAGGGGCGGCGTCAGCAGAAGGAACCGGGGCCGCTCGTAAGGGAGATCCCCGTTCCAAAAAACGGCAGGATAGAAAGCTACGACAACCACATGCTTGCCAAGTTCGCCAAGCTGGCCGGAGCCCCCGAGGACACCGGCGCGGGCCTTTACATCCTCAAGAGGGTGGGGGAGAAGGTGAAGAAGGGAGAACCTGTTTTCCGCGTCTACGCCGAGCAGGAAGCGGACCTCGGCTACGCGATGGAATACTGGGAAACGCACAAAAAGATGATAGAGGTAGTGTGATGAGCGCCTCGCGGGAGACTTACGAAAAGATAAAAGCGCTCGAGATACAGGGGGCGATGAAGATCGCGAAAGCCGCGCTTCTCGCGCTTTCCAGGGACATGATAGACCTTCCCGGGGAGGACCCTCGGAAGATCGTCGAGCTTCTCTCAAGCGCGAGGCCCAACGAACCGATGCTGAGGAACATGCTGAAGCTTTTCGTCAGGGAGGCGCGGGGGCTCGAGGGCGAGGTTCAGCTCAACGACCTGGCCTCATCCATCCTCGAAGAGATAGAGGCGGGGGAGAAGAGGATCTACGAGTTCGGTGCCCAACTGATCCACGAGGGAACGAAGGTGTTCACCCACTGCCATAGCTCNNGCCCACTGCCATAGCTCGACGGCGGTAGGCATCCTGAAGGAGGCGAAAAGGCAGGGAAAGAACTTCACCGCCTTCACCACAGAGACGAGGCCCAGGTACCAGGGGAGGATCACGGCGCGCGAGCTCGCCGAGGCTGGAATAGAGGTCTATCACATGGTCGATTCCGCTGGCAAATACGCCATAGACGGGGCGGACCTCTTTCTTTTCGGGGCGGACTCCGTCCTGCCGTCGGGCTACCTCATAAACAAGGTGGGGACGGGAATTTTCTGCGTCGTGGCTTCCAAGTACGACGTGCCGACCTACTGCGCGACGCACACGATGAAGATCGCCGGGGACAGGATAGACGAGGCGGTCGAGGAGCGGGACCCCTCCGAAGTATGGCCCGACGCCCCGCACGGCGTGAAGATCAGGAACCCCGCCTTCGACAAGGTGCACTTGAAATACATCACGGCGTTCATAACCGAAAAGGGCATTCAAAAGAGCATCCTCGACTGAAGAGGGAGGAGACAATGGCGGAAAAAATGTTCTATCTCGAACTCGGAAGGATCCCTTCGGAAGACGAGCTTGTTGCAAGGTTCACGGTAGAGCCGTCCGAGGGTCTCACCGTCGAGAAGGCGGCCAACGCAATAGCCGCCGAGTCTTCCATAGGCACATGGACGGAAGTTGCCGCGATGGACGGGAAGTTCAGGGAGAAGTTCAGGGCGAAGGTGACGAAGATAGAAGGAGCAGTGATCGAGGTCGCCTATCCCGCGATCCTTTTCGAGAACGGCAACATGCCGCAGATATTCTCTTCGGTAGCCGGCAACATATTCGGGATGAAGGATGTGAAGAACCTGCGCCTCGAATCGATTAGATTCCCTCCGGGGGTCGTCGGGAGCTTTCCCGGGCCTCGATCCGGCATTGACGGGATCAGGGAAAAGTTCGGCGTGAAGGAGAGGCCGCTGGTGGGGACCATCGTGAAACCGAAGATCGGCCTCGACCCGGAGGCTCAGTCCGAAGTGCTTTACGAGGCGATGAGGAACGGCTGCGACGTGGTGAAGGACGACGAGAACCTCACTTCGCAGGATTTTTGCCCCTTCGATGAGCGGCTAAAAAAGTGCCTCGACAAGGCGAAGAAAGCCGAGGACGAGACGGGCGAAAAGAAGGGCTACATCCCCAACATCACGGCCCCCGTCGAAACCATGCTCAGGAGGGCGGAGCTTGTCGAAAAGCTGGGCGGGATGTTCGCCATGGTGGACATCGTCACGGTCGGCTGGGCGGGACTTCAAACCGTCAGGAACGCTTCGCTCGACCTCATACTGCACGGGCACAGGGCTATGCACGCGGCGTTCACGAGGTCGAAATTACACGGTATCTCAATGGAAGTGATGGCTCGGGCTTCGAGGCTCGCGGGAATTGACCAGCTCCACATCGGGACGGCGGTCGGGAAGATGGAGGGCTCGCGCGCATCGGTCCTCAGATGCGCTTCGGCCCTCAGGGAAAACTCCGAGGGCCGCGGCTTCCTGGTACAGGATTGGGGCGAGANNGTACAGGATTGGGGCGAGACACGGCCCGCCATGCCGATAGCCTCCGGAGGGCTCCACCCCGGCCACATCCACCCGCTCGTCGAGATCTTCGGCAGGGACTGCATCTTCCAGTTCGGCGGAGGGATACACGGTCACCCCGGCGGGACGGCGGCCGGAGCGAGGGCCGTCAGGCTCGCGTTGACGGCTGCGATTGAAGGAGTCTCCCTTGAGAAAGCAGCTGCGGGAAGCCCCGAACTGAAGGCGGTCATTGACAAGTGGGGAAACTGAAAGCTAAAATGAGCCGTCATGATGAGGAACAGAAGATGACAGGGACGGGCTAAGTTGCATAAATACATCCTGGCGATATGGAACCGCGAAATACCCCAACTGCCTATGCCCAAAGAATGGCAGATGAAGAAGGCGGGGAACTTCACCGAAGGAATGATGAAGGTGAAGGAGTTCGCCCCTTCGATCCTCCTGCTTCCCGAGTCGCAGGACGGCCAGGACGGTTTCGAGTTCCTGAAAGAGGTCGAGAAGAACATCGGCCTCATCCCGCCGGCGATCGTCTGGGGCTTCAGGCCCGACAACCTGCCTTCCGAGGAGGAGCGCGACCTTTTCGGCCTCCTTTCGGCCATCGAGGGAGACCCCAAGTTCAAAGAGATCCTCAAGATCCTCGAGCCCTTCTTCATGGAGCCTCCGCTTCCCCAGATGACCCTCACCGAATTCCTTGCTTCGGTAGCAGCAGACGAAAGGACCGGCGTCTATCAGTTCAGGCTCGGGGATTCGGAGTTCAGGCTCGCGGTAAAGAACGGAATGCTGCAGGCTCTGATAGACGAGACCTTCAGGCACAACTATAGGGAATACATTAAAAGGAGCGGGGTAGAAGCGCCCGCCGCGCTTGAAGACGTGGCGGCGGACATATCGGGAATAGACGGCACGCCGTTCCTCGACCAGAAAAAGATGACCGACATCAAGACACTCGCCTTCAACATGTTCTTCGAAGGGCTCCCGCTGAGCCAGGAAACGAAGATCAGGAAAAAGGGCGGGGAGACGGTCGAAGGAGCCTTCATAAACATAGACGCCGTATCGATCCTCAGGAGGCTGATCGAAAGGCTTTCCCTTTCGGAGATCGAGCTCCTGAAAAAATGCTCGTTCAGGAAAAATCCTGATGTCGCGAGGATGAGCCGCCAGATAAGCCTGATGCCCGACGAGGGGTTCATACTTCACACCCTCGAAAGCTATCTCCGATACGAAGAGATCAAGAAGACGATAGTGTCGATCTCCGAGTCACAGCTACTCAGGAAGATCTACATGCTTTTCATCCTGGGAATGATCGAATCGAATCCGAAGGGCGGCGTTCCGCAGAGAATGTCCTACCTGAAGGGCGAGATCGAGACCGAGGAAAGGCTGATAAATTCCCAGGCGCTCGCGGTGGAGCAGTTCTCCGAGAGCCTCGACATCCCCGGCCTCAGCCCCTACAAGGTCCTGGGCGTAAAGGAGAACGTGAGCCTCCAGGACGCGCTCGAGTCGTTCAGGAGCCTCGAGACCCTATTCGACCTGAACAAGCTTCACCCCACTACCCGCAAGAACTTTTCCAAACATCTCACCTTCATACACGCGAAGCTCGCGGAGGCCCTGCTCCTCCTCGAAGCGTCGTATCTGGATACGAAGCACCGCGACAAGATCCAGCACGGCGAACAGCTAAAGTTCGTCGCCCGCATTGGCGAGAACAAGACCGACATGCAGAAGGTGACGGGAAACCGCGAGAAGGAGGCCGAAAAGCTCTACTCCCAGGCGATGGAGTTCCAGGAGAACGAACAGCCTTACGAGGCCGGGCAGTACCTGAAGACCGCCCTCGTTTACAACCCTTTCTTTGCTCCCGCCCACCATCTTCTCGCCAAAGTGTATCTCCAGACCGGCGGAGCGAAATCGCGCCACATGGCTGAACGCGAGTTCAGGATGGCGATAGACAACGACCCCTGGAACGTCCGCTATCTTCTTGACCTTTCGGCCCTCTACATCGAGGAGAACATGCCGAACCGGGCGAAATCCCTGCTGGAACAGGCTTTCAGGATCGATCCTAAGAGCGAAGCCGTCAGACAGATGAAGGAGCTTGCCCGGAAGGCAGAGCTCAAGAAAAAATAACAACGGTGGCGTTTCAACAGATCTAAAATTTAAAATCCAAATTTTGAAATTTAAAAATTGCCCGGAGGGCAGATAAAAGGAGGGGACCTGTAAGCCGGATCCTGTTCCCGTTAGGGCGGCAGTCATTCATCTGGAACCGCCGTCGCCGGCGGTCTCAAGCAACCTACCCGAAGGCTTCGGCAGGGCGGCCTACAGCGCCTTCCTATTTGGTCTTGCTCCGCGCGGGGTTTACCTAGCCACCTCCGTTACCGGAGAGTGCGGTGAGCTCTTACCTCGCCGTTTCACCCTTGCCATCCTCCGTTGAGAGGATTCGGCGGTCTGTTCTCTGTTGCACTTTCCGTAGGATCGCTCCTCCCTGCTGTTAGCAGGCGCGCTGCCCAGTGGAGTCCGGACTTTCCTCCGCTCGCGCGGCGACTGCCCGGTCCCCTCCACGGGTAATATGGTGGAATCGGGACGAAAAGTCAAATCGAAGAAGGGTCGTTTTCGAATTTCCCGGCTTTTCGGGTAGAATGTTGAAGAAAGCAATAGGGCCGCGAGGCGTTGACGGAGGGATCGTGATGATGGACAAACGCGTGGTTCGGGGTATGTTGTCGTTTCTGACCGTGGCCGTTCTTCTTCTGACGGCGGGCTGCGGGACGGGGAAGCAGGCGTGGGACCCGCAGGCCGGAGTGGTCCTGAGGGTGACGCCCGATCCGGGGATCGCCTCCTCGGTCCGCGAGGTCGAAAAGATAGATCCTCCGGTTAGGATGAAAGCCGGAGGGCTGTCGGGTGTTATGGGCGGGATGCATCTGAAAGCTTTCAGGGGAGGGACCTACGATCTGAGGATCCCCGTCCCGCAGCTCACGGACGGACAGATCCCGATCTTTTATTCGCTTTCGTCCGAGCCGGTGAACGCCATCGTCGAGTGCAGGCTCCAGCAGGCTGTGAGCGGCAGCTCCGCCGTCAACGTCCACATCAAAGCCGCGAAAGGAGAGGAAGTCCTCGTCAAGTGGGCTGGTGCCGTGCTGATCTCCGAAAGTTTCGAGGACGGGGCGATTGAACAGGGAGATCCATACGTGCAGGCTTCGTCGTGCGTCCAGAGCGGAGATCCGAAGATAAAGGGGATCGCCGAAAAGCTATGGCAAAGTTCCGGAGGCGAAGAAGGATACGCGGCGGGAATACAGAAGTTCATCATGGGGATGAAGCAGGCGAAACAGCCGTCGAGCCTCGATGCCCTCGGCATTCTCTCCAGCGGCTGCAACACAATCTGCACTTCGAACGCCAACCTCGCCTGCGCGCTGATGCGGGCGAAGAGCATTCCCTGCAGGAGCGTGGCGGTCATACCGACGATACCGAGGCGATTCGAGATGCACCGCGTCGCGGAATACCGCGACGGGAACAGATGGGTGAGTTTCGACCCTAGCTGCGTCAACATGGACATTCCACTGAAGCCGTGGCAGAACATAGTGATGGCAAGGACGTCGATCGGCGAGGAGGAGGCCTCGATGAAACCCCGCCCGGGAGCGATGGCCGGATGTCCAGTGGGGCAGGAAGCCGAGTTCGCGAGGCTTGGGCTGAACCTCTTCGGCAACGATTTCTTCTGGACCGTCGCGGCGCCTCTCGCGGAATTCGAAATTACGGAGGAGACCGCCTCCATGTCGGCGGATTTGTGGAGGAGGTTCCTTCATACGGGCGAGTTGAGCCCCGCGCAGGTTAAAGCCGCAGGCGCCCGGGACGCGGCTTCTTTCACCGTTGCCGTAGGCGCGAAGTGATTGCGGAAGGAGGTTTTCAGGCGATGAACAAGATAGAACAGGCCACGGGAGCCGAGTTGAGGTTCGTGGAGCCGAAGGCTTTCAAGGAATCCTTCGAGCTCAGGAGCGGACCCGGCCTGATGGGGAAACTGATCTTCGGGTCGTCGATGGGGACCCTGGCTACCGCGGAAACAGCTTCAGGAATCTGGACCTTCAAGCGGGTGGGGTTTCTCGATCCGCGCGTGACCATAAGGGTAGCAGGCAAGGAAGAAGACATCGCCGTTTTCGCGCCGAGGTTCTGGGGAGGAGGGAACCTGGAGTTGAGGGACGGAAGAGGCTTCAAGTGGAGGTCCATCAATTTCTGGTCGACCCGCTGGGGCTTTACGGACCGCCGGGAAATGCCGGTCGTGGATTTCATTCCCGGGAATGCTGAACCGGGGCTCTCCGGCATCTTCAAGCATGAGGCCGAGGTCAAGGTGGACGGCTCGGCGTGGAGCCTGCCTGAGCTTCCGCTGCTGATCATGGCGGGCTGGTACCTGATGGTCCTTCAGTACCGGGATGCCGCGGCGGTGGCCGCCACGACCTGAAAAGGGGGTTTCCCGGAGAAATTTCTCGACGGCGGGCGCCCGCGCCCGGAAGTTGTTGTAAAATATCCTGTCTGGAGTTTGGATGGGAACCTTGAGAACGGACGGACTGCTGGCGAACGGCCAGTTCATAGAGATCCAGTACGAAAGGTGGAAGAAGGACCCCGCCTCGGTGGGACCCGAGTGGGACATTTTCTTCCAGGGTTTTTCCATGGCTTCCTGCCCCCGCTCCTGCGTCGCCGCGGAGAGTGCCAGGAAGCAGTCGCAGGTGGCAAGCCTCATCTACGCTTACAGGAGCCTCGGGCATCTGGGGGCGGACATAAACCCGCTGGAACCGAAGCCCCGACTTCCGGAACCGCTCAAGATAGAATCCTTCGGCCTCTATGAGGATGACCTCGGAAGGGTGTTCGACACGGGCCATCTCGGCGGGCCGGAAAGAGCCGCCCTCGAAGAGATCATCGCCTCGCTGACGGAGACTTACCTCGGCACTTGCGGGGCGGAGTACATCCACATCCAGGACAGGGACCAGAGGCGCTGGCTCCAGAAGGAGATGGAACCGGGGCGAAATAAACCTGAACTCTCCCGCGGGGAGAAGCTCGAGGTCCTGAAGCAGCTCACCGACGCCGAACTTTTCGAGGCGTTCCTGCAGGGCAGGTACCCGGGCCAGAAGCGCTTCTCGCTGGAAGGGCTGGAGNNGAGGAGATCGTCCTCGGCATGGCGCACAGGGGAAGGCTCAACATCCTCGCGAACATCCTCGACAAGCCCTACGAGGAGATATTCTCCGAGTTCGAGGACATCGCTTACGAGAACCTGGCCGGGGGCGACGGCGACGTTAAATACCACAAGGGCTTCTCGTCGGACCATGTTAACCGTTCGGGAAAGAGCGTCCACCTGAGCCTGACGCCTAACCCCAGCCATCTTGAAGCGGTCGATCCGGTCGCTCTCGGAAGGACGAGGGCGAAACAGAGGCTCAGGAACGACACGGATGAAAGGATCAAAGTGGTTCCCGTCCTGATCCACGGCGACGCGGCGTTCGCGGGACAGGGGGTTGTCGCGGAGACGCTGAACCTCGGCCATCTGGAAGGATACCGCGTCGGGGGGACGATACACGTCATCGCGAACAACCAGATAGGATTCACCACCGCGCCTGAAGAGGGAAGGTCCACCAGGTACGCCACAGAAGTGGCGAAGATGACCGAAGCCCCCATATTTCACGTGAACGCCGAAGACCCTGAAATGGTTTTCCGTATCTCGCTTCTCGCCCTGAAGTTCAGGCAGAAGTTCCGCAAGGACGCCGTCATAGACATAATTGGATACAGGAAATACGGCCACAGCGAGGGCGACGAACCCTCCTTCACTCAGCCCCTAACCTACAGGAAGATCAGGTCCAGGCCGTCGGTCCGCGTCATCTACGCGGAAAAACTGCTGAGGGAAGAAATACTAACTGAGGAAGAAGCCTCCGGGCTCAAGGATAAATTCACCGAGAGGCTCAGGTTATCCTCTGAAAAGGTCGCGCCCGGAGCGATAGCGCCGACCGCTTCTCCCTTCAGGGGAAGGTGGGAAGGCTTCGGAAACCCCTACGGTTTTGAAAAAACTGAGACGGCAGTTCCTTCCGACCTTCTTCATGAGGTTTTCTCCGCTCTCACGAGGATACCACGGGGATTCTCGATCCACTCCAAGCTTGGAAAGAGGATGGATGAGATCGGCAAAGCTTCGCGCGGGGAGGCGCCCGTCGACTGGGCGCTGGCGGAGCTTCTCGCCTTCGGGACGCTCCTCGCGGAGGGCCACGGCATCAGGCTATCCGGCGAGGACAGCAGGCGCGGGACTTTCTCCCAGAGGCACGCCGTCCTCAGGGACCACGAGACCGGCGAAGAATACATCCCTCTCAACAACATCAGGAATGAACAGGGACGCTTCTGCGTCTACAATTCGATGCTCTCGGAGTTCGCCGTGCTCGGCTTCGACTACGGCTACAGCATCGTCGACCCTCACATGATGGTCCTCTGGGAGGCGCAGTTCGGCGACTTCGTCAACGGCGGCCAGGTGGTCATCGACCAGTTCCTGTCAAGCTCCCTCTCCAAATGGGGGGTTTCCTCAGGCATCGTCCTCCTGCTGCCCCACGGGAACGAAGGTCAGGGGCCGGAACATTCGAACGGTTACCTCGAGAGGTTCCTCGCGGGATGCGCGGGCGGGAATATGGAAGTGGTGAACCTGACGAATGCTTCCCAGTATTTCCACCTGCTAAGAAGGCAGATGAAGAGGCCGTTCAGGAGACCTCTCGTGGTGATGACTCCGAAGAGCCTCCTAAGGAGCGGGTTCGTAGCCTCGCCGCTTCGCGAATTCACAGAAGGTTCGTTCGAGAATTTCATCGTTTCGAGAACAGACCCGAAGGATGTGAAACGGCTCATATTCTGCTCCGGCAAGATCTTTTTCGACCTGCTCGCGGTCTTTGAGGAAACGAACAGGCGGGATGTGGACATCGTCAGGATAGAGCAGCTGTATCCCTTCGACGGCGAGCAGTTCCTGCAGATACTCAGGAGATACGGCGGCGCGAGGGAATTCGTCTGGGCGCAGGAGGAGACGAGGAACAGGGGCGCGTGGACATTCATGAGAGAGAAGCTTGAAGAACTGGCCGGAATCAGGCTGATCTATTGCGGCAGGAAAGCCTCCCCGGGTCCCGCCGGCGGGAGCATGAAACAGCACCTCAGGGAGCAGCGTAATATAGTGTCGGAAGCATTTTCCGTCAAGGAGTGAAGGATGCTTGTCGAAGTTAAAGTCCCGGGCGTTGGAGAATCTATCGAGAGCGGGATACTTGTCGAATGGCTGAAAGGAGAGGGCGAGCTCATCAGGAGCGACACGCCCCTTTTCACGCTGGAGACCGACAAGGTGACCCTGACCGTCAACTCGACCCACACCGGATGGCTGATGAGAAAAGCGAAGGCCGGCGACGAGGTGAGGATCGGGCAGGTGATCGCGGTCATTGACACCTCCGCCGAAAAAGGCCCGCCGATGGTCGTCCCCACGGCCCCCGCGCAGGAGCCGGGCGCCCCGATCTCGGCGCCGGCGGGAATGCCCCAGCTGATCGAGAAGCTTGGGGCCGGAGCAACGTCCCCCGCGGTACGCAGGCCGCTGGAGGAGAACATGCTGGACGCCTCCGACATCCCGGGCAGCGGCAGGGACGGAAGGATAACTCGCGGGGATGTCCTCGAACATCTTAAACGGAGGAAGGAAGAGGAAGAGGAGGAGACCGTCCGCACCATCAGCGTCGATTCGATACAGCGCCAGGCAAGGAAACCGATCTCCCCGATAAGGGCGAGGATAGCCGAGAGGCTGATTCAAAGCATCAGTTCCACGGCGCAATTGACCACCTTCGTGGAGGCCGACCTGACCAATCTTGTCGCGGCGAGGGAGAAGGGCAAGAGGGCGTTCGAAGAAACTTACGGCGTTCCGCTCACCTTCATGCCGTTCTTCGTGAAGGCCGTCGTCGAGGGCCTCAGGGCCGTGAGGTCGCTGGCGACATTCATGGCGGAAGACGAGCTTGTAGAGAACAACTACTTCGACATAGGGATAGCCGTTTCCGCGGAGCACGGCCTCGTGGTTCCCGTCCTGAGGGACGCCGACAGGAAGGACCTTCCGCAGATACAGTTAGACATAGCGTCGCTGGCGGAGAAAGTAAGGGAGAAGAAGATATCCCTCGACGAACTGCAGGGAGGCGTATTCACCATCACGAACGCGGGAAGTTACGGGGGGTTGTTCGGCACCCCGCTTTTGAACCCACCGCAGAGCGGCGTTCTGGGGATATACGTCATCGAGGAAAGGCCCAAAGTCGTGAAGGGCGTCATCGAGATAAGAAACCTGTGTTACCTGGCGCTGACCTACGACCACCGGGTGGTCGACGGGAAAGATGCGGGGATGTTCCTGAAAACAGTGTCGGCCTTCATCGAAAAACAGGCCGCCCATCTTCTGGAGGTATGAAATGGAAAAGTTCGATCTCACCGTTCTCGGCGGAGGGCCGGGAGGTTACGTCGCGGCGATCAGGGCCGCCCAGCTCGGAAAGAAAGTGGCGCTCGTCGAAAAGAAACTGCCGCTCGGAGGCACCTGCCTCAACGTCGGATGCATCCCATCGAAGGTGCTTCTGGAATCGAGCGACCTTTATCACAAGGCCGAAAAAGAGTTTTCAAAACACGGCATCACGGTGACGGGAGCCTCGATGTCGATAGAGCAGCTCATGGCAAGGAAGAACAAGGTGGTCAAGGAACTGACGGACGGCATCATGATCCTGGTGAAAAAAGGCAACATCCATTTGATGAACGGCTTCGGCAGGATCAAGGCGAAGGGTCTCGTGGAAGTGACGGGCGACGGAGGCATCGAAACGGTCGAGAGCCAGAATATACTCATCGCGGTCGGCAGCGAGCCTGTCGAGCTGCCGTTCCTTCCCTTCGACGGAGAGAAGATAGTGAATTCGACCGATGCCCTCTCCTTCGACAAAGTTCCCGGAAGCATGATCGTGATAGGAGCGGGGGCGATTGGCCTCGAGCTGGGCAGCGTCTGGAAGAGGCTCGGGAGCAAGGTCACCTTCGTGGAGATCCTTCCGAGGGTCGCGCCCTTTGCCGACAGCCAGGCGTCCAAGATGCTGGAGAGGGCTCTTATCGCCCAGGGGCTCGAGTTCAAGCTGGAGACGAAAGTGGTAAGCGGGGAAAAGACCGATAGCGGCGTAGTCCTGACGGTCCAGGACAAGAGCGCCGGCGAATCGAAGCTGGAGGCGGAGAAGGTCCTCGTCGCCGTCGGCAGGAGGCCCGCGACGAGGAAGCAGGGCTTAGAAGAAGTCGGCATACAGCTCGACGAGAAGGGGAGAATCAAAGTCGACGAAAACTTCGAGACGACGGTTCCCTCTGTATACGCGATCGGCGACTGCGTCGAGGGAGCCATGCTCGCGCACAAGGCGTCGGAAGAGGGCGTCGCATGCGTCGAAAAAATGGCCGGGCTCAGCTCGCATGTGAACTACAACGCCATCCCCAATGTCGTCTATACGGAGCCGGAACTCGCGCAGGTCGGGATCACCGACGAGGAGGCGAAAGCAAAGGGCGTCGCGGTCAAGACCGGGAAATCCTACTTCAAGGGCAACGGCAGGGCGAAGAGCCTGATGGCGGAGGACGGTTTCGTCAAGGTGGTGGCGGACGCCGAGACCGACAAGCTCCTGGGGCTTCACATCGTGGGGCCCAGGGCTTCCGAGATGATCCACGAAGGAGCGCTCTGCATCGAGTTCGAGGGGACCGCCGAGGACATGGGCATAATGTGCCACGCCCACCCGACCCTTTCCGAATCGCTGAAGGAAGCTGCGCTCGCAGTCCATAAGAAGGCGATTCACGGGTAAATGGTTCGGAAGGTTCAGGCTGATTCCGGATGAGAAAATGTTTTCGCCGATGAATCTTTTTGTAGGGATAGTCACTGGAGGCTTCGGTGCCGGGTATTTCATTTACGGTAAAAGACAGGAGAAATTTATCTTCATGATCGACGGGGTCGCTCTATGCGTATATCCGTATCTTTTCTCGAATCTGTTCTGGTTGATAACTGTCGGCTTGATCCTTGTGGCGGTTCCTTTTTTATGGAGAGGGGCGGATTAAAAAGAATGGTCCTTTCTCTTCAGGCTCGAGCCATCAGCCATCAGCCATCAGCCTTCAGCCTGTATCGTCCTTGACAAATCTCGTATTAGGCTATATATTCTTTCTTCGCATGATGCGGGGTGGAGCAGTCCGGTAGCTCACTGGGCTCATAACCCAGAGGTCGTAGGTTCAAATCCTACCCCCGCCACCAAATCCGGGCCCGGTTGACTCCGGGCCTTTTATTTTTCCAGTCTTACTTCCATCTTTTGAAAAGGTATTTCGATTCCCAGTCCTTTGAGGACCGACACGACCTCGCTTCTCATCCGGTTCTCGGTCAGCATCCGTCCCCGGGACGGCCTGACTTTTGCCAGAATCCTGTAGCGAAGGGCTGATTGCCCGAAAAGGGTGATGCCCTGGACCTCGGGATTTTCGAGAAGGTCTTTGGAAAATTCCTCGTCTCGGGCCAGGTTTTCCGCCGCGCGGGCGAGGGCGGAGAACGCCGTTTCCGGCTCCAGCCCGTAGGGAAGGTCGACGTCGACGATCGCCCTGATGAAATCCCTGGACAGGTTGGTTAAGGCTCTGATCTCTCCGTTGGGGATGATGTGGATCTGGCCGCCGAAGGCCCTGATCTTGGTGGTCCTCAGCGATATGCATTCGACCGTTCCTTCAAAGGAATCTATCTTTATGAATTCCCCGACGCGGTACTGGTCCTCGCTGACGATGAAAAATCCCGAGATCATGTCCTTTACGAGATACTGCGCTCCGAAGCCCACCGCGACGCCGGCGATGCCCAGGCCCGTCAAGAGAGGACCGATGGCGACCCCCATTTCTCCCAGCACCATCAGGAAAGCGGTTATGTAGATCACCACGTATCCTGTCCTCTTGAGGATTACCGAGATGGTGTCGACCCTGCCCCTGAGGTCCTCGTTCTTTTCCCCTTCGCGCTCTAGGACTGCTACCGCGCCCTTGACTACCATCCTTCTCCAGAGATGCGCGAGAAAGTAGGCTACCACTATGTATGACGCCGCTATCAGGGTCCTTCGGAGAAAGTGGGGGAATATCTCGTCCATCCTGACTATGAAGTCCGAGAAGACGTTCAGGATCATTCGAACTCCTCCTCTCCCGAACTTCCGGCTATCTCGCAATCCCTGCAGAGAGGTATGCTGCCCAGCTTTCCTTCCCAGAAAAGCCGTCTGATGCCTTTCGCTTTCGGCGAGTTCCAAACCTCTTCGATGGACGTCTCTCCGACATTGCCGAGGACCACTTTCCTTTCGTAGTCGGTGCAGCAGAGAACCATGTCGCCGTTCCAGAGGATGTAGGCCTGCTTGTAGAGCCTCGTGCAATTGACGAATTTCTTGAGCGCCGAGTCCTTCGGGGCGAGCTTTCTGGCTTCCTCTATGTTGCCGCCGCGGTTCTCGAGAGGCGTCCACTTGGACTTGATCCCCTTCGACTTCCAAAATTCCGTGGCCTTGTACGGGTCAATCTTGTTGGTGGCGATCATAGTCACGTAGATCTTGAAGAGTTCCTCTCCTCCGGCCTTCTTCCATTTTTCGATGAGGTTCAGAACGTTCGCCATCGTCTCTTCGAATACCAGGTTGCCCCGCATCGTCTCCTCGAACGGGCCCTTCTCGATCCCCTGGAAGGAGATGTAGAGAGCCCTCAGGCTCCGTGAGGCCAGCAGGCTGTCAATGGTCCTGTCGTCGAGGCGGGAGCCGTTCGTCGTTATCACGATCTTCGCCCCGGGGATCTCTTCCTTGATATATGACAGCTTTTCGACGAGCTTCGGATCGAGGAAAGGTTCGTTGTTCATGTAGGGGGAGATCCTGCGGACCCTGTGAGTCTTGAGCTCGGCGACGATCTTCCTGAAGAGCGCCTCGTCCATGAAGCCCTGTGGCTGGCTCTTGTAGGTCTCCGCGTAGGGGCAGAAGATGCAACGGGCGTTGCAGGCCGAATGGGTCTCGAACTGGACCGTCTTCGGGAAAGGGGGGACGGGCCGGCTGGTGAGGCCGTACCAAAGCCTTATAAGAAGAGGGTCCTTCCCTGATGGCGCGTAGAACCGCTGTTTAAGCGACACTATCTTGAAAGCTCCCTTTCGCCTTCCCGCATTTCGTCGAGGATCATATCGCAGGTAGCGGCCGGATCTTCGGACTTGGTTATCGTCCTTCCGACTACGAGGAAATCGGCGCCGGCCATGACGGCCTCTTTCGGCGTGGCGATCCTCTTCTGGTCGTTCATGTCGCCGCCCGCGGGCCTGATCCCTGGAGTCAGGATGCAGAAGTCCCTCGGGAAGTATTCCCTGACGACCTTGATCTCCTGAGCGGACGAGACGATGCCGCTCAGCCCGGCCTCCTTGCCGAGGGTGGCGAGCCGTATGACGGTGTCGCGCGGAGTGCCTCTCATCCCTATCGAACCGAGGTCTTCGGGCCCCATCGAAGTCAGGACGGTGACCCCGAGGACGAACGGGACGTCGCGCCCCATCTTCTCGGCCTCTTCCCTAGCGCCCTTGACCGCCGCTTCGCACATCGCCCTTCCGCCCATGCAGTGGACATTGAGGAGATCCGCGCCGCTCCTCGTCACGACCCTGGCGGCCCACTCCACAGTGTTGGGAATGTCGTGGAGCTTCATGTCCGCGAAAACATTGAACCCTTTCTGCTTGAGTTCCGATACGAGGCTGAGGCCGAACGAGGATGTCGCCTCAAGCCCGACCTTCACCCAGGAAGCGTGCCCGCTGATCTTCGCGACCAGGTCGTCGAGTACCTTTCTTTCGTTAACGTCCAGAGCTACTACGAGTTGAGCCATTCTACCCCCCTAACTGCAGGAACGCGGTTTGTCGTTGCCGTTATGTAACTTTCCAATGATTTCATTCATAGACGAGAAGCCGTGCCGCTCGAGGTACTTTTCGAGACCCTCGATGATCTCTACCGGCGCGAGCGGGTTCCGGAACAGCGCCGTACCGACCTGGAAGGCCGTGGCCCCTAAAAGCATGAACTCGATACCGTCCTCCGCCTTTTCTACGCCTCCGCAGCCGATCACCGGTGCTTTTACAGTCTGGCAAGCGTCGTTGACCATCCTCACGGCTATCGGGTGGATCGCCGGGCCGGAAAGCCCTCCCACCCTGTTGTGGATGCGGAACTCGATCTTCTCCACGTCCACCGCCATCGCGGGGATCGTGTTAATTACAGTGAGAGCGTCCGCTCCGCCCTCGACCGCGGCCTTCGCCGTCTCCCTGATGTCCGAGCTGGGGCTGAGTTTCACCCAGAGCGGTTTCTTTATAGCTTTCCTGCAGGCGCTGACCACTTTGTAAACGAGAGGCGGGTTCACGCCGAACTGAATCCCGCCCTCGGATATGTTGGGGCAGGATATGTTCATTTCGAGCGCGTCCACGCATTCTTCCTGGTCGAGCATGACGCCCGCTTCCGTGTATTCCTCGATCCTGTGGCCGTAGAAGTTGGCGATGAACACCGTGTCGATCTTCCTCAGCCTCGGAGCCTTGTCCCTGATGAAAGCGTCTATTCCGATGTTCTGGAGTCCGATCGCGTTGATGAGGCCCGCCGGCGTCTCCCATATGCGGGGCGGATGGGTGCCGCCGCTCCCTTTCACCGACAAACCCTTCAGCGAAACCCCCCCGGCGAGGGAGATGTCGAAGAAGTCTTCGAACTCGAGGCCGTAGCCGGCGCAGCCCGAGGCGAGTATCACCGGGTTCTTGAACTTCAGGCCGCCGATCTCAACAGAAAGGTCTAATCCCATACGATCTTCCCCGCTTCGAAAATGGGGCCTTCGACGCAGACCCTGTCGTAACGGGTTTCCCCGTCGTCGTGCTTTATCCCGCAGGCGCAGCCGAGGCAGATTCCGAAGCCGCACGCCATCCTCTCTTCAAGGCTGAAGTAGGCCCTTGTTTTTCCATCGACAAGCTTCGATACCGCTACGAGCATTCCCTTCGGGCCGCAGGCGAAGACGAAGTCGGCCTTACCGATCCGCTCCTTCGCAATGTCCGTGATAAGGCCCTTGGTTCCCGACGAGCCGTCCTCTGTGGAAATCAGCGGCTCGACGCTCAGTGCCCTCAGTTCTTCGAGGAGGAGGATGTCATTCCTTGACCTGGCGCCCTGGCAGAATACGGGAAGGACCTCCCTTTCCACAAGCTTCTCCGAAAGGTAGTAGAGGGGAGGGACTCCCACACCTCCGCCTATCATCAGGACATTGTCGCCTTTCTTCACTTCCTCGAAGGGGAAGTGGTTGCCGAGCGGGCCCACTGCGGTCATCGAATCGCCGGCGTTGACCTCGGTCAGCTTCCTTGAGCCCTCCCCGACGATCTTCACGAGGAACGAGACGGTGTGCCTGTCCTCGGTCATTATCGATATGGGCCTGGCGAGGAGCGGGGTGTATCCCCAGTCTCCCTTCAGCATGTAGAACTGGCCGGGCATCGAAGGCTCGAACTCGCCCTCAAGCCTGAAAAGGCCGTAGTCGCCGAACTGCCTGCTCTCCCTGACCCTCAAAAGCGTCTTCTTCATGAGCGCTCCAAAATGGGCATTATACAAAAAAACGGGATTTCATTCCTCTATCGGCTTCGTCTCGTCCTTCCAGCGCCACTCCCAGGCTTCCTTTTCGCCCTTGAGGCGGCTGTCGAACCATTCCAGCATCATCTCCTCGCTGGCCTGCCTGACGGACGGCTTCGAGTTGATCCCGTGGTCCTCGTCGAAGAAGCGCACGAACTCGCAGTCCCTTCCCAGCACCCTCATCGCCGTGAAGATCTGGTCCGATTCGACAGGGGGGACGTTGGTGTCGCCGGTCCCGTGAATCAGAAGCAGAGGCGTCTTTATCTTGTCGGCGAAGAAGAGGGGGGAACGGTCCACGAAAATGTCTTTCCTGTTCCACGGGTAGGTGTTCGCGATCGCGGTGTCGCCGTAGTTGAATCCCCACCAGCCCGCGCCCCAATAGGAGGCTATGTTGGAAATGCCGAAGTAATCGACGGCCGCGGCGAAGAGGTCGCACTTGCCGACGAGGTAAAGGGTCATGAATCCGCCGTATGAGCCGCCGAAGCAGCCGATCTTCTTCTCGTCCACCGAGGGCCTGAGCTTGATGAGGGCTTTGACTCCTTCGATGATGTCCTCTCCCGCCTCCTTGCCCCAGTCGTTGACGTGGGCGTCGGCGAATTCCTGGCCGTAACCAACCGAGCCGCGCGGCGTGACGATGTAGACGATGTAGCCCTGTCCGGCGAGCCAGAACATCTCCCATCTCATCGCCCTGGCGTATGGTTCGACCCCGCCGTAGTAGGCGACGATCGCGGGATATTTCTTCGCCTTGTCGTAGCCGGGCGGGTAGAGAAGCCATCCCTGAATGGGCGCGCCGTCCCTCGCGACGATATCGAAAGGCTCCAGGAGGCCGAGTTTTACGCGGGAGAGGGTCTCTTCTCCGGGAGTATAGATCGTCTTCGTTTCGCCCGTCTTGAGGTCGCCCACCTTGGTTTTCCAGAAGGAGCCGAGGGCCGAGGTGAAATAGAGAGCTTTGCCCGCTTCGAACGACAGAGAGAGAGATCCCAGCACCCCGTCGTCGAACGGGACGACAGAGATCTCCTTGGTCGAGGGGGCCATCCTGAAGAGACGGACCCGGTCCTTGTCGGTCGCCATAAAGTAGATGTATCCGTCCTTGTGGTTCCACCAGAGGTTCCTTCGTCCGGGCAGGACGGTTATCGCCTGAGAGGATAGCGACGGCCTGAAATCGTCGGTGACGCATTCTTCCTTGCCGGTCGTGACGTCCACCAGGAAAAGGCTCAGGTTATAGGCGAGGTGTTCGACGGGTTTCAATCCGCCGGGAGGCATGTCCCCGCGCCCGGTCATGACGGCGATGGTTTTCCTGTCGGGCGAGAATGCGATCTCGCTGATGTCCGGCCCCCTCTGCCACGAAACGACCTTTCTCGAAGCCGATGTTGCGAGGTCGTAGACCCAGATCTCGGTGACGAGGTAGGGCCTCTCCTTCACGAAAACTCCGCGGAGCAGGGCCACCTCCGCTCCGTCGGCGCTCATGGAATAGTCGAAGAGGTTGCTCTCCCCGGCGGTGAGCTGGGAAAGCGACTTCGACTTGATGTCGAGCGAGAAGAGGTGCGGCCTCTCTTTCCAGTCGCCCCACCTCTGGTACATCTCAGTGAGGCGGTCGTAGGCAGGTTTCTTCTCTTCTTCTTTTCTCGGAGCGGTCGCGATGAAGTAGATCTTCGAGGCGTCGCTTCCGAATTTAAGCGACTTGGGATTCGTGAGGCCCTTCGAGACAAGCTCGTTCTTCATCGAATTGAGGTCCATCACCCAGAGGTCCTTCTTGCCCTTGTCTTCGGAGTTCGAGAGGTAGGCGAGGACGTTGCCCGTTTTGTCGAAAGTGGGAAATGTTATCCCCCGGACGGGGCCGCTCTCGAAGATCAGATGGTCGTTCCATACATCGACCATCCTGAGCGTCGTGACTCTCTTATCCTGCTTCTTGTCCACGCTCTGGACGACGAGCGCGGCGACTATGCCGTCGGGGGACATTTCTGTGTCGACAACGAAGGGGGCGCTGAAGGCGTCGTCCCAGGTGAGCGGGTGGGTGCTTGAGAGCGTCACGGATGGCAGGGGCAGCTTCTCGGCCTGCTTCATCGTGAAGGTCAGGCCGGCCTTCTTGTCCTTCGGGACGATCGCGCAGAAGGCGAGCCTGTGCAAGCCCCTCGTGAGGACGACTTCCATGGTCGTCTCCTGGTTCTCTTTCGGTTCGACGCAGTCGATCTTTTTCTCGCCGTCGAGGTAGAGGGATATGGGGACGGAGTGCTTCACGGAAACGGTCGCCCTTGTCCACCTGTCGGCTGCAAGGTAGGCCGCGCCGGTGACGACGGCGTTTGTCTTGGGAGGATCGATGTTGAGGATGCCCTTGGCGTCGGGGGCGACTTTCTTGTAAGAGCCGCCTTCGGCGGGCCAGAGGTCGGCAGGATCTACCAGTTCGCCGCCGAGGATGCGTTTCTTCCAGTCGGTTTCGACCTCCTTGCCGAAGGCGGGGGTCGGGACGGCGACGGGAGCGCCGATCAGCCACTGGCCGATGTTCGATGACGAACTTTTCTCCTTTGACGGTTCGGCGGAGAATGCCATGACTGAGAGAAGGCAGAAAGCGAGCAACATAACGGCTGTCTTTTTCATCTGGAATATTCCTCCCGGGATAGGGGTCTCATTCAAAAGATATTATATTATAACATCAAGGGCGCAGGGCGATGCTTCGCATCGTGCCAAGGCTTCGCTGGAGTCTCTCTGTGAGCAAGCTCCCTCCGAGCCTCCAGCTCGCCTTGGTCGCCTTGCGGCTTTCCCTGCGCCTTATCATGCATCGATCCACCCCCCCGACACCCAGCCATACGCCGACGGCGACGGACCATCTACGTTGTCAAACATCGACGTCCGCATCCTCAGAGTACATCACAGTACACTTCCGGTGCGGCCGTCTCGTTTTCCTAGTATCTGGTCCATCGGCGTCTATGCGTCAGCGGCAGCGCCGCTGGACACCGGTTTCTAACATTATGCAAATAGGAGATATAATAATTATTGGGGACTGAAGAGAAATGAAAAAACCATATCTCCAGTTTGATTAAGGAGAGCACAATGAAAAGATATCTTGTATTGGTTATAATCTTCTTTGGTTTTCTCGGATGTCAGAAAAAAACGAGCAAAATGATTACTCCAGAGTCACAACCCAATAACACTTCAAAAAGTAGCAATATTACTAAGGAAATGCTGGACCAGATACCCATATGGCCCAAATGTGAACTTCAAAGTAAATATGTTGCCTCGCTTGATGAATTTAAAACCAGATGGTATAACCAACAGCTTAAAGCGATGCAAGAACCATTGCTGGGCCTAGAAGTCCAGTGTGATGATTATGTTCGATTTATATGGCTGCGGACTTTTCACAATCCTGTTGTAGTTAGTTTCTACAGCTGCAAGGGAAAGAATATTCTTAGATGGAAAGTTCTTGATGGTGCTGGCGGATATGATCCCGGTCAAATTAAGATATCGAAAGAAAGAGAATTATCAATAGAAGAATGGAACAAGGTTCAGGAAATATTGGATGATATGGAATTTTGGAGGCTATATACTGAAGATCCATCCAATCGGGGATTTGATGGGGCTCAATGGATTATTGAAGGAAAATGCGAAAAATATTATCACATCGTTGATCGCTGGACTCCCTCTAAAAACAACAGTTTCAGACAAGGATGCCTTAAACTGCTCGCATTTACCGATATCTCAGTTTCTGATGATGAAATATATTAAAAACAGTAGGGACAGCCACCCTTTTATTGGAAAATAGTCTTTCTTCGTGTGCTTCGTGTCCTTCGTGGTAAAAAGCTTCTTTGCTCTTAAGATTCTGCCTTCCTAACTTCCCAGCTTCCGCTCTGTTGCCCTTTCTTGCTTCTGCTCTCGTCGCAAGTTGTGGTATTCTCTACCTTTGGAGAACTTCATGGCGGATATTTCCTGGAGGCGGAAACCGGTTGTCGCGGGGGCTTTTTACCCCGGCATCGCGGCTCAGCTCCGGCACAGCGTGGAGAACTTCCTGACGAGGGAGAGGGAGATGCTCTCGCCGCGCCTCCTGTTGGTCCCGCACGCGGGCTACATCTACTCGGGCGCGACTGCCGGAAGAAGCTTCGCCTGCTCCGAGCTTCCCAAAAGGCTCTTCATCCTCGGCCCCAACCACACGGGAATGGGGGCCGGAATCTCTGTATGGCCGGAAGGTTCCTGGATGACACCGCTGGGCGAAGTGGAGATCGACGCCGACCTCGCGGAGCGCCTGCTTTCGGCTGGCGGGCCCGCGGAGAGCGACCGGGACGCGCACATCAGAGAGCACTCCATCGAGGTCCAGCTGCCGTTCATCCAGGTCAGGTATGAAGGGGTTAAGATCGTCCCCGTGTGCGTGGGCGTGCACCGCTTTCAGGACCTGATAGATCTGGGCGAATCGCTCGCCCAGGCGTGCGAGGGAATCGAGAGGGAGACCGCCTTCGTGGTCTCGAGCGACATGAACCACTACGAATCGGCCGCGGTGAACAGGGAAAAGGATGAGAAGGCTATTTCCGCCTTCACGGCCCTCGATCCGGAAGGGCTGTACGGAGCTGTCCTCGAGAACGAGATCTCGATGTGCGGGTTCGCCCCCGCGGTCGCCGCGCTTCACGCCGCGAAACTACTGGGCGCGGAGAACGCCGGGCTGATAGACTACACCCATTCGGGGATGATGACGGGAGACGACGACGAGGTGGTTTCCTACGCGGGGATGAGGGCGTGGTGAAGCTGAAGATCGCCCTGCTGGCGCTCCTGTTCCCCGTCCTGGCGCTGAGCCAGGTGACACCGATCCCCTGGCGGCCGAAGCCGGTCAAAGAAAAGCCCGCGGCGAAAGAGCCCGCCCCCGAAAAGAAAGCCGAAGGCGCCGAAGCCAAGCCGGACAAGTTCTCGCTCACCTTCGACTCCCTCACTACGATATCTCCCGACTTTTACAAGGCTGAGGGCAACGTCAGGTTCGAGAACGCCGACATCCTACTCACCGCCGACCTCATCCTTTACGACGGGGCGAAGGAGACCCTCCACGCCGAAGGCAACGTCACGGCCGATTTCAGGGATTTCACGATCTCCGAAGCGGCGCTCGATTACAGCCTCAAGGAAAAGACGGGAACGATCCACGACGCGATGGGGCAGGAAAAGAGCGGCGATTACACGGTCATCGCGGATACGATGAACGNNGGTTCGAGGTCGAACACGGGATATTCACCTCGTGCAACGCCGCAGTTCCGCCGTGGGGCCTCACGATAACTAAAGGCAGGTTCCACATAGACCACTACGCCTTTCTGACCAACCCGGCGTTCCGCGTGAGGAACGTCCCGGTAATCTATACGCCTTACCTGATCTGGCCGATAAAGCCCGACAGGTCGACAGGTTTCCTCCTTCCGACCGTCGGCAATTCGACGGAGAAGGGGCTCTCCGTCGGCACCGCCTTCTACCTCGCGCCGAAGGACTGGTGGGACGCGACGCTCTACTACGACTACTACGAAAAGGCGGGCAACGGCTTCGGGATGGAGCTCAGATACGCCTTCACCGAGAGGGATTTCGGCTGGATGCACGGCTACTACATCCACGACGACTTGAGCGGCAGGGACAGGTGGGACTTCACCTTCTCGCACATCGCGACGCTTCCGCGCAAGTGGAAGCTTACCGCCGATATCAACCTCATCTCCGACGCCTATTTCTGGCGCGATTTCCAGAGGGACTTCTCGAAGAGCACGAGAGGCAATTTCGATTCGAGGGTGTTCCTCTCGAAGCCGGTCCTGGGCGGCTCGTTCAACATGTTCCTCGAAAGGGGGGTCGATTATTACAACATCGACGACAAGGTTGTGGAAAGGGCTCTTCCCAAGCTCGAGCTGCGCCTGCCGCTGACGCCCGACAAATGGGGGCTTTACGGCTCGCTGGAGACCTCCGCCTCGGCCCTCTCGAGATCCGTGGACGACGGGCGGAACATCTCGTGGAAAAGGCTGGACTTTCATCCGCAGTTCGAATACCCGCTCCTCACCCCTCCGTGGATCGACATCATCCCTTCCCTCGACCTCAGGGAGACCTGGTACTCGGAGAAGGAATACGCGGATGACGACGAGGAGGACATAACGAGAAGGCTCGCTGCTTTTTCTCTCAGTATCAAGGGGCCGAGGATCTACAAGCGTTTCGGGAACCGCGTTAAGCATGTCGTCGAACCTTTCGTCGAAGGCCAGATCGCCTCGGAGAAGAACGGGACCAATTTTCCGCTTTACGACGAGATCGACATGTACGACAGGGGAGGAGACCTCGTCAGGTACGGGGTGAGGAACCGCTTCTACTCGAAGGACGGAAGCCTCAGGGCCGAGGCGCAGGTATCCCAGAACAGGAGCTACGACCTGCCGCTCAGCTTCTCCGAAGACGATTCCTCCGATTATTCGCCCGTGATCCTTTCATTCAGGTACTGGCCGAAAAAACTGTTCAGCTTCGACTTCCGCCTCGCCTACCATCCGCTGACCCACAGGTTCGAGGACAGGTCGCTCTCGGTCTCCTTCTCGACCCCGAAGAAGGAGCAGTTCTTCCGCTTCAGCTATTACTACTCCGACAACACCGCGGCTTCAGGGCCGTCGACGATCGCTTCCAAGCTCGAGGAACTGCACCTCAACGCCTCGCTCCGCATGGCGAACGGCCACATGACCGTCGAGCCTCACCTCGAAAGGGACCTCGTCGATAAAAAATGGCGCAACGCTAGGCTGATCCTCTGGTACCACGGCTCCTGCTACAACATCGGGCTGGAGGCGGGAAGGCGCGAGATCGGGCCGTTCCGCGACACGACGGTGAGGTTCCTCGTCAGCCTGAAGCAGGTCGGAACGATCGTAGATCTCTTCGGCGGCAGCGAGAACTACAACCCTTAAAAGATGGACATCCTGAGAAAGCTGATCCACATGTCGATGGGATTGTTCGCCCTGGCCCTCAGGTGGCTCAGCCCCTGGCAGGCCATGCTCTGCGCCCTTTTAGCTTTCCTCCACAACCTCTACATCTTCCCCCTCTACGGCAGGAAGAAACTGGAAAAGGATGAGGAGAAAAAGAGGGGATACACAGCGATAGTAAGCTATCCGGCCGTGGTGTTTTTTCTCATCCTTTTGTCATACCTGTTTTGCCTGACATCCCGCGACAGCGCCATGCCGCTTGCAGCGGCTTCATGGGCGATCCTGGCCTTCGGCGACGCGCTTGGCGGGATCTTCGGCATGTCGCTGAAAGGACCGAAACTGCCATGGAACAAGGAGAAAACATTTTCCGGGTTATTCTCGTTCGTGGCATTTTCTTCCATTGCGGCATTCCTGGGGTACGCGTTCGTATCGGGCGGTTCATTTCCCGACCTTCTCAAGGACGCGCGATTCCTGTCGGTTATTTTGCTTGCGGCGCCTGTTTCCGCCATTGTCGAATCGCTTGACGGACAATTCGACGACAACATCGGCTTTCCTTTCGTCGCGCTTTCCATCCTTTCTTTTTATCCCCTTTATTGCCTGCCTCCGGCTTGGACGATAGTAAGGCCCGTCATTTCCGCAGAACTAAATCTGGGAGTCCCTTTGCTGGCTATCCCGATTGCCGTTGCGATAAATCTGCTGCTGGCAACGACTGCACTGCTGAAAAAATGGGTCTCCCTCTGGGGATTCGTTTTCGGATTGCTGGTCGGCTTTTCTGTGATCTTCTCGCTCGGGGCAAAGGGATTCGCGATCCTCTGCATGTTTTATCTCTTCGCGAACTTCAGCACCTTCTACGGCAGGAAGATCAAGGAAGAAAGAGGAATAGCGGAGGGGAACAAGGGGACCCGCGGCCTCGGATCGGTCTTCTCCAAGGGACTTGCTCCGGCCGTTTTCTGCTGGCTCTCCTTCGAGGCCTTTGCAGCCGCGCTGGCCTTTTACGCGGCGGATACCGTGGCTACCGAGTTCGGCAAGACCAGCAGGAAAGGGACCTTTTCAATTTTCCGGTTAAAGAGCGTGTCCCCGGGGACCGTTGGAGCAGTCAGCGTCAAAGGTACGATCGCTGGCGCTTTTTCGATCGTGATATTTCTCTTCCTTGCTATGTCATTCATGAACTTCAGGGCTTTTGAAGATGATCTGAAGATCACCGTGGTCCTTTCCGCTCTTGTTTTCATCTTTTTCATTCTGGAATCTCTGGTGAACGAGCTCAACTCAAAACATCAGGTGACTTCCAAGCCCGTGATCCATGTAACCCTTGGATTCCTGATTGGCGCTTTGGCGAACGCCCTTATGATCTTTCTCTGGATGATGTCGGTGTGGAATGTAAAATGAGATTCAAGACCGCACTCGAACTCTGCCGTCCGTTCACTCTCCTGCCTCCGCTTCTGGGAATCTTGTCGGGCTCGGCGTGCGCGTGGGGGAGCGCCCACAACCCTCATTCCTCGTTCTCGCTCTCACTCCTTTTCTGGCTTGTCCTCGGCTCTTTCTGCGCCTCCTTGATGAACGCGGCGTCGAACATCATCAACCAGGTGTACGACCTCGACATAGACAGGCACAACAAGCCCGGCAGGCCGATACCGCGCGGTGAAGTGAGCGTGAAGGCGGCGATGATGCTTTCCTACATCCTTTATTTCTTCGCGATCGTGCCGGTGTGGTGGGTGGTGCCTCCGCCTCACGACGCGAGTCTTGCCGACAGGACTTTTGCCCCGCTTCCTTACCATGCGTGCTTCTTCATCTTCTTCGCCGGGCTCGCCCTGACATTCATCTATTCGGCGCCGGCGCTGGGAAGGACGAAACGCAACGGCTTCGCGGCGAACTTCACGATCGCGCTCGCGCGCGGCGAGCTTCTGAAGGTGGCGGGCTGGGCTATGATCGCGAATGTTATGGTCTTCGAGCCGTGGTACCTCGGGCTTATCTTCTTCCTTTTCCTGATGGGCGCGACGAGCACGAAAGATTTCTCGGACATGGAGGGCGACAGGAGGTTCGACTGCATGACCCTGCCCGTGAAGTACGGGGCGGAGAAGGCGGCGAGGATGATCGCGCCGTTCTTTATCTTTCCGTGGGCGCTGCTGCCGATCGGACTTATCATCAAGACTTCGGACGGCAAACCGCTGCTGACGGGCAATCCGGCTCTTCTGATCGCTCTCAGCGCGATCCTGACGGCATGGGGGATCTACACGGTCCGGCTGATACTGAAGGACCCGAAGGCTCTGACGACGACGGAGAACCACCCGAGCTGGAAGCACATGTACCTCATGATGATGTTCGCCCAGGTCGGCCTCGGCCTGGCATACCTGATCTAAAGACCGGCTGAAGGCTTAAGGCTGATGCTTCAAGTATCCTGGAAAAAACTAGAAAGGGAGTCGGTCACAAATGCATTTTACGTTTTTAAGCATCGGTATGGCCGCAGATACTTTCCTTGCTTCTTCCTCGGAGTTGGATGAAGGAACAAGTATGGTTATCTCCCAGAGGTGCAGCTTGTTTTGCTCTTCCTTTGTTCTCTGATTGATCTCTTCAACCAGTACCGAATAGCCACCAACCTGGTAAGTCACAGTTGTTTTTATGTTCTCCGGAAGATTTGATAGATAAATGGTTTTATTGATAACGACAGATTGTGGACCACTAATTCCTTCACGCTTCTTATCTTCAGCCAATAACAGCTTAACCGCACCAACATTCTCCATCCATTTATTAAAAACATTATCGAGCCTATTTGATAGTTTTTTATTGTTTCTGATATTAATCTCGTCTTCTTCACCATTGACTGCCGTTCGCAAAACGATTTCAAAAGGGGCAGTCCATTTGATTTGTTCCTGTTGCACATATTGTCTTTCGCCTTGTCGATAGAATATTTGTATACCCGAACTTTCGGCTTGGGCATAAATATCTTTTTCACTAAACTCTAGGGGCACATCTGCTATAAGCGCATAACCAGTAGGTATTCCCAAAAAAGTATCATACTTAGGATTTATAATAGCGTTGAGATCCACTGGCATCTCCAGATTATTCAGATATGTATCACAATCCACCCCCCAATATGTGGTTTGATCTTTCTCTCTAAAACAATAGTAATGTTTGTCAGGACCACCACATGCGCACATACCGTATTCATTATCAAGTTTCCATTTGTTGAACTTTTCCTTTAATACCTCGATTTTTTCTTTGCCTTCGATAAGATAAACCCGACCGGCATCTTCCTTGTTGGTAGGACCGGAGCAATGCGACTCATCCACTATATATATCCTATCCACCCCTTCGATCAGATAACTCATGCCTGGTAGCTTTTTCTTGGCAAAGGTGGCAAAGCTGCAAGTCAGAAGACCGACTAGAATCATTAACGTTATGATCTGCCTGATCGCATTATCTCTGTTGATGCCCATATACCCTCCAGATGCCATTATATCCGCTACTATTTTTCCTAACAAGACTGCGCAACATTATGCGGGATGATTGAAACTCGCGGGGGCAAGCTTGCTTGCCGCGTCCCGACGCCGATGGGCGGCATGCTAGGAAGACAAGGGGGCTAATCCCGACTCGTACTGTGATGTACTTGGAGAGTATTAGACCCCGCTGGCTGACAACGCAGTTCGCCTCATCGCCGTCGGCGCTTGATACGATGTGGGGTGTGGTGGATGTTCTATCTTGAGGCGCAGGAGAAAGCCGTCAGGCTTAAGAGAACGAAGGAAAGTCTCGGGGAGTGCTTGCATTCACAAGAGACTTGCCTGAAGTTCGAAAAAGACGCGCAGCGTCTTGACCTGCGCCCTTGATTGACTTACGCTTTGATGTTCTCAGTCTCAGGCTGCGGCGAAGGGTGGAGGATCTCCTCCTTGTAGATGCGTATAGCCTCGACGAACAGCGAGAAGAGCAGCGGCCCGAGGATGATCCCTAAAAACCCCAGCGTCATCAGCCCCCCCAGGACCCCCAGCACGATGATCGGAAGCGGTATCTTCGACTTCCCGCTGATGTAGATCGGCCTGATCACGTTGTCGATGCAGGAGACGACCGTCAGGCACCAGATCAAGAGGAATACCGCGTTGCCGGTGTCTCCGATCACGAACAGGTAGATAACAGCTGGTGCCCATACAAGCGCCGGGCCGACGACCGGAACGAACGCGCAGATAGTCATTATCGCCCCGTAAAAGACAGGGGCCGGCAGACCCGCGATCGCGAACCCTATCCCTCCGAGGGTACCCTGAGCCACGCACGCGAGGACTATCCCGTAAAGGACCGCTCCCACGACACGCTTCACGATGTCTTCGATCTTCGCCTTGTCGCTGTCCTTCAGCGGGACGATCTCCCACAGGGTTTTAAGTATGGTCTCGCCGTCCCTGAATGCGAAAAACAGAAGAAGGATCGTCATGAAGAACTGGAAGATCGCGGAGAAAATGTTGAGAGTCAGCTTCTTCGATATTAGCGCGAGGAAATTCCATACCCCCTTCATCGTCGCCATGCTGATCGAATTGATGTCGGCGTCCTTCAGGTAGGGCCTGGCCTTTTCGATGTAATTATTGATCGCAGGGTTTTCGGCGACCTGTTTCACGATCGGGATCTGCCCTTTCTGAATGTCGTCCTCAAGTGAGGAGAGGACGTCGAAAGCCTGTCCCGCGAATATCAGCGAAAGAAGAAAGAACGGTACGGCGAGGAAAAGGAAGACGAGCGCCGCGGAGCAGAAAGCCGCTATGTTCTGTCTTCCCTTGAAGAGCTTCAGTATTCTTCTGTGGATCGGGTTCGCGGCGAGAGCCAGGACGAACGCCCACACTATCGACCCGAGGAAGGGCGACAACAGGAACACCATCAGGCTGATGGTGCAGATTATCGCGGCGAAAGCCAGAAGCGAGTAGAGAAGCTTCTTGTCCATCAAGTCGCGGGGACAACGGGGGCCGGCGGCGGCGGTGGAGTGGGCGGAGGCGGCGGCGGCGGGGCCAGGGCCGTCGCTTCATCGTAAACCGGCTCGATCGTCAGCGTCCTCGTCGTGTAGTCCCACTGGACGGTAGCCATAAGGATCTTGATGTCCCAGTTGGGGCCTCTCGACTCGAAGCTGCCCGTCACGGGCGGCGCGTCCTTTTCGAAAGTGGGGGCGACGCCGTCGAGGGTGATGAAGTAATTGTCCATCTGGAACTCCTCGACGCCAAGCCCCATGGTGAGGGTCTTGTTCGAGAAGAAAACGGGCCTGAAGGCGAAGAACTTGAAGTAGTCGCCGCCTGTCAGCTTGTAAAGCTTGTCGAAGACCTTGTCCTTTCCGAAGTAGGTGACAGAAGCCGGATCCACCTTTTCGGACCATTTCAGCTTGCTGTTGGACTGCGCGAGGAAGTTCTCAAGTTTCACCAGGATGACTAGGCCGCTCGCTTTCTGGATGCTGCCGAGGACGGCGGCTTTCTTGTCCTCTTCGGCCTTTGCCGCCGCGGCTTCCTCGGCCCTAGCGGTCTCCAGGCTGAAGAACGAAGTGTCGGCGGGCTGTATGTTGGCGATCACGGCCTTGAGCGCCGGCTTGAGGCTGTCCTTGGAATACTTGTCCACCGTGGACTTGAAGTCGTACTGGATCAGCCCGAAAAGGTAGCACTGGGCGAACCCGGTCTCCTTAAACCGCTTGTCGGCTCCTTCGCCTCCCTTGTTCAGAGCCCCTAGCCGGTTGACCACTTCCTGCAGGTAAGCTCCCTGCTGGTCGGTCGTCAGCGAGAGATACGCGGCGTAAGCGGCCGCGCCGTCGATCAGTTCCCTGCTCTCCTCGGAATCGGCGATCTCCTTGGGCAGGAGGGCCTGCCTTTTTTCCTTCGCTGAGCTGAAGGCCGAGAGGTAACCCCGCGCCTGCTCCTTCGGGGAAGTGAGAGCCTTCAACAGGATCTCGTTCTCGAGCCTGGCCATGGCGTTGTTCTCCGCGCTGAATACCGGGTAGGCGCCGGGAGAGAATATCCCGCGGTCGTTGAATCCCCTGTACGCCTCGAAGATCTTGAACGCTTCCTCGATCACTACGAACGAGGGAGGGTAGGTCCTGGAGAGCTCTTTTAACTCTACCCACGCCATGAGCTTCTGCCCGAAAGGCCTGATGCCGTTCCCCACCGCTTCGTTAGCGGGGATGGATCCCTGGAAGATCATCGGGTTGGAGGTTGCGGTGAAACCGGCAGCGGGGGGATGGTTGACGTTCACCGCCAGGGCGGACCTTGTGGCGGCGTCATATATGAGGACCGGGTATTCCCTGAAGCGGAACCCCTGCCAAGCTTTTTCGTCGATCTTGGGAGCCGCCGCCATGGCCTGGACCGCCGCGTCGTAAGCCGGCTGGAGAGCGGGCGGGACCTGTGAAAAGCAGAAAACGCAAACCGAAAGGGAGATAAGGGAAAGAACCAACTTTTTCATCGTATCCTCCAAAAGTAGAATTTTCTATTAAAAACGCCATAATTTCAAGAGGGCGAAAGGGAAAGCTTCCTTGACAGCGCCGCCTTCTGTTCCCATAAGTATGAAAGGTGGAGTATAATTTTTCAGCGAGGTGATCAATGGAAGGTTCATGCCGACGCGGCGGCCCGGGTGCTTTCGGTAAAGGATCAGGGATATGGCCGTTAAAAGACCGCTTCACCTCCAACTCAAGAATGGCATCGGTCGCAATCTTAATAATGATAGCGGCAGCGCTCTTCCAGGTCGCGGATGCCGCGCAGTCGCATCCCGTGGAGCAGGTATGGCCCACCGTCTCTTCCCCCGCCACTTACGACCAGTGGTTCTTCCAGCGCCCGTGGGTCGCGGTAAACCCGGAAGACCCCGATGTGTTCTTCTCTTTCGTGTCGGGAAAACTACTGAAAAGCGTTGACGGCGGAAGCTCCTGGCAGGAGATAGGCGAAGGGCTTCCGGCTGGCGGCCTGTACAACTGGAACGAGAACTTCATACGCGACCCTTTGTCGTTCTCGCCTTTCGATCCCGGCGGAAACACGATGCTCCTCGGGACGGACAGGATGTCGAGATCGGGCGTACCCTACAGATCCGACGACGGGGGAGAGACCTGGCATCCGCTGAGCATCTGTGAACACGGCCCCGGCTGGTTCAACCAGAACTTCAAGTTCCCCGGCACTTCCATTGGGTATTTCAGCAACGTTAGCGAAGACACGCTATATTTTCCGGTAATGAGCGACCACGATTGCCAGGACGTCTTTGTAAGCCTCGATGACGGAGAAACGCTCATACCCTGCGCCAACTGCCCGTACTATCGACAGCAAGCCGTTTGCGATCCCTGGTGCGTTCCTTCGGGATGCCACGACAACAACATCTATTCGGACAAGTTCATCTCCCTGAATCCTTCAGAAGACGGGTTCTTCGAGACCGACCTTCACATGAGCGCCATGGGGCACGGGATAATCGACAGAACAAGGTACAGCGTCCTCGATCAAGCCTCAGGCCAGTTCTGCACTGATGACAACGTATATCTCGAATACGATGGCGCGGAGGTTCATTTCATAGCCCCAGCCTATTTTGCCGATGACGGCAAGGCATACACCGTCTGCGACAGGATCGTGGAGGATGGCCTGACGGTTTATATAAACCCTGTCCTGGCTGAATGCACGGGATATGACGAGATCGGCCGGAAATGGGTCTTCGAGCCCCTGGCGGACCTGCCTGCGGGCGACCACGGCCCGGGATTGAAGATCAACAAACTGGGTTCCACCCTCTTCTTCACTGTCGGCCCTGCCGTGTATCCCAACTGTTTCTGTCTCAGCCTGGAGTTCCTCGCGTGGGACCCTTACAACGGCGGGACTTGGATGAACATCGGCGATCTAGGGGCGGGGACGTTTGACGCGGTCGACCGCGGAGGCGGGCTGTTCGATATTTATTATATCCAATACTCGGACGGGGAAACCATGCTCAGGGTGCTTCATCTGGACACTGCCGCGCATAGCTACTCTGTTGAAGCGGAGCCAGTGTACGATTTCACGGGGATTTTCACGGGGCTGACAGGGTTCCATGCCGTTTCAGGGAGCGAGATCTACAAGTTCTTCGGAAAGAACACCCACGAGTTCGAGGGTCTGGACGGATTGCCCGACTACGCATCTTTCCTGGGCGTAGGCCTCGCGATAGGAGACGAGGCTGAGCTTCTTCCTTGGGACGGATGGACCAATTGGGCTTTCCTTGAGCAGGCGTTCGAATACAAGACCTCGCCTGTCTGCACCTCGAATTTCACCTCACTGACCGTCAAGGAGGAGGGGACTGAACTGTGGGCTTACCTGTCCAGCGACGCCGGTATATGGAGGAACAGGAATTTCGGGGAGGAAGATCCAGATCCCACCATCACCAGAAGCCTTCTCAACGCGTTCGAACAGGTAAGCGGGGGATACGGCTGCGGCGCCTGCGAATACCAGATCCCCGGGGACAGTTTCGGCAACTACTGCAACAAAGTTATCATCGACGAAAGGGACTCGCTAGGCAACACGGTCTACGCGGCCTGCAGGAGCGGCCTGTGGAAAGGTTCGGAACAAACGGACAACTCGGTAAGATGGTCTAAGGTGTTCGACCCTACCGCCCATTCCGAAAGCTCACAGGAAGTAAGCGATGTTTTCACGGAGGACTGCCATCTTTTCGCGGTCACGACGGGAGGCATATGGAGGACCATGGATGAAGTAGGCTGGACAAGGATCCTCGATTCCGCGGGTCACGGCGGCGCAGTTAGAGCGATCGGCCATCTTTCCGCGGGATCTGTGAAGATCGCCTGCGCTGCCGGGGATAATTTCTATCTTTCCGTCGATGACGGCGAGAGTTGGGAAATGCTGACGATCCTTTCTTCCGGGGAGGCTCCTGTTAAAAAGGTCCAGTATGTCGGAGGAACCGGCGTCGAAACGGTCCTTTTCCTTACCAACGACGGGCTCCTCAAGAAAATGGAAGCGTTCTCCCCTTCGGGCGTCCTGAACAACAGCGCAGGCGAACCGGTGGTCTGCGAAGACAGCGGAGTCCTCGTTGAGTGGACAGCACCGGCAGACTGGGGGGATAGCGGCACCGGAACGAGAACTTACGACGTTTTGCGGGACGGCATCCCGGTGGCTTCAGGATTGTCCGAAGCGACGCTCTCATTCACCGATACGAGCGGGGAGAACGGCGTTAACTACCTTTACCGGGTGAGAATGAACAACGGATGGGGGCTGTCCGCGGCGACCGCCGGATCTTACGCCGCTGACAACGGGGGATCAGGCCCGGCCCAGTTCATGATCACCGCCATTGATGTGGACGGCTGCATCCGTTCAGGTGTTTTTGTAGAATGGTCGGCTCCTGTCAATTGGGTAGACGGCGGTTCGGGAGCGAGGAGCTACGATGTCCTGAGGGACGGAACGGCCGTCGCGACCAGCCTACCGGAAACGGCTCTTTCCTGGACCGACACGACGGGATCCGCGGGGACCTCCTATTCCTACCAGGTCAGGGCCAACAACGGCTGCGGTTATTCGACGACCACGGCCGGCGCCTCGGCTGCCGACAACTCATCTTCCGACCCCGTGCTCCCGGAGAACACTGCCGGGGACGAAGGCTGCGCGGACAGCGGAGTTCTGGTGGAATGGGACGCTCCCGCCGCGTGGGGCGACTGGGGAGAAGGAACGAGATCGTTCGAAGTCCTCAGGGATTCGACGGTGATAGCCTCAGCCATTTCTCCCTCAACCTTCTCCTACACGGACAACGGGGGCGAGAACGGAGTGTCATACCTTTACAGGGTCAGGGCGGTCAACGGCTGCGGCCTTTCGGCGGTGACGGACGGAGTCTCGGCGGCTGACATCGTGAGCGAGATCCCGGAAGAAGTCGATTCGACAGGCGCATGCAGCTGGCAGCCGGTGGCCGGAGCTGAAGGGTACAATCTTTACCGCGGAGTCTTATCCGGCCTTCCAAATCTGATGAACGGGACCGATGACGCCTGCCTCAGGTACTCGGGGCCTTCCGCTTCTTTCGATTGCTCGGGGGACGACCCGGTATCCGAGCCCGGAAAGCTTTACTGGTATCTCGTCACGGCTTACATCGGGACATGCGAAGGGACGGCCGGGAGCGGGACCGGCTTCGCCAGGGACCTCTCCGCTGCCGGTAGCTGTCCTTAGAACGCATAGCCGATGAACAGCGCCACCTGATAATGCGCCGAGGAATACGGAGCCTCGTCGAGCCTGAAGGCGATATCAAGGCCGACAGGGCCGACCGGGGTCATGTAACGGACGCCGAAGCCGGTCCCGCAGGTGAAATATTTCATGTTCATGAGAGGAAAACTGTCCCGCGTAGCCTTTCCCGCGTCGAAGAAAACGAGCCCCTTGAACTCTCCCGTCAACGGGAAACGATACTCCAGTGAGCTTTCCACGAGTCCCAGCCCTCCTGTCAGCGAGCCGTTGCCGTCCTGCGGCGAGACAGACGAGAAGCTGTATCCTCTCAGCTTCATCTGGCCGCCCGTGGAGAAGCGCCGCGGATAGGGGATCCTGCCGACCGGCGAACCGGTCACCAGTGAAGCGGTTTTCAGCCTGAAGGCGAGCACGTGGTCGTCCTTCAATTCCGTGAAGCACCTCAGTTCGCAGGAAATCTTGGCGAAGCTCACGCCTGTCCCAGCCGTCACCCCTGGTTCGACGCTTCCCTGGAGGATATGCCCCGACGAGGGATCGAGGGGGTCGTCGGTCGTGTTCCTCACGACGCTCAGCCTCAGCGAATATGTCCACGGCGTGAGAGAAGCGGGGGCGACCCGCGGTTCCGGCAATGTGAACTCGATCTTCTCGATCTTTTCGGCAGCCGCTTCCGCCGTGACGATGGTCCTTTCGCCGAACTTTCTTTCAAGGCCTGCCGACAGGGAGAGGGTGTCGAAATCGGCCTGTATCCAGTTGAGCCTGGAAAGCCTTCCGACAGCGAAAAAGGTGTATCTCTCGATAAAATAAGGCCGCCTGAAATGGGCTTCTCCTATGGTTTCGAGGCTGCTCTTCTTCAGGTTGAACCCCGCGTTGACGTACCTTCCGTTCAACCTCAGGGTCTCCCAGCCCGCCTGGAACCTGAACTTCTCGTCCGAGCCGTACCCGACCGCCAGCTTTACCTTCCTGTGCCTTCCCTCCTTGAGGATTATGTGGACGGGCGCTTCGCCCGAAGGGCCTGCTTTCCTTACCCTGATCGTCACTATGTCGAACAGCCCTGTCCTGTAAAGGGCGTCCTTGGCGTCGTCCACAGCGGAAGCGTCATAAGGCTCCCCCTCGCGGAACTTGATGAGTTTCCTCAGCGTCGCTTCCTCGGCGTGTATGATCCCCTCGAAGGTAACGGGCCCGAAGACAGCCTGCCCGCCCGCGTTCACGATGACCGTGACTGCCACCGTTTTCGCCGCGACATCCACAATGGCGGAGGGAGACGTTTTCACGAAGGGGAACCCCGCCCGGCCGAACTCCTTCTCTATCACCGCCGGCGCGGCTTCGTAGTCGGCCACTCTGAACGGTTCGCCCGTTTTCATTGTCAGTTCTTTGCCGATCACGGATGCAAGTTCCGCAGCCTCGACGTTTCCGTCATCGGTGGTCAATTCCAGAGAGGATATTTTGTAAACCGGACCCTCGAAGATGACGATCAAGAACTGGCCGTCGCTCTCTTCCTTCTTTATCGATATGTCGAAGTACCCCTGCCGCCTGTAAAAAACGACAAGTTCACCCACGGCCTCCTCGACCTCGCCCGCCGACGCCACGAGCTTCTTCCTGAAAATGTGGGATTCCTGCATCCTGAGGCCGGAGGCTTCAAGTAGTTCCCTTTCGCCGAACGCCTGGTTGCCGGTGAACCGGACTCCCGCATTTTTCGGGGGAGGCAGGGCTTCGGCCTCCTCTTCCTGCGCGGGCAGGCCGGCCGCGGCGCAGATGAGGATCGCGGCGAGCAGGACGCGGATCAGTACTTTTGTTCCCATGTCAGGTCCGCTCCGGACTTGCCGGCGGTCGAAGAGATCGTTTCGAGGCTGAGGTGCCTGTTTATCCTGTACCTGAGGTTCACCCTGGTCTCGGGAAGACTTCCGAAAGTCTGCTGGTACTCCAGGACGAAGCGGTCGCTCAGGTACTTGCTGAAGCCTATCTGGGCGTCTCCAGATGAGCTCGTGCCCACGAGCAGCGAATCAACCTTGAGAGCCTTGGATACGGACCTTATGACGGGGGTCGCCTCGTAATTGAAAGCTATCGCGGCGGCTGCTCCTCCCCACGCCTCGTGTTCCTCGGGGTTCAGGTTCTGCGAGGTGCGGCCGAAAAGGATCAGGGAGAGGACCTCGCCTTCCTCGAGGGGAGGTATCGACGCCAGGGTGAGAGTGGGCTTTTCGACCCGCCTCTGCAGTTTGACCGTCACCTCGTACCCCGCGATCTCCTTGGAGGCTTTAATGTCAAGCAGGGGATATAAGTCTCTTCCTTCGGAGAAGAACAGAGATGAATCCTTCAGCTCGAACTTGGAGCCCTGGAGAAGGAGCCTGCCCGCGAGGACGGAAAGGTTCCCTTCGGGGACAACGCCGTTCTTCGTGAACTTGACGAGAACTCGTCCCCCGAGCTCCCCGACGATATCGCTCCTCGAGATCCACAGCTTCCCCCCGGAAGTGAAGAGAACCCCTCCGCGAAGGCGCCCGAGCAGATCGTATTCCTTTTTCTTCAGCCCTTCCCTCCTGGCGGGCGCGTTGACGAAAACAATCGAGGAAGGAAGCTCGGGGTTCTTCAGGGCCTCGGGAAGCTGGATCTTCCCCTTGAGGAAATGCACCCCGCCTTCCAGGTGAGGTTCAGCTGAACTTCCCGTGAGCCTGAGGTCGGCGTCCGCGAGCGCCTCGACGTCCCTGCCGTAGACGACGGGGAAATCCTGGGCCTTGAGCGTTATATCCATGTCCCCGGGAAGGAACGATCTAAGCTTCATCATCCCTTTCAAGTCCGCGTCTCCCCCCTCGCTGGTCGAGAAATAGCAGTTGCCGAACCTGACGGTGTCGCCTGCCAGGTCGAGCCTCGCCATCCCGACTATCCTCAGGTCGCTCTCCGGGAGCGGGAACGCCAGGTTCTTGAAAAGCAGCTCTCCCCTCAGATCAGGGGCCTCCGTGGTGCCACGGATCGATATATCTCCGTCTATCTTGCCCCTGAGGTTTTCGAGCTCCTTCGGAAGAGGGATGAGCACGATGGAAAAATTTTCGAGCGTCAGGTCGGCGTCGATGTCTCCGCCTCCCGAGGAGAGGGAAAGGCTGCCGCCGCTGAGCAGTTTCGATTCGCCGCTCAGGAGCGAGACGTCTTTCCACTCCAGCAGGCCATCCTTCAGGGCCACCTCGGGCGTTCCCGAGAAGTAAAGGTTCTTTGGGCCCGTTTTTATGGCGCCGCTTTCGATCTTCACGACGGATCCTTCATTCCCGAAGCCTGCCGTTCCGCGGAGCCTTATTTCCTTTTCTTCGCCGAGAGAAGAAGCAAGATCGAACTTCAGCGCATCCGGGGAGCCTTCCGCCCGCAGCGTAGTCGCTCCGGCGGAGAAGGCGCCCGAGGATACCCCCGCCGCTGTCAAATCCGCGCTGAAGAATGCGGCTCCCCTTTCGATCGAGGCCGATCCGGTCAGCTCGACGACGGTTCCCGCAATTTCCCCGAATGAAAACTTCGGACTTGTCGCGGAGCCCGAGATCTTTATTCCGGAGATGTCGCCTTCGAACCGGTAGGAGGACCGGATGCTTCCTTCCATCTTAGAGCCGATCCCCGGAGGAAGCATCCCGAACGACGACATCGACGCGGTGCCCCCTCCGCTGAAGATCCCGTTCTCCGAGATCTCGGCGGCGATCTCCGCTGTTCCTCCCGGAAAAGGTACGTGAGTAGCTGGGATAAGGAGCTTC